>Ga0335081_10011324_pt1 | contig 14420 bp, 17 predicted proteins | sample Lox_Sample_35_FD_206713 | JGI IMG/M metagenome (GOLD analysis project Ga0335081, IMG submission 206713) | Soil microbial communities from Loxahatchee National Wildlife Refuge, Florida, United States - Lox_Sample_3.5 | ecosystem: Environmental > Terrestrial > Soil > Wetlands | place: USA... | reverse complement strand
TCGCTGTTTGGGGAACCTCACATGGACACGGTCCCTTTGTGAACCATTCTCCACTCCACAATGCGATGCTGCTTCAGGTTTTTGTTGCTGTGACCTCGCTGACCGGGTTAATTCTGGCTGCGGTTATTAACGAACGAGAACACATCGGTGAGGCGTTTGAGAGTGAGAAGAAACTTCTGAGCGAAAGCGAATCCGCAAAGGAGAGATTGGAAGAGCTAGTCAGGGAGCGCACTCAGGAGCTTGAGCAGAACACAGCGCAACTGGCGTATCAAGCCAAGCTGCTTGATCTAGCCAATGACGCGATATTCATTCGATCCGCCACCGACAAAATCTCTTATTGGAATGAAGGAGCCGAACGGCTCTACGGATGGGCGAGCGAAGAAGTGCTCGGCAGGGCAACCCACGAAATTCTTCGTACTGAGTTTCCCGTGCCTTTGTCGGAAATTATGCACGCCGACCGCTGGGAGGGAGAGCTTCGACACACAACGAAGGATGGCTCCCAAATTATAGTCGCAAGCCGCTGGACGACGTTGCGAGATCACAACGGCAAAGCTGTAGGTTGGCTGGAGATCAACACTGACATAACTGCTCGTAAACGGGCTGAGGAGGCTGCGCGGAGTCTAAGCGGTCGAATCCTTACCTTGCAGGATGATGAACGCCGCAGGATCGCGAGAGGTCTGCATGACAGTTTGGGGCAATATCTTACTGCTCTAAAAATGAATCTTGATGTTTTCCAAACCTCAGGTGATAACAAAGCCAAACTTGCTTCGGAATGCTCCGAGATAGTGGATAAGTGTCTGAGTGAAACTCGCACCATCTCTCACTTGTTGCATCCCCCGTTGTTGGATGAAGCAGGGTTCGGCTCTGCGGCTCGCTGGTACGTGGACGGTTTCTCTCAGCGAAGTGGTATCAAAGTAAATCTGAACCTGCCTCCGACGCTTGGTCGGATGCACAGGGATGTAGAAGTCGCCCTTTTCCGTGCAGTCCAAGAAGGTCTCACGAATGTTCATCGACATTCAGGTGGTTCGGCAGTGGACGTTTGTCTGAGTTTGAACGCGAAGCAACTTCGATTGGAGATCAAGGATGACGGGCGCGGCATACCGCAGAAGCGATTGAGGAGTATTGTCCAAGGCGCTGGCGAGGCTGGAGTGGGTGTAGCTGGAATACGGGAACGCATGCGCGAGTTAGGTGGGTCGCTCGAAATCCGATCTGATCGAGCAGGGACGACAGTTCTTATCAGCATTCCTGTCGAGAGGACGTCTCTTGATTCGCAACAAAATGGCGAGTCAGGTCGCCGTATTTCTGCTGCTTAAGAGTCTGGTTCCCCCTTTAGCTTCAGAAGGTATACCCGGCGAACCAGCGAAATCCGAAATTCTCGTCCAATAGATTCAGGCGCTTGCTGTCGCTCTGGCGGAAGCCTTTTCTGACCAGTGATTGATTCGATTGGGTTTCCCATACGGCTTCGCTTCGGGATGCGTGGAGGCAAAACAGGAAACGCGATTGTGGATGAGTGCTATGGGTTTAACGTCATCTGAGGAGTTGTTTTCCGAAAACGTCGTCAATGATCCAGAGCAAACGACCGTCCTCAATACGAGTAAGAGGACTCTGGAGTGCAGACCCATGTGCGTAGCATGCTGAGGTTCATTCTCGGCGTGCCCCATCCGCCTCCCGAGCTATACTGCCCGCGAGAAAGACTCATGATCACCCTACGCAGGCTGCAGATTGACGACCTCGACGCGGTTCATGCCCTGATTTCGAATATGGAAGTTGTCCGATATATGCTGTTCCCGGTTTGTTCTCGACAAGAGAGCGAGAAGTTTCTGGCTGAGTCAATAAGTGAATCGCCTTCAGCCCCATGGCGTTCTATCGTTCGCGCGATAGTCAGTGGACTTGAAGGCGAGTTGCTTGGTCTATGCGGCGTGGTCAACCTTAGGGGTAACAGCGATGGCGAAATTTGGTATCTGATCAATCCTGAATCGTGGGGAAAGGGAATCGCCACAAATGCCGTGAAACAATTGCTACAGCTTGGGTTCTCAGAGATGGGCCTGCACCGAATCTGGGCCGCGTGTCTTCCGGAGAACCCGGCTTCTGGGCGCGTCCTAGAAAAGGCAGGTATGCGAAAAGAAGGGTTTTTGGTCAAGAACCTTAAGATTCATGGAGAATGGAGAAGCAGCTTTCTTTATGCGATCCTCACCGAGGAGTGGTCTGGGTCTCCTGCAAGTTCCATTCGCTGATGCCGAGAAGCAAAATTAACTTCGATACGGTACGGAAGGTCGGCTTGATGCTGCCGGGTGTGGAGGAGAGCACAGCCTACGGGTCACCCGCGCTCAAAGTTAGGGGAAAGCTGTTGGCATGTGTGCCCGTTAATCGTTCGGCTGAGCCGGGTTCACTTGCCGTTCGCGTCGGTTTCGACGACCGCGCCGAACTGCTTGCAGCGGCTCCCGATGTTTACTACGTGACCGACCACTATCTCAACTACAGCGCCGTGTTGGTTCGCCTGTCCCGCGTCACACCCGATGTCCTGCGGGACTTGCTCGGCATGGCTCACAAGTTTGTGACCGCAAGGAGCCGACGATGAAGCGAGAACGTGCGCTCAAGATCGTGCTTGTAGTCGTGGGAGTGCTTTTTTGCGCTGCCCTTTATCCGCTAGTTCTGATGGTGAAGCAAGACCCCGCGCTGGCGATGATGATGAGTCTTTACGCAACGCTCGGCATCTTCTTGCTGCTTGCTTCGCGCAACCCCTCGGCGCACCGCAGCCTGATCGCGTTCGCGGCGTGGTCGAGCTTCGCGCATGCAGCGGTAATGTCCTTCCAAGCGTTACTCAACATGATCGCTCGCAAAGAACTGATCGGGTCGGCTGTGTTCGCGGTGATCGGCATAGCTCTGGTCGCTCTGGCTCCGGCAAAGAAGTCAGTGGAACGAGCCTCTGCTGTGATGGAGCAGGTCGGCAGTTAGAACCAAGACCCCATGAATGCCGCAGCCATCACAATCATCGCTATCGCCGCCACGGGCGTGCTCATGATGCGGTTCCGTAAGCGATGGCTGGCGAAGATCAACATTGCCTTCACTAATCGGATCACCGGGTTGTTCGCAGGCTGGCTTCCGGGTTTCGGCGTCCTTACGCATCTAGGTCGGAAATCAGGCAGGGTCTACCGGACGCCAGTGAACGTTTTTCGAGCGTCGAGTGGCTTCATCATCGCGCTCACCTACAGCAGCCAGTCGGAATGGGTGAAGAACGTTCTCGCGGCGGGCGGTTGCGAATTGAGAACTCGCGGGAAGCGGTATGAGCTTTCCGCCCCGCATGTGGTGCATGATCCTACGCGGCGGCAGTTTCCCATTCCGGTGCGGCTCGTACTCAGGCTCGTAGGCGCGGATGAGTACATGGAACTCGCTGCTCACTAGGACAGGCAAATTGCACGCGGCTCCGCGAACATCCATCTTGGTTGGTTTTCTCTTTCTTTGCTCAGTGTTCGCCATCTCGCAGGCAGCAGAGAAGGAGCCGTCCGCTGTCCTAGAACTTGGAGCCGCTGCTGACCGAAGCCTCACGGAGGCTCAATCGAGCTTTGGCCCCACAGTCGCAGTAGAGGTCACGCCGATAGAGAACTGGCTTGAACTTGAAGCTGGTGTAACACCTTTGTTTCGACGTCACTCGACAGAGTGGAGTGTCGATTTTCTCTTGAAGAAGCCTTGGACTCTTTCGGAGAAAAAGGAGTTTATGCTCGGCGTCGGCCCGGAGTGGGTTCACACGAACGCATACGGAGTCAAAACAAACTCCGTGGCAGTCGAAGTCGCCCCCGACTTTATGTTTTGGTCATCAAAAAAGCACAGATTTGGCTGGTATCTCGAACCGAGCTACGAATATAAGTTCGGGGCTGGGCATGAACACTCGCTCGCTATAAGCGGCGGTCTTCTGATCGGGATTTTTTAGAGCTTCTCAGCTATCGCAATTTGCGGCTTCGCCCCACCTTGATTCGCGCTTCTCGTGTCCTGCCGTCAACCCCGCCTTTGTCCCACAGGGTCGAGCGGCAGGCTTTCGAGGGGCAATTTGGCGGGTTCTCAGTCTCAGGTATCCACCGATGCCCGCAAACGTCGCAAACAGCGACCCGCATCGTTTTCCACGCCATGCCGCCATTATATCGTATTCTGCCCCAAGGACATAATACTGTTGACATCCGGGGCAAGCGCCTAGATAATATGTCCTATGGACAGAATGCAATCGGATCGCTCAAAAGCAGCCATTTATGTCCGCGTAAGCACCGCCGACCAGCACGTCGAGTCACAGCTTTATGATCTGCGCGAGCTTGCAACGCAGCGTGGCTTGGACGTCGTGCAGGAGTACCGAGATAGCGGAGTCTCAGGCAAAAGAGCTAGGCGTCCGGGGCTGGATTCACTCATCGCTGATGCACGGCAGAAGAAGTTCTCTGTGGTACTCGTGTCTGCGTTCGACCGAGTCGCGAGAAGCGTTAAGCACTTCCTCCACGTCATGGACGAGTTCGACAATGTCGGCATCGTTTTCATCTCCCGGCGAGAGAACGTGGATACCAGCGGTCCGATGGGACGGCTCTTTCTAACGCTGATTGGCTCGATTGCCGAACTGGAGTCGGACTTGATCCGCGAACGTGTGCTGGCTGGCATGCGAAGAGCCAAGCTGGATGGGGTACGAATCGGACGCGCACCGATGAACATAGATCGTGCAGCCATCGTCCGCGACCGACTGAGCGGCATGACTCTGACGGCTGTCTCCAAGAAGTGGGGCGTTTCCCGAAGTCTCGTTTGCAAGTTGGTTAACCGGGCGAGGGCTGGTGACGAAGGCTCTATGCTTCCGCCACTCCACGTTGTTGATGGTGTTGACGTTGTGCCGTCGAGTTCAGTCGAGGGGCGTTGGTGACGGAAGTATAAGTTCGTCACCTCAGAGGTGCAATACGAGCAGCGGCGGCGGAGTTTGTTGCAAGCAACGTAACGCAATAGGAGAAAACTATGAAAACCTTCGACAATGGCGGCAAACAGATCGGCAGGATCGACCAGTCCTTCTCCAAGGACAAGTCGGTCACTGTGCATGAGCTTCGCAATATCACCACCATCACCCTGCGCGACCGCAGCACCGGGAAGGTGACGACCGAGACCCTCATCGGCCAGTCGCCTTTCGGCACCAGCGAATGACCTGCAGGGCACCGGACGATCAACTCCCCCGATAGTCTTAAGTCTCCCCCCTACTTTGGCACCACTCAGGAGTCTTATGCGATCTCCATCGTCAGAGAAAATTGAATGCCCGCTGTGCTGTGGCGCAGGCGAACTCAGCCGCGCCGAGATTCTCGACCGACTTGGCGTAAAGGACTTCGCCCGCGTAGCGCAGTTGAGTGCCGAAGAAGCCTTTCGATTGCTCCAGAGTAAGCACGACCGGGAGCATCAGGTGTCATGGTCGCGGTTCGAAGCGGAACTCACCAAGCGCACTGTGGAGTTGAGGGAACAGCACAAGGACGCCTTGCGGTCGGCACAATCCGAACGGGATGACCTCACTCGCCGCGTCGAAGCCTGTCTGCGCGAACTTGCGCAGGTTCGCGAACGGAATCAAGAACTCGAAGGAGAAATGTCGAAGGCGGCCCGGATCGGAAAGCGTGAGGAAGTGACTTTCGAACAGGAGGTACGGACGTGGGCGGGCGTTTGGATCAGCGACAAGCTCCCGCGCAATGGGGATTTCATTCTGGCGTACCGCGCACCGAACGGCGAGCCTGTAGACCCCCGAATTCTCATCGACAACAAAGACAAATGCACAATAGCGGAGAGCGACATCGACAAACTAGTCCGCGACTCCAACGAGCGGTCGATTCCTATAGCTGCGCTGGTAGTGCGGGAGGAGAGCCAACTACGGCAGGCTGACCGTGCAGCACGCTGGACGCGGAAAGACGGCATCTGGCTGCTGCGAACAACCCGGCAGTGGATCGTTCGTGATCTCGACCTGCTACGCCCTATCTTCGAGAGGATGCGAGTTGAAGGGTTCGATCTGCTTGAGAGGAACCTCGTACTCGCGGAGGAGCTTCGTCGCACGCTTCCTGAAATCGACAGGATCGAAAAGGAACTGGGCAAAGCGGCGAAGGCTATCCAGTCCGTCTCGGCGCTCGTCGTGCGCTACCGGGAGCGGCTGCGCGAACTCTGTAACTCTTCCGCGTGTCGAGGATTAGCAACCGCCGCAGAACCGGAAGGCAGTATCCCTGCTGCTCCGCAGTTCCAAATGGAGGGAAACAGACGATGATTCGCGCAATTTTTCGTCATCTGCTTTCACTGGCGGTGTACAGCATCATTTTCATTCCGTTGCTGACGGTGTTTCCCATCTTCAGCTTGGCTATGCCTTTCATCATTTGGTTGCACCCCTCCCATTACAGCTACTTGTTCGCTGAGGTGGCGTTCTGGGGCGGGCCTTGGGCGTGCGCGTTCTGGATGATCTTTTCCAGCCCAGTAGCTCAAAGTAGGCGGCTGTGGAAGAAAGCCGGGTATTCAGTTCACGAATGGCGCGAGGATCACGGTGGCTACTTGCACACGCATTCGACGTCACTCGGCTGGATGTTCTTCGCTCTTTTCTTTTCGATGTTCGCTGAGCTTGTGCTCTTTTTCGTGGTTTGGAAATTCGATCTCGGTGGACTCTTGTTTGTCAGTGTTCTCCCTTTCTGCACCTTCTCCCCCATTTTTGTCTCGTGGCTGCGCGGCAGAGAAGTGTAGTGCAGATGGCATGGCAGTAGGAGGAAAATTGATGGACTATGTCCATGTGTTCGTGCTGAGGACGTTGTGTGTTGGCGAAGACGGCGAGATCAAGAGCCGAAACGTTGCCGTAACCTTCGATATGTTCGAAGCGGAGGATCATAGAAACAAAGGGGTGGAGAACGGGTACGACACGTTTGTTGTGCCCGGTGACTGGCGGGAAGCCCTATGAGAGAACTCGCTAAAGCATTTCTCGCGCAGGGCAAGACGGTCAGGGCGGCAGCCTTGATGATGAACCTGATTAAGACGGAGCCTACCCCGGAGAACCTCGAACTGCTGGCGGAAATATACACGCAGCAAGGTCTATACGAGGACGCGGCGGTGCTCTACCTGCGGGTCGTGAAGATGGGACTGAATGAAGCCATTGATAAACGAGGGGGCGCTGCTGTGAGTTAGAGCGCGTGATCCACCTCACATTCATGTTCTCTTCATTGTGCTAAGCTCCGCTTCGTGCAACAACACGCCGTGATGGAGGGTTCCTATGCGGCTCAGCGCGTCCGATATTCTCAGTCTGTACCGACCCACGGAATGCGACCTTCGCATCTACTTGCGCGAGCAACATGTTCCCGAAGCCGAACCGGACATCTTTGAAGAGATACTCCAGACCTTGGGCGAGCGCCACGAGCGACAGCATCTCGCCACGCTCGGTCAGTACGAGGACTTGAGCGCTGCTCCGGCAGACGAACGCGTCCAGCGGACGCTGGAGGCAGTCCGAAATCGGATACCCGTCATCTATCAGGGGGAACTTGCTTGCGATACGGTTCTGGATGGCACGCAGGTCACTGTTGTCGGACGCCCCGACTTTTTGATCCTCGACGGCGATGGCTATCTTATCCGCGACTCAAAGCTCTCCCGCAAGGTTGACGAGAAGCATCACGTAGAGATCGCGCTTCAACTCCAACTTTATGGCTGGCTCTTCGAGCATCTGGTCGGCACGCCTGCAAAACGGCTAGAAGTGCATGCGGGCGGCGGTGACATCATCGAGGTGCCCTACGACGGCGGATCAGCCGCGCTCGCCGAGCTTACGCGAATCTTGGCAATACGGCGACTCGGAGCCGAACCTTACGAGCCTCTGGGTTGGAGTAAGTGTAGTGGCGGCTGCGGGTACTACGACCGCTGCTGGAAAGAAGCTGAGGAACGCAAAGACGTCTCCATCGTGGTCGATGTTGACCAAGGACTCGCTCTCAAGCTGCATGCAGATGGCATTGCCTCCATTCAGCAGTTGCTCGACGCCTACGATGCGCAACAGTTGAGCGAACTAAAACGCCCGTGGGGAGACAAGTTGCGCAAGGTCGGGAAAGCCGCCGAAAGGATTCTGGTGAACGCCGAAGTTCTTCTCAATGATGAAGAGCGGATCATTGCTCCCGTACTGATTCCGGCGCACGAAAACTACGTGATGTTCGACCTTGAGGGCATGCCGCCGTACCTAGATGAGCTTGAGAAGATTTACCTCTGGGGCATGCAGGTCTATGGGAAGAAGCCGGGTGGATTCGTCGGAGTGACGGCTGGATTCGGTGAGAACGGAGACCGCGAGGGATGGGAGGCATTCCTGACCGCCGCAAAGAAACTCTTTGATGACTACGGTGACATCCCGTTCGTGCATTGGCACCACTACGAGAAGACCCACATCAACCAGTACGTCGAGCGGTATGGCGACCGGGACGGCATAGCCTCCCGCGTGCTCAGCAACCTGCTCGATCTGCTGCCTACGACAAAGAGCGCTATTGCAATTCCGCGACCGAGCTATAGCCTCAAGGTCGTGGAGCAGTACGTCGGGTTTAAGCGCACACAGGACGAGTACGGCGGAAGCTGGGCGATGGCGCAGTTCATCCTAGCCACGGAGACCGAGGACGAAGCTGAGCGCAACCAGCGGATGGTCGAAATCCTGAAGTACAACGAGGAAGACCTCGCGGCGACGTGGGCGGTCTTTGAATGGCTGCGGAGCAAGACGACTGTGGCTCAATTTCCTTACAAAGCAATTAGTGCTTCTGACGAAACGCCAACTTCAAGGAACTGAAAAGGTAGATCGTCTAGTTCCGTTTCGCTCATGTGGGAGCTTGCTGCTCACGGAACTGGTGCTGGGAGCTTGGTCAAACACGTCCGCCTTTGTTAACAAGATCAACCGATGGTAGGCTGACTTGTCCGAAACAGCTAAGGGTGTCGCATGAGCATCAGCAATCTTGGGATTTGTTATGAAGCGCTTCAGCGAACTTACCGGAACTCTGTCGTAGAGCACATTCGCAGCCGCATGATGACAGTGTTCCCAGCGGACTACATCGTAAAGGTGCAGGCTCCATTCTCGAAGGAGTGGGGCAAGATCAGCGCAAGTGCGGCAGAGCGTCGTCAGACTGGGGAGTTAGCCGCCGAGGTTAAGGATGACTTTGACCTGCTCGGAGTGAACCACTTCTTCAACCTTTTCGAAGCCTATTTCGATGATTTGTGTCCAGCTATTACCGCGCTCACTCCTGAGCAAAGAAAGCTAGAAAAGCAAGCACTGCTTCAGTGGACTAAGGTCATTAAGAATCTCCGAGACCCCCTCTCGCACCCCTCCGAGCAGGACTTTCCGTTTGAAGATGCGTTCGTTTTGCTGGATAGCGCCCGCCGAGTGTTGCTCAAACTCGGTGTGGAAGATGCGGCGGGCAAAGTGAAAGAGTGGTCAAGCCAACTGGTCGGTCGTCCTTTGTCGCTCGAATCGCATGCCGAACCACTCGAAGATAGGCTTCCGCCGAAGGAAAGCATCGTCGTTGACTTTGTCGGTCGCCAAACTGAAATAGATGAACTCTGGAGATGGTTCTCTGACCCCACAAGTCGGCGGTGGGCTTTATCTGGGGAGGGAGGCAAAGGAAAGAGCGCACTTGCATATCGGTTTGCCACAGATGTCAAACTCCGCGCTCCAGAGCCGTACCAATTGATCCTTTGGATCAGCGCGAAAACACGGCGCTTCGAGGAAGGCGCGACCGTGCCTATAGCGGAGCCGGATTTCGTGGACCTCGACTCTGCCCTCACTAGAATTCTGCTTGAGTACGGATGGGAGGAGGAAGCTCAGAGCGGTCTAGAAAAGAAGCGTGAGTTGGTACTGAACCTGTTTGACTCCTTCCCGGCACTCCTAATTGTTGATGACGCAGATACGCTCGAAGGGCAAGCAGAAGATGCCGCAGAGTTCTTTACCTTCTATGCTCCGCAAACGAAAACAAAGGTATTACTCACGTCTCGTCGTGTGCTTTTTGGTATGGGCAACACCACAACCCACATCGCTGGTTTTAACGAGAAGGATGGCACGGACTTCGTCCAATCTCGTTGCAAGCTCTTGGAGTTGGACCCCAACCTGATCAGTCGATTTATCCCTGAGATGATCAGGGTGACGGAGGGTTCCCCTCTCTATCTCGAAGACCTTCTGCGCCTTTGCAGCATTCTGCCCGCAGCCGAGGCGATCAGGAGTTGGCGAGACAAGGTTGGAGACGAAGCTCGACAGTATGCATTGGGCAGGGAACTCGACATGTTATCGAAGCAGGCAAAGGAAGTTCTTGTTGCGTCCTGCATCCCGGGAAAGCCTGTTTCAAACCTCGAATTAGAGGCTCTGACAGGATTAGCCGAAGTTGACATTATCGCCGCATTGAAAGCACTCCAGCGCCTATTCTTAGTTCCCAAGCCTACGCTGCACGAAGGCGAGCAGCGGTTCAACGTCAACATTAATACGAGAATGCTCGTCAGGAAGGTTCTTGGTTCGTCAGAGATGTATCGGCGCATTGAATCGGCATTCTCTGCGATCTCGGGCGAAGCAAGGACTCCCACTCGCAAAAAGGAAATAGCGTCAGCCATTCGGAGGGCGACATTTCTCGTGAGATCACGAAATGCGGCAGAAGCAGAGGCGCTATTGAAGGCTTCTCTGGAAAGATTTCCAAATGATCCCGATCTGCTTGCGTTCTTAGGATGGGTATACAAGGCATTTTCGACGCCACGAGTAACGGACGCGAGAGAGAACTTCCGACGAGCATGGCAACTTCAGTGTAAGAACGAGGGCATGTACAAGCACTGGAGCCGAATGGAACTCGCTCAGGGGGAGTGGGGAAAGGCTGCGGAAGCAGCCGAGCGAGGTTTAAAGCTGGCGGGAGAGACTCGATTACTGTTCTTCTTGGCTGGGTACGCTCGTGGTCGCCTCGGCAAAGAATTAGCTGCAGGACTTCACAAAGAGAGGGCGGCGTCCGAACTCTCGAAAGCCAAAACACACCTCACTAAGGCGCTCAAAGCGCCTGAATCGCTGGAAAGCGGCGAACGCGGGCTGAATGCGGACATATATCGAGCGTTGGTACTTGCATGTGAGGGACTAGGCGATGCCAAGTGCATGCGCGAGTATTTTGACTGCTGGCGGAAAGAGCACCCTGACGATCCCGATGCTCAGACTGAGTGGACACGGCTGTCGCATAGGTTTGGGCTGGGCACATGACAGGAAGCGGCACGTCTGGATATGTGGGTTCTAGCTCTACAATGGAGGACGATGCCTGACGCATACGATGTCTGGCTGGATCAGGTCAGGGATGCCCTGCGCTCGGTCAATATGCCAATAGAGGATTGGCAAAAGATTTGGACGTTCGACTTCGCGTCCGAATATGAAAGAGGCACCAATCCCGAAGCTGCCGCGATGAAAGCCAATCGCTTCTGGTGGAGCCAGCAAAACAAGTCCATCGGGCGGGCGTGCGAGAAGATTCCGGGCTGTTGGCTTCCGCGAGGGCACCAAGGTGATTGCCAGCCGAACTACGAGCCGGGCGACCACGTCAAAGTGGAGTTTGAAGGCGAGAACGGGATGCCCGGAGAATGGATGTGGGTGATCGTGCAGAGCCGCGACGACAAGAAACGAATCGTGTACGGGACGCTGGACAACGAGCCAGTGAATGAGTACGGCGGCAAGCTGCGGCTCGGATCGGAACTTGCTATCAGGTATGACAAGGTGCGGGAATACAAGAAGCCGACCTCATAAAGCAGTGATCTTCAATGTCTGACACTTTCTCAAAGTCTAAGCGCAGCCAGATTATGAGGTCAGTTCGTTCTACTCGTACAAGCGCCGAGCGGCGGTGCGAAGCCATCCTACGCTCCCTCAAAGTCAGGTTCACTCGTAATGCAGCGAACCTGCCGGGGAAGCCCGACTTTGTTCTCAAATCATCCCGGTTGGTCGTCTTCGTTCACGGCTGCTTCTGGCACTCCCATGCTGGCTGCAAGAACGCCGCTGCCCCAACATCCAACATTGAGTACTGGTCGGCAAAGCTCGCTCGAAACCGAAGACGGGACAGACGAGTACGTCAGGCGATTAGGAAGTTGGGCTGGAGAACTGCCGTTATTTGGGAGTGCAACCTACGAGACGGCGACTCAGTCACACGCCGCTTGCTGAAGTTGACGAGTCGCGACGGGAAATAATTGGCTTAGGACATTCTGAGCAATCCACTCGATGACCGGGACGCAGACGGCATCGCCGAATCCAAATAGCGCGTCGTTACGTTCGACGTTGATCGGGAAGTTCGGACATCCTTGGAGGCGAGCGTATTCACGCGGAGTCATCCATCGCATCCTGATCTTTCCTTGACCGACAACGAAAACGATCTGCTTGCTACTACCGCCTCGCGGAGTGCGTAGGCATCCAGCCAGACCGTCTGTGCGAATCTCCGACTTCGAGCTTCCCTCGCGCACACGACGGTAGATCGTTCCAACGGTGTAGTCTGAAGCTCTTTTCAGACGTTCTATCCGTTCACGATGGTACGAATGCATCTCATCCAGATGTTTCCTCACTCGTTTTTCATCCCACCAATCTTGCGCGGCGTCCCTATCTATGACCTTATGCAGGGTGCGATTCTCAGTGGGCAAATCCGGCAGGCGTAAGGGCACCCATCCCGTCTTCAACTCGCAGCCCTGCAACGCATTCAGCAATTTCGCCGGGCGCAGAGCGCTCTCAGGTTCTTCCAATCTCCAAGACCTATTGGGCTGGCGGGGTAATAGGTCGCGCTGGAATCCGACGATGAACATACGCGGACGACTCTGCGGTGTGAAGTGCTTAGCGTCCACGGTGAAGGCATCGACGTAGTACCCAAGCTCTGAGAGCTTGTGAAGGGCAAGACGGAAGAACTTTCCTTCATGGGAACTCAAGAATCCCATCACGTTCTCAACGAGAACCGCCCTAGGGACTCGCCGTCGTTGTCGTAGCTGTGTCAGAACCTTGAGAAATCCATAAAACGCGCCTGAGTCATTCCCAGCGAAACCCTTGAGATTGCCAGCCAACGACAGATCGACGCACGGGAACGACGCTGTCGCGAGATCAACCCGACGCTTTGGAATTCTCGCAATGATTTCGTCCGTTTCCCAGACATCCTCGACGTGATAGTAATCGGCTCGACCAAACTGGTCTTCGTACATCGCCTTTTTCTTGGGTTCAATGTCATTCGCATACACGCATGTCCATCCGTGCGCGGACAGTCCCAAGTGGGTCAGACCAATGCCTGCGAAGAACTCTATACATGCGAGTTCACGAGAGGACGATTGCTCCGGGGGTAGCGAGCCGTCGATTCTGGAACTGGCTTGGCTCAGGATCGCTGTCGAAGCTGCCATCGGTGATCTTCTTGGAGAATAGTCTGCGCGAACTTTACCACGTTTGCGCCTGTGGGAATCTAGTCTATCAACATGGATCGCTAGCACTCTGGGACGTAGACAGACCAGAATGGCAAGAGTGCAGAAAACTCCCAAGAAAACGAAGGCTCCCGAACTTGTTCCTGAGACAGTCGCGATCAGGAAAGAGATTAGTGCCTTCTTCTCGACGATTGGCAAGGATGGGAAGAAGATTGGAACGAGGCTTGGCGTCTACGTCTTCTACGACTACTTCGGTGAACCGATCTATGTCGGGCAAAGTGAAGAGAGTCTTGGAGCGAGGATCGGGCGACATCTGACCAACCAGCGAACCGACGCAGTCGCGATGCGCGTGCTTGATCCGCAGGAGGTCGCTGAGATCGAGGTTTGGGCATTTGACTTCACAGGAAAGAGTGCCGAAGAGCAAAAACAGATTCTTGCGCAGGCTGAATATACCGTTTACAAGAAGGTCTTCGATGAATCGAAACTCAAGGCAGTCCTGAACGAGAAGGACATCCCCGTCACGAAGATAATCACATTGCCGAAATCGCACCGGGCGAAGATCGTTCCCGAACCGACTTACAGTCATCGCAAACACCCTGACATCAGAATCGCTCGAAGGGCCGCTCAAGCTGCCGAGCTTGCGAAAATTGTCACTGAACGCAAAGTCTCGAAGGGACTTCGTCGAACTCTCTATCAACAGGCTCGACGTATCGAGTCGCTTAGCAAGCAGCGTCTTGATGAGATCGTAGCGGACATTCCAGTCGAAAAGGACGGGGAAGAGTAGGTCAGTACCGCAAAACTCCTCCGCTTCTTCCATCACTGATACGCGCCCACAGAAGTCTGAACATTCTTCGATCCAAATCACAGTCAATTCTTGACGATCTGCTTTATCATGTGCCCATGCCGCTAATGAGCTTCTGGAAGAGTAGCCGTGATGAAGTGCTGAAGATGACGGTCGAACAAGTTGTCTCCAGTGCTGGCGACGGTCATTTACGAGACGGCTCCGAGGCTTCCAAGGAATTCCGTGGTTATCTCCGTGTCTGCCCAAGCGAATCGCT
>Ga0335081_10011323_pt1 | contig 14420 bp, 11 predicted proteins | sample Lox_Sample_35_FD_206713 | JGI IMG/M metagenome (GOLD analysis project Ga0335081, IMG submission 206713) | Soil microbial communities from Loxahatchee National Wildlife Refuge, Florida, United States - Lox_Sample_3.5 | ecosystem: Environmental > Terrestrial > Soil > Wetlands | place: USA... | reverse complement strand
CAACGTGGAGACGCTCCAGTACGTGGTCACCGACGGGGCGACCTTCACCGACCTGCAGAGCCGGGACACCACCTACACGGTCGAGGCGCTCGACCCTTCCGGCATGGCGTGCCGGGTGACGAGCACTGCCAAGAGCGGCCAGTACCGGATCGTGAGCGACTACGTCACCGACCCCGATCGCAACGTCCTGCTGGTGGAGGTCGAGTTTCAGCCGCTCGTCGACGTCCCCTTGAGCCTCTACGTCCGCTTCGACCCGAGCGTGAACGGCAACGGCGGTGGCGGGTCGGGCAACGGCGGCGCGGACTCGGCCTCGATCGACACTTCGACCGGCCACCCGGTCGGCGTCTCCTACGACCTCGACACCGCCACCAACGCAGCCAACCGCGATTACGCCCAGCCGGTCTACCTGGCCCTCGACGGGCCGTTCGATGTGGTGACGAACGGCTTTGCCGGCGCCGGGAGCGACGGCCTCGCGGAGCTCGAGGCCACCCATGCGCTTGCCACCACCTACGACGTGGCCCTGAACGGCAACGTGGTGCAGGTGGCCCACCTCCGGTCGAAGGCCTCGAGCGCGAGGGGTCACCGCGAGGCCGAGGCGCTGCGCGCGACCCTGGCCCTCGGGTTCGGGGCGAGCGCCTCCGAGGCGGTGAGCGCGGCCGAGGCCTCCCTGCGGACGCCGTTCTTCCGCACCCTCGCCGCCTACGAGGCGGGCTGGGCGCTCTACGATCGCTCGCTCAGGCCGCCGCCGGCCCACCTGCCCGGCGTGAGCCCGGCGCGCACCGGCGCGCTCGACCGCGCCTACTACCTCAGCGCCAACGTGGTGAAGGCCTCGGAGGACAAGACCTTCCCGGGCGCCATCGTGGCCTCGCTCGCCTCCCCCTGGGGCCAGGCGATCTCGGCCGGCGACCCCAACAACACCTACTTCGGCTCCTACCGGGAGGTCTTCGCCCGCGACCTCTACGAGGCCTGGACCGGGCTCATGGCGGACGGCGATCGCGCGACGGCGCGCGACGCGGTCCTCTTCCTCTTCGAGCAGCAGCAGCAGCCCGACGGGTCCATGCCTCGCAACAGCCTGGTGAACGGCAAGCTCGCGCCCGACTCCTTCAACACCCAGCTCGACGAGTGCTCCTATCCCATGCTCATGGCCGACGAGCTCGGGATGACCGACCCCGCCCTCTACAGCGGCCACGTCAAGGCGGCCGCCGACTTCGTCATCGCCCACGGCCCGTCCTCGGGTCCGGAGCGGTGGGAAGAGCAGGGGGGATACTCGCCGTCCACCATCGCCGCCGAGATCGCCGGCCTCGTCGCCGCGGCCCACCTCGCCGAGGTGAACGGCGACGCCGCGGCGGCGCGCGTGTACCGCGGGGTGGCCGACGACTACCAGCGCTCCATCAAGGGCTGGACCGTCACCAGCACCGGCCCGCTCGCCCCCCATCCTTACTTCATCCGCGTCTCCAAGACCGGAGACCCCAACGCGGCCATCAGCTACGCCCTCGGCAACGGGGGGGCCACCCTCGACCAGCGGAGCGTCATCGACGCCGGCTTCCTCGAGCTCGGGCGCCTCGGCATCCTCTCCCCGGTCGACCCCGACCTGCTGGCGTCACTCCCGGTGGTGGACGCCACCATCGAGTCCGACACGGCGAGCGGGCCGGGATGGCACCGCTACAACGGCGACGGCTACGGCGACGGCGCCAGCGACGGGCACCCGTGGGCTCCCTCCGGACAGGGTACCGGCCACCTGTGGCCGGCGCTCTCGTCCGAGCGCGGCGAGCAGGACCTCCAGACCGGCGACCGGGTGGGCGCGGCGAGGCTCCTCGACGCCATGGCGCTCTTCGCCTCCGGGGTCGGGCTCGTCCCCGAGCAGGACTGGGAGCTGCCGAACCTGGCCGCCTCCCCGTTCGGCACCGATCCGACAGTGGCCTCGATCGGCTTCGAGAACGGACGGCCGGCGGGATCGGCGGCCCCGCTCACCTGGTCGGCCGGGTCCTTCGTGCGCCTGTTCGCGAACCTCGGCACCGACCGGCTGATCGACCAGCCGCAGGCCACCGAGCGCCGCTACGTCACGCGCCCCCCCGGCGAGACCACGCTCACCGTCACCTCGCCTCCCGACCAGTCGGCCATCTCGGCCTCCCCGGTGGTGGTGACCGGGACCAGCGCGCCCGGCAACACGGTCGACGTCTTCGCCACCAACACCGACGCCGACTCGGCCACCACCTCGGCCACCACCACGGCCGCCGCCGACGGGTCGTTCTCCTTGGCGCTCCCGGTGACCGGCGGCACCATCGTGCTCAACGTGGTGGCGACGAGCCCGAGCGGGGCGACCGCGCACGCGCAGCGCACGGTGGTGTTCGACTTCGTGGCCGGCACCCTGCTCCTCGACGTCGCCGATCCCAGCCAGGACGACGACGGCCCAGGCAACTACGCCTATCCGACCGCCGCCGACTTCAAGCCCGGGGCCTTCGACCTCTTGCGCTTCCAGGTCTACGACACCGGGACCGACATCACCATGCGCGTGCAGACGCGCGACCTCTCGCCGACCTTCGGCAGCCCGCTCGGGGCGCAGCTCGTCGACGTCTACGTCCACGACCCGGCGGCGGCCGCTGCCGACACCAGCACCGCGGCCTCGTTCCCGCAGCGCAACTACGCGATCAGCTCGGCGTCGGCCTGGAGCCGTCTCGTCGAGGTCCAGGGCTTCGGGCAGCGCTACATCGACGCCCACGGCAACACGCTCGGTACCGTGAGCATCCGGGCCAACGCCATCTCGCGCTACATCACCTTCACGGTCCCGAAGTCCTCCCTGGGGGAGCCGGGGTCGGGCTGGGCGTTCGTGGTGGTCCTGACCGGCCAGGACGGCTTCAGTCCCGACCAGGCGCGGGCCTTCACGGCCACCCCGGGCGCTTACTCCTTCGGGGTATGCGCGGCGCCGAGCAGCGACCCGCACTGCACCTTCGACCCGAGCCTCGTGCCGAAGGCGATGGACGTCATCGTGCCGCCGGGCGTCCTGCAGTCCGACGAGCTCGACTACACGCTGCACCAGCCGGTGACGCTGCAGGGGGTGGCGATTCCGTGAAGCTCCGAGGCGCGGTCGCCCTCCTTCCGAGGCGAGGCGGAAGGAGGCGGCCGCCGCCCGGGGCCGGCGTCAGATCACGGTGCCGTCCGGGATCACCGCGCCCTTCGGCAGGATGACGATACCGTTGCGGATGAAATAGCCGTCGCCGTCGGCGTGCTCCACCCGCGCCGCGTTGAGGATGCGGACGCCGCGGCCGATGCGGGCGTTCTTGTCGACGATGGCGCGCTCGATCCAGGTGTCGCGGCCGATGCCGATGGGCGGTACGCCCCGCGATTCGCCCCGGGCGATCTCCTCCAGGGTCTCGTAGTAGTCGGCGCCGAGGACCAGGGTCTCCTTGAGGCGTGCGCCCTCGCCGATCCGGCTGCGGATGCCCACCACCGATCGCTCGATCTTCGAGGCGAGGAGGATCGAGCCCTCGGACACGAGCGCCTGGTGGAGGGTACAGCCCTCGACGCGGCTGGCCGGGAGGAAGCGCGGCCTGGTGTAGACCGGCCGCTGGACGTCGTAGAAGTCGAAGGGCGGGATGGGGGCGGTGAGCTCCAGGTTGGCCTGGTAGTAGGACGCGATGGTGCCCACGTCCGCCCAGTAGCCCTGGAAGACGTTGCACTCCACCCGGTGCTCCCCGAGGGCCTTGGGGATGACGTGCAGGCCGAAGTCGACCACCGCCGGGTCCTCGAGGGCCGCCTCGAGGACGTCGCGGTTGAAGACGTAGATTCCCATCGAGGCGAGGAAGCCGCGCCCGTGGCCGGGAAGGTCCCCCTCGAGGTCGGCGAGGAGCTCCGGCCCGGGCTTCTCGGCGAAGCGAACGATGCGGCCGTCGGCGTCGGCCTTGAGGATGCCGAAGGCGCCGGTCTTCTCGCGGGCCACCGGGATGGCGGCCACCGTGAGGTGGGCCCGGTGGTCGCGGTGCGCCCGCAGGAGCCTCTGGAAGTCCATCTGGAAGAGCTGGTCCCCGGAGAGCACCAGCACCTCGCGGCTGCGGTGGCTCCGCAGGTGGCGCAGACCCCGGCGGACGGCGTCGGCGGTGCCCCTGAACCACTCCGGGCTGTCCTCGGTCTGCTCGGCGGCGAGGACGGTGACGAAGGCGTCGGTGAAGATGTCGAACTTGTAGGTCTGGCTGATGTGGTTGTTGAGGCTGCGGGAGTTGTACTGGGTGAGCACGAAGATCCGCCGCAGGCCGGCGTTCAGGCAGTTGCTGATGGGGATGTCGATGAGGCGGTACTGCCCCGCGATGGGGACGGCCGGCTCCGAGCGGTCGCGGGTGAGGGGAAAGAGGCGAGCACCGCGACCACCGCCGAGGATGACGGCCAGGCAGTTGTCCATGGGCGAATTCTGTCACTCGGCCGTGCTGCGTCAAGGTGGCCCGTGGCCCCTCGCGCCCGCCCGCTCACGCTGGGAGAACGGGCCCACCGAGGGTCCCCGGCCCGCCTCGCCGGGCGGGGACTGCCGCCAGGGACCGGCCGCGCAGGCGGCCCCGCGGTCCTCCCGCGGGGCCGCCCGGGGTTCACTCGACCGGCGGCGGGTTACGGTCCGCGAACTGCCGCTGGTGCCAGTACGGGTAGGTGAGGGACCGAGCGCTGGCGGCGTCGAGGCGAGCCCGCTGCGAGCTGTCGAGGGTGAAGGTCACCGACCCCAGGTTCTGGCGCAGCTGCTCCGCGTTGCGAGCGCCGATGATCACCGTCGCGACGGTGGGCCGCCCGAGGAGCCAGTTGATGGCGATCTCGGGGACCGACCGACCCGTCTCCGCGGCCACCGCGTCGAGCGCCTCCACCACCCGGTACAGGTACTGATCGTCGATCTGAGGCCCGCCCTGGGTGGTGAGGGGATTGCGCAGGCGGCTCACCTGGGGCGGCGGCTGGCCGCGCCTCACCTTGCCGGTGAGGCGGCCCCATCCGAGGGGGCTCCAGACCACCGTGCCGATGCGCTGGTCGACGGCCAGCGGCATGAGCTCCCACTCGTACTCGCGTCCGACGAGCGAGTAGTAGGCCTGGTGGGCGACGTAGCGCGCGAGGCCGTACCGCTCGGAGACGGCCAGGGACTTCATGAGGTGCCAGCCGGAGAAGTTCGAGCAACCGATGTAGCGGATCTTGCCGGCGCGCACGAGGTCGTCGAGGGTGCCGAGCGCCTCCTCCACCGGCGTGAGCGCGTCGAACCCGTGCAGCTGGTAGAGGTCGACGTAGTCGGTGCCGAGGCGGCGGAGGCTCTCCTCGCAGGTCCTGGTGATGTGGTGCCGCGACGAGCCGACGTCGTTCGGCCCCGGCCCCATCTGGAAGGTGCCCTTGGTGGAGAGGATCACCCGATCGCGCCGGCCCTTGATGGCCTTGCCCAGGATCTCCTCGGCGAGGCCGTTCGAGTAGACGTCGGCGCTGTCGAACATGTTGACCCCGGCCTCGAGGCACAGGTCGACGAGCCGCGTGGCCTCGCCGACGTCGGTCGCGCCCCATCCCTTGAAGAACTCGTTCCCGCCGCCGAAGGTTCCCGTTCCGAGCGCGAGCACCGGGATCTTGAGACCCGAGCCGCCGAGCTGCCTGAATTCCATGCCACGTCCTTTCGCAGGGGTGTGGGCGGATTATAGGTCGCCCACCGACGCCGGGCCGCCTCCGCGCGAGAGGCCGTCGAGAGGCCGCCCGGGTGCGGCCCGCGGAGGGGACCCGGGGTCAGGGGAGGACGCCGAGCTCGTCGAGGGCCAGGTCGAGCTCGGCCGCGTCGCGGTACACCTGGTAGGCGCCGGCGGCGAGCAGCTCGTCCTGCCCGTAGCCGCCGCTCAAGAGGCCGATCCCGAGCATGCGGGCCCGCCGTGCCGCCAGGAGGTCCCAGACCGCGTCGCCCACCACGTAGCAGTCCTCGCTGGCGACGCCGAGCCGCTCGCGGCAGGCGAGGAAGAGGTCCGGCTCGGGCTTCGCTCGGTCGACGTCTCCGCGGTCGACCACCACCGTGCTGGCAGGGATCTCGAGCGCCTCGAGCGACGCGTCGATCTCCGGGTGGCGGCCCGAGGTGGCGATCCCGTGGGGCACGCCCAGCTCGCGCAGCCTGCGCAGCAGGGCCGCCGCGCCGGGCAGGGGGCGCCGCTCCGGCAAGAGCTGGCGGAACAGGGCCCCGTGGCGGTCCTGGATGAAGCGGGCCTGCTCGGGGGAGAGCGGGTGCCCGATCTCGCGGGCCACCGCGCGGGTGAAGAGGCCGCCGCTCATGCCGATGCGTCGGTGGATGCGCCAGCCGTCGATGGGCAGGCCGGCCTCGGAGAGCGCGAGCTGCCAGGAGAAGACGTGGGCGTAGACGGTGTCGACGAGCGTACCGTCGAGGTCGAAGATGAGGGCGCGCACCGGCCGATTGTAGGGTAGGAACCCTCCGCCCGCACCACCGGGGAAAGGGTCAGATCACCGTGCCGTCCGCGATCACCCCGTTCTTCGGCACGATGACGATCCCTTCCCGGATGTAGTAGCCGGGGCCGTTGGCCTCCTTCACCCCGGCCTCGTTCAGGATGCGGACCCCCCGGCCGATGCGAGCGTTCTTGTCGACGATGGCGTGCTCGATGGCGGTCTTCTCGCCGATGCCCACCGGCGGCACGCCGCGGGCCTGGGCGGCGGCGATCTCCTCCAGCGACTCGTAGTAGTCGGCGCCGAGGACGAGGGTGCTGCGGAGGCTCGTGCCTTCTCCGATCCGGCTGCGGATGCCCACCACCGAGCGCTCGATCTCGGCCCCCATGAGGATGCACCCCTCGGAGACCAGCGCGGAGCGCAGCGTGCACCCCTGGATCTTGGTGGCCGGCAGGAAGCGCGGGTGGGAGTACACCGGCCGCAGGGCGTCGTAGAAATCGAAGGGCGGGATGGACTTGGTGAGCTCCAGGTTCGCCTCGAAGTAGGAGGCGATGGTCCCGACGTCCTCCCAGTAGCCCTTGAAGATGTGGGCGTGCACGCGCTTCGAGTCGATGGCCCGCGGGATGACGTGGCGGCCGAAGTCCACCAGGGTCGGATCGGCGAGGGCGTTCTCGAGCGCCTCCCGCCCGAACATGTAGATGCCCATCGAGGCGAGGAAGCCGCGCCCGTGGCCGGGGATCTCGGACTCGAGGTCGTTGAGGCGCTCGGGGCCCGGCTTCTCCTCGAAGTGGATGATGCGGCCCTGGGGGTCGACCTTGAGGATGCCGAAGCCGGCGGTCTGCTCGCGGGCCACCGGGATGACGGCCACGGTGGCGTCGGCCTGGTGGGTCCGGTGGGTCTCCTGCAGCGTCCGGAAATCCATCTGGAAGAGCTGGTCGCCGGAGAGGATCAGCACCTCGCGGCTACGGTGGCTCGCGAGGTGGTGCAGGCTCTGCCGGACGGCGTCGGCGGTGCCCTGGAACCAGTCCGCGCTCTCCTCGGTCTGCTCCGCGGCCAGGATGGAGACGAAGGCGTCGGAGAAGACGTCGAACTTGTAGGTCACGCTCACGTGCTTGTTGAGGCTCTCGGAGTTGTACTGGGTGAGCACGAAGATCCGGCGCAGATCCGAGTTGAGGCAGTTGCTGATGGGGATGTCGATGAGGCGGTCCTTGCCGGCGCTGGGGACCGCCGGCTTGGACCGCTCGTGCGCGAGAGGAAAGAGCCTGGTACCGCGCCCACCACCGAGGATGACGGCGAGGCAATCTTTCATGGGGACTCGATAGTGACACTGAGTCCAGCGGCCCTGTCAAGCTTGAAACCGCTGGCGCCGCGGCGGCGGTGGTCGGCACCCGTTCACCCGCTTGGGCCTCGGGGTGCGCTTCCCGCTGGGGTCGGTCCCCCTCCTCGGCTTGCGCCGCTCCCGCCGCCCCGCGTAGCCACAGAAGAGCCACTTCCGGAGGTGATGAGCGTGGAACGGACGAAGATGGATGATGGGGCGCCTAATCCCTCGCCGCGGCCGAGGAGGACCAAGCTCTTCCGCGTGCTGGTGCTCGGGGGGGCCATGCTGGCGGCGGCGACGGCCTCCTTCCTGCATGGCGATATTGGCTCGCCCCGCGGAGGCCAGGATGACGGAGGGACGCAGGGCTGGTAGGGCCGAGGAGACCCGGGAGCTCGCCCGCGAGGCCTGGGCCTTCCGCCTGAAGGTGGAGCGGGAGGCGGCCGCACGCTTCTCGCGCCTGGCTCGGGGCCTCTCGCGGGTCGGGGCGGCCTCGGCCCTCGTCGAGCTCGCGCTGCGGGCTGCCGGCGACGAGCGGCGCCACGCGCTCCTGTGCGCCGAGCAGGCCCTGAAGCGGGGCGAACCCGAGGCCTCGCCGGCGCCGGTGAAGGTGGCGGAGATCGCCCCACCCGGGCTCCACCTGCGGGGGCGCGTCCTTTACGAGCTCGTAGCCGCCTGCTGCATCACCGAGACCGAGAGCATGGGGGTGCTGACCACGCTCCTCGGCCGCTCCCGGGACCGGGAGATGCGCCGCGTGCTGCGCGAGCTGGCGGAGGACGAGGTGGTGCACAGCCGGCTCGGCTGGGCACACCTCGCGAGCGAGCACGCCCAGGGAGAGACCGCCTTCCTCTCGCCGCTCATCCCGGCCATGCTGAAGGGGAGCATGGCGCCCGGCCTCTTTCGGCCCGGGCCCGAGGAGGAGGACGAGGAGGCCCTGCTCGAGCAGGGGGTGCTGCCGCGCCCTCTGAAGCGCGAGGTCTTCACCCGGACCCTGGAGGAGGTGGTCTTCCCGGGCCTCGAGGCGTTCGGGGTGGACGCGGGCCCCGCCCGGTCCTGGCTCGCCGAGCGAAGGGCCGAGCTCGCGGGCCGAGCCGGGGGCTGAGTTCGGTCCCGGCCCTCGTCGGTCAATCGAAGTCGGCGGCCAGGCTCGGGTCGTCGTGGTGCTGGAAGACGCGCTCGATCTGCCCCGCGGTGACGCGGTCGAGCGAGAGGGGCGGAAGGGCGTCGCGCTCGAAGAATCTCACCTCGGGGGTCTCGATGCTCCCGCGCAGGGCGCCGCCGACCACCTCGCAAGCGAAGAAGGCCTTGTAGACGTACCAGAGCTGGGCCGGGTGGTCGTGCCTGGCCTTGTCGAGGAGGGCGAGCAGCCGGGTGGCCCTCACGCGCAGTCCGGTCTCTTCCAGGACCTCGCGCACCGCGACCTCTCCCGGGCTCTCGCCCACGTCGGCCCATCCCCCCGGGAGCGACCAGCGGCCGTCCGACACCTCGCGCACGAGGAGCACCCGGCCCTCCTCGAAGACGGCGGCCCGCACGTCGACCTTGGGCGTGACGTAGCCGCCTTCGGCGCGGAGGAGCTCGCCGGCCTCGGTGCCCTCGAGGTCGCTGTGGGAGGCCAGGATCTCGGCGGCGATCGCCTGGACGCTTCCGAAGCGATCGCGGTCGAAGGGATCGCGCGAGTAGGCGAGCCCGGCCTGGGCGATGGTCCTCAGCGCGTCGACCCAGCGTAGCCACTCCGGCCTCTTCATCCGTGCCTCCCGTGCTTGGACGGGGCTGCCCGCTGGGCCGCCACTCTTTCACGGCGCCTTGGGCCGCACCTCGACGAGTTCGTACTCGCGGTCGCCGTCAGGGCGCTCGACCGCGACCGACTCGCCCACCCGGCGGCCGAGCAAGGCCTGCCCGAGGGGCGCGTGGACGCTCAAGAAGCCTCGGCGCGGGTCGGCCTCGTCCGGCCCGACGAGGCGATAGGTGGCGAGCCGGCCGCGCTCGTCCCTCACCGTCACGAAGGTACCGAAGGCCGCCTGCCCCTCGGGCGCGGCGTCGGGGCCGAGCACGGTCAGGGCCGAGAGCGTGCCCTCGACGAGGGCGATCCGCCGCTCGAGGTCGGGCCTCGGGGCACGCTCGCTCTCGGGGAGCCGCAGGACTTCCTCGAGGCGCGCGCGCAGCGCCTCGAGTTGCGCCCGCAGGGCGGTCTGACCCTCCGGGGTGATGTAGCGCACCTCGAGGGGGCCGAGGCGGGGCGGAGCGCGCCCGAGGCTCTCGGCCTCGGGGGCTTCCTCGTCGGTGAAGGCCTTGGACACCTTGGCCTCTTAACGCGCCGGGCGGCGTCCGGGCCACAGCGGGAGGCGAGGCCTCTTCAGCGCCGCTTCTCGTAGGTCCCCATGAGCTCGGCCTTGGCGAGCACGTGGCCCTCGAAGGCATGCTCGAGCTTGGACTTGGTCGGCGTCCGGAGGTCGGGGAGCACGGTGTCGAGCGCGAAGAGCTTGAAGAAGTAGCGGTGGCGGCCCACGGGCGGGCAGGGGCCGCCGTAGCCGGTCTGCCGCCAGTCGTTCAGGCCTTCGCGCGTGCCGGCCGGAAGGTCTCGCGGCGCCACCGCCTCGGGGAGCGCCTCGACGGTGGGAGGTAGGGCGTAGAGCACCCAGTGCACCCAGGTCGTCGTCGGGGCCCGAGGATCCGGCGCGTCCGGGTCGTCGACGATGAGTGCGAGGCTCCGCGTCCCGGCGGGGATTCCCGAGATGGTGAGAGGGGGCGAGCGGTCCTCCCCCTCGCAGGTGTAGCGCGATGGGATTGCGGCGCCGTGCTGGAAGGCCGGCGAGGTCAGCGCGAAGGTCATGGACGCCCCCCTGGCGAGCGTCGAGAGACTCAGAAGTAAGCAGAGGCTCTGGGTCCCGAGGTGCACGGCGCGGCGGACATGGTAGGCGTGAGGGCCCACCCGGCCGTTGCGAACCTGGGGTCCCTCCTTGGCGGCGTGTGGCGAACAGGGCCGCCCGGTCCGGCCGGGCCATGCCCCCCCTGGGCCGTCCGCTCGGCGAACCTCCCTTGGCAGTCTCGTTCCACCGCTCGCCCCGCCGGTGAGGAGGGAGGACGCCTTGAAGAAGCTCATCAACAAGCCCGAGGACCTGGTGCGGGAGGCGCTTTCGGGCTTCGCTGCCGCGCACGCCGACCTGGTGAAGGTCTACTTCGACCCGGTTCAGGTGGTGCGCGCCGACGCGCCGGTGACGGGCAAGGTGGGCGTCATCTCGGGCGGTGGATCCGGTCACGAGCCGATGCACGCGGGCTTCGTGGGGCCGGGGATGCTGGACGCGGCGTGTCCGGGAGCCATCTTCACCTCGCCGACGCCCGACCAGGTCCTCGCGGCCTCCAAGGCCGTGCACGGCGGGGTCGGACTGCTCCACATCGTGAAGAACTACACCGGCGACGTGCTCAACTTCGAGCTCGGCGCCGAATTGGCGCGCGGCGAGGGGATCGAGGTCGAGGCGGTGGTGATCCACGACGACGTGGCGGTCGAGGACAGCCTGTACACCGCCGGGCGGCGCGGGGTCGGGGTCACGGTGCTGGCGGAGAAGATGGCCGGCGCCGCCGCCGAGGAGGGGCGGCCCCTCGCCGAGGTGGCGAGGGTGGCGCGTCTCGTGAGCGAGCGAGGGCGCAGCATGGGGATGGCGCTCACCTCCTGCACCGTGCCGCAGGCCGGCCGCCCGACCTTCGACCTCCCGGAGAACGAGATGGAGATCGGGATCGGTATCCACGGGGAGCCGGGCCGCTCCCGCAGGAAGCTCGCGCCGGCCTCCGAGATCGCGGAGGTTCTCGCGCGCGCCGTCCTCGACGATCTGCCCTTCGAGAGGGGCGACCGGGTGCTGGCCTTCGTGAACGGCATGGGCGGCACGCCCCTGCTCGAGCTGTACCTGGTCTTCCACGAGCTCACCCGGATCTGCGCCGGACGCGGAATCGCCGTCGTCCGCAGCCTCGTCGGGCCGTTCATGACCTCCCTCGAGATGGCCGGCTGCTCGATCACGCTCGTCAGGATGGACGAGGAGCTCACCAGGCTCTGGGACGCGCCGGTGAGGACGCCCGCTCTGCGGGCGCGGCTCTAGGGAACCCGAGGTGGCGACGCCCCCGAGCGGGTGGCCCAGGGAGGCCCGGATGATCTCGCGCGATGCCGCGAAGGGCTGGCTCGTCTCGTTCGCGGGCGCCGTCGCCGGCCGGCGCGACCTCCTCACCGAGCTCGACCGGGCGATCGGCGATGCGGACCACGGCACCAACCTCGACCGCGGGCTCACCGCGGTGGTGGAGAAGCTCGAGACCGCGGTGGAGCCCGACGTCGGAGCCCTCTTCACCCTGGCGGGCCGGGTCCTCATCTCGACGGTGGGGGGGGCGAGCGGACCGCTCTACGGGAGCCTGTTCCTAAAGATGGGCCTCGCCACGGCTGGCCAGCGCGAGGTGAACCTCAAGGAATTCGCCGCGGCCTTCCGCAAGGGGGTCGAGGCCGTCATGAAGCTCGGCAAGGCCAAGGTCGGCGACAAGACCATGGTGGACGCGCTCGTTCCGGCCCTGGAGGCGCTGGAGGTGGCTGCCGAGGGGGGCCTCGCCACCGGCGCCGCGCTCGAGGAGGCGGCCCGGGCCGCCGAGGGCGGGGCGGTGCGGACCATCCCGCTCGTCGCCAGGAAGGGGCGGGCAAGCTACCTCGGGGAGCGCAGCGCGGGGCACCAGGACCCGGGGGCCACCTCCTCGCAGCTGCTCCTGCGCGCGGCCGCCGAAGCTCTTCGCGACCCGTAGGCGAGCGACCTCTTTCGGTCCGCCCGCGCAGGCGCTCGTTCTGCGCGCCGTGCCCAAGGCTTTCCGGTAGTCCCGATCACTACAGCCTAAGGACCGCGGCGCCCCCAGCTTAGGCAGGTGGCCACCCGCGGCGAGCGGCGCCGCGCCGGCCACACGCGGGGCCGCGTCACCGGTTCGAACGCGTGAACGCCTTAACGGAGGCCAGAGCCGATGCTCTCGGTTGGAAAGATTGAGCAGCGAAATGACGAACGCGCTCCGCTCAGGGCATTCCCTCGGGTGGCCGCCGCCAGCGATTGCGGCCGGAGGTCCTCGCCCAGGTGGGGGGAGCTACGCCTCCGCGCAGTCGGTGACCATCGCGCCGGCCACCGCCGGCGCCGCGATCTCCTACGCCACCGGCGGCTCCACCGCGACCGCATCCTCCACGGCCTACGACGGGCCCATCGCGGTGAGCGCGTCCGAGACCCTCACCGCCGCTCGCAGGCGCAGCTGGTCTGCAGGGCTTTCTTGGGCGCCGGCGCGTCGTGCCTCATCGAGTTCCAGTGCACCTCGGCACCTGCTCGAAGGGGTCACTGGTCGCTTGGTGCTCTGCGCCCCGGCGCCTCTTGCAGCCGCCTCGACCGAAGAAGTGAGAGGCCCCGGCAGAAGATCGGCCCGGGGCGAGACGAGTGAGACGAGGAAGCCCAAGACGTGAGACCAGTTCAAGGGACTCCGGCGACGTGCGCGGAGGCTCCGTCCGCTGGCGTGGGGGGCGTGGCTCGATTAATCGACCAGTAGGTCGGATGACGCTGCCAGGTTGCAAGGTGCGGCTACCCTGGGCGTACGGTGCGCCCGGCTCACCGTTTGCCTTCGCCATGACCGCACGGAGTCGGATCGACAAGGATGAGGACTGACGCCACGCGGTGGCGTGGCCTGTGGAGTCGTCGAGGAAGCGCTGGGGCATTCACCGCACGTCGCCTTCGAGTGGGAGGCGCCGGGCCCGAGGCGCGCAACCGCCAGGAAAGGAGACGGGCACATGTATCGTCGGATCGGAGTCGCCAGTTTGATCGCGTGCGCGGCCATGGCCGTGGTCGCGTGCGGAGGGTCCTCGAACTCGAGCGGGAACCAGGGGGGTGGGGGAGGGAACGGCGTCACCGCCTCGCAGTCGTGGGCGGGCTCGGCGGTGAGCTCGGTGAACGGCGCGGTCGCCGACATCGAGCAGTCGAACAGCGCCGGGCAGCTCCCGGTGCTGGTCGCCGGCAACGCGACGGCCTACATCGCGCAAGGGGTGTCGGCGCGGGTGGCGACCGATCCGCACACCACCTCGAGCTACACCGAGAACTGCAGCAGCATCGGAACCTCGGGGTCGGGCACCATCGACGTCACCTACACCATCAACGGCAGCACCCCGGTCTCCGTTGACTTCACCTACAACAACTGCTCCTTCACGACGGCCGGCGAGACGGTCAGCTTCAACGGCTCCGGCTCGCTCACCTACACCAACTACACGAACGCGCAGAACTTCACCTGGACGTTCACCTGGACCAACCTCTCTTACAGCGTCACCTCGGGCACCTATCACACCAGCGGCACCTTCAACGGCACCGAGAGCTGCACCTACGCCAACAGCGTCGCCAGCTGCGGCTTCTCTTTCGGTAACTACACGATCAGCAGCGGAGCCAGCGTCAGCACCACGGGTGGGGTGACTACCATCAGCAGCGCCACGGTCAAGACCAGCATCGCCGGCGGCGGCACCGTCACCATCACCTTCAGCAACTGGGTGTATGACTCCAATCTCGGATACGCAACCAGCGGGACCGCCACCATCTCGGCGTCCAACGGCGACAAGGCTGTCATCACCGCGACCGGAGGCGGTCACTACACGGTGGCGGTGACCATCAACGGCAACTTGACGACTTACAACATCTAGCCCTCTGGGTGTCGCGGCCGCACCGGTGTGCGGTGCGGCCGCGGC
>Ga0335081_10011322_pt1 | contig 14420 bp, 14 predicted proteins | sample Lox_Sample_35_FD_206713 | JGI IMG/M metagenome (GOLD analysis project Ga0335081, IMG submission 206713) | Soil microbial communities from Loxahatchee National Wildlife Refuge, Florida, United States - Lox_Sample_3.5 | ecosystem: Environmental > Terrestrial > Soil > Wetlands | place: USA... | reverse complement strand
ATCGCCGGAGGTATCCCCAATCCCTCAGATCCAGCTGAACACGTGCGCTTAGGCGATGTTGTCGTGTCAGGCCGCGACGGAGTGGTCCAGTACGACATAGGGAAAATGCTCAAGGATCGCTTCATCGCCACGTACCCACCTCGGCCGCCCAGCGCCAGAATGCTACAAGCCACCAGAATGCTATCAGTGTCAGACTACCAACAGAGGTTCCACGAGCTCGTTGATTTCGGACTGAAGTCCTGCGGAGTATCGAGGCCTCCTGATAGCAGCGATATTCTGTACCGCGCAGATGGTTTCAACGAGGCTGTTTCACACCCGCGTGATTCAAGCCGAATTCTTGGGCGTCCGCGAATTTTTATAGGCTCGATCGCATCGGCGAATCAGGTCCTCAAGAACGCTGGAAAGCGAGACCAGTTGCGTGACGAACACTGCGTTAAGGCTGTGGAAATGGAAGGTTCTGGAATAGCGGATGCCGCGTGGACTCGCTCCAGTGAATACTTCATCGTTCGGGGCATCTGCGACTACTGTGACGCGAATAAACGAGATGATTGGCAGGCCTATGCGGCTGTGGTTGCCGCAGCGTACACGCGAGTCCTGCTGTCAACCGTTCCGAGCGAAAGCAAGTCGGCGCTTCACATCTGGCCAACCATCGCTGCCAGCTTAACAACAGTAGTTCTCGGGACCTTGGCTTTTGTTGGCCCGAAAATGAGTTCGATCACACCCTTGGGACGACTTTACGTACGAACTGATCATGCCCCGGTAGAACTTCGTGTCGACGGCCGACTCGTCAAGATCCTCGCATCAGACCTGCCGTTCACTAGCCTTGAACTGAGAGAAGGACAGCACGACGTGCTCGCGGCCGGTCGGGGCTTTCGATACCATGAGTTAGTACAAGTGAAGCCGGGGCAGACGGCGATGGTCACTATTCCCGCAGACTCTCCCCTCATGCCTTAGTACCCAACATCCATTAGCAGAACAGATAACGTTGACTCTCGGCAGCCTGCGCAGGCTTCAACATTCCTCGTCATGGTTGCATGACCACACACATGTCTGCGCAGGGACAGTTTATGGCAGATTGTCTGTCGCTATAACCCACCGGAATAGTGCTCTTCCGAAAAGTCATTGGACACCGTGATTCAGTGCAGTTAGGTTTGCGCTTACAGCAGCCGCTTTCAGCCCCTGCCGGAGGTGCATATGCCACGTTGGTACCAAATTCATCTAATCCGCCAAATCCAGCCGCTTCTTCGATCGAAGTGCATGCGCCCACAAGCCGCTATTCTTGCACTGCTTTTCCTCGTACCTATGGTTGCGATGGCACAGGGTTCACCGTTCGACACCGGCTTCAACGCCATCCAAAGCCTCTTCACCGGCACCATCGCGAAAGTTGCAAGTCTGGTTGCAATCGTGATCGGCGGGTACGGCTTCGCCCATGGGGAACCCGGCGCAAAAAAGGCGCTCGCAGGTGTTGCCGCTGGAACGGGCATTGCTGTTCTGGCCGTGAATGTCCTGAGTTGGCTCTGGGGTGTATAGCCTCATTCCTACCCACCTTCAACACGCGATTAGGTGAGGCAGTTATGCCAGATAAAGCACAGCAGAAGCACCGCACAAATCGAGTCTTCAAGAGTCTGCACAAGCCGCTCACCTACTTGGGCGTTGAGCGGACGCTGTTCTACTTCGTCTGTGTGAGCGCCGTGGGCGCCTTCAATCTCTTCAATTCCATCCTCGCAGGTATCGCCGTCTTCATTGGCGGCTTTGCCTTCGGCCATTGGGTAACGGACAGCGATCCAGCGTTCCTCCGCATCCTGGCAAAGTCGGAACGGTACAGGCTGCGCTATGACGCCGCGAAGCAGCAAGTTCCCCGCGTGGAGGTAGTGTAATGCTACGCCTCGACAAGGTCATCAAGCCGTGGAAAGAGAGCGCGGCGCTGAACGACCACATCAACCTCTACGGCTTCTGGAACGAGACGGCCTTCCTTACCAAGAGCGGTGACGTCGGCATGATTCTCAGCGTTCCCGGCGTGGACTATGAAAGTCTTGATCGCTCACAGCAGGAGTATGCGGTGAAGCGGCTAGAGGCGGCGCTTAAGTCGTTTTGCCCAGGCTTCCATGTTTACCAATACCTCTTCAAATCGAACCGACCGGACATACCGTTCGCAACATATGATGACCCCATTGTCGAGGCGGCTATTGACCAGCGACGGAGGTTCTTTGAAGCGAAGCGGGACCATCTCTATCAGGTTGAGATTTTCTACTGCATCCTGCTCGAAGGTGCCCGGTCGAAGACCGGCGTCGGCACGGCGCTAGCTCGCCTGCTACACGATCCAGAGGGCGCGATTGCCGAACTCAAATCGCAGTTCACCAACGACAGCATGAAGAAGTTGTTGCGGACGCATATCGAGCGCGATCTTCAACGACTCGACCAGTACGTGCAGGCATTCGCCCGGCAACTGGCGGATTTCATGCAAATCGAGATCTTGAATCAACAGCAACAGTTCAGCTTTTTCCGCCGCTTGCTGAATTATGACGACTGGCGTGTTGCCGGCAAGCCGCAGTCAACACAGTTTCTCGACTATCAGGTCGTCAATTCCGACATCGAAGCAGAACGCGATTATCTGCGGGTAGGCGATCACATCGTCCGTGTCCTGACCATGAAAGAGGCCATCACCGAAACAAAACCCCTGGTGCTGGACGCATTGCTGAAGATTCCAGCCAACTTCTATGTCGTTACGGAGTGGAAGCCACTCCCGGCGAACAAGGCGCGCAAGGAAGTGAACAAGCGACGCCGCCACTTCAATATGTCCAAAACAGGATTTGTCTCGCAGATGGGCAATGACGCCACGAAAACGAACCCACGCGATGTGCTGGTGGATGAGTCCAAGCAGGCCGACATCGAAAATCTGGGCGATTGCCTGCGAGCTCTCGGTGACGGTCAATCGCTTGGCGATTTCTCGCTCACCATTGTGCTGTATGGCCGGTCACGACCGGATATCGATCGGCTCGTGGCCGAGTTTACTGGCGTCTTCACCAACGCGGACGGCAATCTGTTTGTAGAAACCTACAACCAGCTGAATGCCTATTTCGCTACTGTACCGGGCAACTATGCGATGAACCTCCGCCAGCTGTACATGCTGAACACGAACTACGCCGACCTGTCTTTTCTGTTTACGATCCTTCCCGGCGAGAAGACGAACGAGCATCTCGGCACAGAGTACTGGGCGGTGCTCGAAACAGACAACAGCACGCCTTACTTCCTCAACCTGCATACCCGCGACGTTGCTCATACGCTGATTCTCGGGATGACAGGCAGTGGCAAGTCGTATTTCTGCAATTTTCTGCTGCAGAACGCGCAGAAGTACGACCCGCTGACCTTCATCTTCGATATCGGCGGCAGCTTCCAGTCGCTTACGACGATATTCAAGGGTTCCTATCTCAATGTGGGCCAGGAAGCGCGGGACTTCACCATCAACCCCTTCTCACTGCCTCAAACCAAAGAGAACCTGCAGTTTCTCTTCAGCTTCTTCCGCGTACTCATTGAGGGCAACGAGCAGCGTTACCGGCTGGACTTCAAGGAAGAACGGCGCCTGTGGCACGCGATCGAGCGCATCTACGTCCTAGAGCCGAACCAGCGCACAGTCTCGAACTTTGGAAACATCATTGGTGAGTTGAAAGAACGCCTCCACCGTTGGACCCGCGGTGGACAGTACGGCTTCCTCTTCGACAACGCCGAGGACACGCTTTCGTTCAAAAGTTTTCAGACGTTCAATTTCCACGGCTGGAATGATGCGCCGGAAGTTCTTGAGCCTCTTCTGTTTTACGTTTTGCATCGCGCGTCGAATGAGATCACTGACCCGAAGAACCTCGACACCTTCAAGATCTTCCTGCTGGACGAAGCGTGGCTCTTCATCAAGAACGAGACGATTCGCAATTACGTAGTACAGGCTCAGAAGACCTGGCGCAAGCACAAAGCGGCGATGATCCTTGCTACGCAATCCATCAAAGAGCTTGAGGAGTCGGGGATGCTGGCGATAGTGGCAGAGAGTTGCCCTACAAAGATATTTCTGGCCAACCCGGACATGAACCGACAAGTTTACCGCGAGGCCTTTCATCTAAACGACACTGAACTGGACCTTATCGACGGCCTTGTTCCACCGGGCCAAATGCTGATTCGCAAGGCGCAGACCTCAAAGAAAGTGCATTTGAACGTCGATTCGGTGTCGCACTGGATGGCGACGAACAATGCCCGCGACAACCTCATGAAACAGGAATATTTCGACCGCTTCGATTTTGCGGATGGGCTTCGCCATCTCGCGGAAGATCATCCATTCCAGCCGCGCACGCTGGCCGGATCAACTTCGAACAACAACCGCTAAGGAGAGCTCTATGCGGCATCTGAAATCCGTCGTCAATTGCGCTTTGGTTTTTTCTTCCATCGGTGCTTTAGCCCAAGACTCTGCGCGCACTGTGCAGTATCACTCGCAGGACATCATCCCGATCCGCGCAAAGTTGAAATATACGACCCTTATCGAACTGCCCACGACCGAGAAAATCATGGAAGCCGCCACGGGTGACAAGGAGTTCTGGATCGTGGACGTTGTCGGCAACTTCTGCTTTGTGCATCCGGCGAAGCAAGGCATCAGCTCCAACTTGAATCTCATCACGGACAAAGGGAACATCTACAGCTTCACACTCCAAGACATCACTGCCTCATCGACGAGCCCTGATCTGAAAGTGATTGTCGAGCCCGCCGATCGTTCTGCGATTGTGGCTGCGAGCGGCCCTCCGCAGTTCGTGCCCGCCGCCCAATTGGAACAATCGCGCCAGCAGTTGGCTGCTCTTCAATCGCACGTTGAGCAGGCCGTGGATGAGTACAAAAGCGCCTATCCAATACGGCTCAAGTTCGATTACGTCTACAAAGTGAACGAAGCGCCTTTCAATATCCAGTCTATTTATCACGACGACAAATTCACCTACATCAAAACGAATGCGCCGGAGAAGTTCAGCGTATATGAGATGAAGGATGGCAAGCCCAACCTTGTCACTTATGACCTGCGTGAGGGGACGTACATCATCCCGAAGATCATGGACAGCGGATACGTCGAGCTTGGCAAAAAGAAGATGGAATTCACGCGCAAGGGGTCAGCGTCATGACCGAAAACGTTTTTACTCCCCACACAGAGCCGCAGGCCGAACCAACGTTGCGTCGCAGTCTAGAGCTGCCTAAAGGTGTCTTGCAGAAGAATCTCAAGGCCTTCGTTTATCTGGGTGCAGCATTGCTTGTGATTGTGGCAGCACTTTTCAGCTCATCCGGTAAGAAGACGCCCGCTCAACAGGGGAGCGCGAAAGGGCAACCACCACAACCTGCTTTGCAGGACAACACCGACAGCAACGTGCAGGAGTGGAAGAACCAGCTTCGGGCCGAACGTCAGAAAGAACAGCAGGCGACGATGGCCGCCGCTGCGATGGGAGATTCAGCGCTTGCGTCTGCGACTCCCCAGCAGCGGGCTGCAGCCGCGGCCTATGGGCCAACCGGTGCTGCCGTCCCCTGTATTCCGGGCCAGCCCTGCCCGCAAGGGCAGCAGGGCAACATGCAGATGCAACTGACCCCCGTGCAACAGCAGGCACAGTTGATCGCAGCGAAAGAACGCGAGCGCGCGGACGATTCCCGTTTCGCTTCCAATCTTGTGTACTCCCGGTCTGCCGATCCGCCCCAACAACAACAGCAAGGCCAGATGATTCCCGCCCAGTATGGCCCTGCCGAACGGCAAGCAAACAGTAATCTCGTCCCCGCGCCAGCCGAAGGAAAGCAGGAGGACACGCCGGGAGGCTATAAACGTCCACTGGAGGCCAATATCGACTCAGCCATCGGTCAGCCCTACCTGGTCTACGAGGGCTCGGTTCTCGACACTGTTCTCATGAATCGTCTGGATGGAGATGCCGTAGGGCCCGTTAAAGTCCTGGTCTCAAATCCTTTGTATTCACACGATCATCAACACGTGATCGTTCCCGAGGGAACGGTTGTTTTGGGGGAGGCAAAGAAGATTGGAGCGGCGGGTTTCGGTCAACAGCGCCGGATGGCCGTTGTTTTTCACCGCCTGATTATGCCGGACGGTTACTCCGTCGATCTCGACCAGTTCCAAGGTTTGGATCAGATCGGAGAGGAAGGACTGAAAGATAAGGTCAACAACCACTACCTCCAAATCTTCGGTGCCTCGATAGCTTTGGGTGTGATTGCCGGGGCGGGCGAGATCACTCAGGGTGGCGGCACCATCACGACTAGCGGTTCCCAGGCATTCACCAACGGGGCGGCGGGCAGTGTTTCGCAGTCTGCCACCACGATCCTTGATCGCTTTATCCAGATACCGCCAACCATCACGATTCGGGAGGGCCACCGCGTGAAAGTGTATTTCACGCAGGACTTGCTTCTTCCTGCGTACTCGAACCACACTATTCCGCAAACGTTTTAGGAGGCTTTCCAATGCGAATCGTTGCCCTCTCCCTGCTATTCCTATCGACCTTCACCCTTGCCGGCTGCGAAAGCAAAGCCGAACAAGTGAAGAAGTTGCAGGACCAATACAACGCTGAATACCCGGCCTATGCCAAGGAATGCGTCGATCCAGAGACCGCCGGGGCCGCAAGAATGCTGACAGGAGAGAAGCTGACCAAGGAACAAATGGCCGATCTCGAAACCAAGAAAAAGGAACGGGACGCAAGGTGCAAGCCGCAGGCGGACCGTCTTGCGGAGCTCCAGAGAGAGATTCTCGCTGCACAGCAGTAAAGCCGTACCGCTGTAAAGCATCGCGAAACCAACGGCGAAGAAGGGACGAGACAAATGAAGAAACTAACCCTTACCGTGCTCGCCGTTGGCGTTGCCGCGGCATTGCAACCGCACGCGAACGCACAATTTGGTTCTGGCATCGTGTTCGACCCCACACAGTCGGGCCATGCCATTATGCAAATCGAACACGAAGAACAATCCATCTCCAATCAATTCCAGCAGATCGAGCAAGGCCAACAGATTTTCACGAATACCGTGAAGATCGCCACGACGGCCCTACAAGCCTACAACGTCGCAAAGCAACAATACGAACTCACGCATCAGATGATTCTCGCTCCCCGGATGCTCTATGCGCGATTTCTGTCTCCAACGTCCGACTTGCTGATGCTGCAACAGATCTCGAACACGTATGGCAATTCGATGGGTTGGCTCAACTCCGCAAACACCGGAAAGGGAGCCGCAGCCTCGTACCAGCAAGTTAGCGTTCCGAACACCAACAACATGATTCCCGGCTACAGCACCGCGAGTATGGCGGGGCAGTTGCAGATTGCCGCGCAGGGCGCCACCGTTGACATCACCGACTCGGTAATGACCAACAACCTGCAAGCCCTCGGGACCATCCGCGCCAACCAGACCGCAAGGCAAACCGACCTTGCAAATCTGGAGGCCGCAACCCAAACCCAGGACCCGTCGCAGCAAACCATAATGGCTGAACTGCAGCGCATTAACCAAGCCCTGCTCTTGCAGCTGCGCACGTTGCAAGACGCAAACCAAATCAATGCCAATCTTGCCCTGCAACAGATCGTCGCGCAAAAACAGCAGCAGGACGCGATGAAATCGGCATTCCGTGACTCATCGGGATACGAAAGCTACTACAACGCCAACATAACAACAACGAGCGGCGGGGCGGCGAATCTCCTCACGCAAGCGTACTGAGTAAGCCCAAGCAGAAAACAACTAGAGGGCATGGAACATGGGTACAGGGCTCTTCGAATTGATCGCGCAAGGGTGCCAGTCGCTTGCAGCGACGGCTGCGCCCTCCATTACAGCGATGGGGGTTCACATCGTACTAGCATTGGCGACCATCATGTTGGTTTGGTTCGGCGTGCAAGAGGCACTGGCATCGGCGCACGGTGGGCCAGGGTTCAGCATGGGGAGGTTTCTAAACCTCTTCATGCTGCTCACCTTCGCTTATGTGATGGTGAACTACTACGACAGTTCGATTCCCGGACTAGGCTTTTCCATAAAGAGCTTCATCGATGGTGGAACAACAAACCTGGTGAACTTGATTGGTGCCGATGGCTCTACCTCGATGTTGAGCGAGATCCATGCTGCATCTTCCAAGACAGGGCCGTCAATGCTGAATAGCATGATGAATCCCTATTACGCGATCGTGTACTTCGTAGTGCAATTCCTGTTGGCCATGCTGGCCGCGATCATCTCTGCCATCCTGGCTTACGGCGCAATTGCAGCAACGATCATCGGATTACTCGGGCCGATCTTTATCCCATTTCTTGTCTTCGACAAACTCGATTGGCTGTTCTGGGGTTGGCTCAAGGCCTATCTCGGATTCAGCTTTTATAAAGTAGTCGCCGCAGCCACGATGAATGTTCTGTCCCATGTTCTGACCAACTACTACATTCAGCTTGGCCAGAGCCTGTCGGACCCTTCAATGATGGTTCAGACGCTGCCGCTTCTCGTTCTGCTTGTATTGGTCAACATCTACATTCTCTTCAAGATTCCGACCATGACTCACAGCCTATTCACTGGCGGTACTGGCGGGCACGGCGGAGGCCTTGGGCTGGCCATGATGGCGATCCGCGCTGCCATGTAGATCCCAACGGAGAACAAACGAGGCCAGAGATGCGCACCGAGACAATGAACGTCGAAACGAAAGCTGCCCCCGAGATCACTCGCGCCGCGGAACGCTATTTGGAACAGTATGGCGATCCACTCGTGATGAACACCTATTTGAAGGTGACTATTCTCGCGCTCGCCGGCGTCTGTATCGCGCTGGCGGCGCTCACCTTCAAGAGTCAGCAAGCCCTCGCCAACATGCACCCAATGATCGTGCGGATTAACGACGTCGGCCATGCCGAAGCGATCGACTATCGGAACTTCCAGTATCGCCCCCAGGAAGCGGAGAACAAGTATTACCTCACCCGCTGGGCCGAGCTGTATTTCAGCCGCAATCGCTTCACGATCGAACGCGATCAAACCCAGTCACTCTACTTCCTCAACAGCGACGTGCAACGCGCCGTAATCGACCAGGAACGCAAAGACAACAGCATTCAGAACTACGTCAAAGACAGCACCTTGCCGTATGTCGATGTGGAGATCAAGAACGTCATTCTTGACGACCTGCGACAGTCTCCGTATTCAGCGCGCATCGAGTTCGAGAAGGTGTACACCAACCCCGCGGATCACAGCGAACTCAAGCGGGAGCGATGGACAGCCAGCGTCACCTATGTCTTTCGCGAGAATGTGAAAAACAGTGAGCTTGCCGTGAATCCCCTTGGTCTGACTATCGTGCGCTTCCGCGCCGACCAGGCATTCAGCTAGGGATTCATCGACCTGTCCAGAGGCTTATTCATGTCCTTTCATGCTGCTAATCCGGCCAGCTTTTCCTACCTGTCCTCGTGTCCGGTGGAGTCGGCAAACAAGAGCCTTTCGACGCGCAACTACGGTGGCGAATTACGTCCTTCATGCGGCGGACATGCCGACTCGAATCACACTGCGTTAGCGGCGAACCTCCGCAGCCAATGCGCAGATGAAAACTTTGCTCTGAATCGTGTCTGCCGTTGTGTATCCCGTCTTTTGCTCGGTCACCGCTTCGGGGCTATTCCGGCGCCCGGCGGCACTCGGTCTTCTGCTTCGCGTTGCGTGCCCCTTCGGGGTCTCGGTTCCCCCCAAAACAAGTTTGCAAACCACGGCAAAGTACGCCGTGCAAACTTCTTTCGGGCCCCTCCCAGAAAGCAGACCTTCGGCACTTGGGAGCCGGGCCCACTCGCTAAGCTCCGCCCAGTATGACCCGAGCAACAACGGGCGAATTCAACGAACGGAGACACTCTCATGTATCAGAACAAAGTAACCCTCATCGGCTTTCTCGGCAGCAACCCAGAAGTTCGCACCGCCAACAACGGCAGCTTTACCACCCTCTCGCTGGCAACCAAGTCCTCCTACAAAAAGGACGCCAAGTACATCTCGCACACCGAATGGCACCGTTGCGTCGTCTTCGGCAAGCTCTCGGAGTTCGCCAAAACGCTCACCAAGGGCGCACATATCCAGGTGGAAGGCGAACTGCGCAGCCGGGAGTACGAGAGCAAGAAGACGGACACGAAGCAGCGCGTCTGGGAGATTCGGGTCGCTTCGATCCTGAAGCTGGACCGCGCCGAGAAGGCCGCCCCGGAAGATCAGGATCACGATGAAGTGCCCCAGGAAGAAAAGGCTGCATAAGCCCTTGCTCTTCACTCTCGGAAGCCCGGCTATCCGCTGGGCTTCCATCGCTGTGAGGTTCCCCCTATGAGCTTCGAATTGATCCTGCCATTTCTTAGGCCGATTGAGCCGCTGTTGCTGGACGAAAGCATCAGCGAAATCATGGGCAATCCCGATGCCTCATGGTGGTACGAACGCGACGGAATCATCCACCAAGAAAAGACCATTTCCTTCGACGCCGGCAAACTCCGCACCGGCCTCGAAGTCATTGCCAATCAGCTCGGCAAGAAACTCGACGAAGATAACCCACTCCTGAACGCCCAATTGCCAGATGGGAGCCGCCTTGCTGCAGTGATCCCTCCCGTTGTGCGCCCCTCACCTGCCCTCACAATCCGGAAGTTCACTAGTCGCCACTACGCAGTCGATGACCTTATCGCTCGCGGTACGCTGACGCGCCCGCTTGCGGACTTCTTAGCGGAGCAAATTCGCAGCGGGAAGACATTGCTCATCAGTGGCGGGACGGGCACCGGCAAGACCACACTGCTCCGGATTCTTGCCGATTTCATTCCCGAACAGGATCGCATCGTCGTCATCGAAGATACCTCGGAGCTTCACATCCAGAAGCCAAACATTCTGGCAGTCGAATGCCAGACCGACACGTTCAAAGCCAACATCTCATTCGACGACCTTTTGAAGTCCGCTCTCCGCTGGAGACCAGACCGCATCATCCTGGGCGAAGTGCGTGGAATCGAAGCCCGGACCCTGCTCGATTCCTTCAACACAGGCCATGCCGGTTCGCTGGCCACCATTCATGCGAACTCAGCCGAGAAGGCCCTCCGGCGCTTCGCCAATCTTGTTATGCGAAACCACGCGCAAACGACTTTCTCCGACACCGAAGCCGAGATCGGAGAGGCGGTTGATTTGGTTGTCCATGTCGAGCGGCAGCCTGGGCGTCGCATCCTCCGCGAAGTATTAGCGCTTCGTGGATACGACCGCGACGCGAAACGCTTCCTAATCGAGCCGGTATTCGAGATGCAACGTGGGGAGCCTAGCCCCGTTGCCCACAGAAAGATTGCTTAATTTCACTACCTATAAAAGGAGAACAAACATGCCACTGCTTGAGATCAACCAAGTCCGCCACATCTGTGCTTCTGTTCGGCTCGATGAGGTCACGGCCGCACAGGTCGATCAGTACGCCGCATTCATCCACGCATCCGCCGACGATGTTGTGGACAAAGCGCTGAACTATGTCTTCGCGAAGGACCGTGACTTCCAGGACTTCCTGAAGACTCCGCAAGCCAGGCAGGTTGCGTCCACTTTGCGTATCCGTAAAGGTCCGAGCAATGGCGCGGCAGAGGAGCCTGCAAAGAAGCTTGTAGCCGGGGCGGAGTCTACGGCTTCTGTGCGCCCAGTGAAGGCATGATCGTCCATTCAATTTCGGGGTGATGCAAGAACGGTGCTTCGCACCGGAAGAATTTTGACACTCCACCCCTTCGAGGGTCGTGCAGGTATACCACGGTAAACGTGCACATAACGGAACACTTATGAAATGCGGGTATACGTGGGTATACCGCACTGAACGGACTGCAGATGCCCTTGCTTGCCCAACATAACGACTCGCAAAGCACACAGAGGAAGACTGTTTTCCGGAATACAACGGTATGCCTCAAGTTGACTGAACAAGAGGTTCAGATCCTCGATCAGGTCGCGACTGCAAAAGGCATGGCACGGAGCGAATGGATGCGGGACGTGATCCTCCGGGAGCTGCGCGGAGACTCGGCCAACGATCCATCTCTCGCGGAGATTCTTGGGGTTCGCTTGCTCCTGGTAAACGTGTTGCGGCCTCTGGCCGCAGGCCAGAGACTCGCGCCGGAGGCGTTCGACAAACTGCTCGACGAAATCAGCCAAGCCAAGCATGCCCTCGCTGGAAAGCTGGCCGCTTCCGCAGGAAGGAAATAGTGATGGCAATGACAAAGTGGGGACGCAAGGAATCCATCATCTGGCCGCCGCACAGCCCGATTTATACGTACGGGGCGGTATTCATGGCGCTCCTTCTTACCGGACTTTTTCTTTACTGTCGGTTCACCTTCGGAAACAGCCCCCTACAGAAGTTCTATACGCCCATCTACATCCGATCGAGCGTTGCAGGAGCAATCGGGGGAACGACCCGCCGAGGCAACTACCGGATGCTCATGGTGGGCGCTCCCGGAAATCAACCGCGTCTGGCGACGAACACCGACGTGACGGACGGCACGACGCCGCAAGCGGGCGGAAAGTCCGTCCCGCTAGCACTCTCGCAGGCCGCCTTGCAGCGCGGCTATACGGTCCTTTACCTGGGACCGCAGCAGAACTATATCGACGCGTCCTTGAGTGCCTATCTCAAAAGTGCGGTTTACGGTAGCGATGGCCTTTTCGATCTCTACACGCTCCCGCTGCTTTTCGGTCTGTTGTCACTGGTCATCCAGCTCCCGTTTTCCATCGCCAAGGACGTTCGACGACGTAAGGCGCTGAGATACGGACGACGACTTAAAGGCCCCGAGATGATGACTCCGAGGGAGTTCAACGACAGGGTTGCAGGGGATGGCATAGGCATCAAGACCAACGAAATGAAGACAATGATCCGCATACCACAACGTGCGGAGGCCCAGCACATGCAGATCATCGGAGATACCGGAGCGGGCAAGACTATGATAATGCTCCAACTTCTTCGGCAGATAAAACATCGTGGCGATTCCGCGATCGTCTACGACCCCGCACGGGAGTTCGTTAAGCGTTTTTACGACCCTAAGAATGGCGATGTGATCCTGAATCCGCTTGATAAGCGATGCCCCTATTGGGGACCGGCGGAAGAACTGCGCCGCCGCTCCGAGGCGAAGGCTCTGGCGGTGTCCCTGTTCCAGCCACCACAGGACAAGAAGGGCGAGTTTTTCATCGAGTCTCCGCAGAAGATCTTCGCATTCCTGATGGCCTATGGCCCCACACCAGAGGAGTTGGTGAAGTGGATGTCGGACCCGCAGGAGATCGACCGAAGGCTGAAAGGAACAGAGCATGCTCACCTAATTGACCCGAGGGCGCACCAACAGCGTGCTGGAGTTCTCGGCTCGCTTGGACTCGTCGCCGACAGCCTCCGCCTCTTGCCGAACAAGGCCCACGGGAATGGTGAGTGGTCGGCCACAGAGTGGGCCGAGACGCGCCAGGGGTGGATCTTCATTACTTCACTCCCGGCAGAACGTGAGGCACTTCGACCGCTTCAAAGTCTTTGGATCGACCTGCTCGTCTTGCGTCTGCTAAACGAGCCGAAGGAGGGCCAGAAACGGGCTTGGTTCGTAATCGACGAGTTGGCCAGTTTGCAAAAGCTCCCACAGCTCCATACCGCCATTACAGAAAATCGAAAGAGCAACAACCCTGTGATTCTGGGTTTCCAAGGAAAGGCCCAGCTGGAATACCTATACGGCCACTTGGCTGAGGTTATGCTCTCCCAACCGGCAACCAGCATTTGGCTGAAGACGAAAGAGCCAACCGCTGGCGAGTGGGTCAGCAAGTTCATTGGAAAGGTCGAGATCGAACGGCTGCGCGAGACCCACTTCGACGGCTCCCGTGCTGGCCGGAACTTCGCGCTGGACCGGCAGGTCGAACCACTGGTCATGGAGTCCGAAATCTCCGGGCTGCCGGACCTCCACGCCTATATGAAGTATGAGAACTATGTGACGCGCTTCTCATTTCCGTACTTCGATATGTCCGCTGTCGCCAGTGACTTTGATCTGTGCGACACGTCCGACGACAAGCTCCCCTACGATCCCAAAAACATCGGAGCGGCTAAGCCCCAGTTGCGTCCGCATGAACTGAAGCCGGACGCAAATGTGCCCACGCCGCCGCGAAAATCGCCGCGAACCGCGACGGAAATCGTGCCACAGGAGAGCGACGCTGAGCGGAACCTTAACGCCCAACAAAGCCTGAATCTTCGGGGGTAGTAACTCCATGCTGACGATTTCAAAACCGCTCTCCGCAGGCCAGGCGCAGACCTACCACCAGGCGGAGTTCACTGCGAAGGAACAGAACTATTGGTCGCAACGCGGACGCATCGCGGGCGAATGGCAAGGGCGACTGGTCGAGCGGTTCGGCCTTGCCGGGACCGTTTCCGCCGAGGACTTTGCGAAACTCAGCCAGGGCCAGCATCCACAGACCGGGGAGCAGCTAGTGCGCCAACGAGC
>Ga0335081_10011320_pt1 | contig 14421 bp, 14 predicted proteins | sample Lox_Sample_35_FD_206713 | JGI IMG/M metagenome (GOLD analysis project Ga0335081, IMG submission 206713) | Soil microbial communities from Loxahatchee National Wildlife Refuge, Florida, United States - Lox_Sample_3.5 | ecosystem: Environmental > Terrestrial > Soil > Wetlands | place: USA... | reverse complement strand
GACCGCCTCTCCAAATCGCTTCTCCGATCCTCTCGAGAGCCACGAGGGTCCGAGGTCTATCAATACTCTCGTCGGGACAAGAACTGGACTCCACCTCCGAGAGACCCGGTCCAATCGGGCCTCCTCGGCGGCCGGAGGGAGGAGATTCCGTAGGCACTCCCCGCCCGAGACGGCGGTTGGGACGGGCGTTTTGCGCCAAGTTGAAATCGTAGAGGGTAGGTCCCTCCGCCGTGCCAGTCATTCGAGACGTCCCTCGGGTATTCCTCGCGCATAGTTGCCAGAGCGATGGCCTCGTCCACCAATTCGCTCGCGAACTCAAGGTTCGGTCGGTGAACCCCTACGTCGCCGAGTGGGATGATCGTCCCGGCCTTACGGTCGATGAGAAAACCCTCCCCGAACTCGACGGGGCCGATGGAGTGGTGGTCTTTTGGTCCGAGTCCGGCCGTGCCTCGGACCGAGTAAATATGGAATACGATCGCGCGCTCCTCCGCGGGATACCGATAGTGCTTCTTCTGTACGACGGAGTCGATCGGCCGGCGAGCTGGGGGGACCGCATCTACCTCCGCGTCGAGATCTCCCGAGACTTCTTCGGCCGAACGTTCGTCTCGCCGATTACTCGGCTCCGCCTCGTAGAGCGCGTCACAAAGTACGCGTTCGAGTGGCTCGCGGGGGCCAATCGGCGAGCCAGGGGGACGACTGGCCCGGTGCCTGTCTAACCCGTCCCACCTCGTATCCTACCCGCACGCCGTTCCCGCGAGGGTACCCCACCCCTCGTTGAACACGACGAGGGCGCCGAGGAGGAGGACGACGCCGAACCACGATCGGCTCGCGAGGAGATCGTAGAGCCCCGCCGCCGCGACGACGATCGAGAGGCCGACGAGGGCGTCGACCCACCTTCCGAGGGGCGTCCTCTCCTCGAGCCGGTCGATCGAGGCGAGGAGACGGCGAACCTGGTCGGGAGTGAGTGAGCCGCTCCCCGCGTGGCGAACGTCCGTCCCGGTCCTGAGCACCCGCCCAGACCGATTTGCGCGCGAGAGAGGCTTATCGACTCGGATCCGGCCTCCTGGCGGTTGTGTATGGGGCGTTCCTATTCCCGCAGCTGCAGAAATCGGAGCGGTCATATGATGGGCCCGAGTCCCGGGGGTGTGGTCGACGCGTCCCCGCTGGGCCGGACGCCGCTCTTCAGAGAGGGGCATGGGTGCGAAGCACGAGTGCTCGCCCTCTGGCTCGACCCCTTGGGGATGAACCCTGCGCTCGTCCACCTGCACAAGAGCGACTGCCCCGCAAGGAAGACAGCGCAGGGCGGCCCCGCTTTCGGCGGGGCCACGACCGAGGCTTGGCTTTGCTCCACCCACTTCCTGATGTTCAGCACGGTTCCCGCCGACGTCGCTGCGAGGAGCCGGTCGACGAAGGGGAGGTAGCGGAGTCGGCCCGGGCGATCCCTTATCGAGAATCGCTCCGGCCTTGTCTCATAGCCACCACCAAGCGGATGGAGTGAACACGAGATCTTGCGTGAAGACAACGACCGGGGTCGGATCGGACTGCGAGTTGAGCCAGAGAAGGGTGTAACCTCCCGGGCCGAGGTGTTCGGAAACGGACCCCTCTGATATGTTTCGCGCGCTCGTCCATATCGGGGAACCCCCACAGACGGCATCTGCGCCCGTCATGCATTGCGAACTCGGGTAGAGTTCTACTGTCGTCGGCCCTGGGTGATAGGGGTCCTCATTGGGTGAGTCCATCCATGCCCCTGATAAAGTTCCCGGGCGGCCAACTTGAAATCCGAGCGTGGCGTTGCTGTATAATTCCGGAATCCCAACACAGTCTCCGTGTGACCGCATCTTGACGGATTGAGTTTCGTAGGTGTTAGTCTCCCAAAGGGAGGCGAGCATCACTGAGACAAAGATAGCGGCGACGATTCCGATTGTCAGGATGCGCCGTCGGCGGGAGGGTCGAACGAAGACCCACTCGGGAAGATCTTCGGGAACCCTACGGTCGTTCATCGCGCGGGGGACAGGTTTCGAATCTGCTACCAGAGGAGGGCCTGGACGCTCCACGCCTTTCTGTTCCGGGGGCGGCCGCCCTCGAAGGGACTTCGGGAGAATGGAGAGAGGGCCGGTGCCCCGAATGTCGACGTTTGCGCACCGGCCCCCGGTCCATCTCGGACCGACCCCTCGGTTTCGGAGGGGGGTGATTCGGGACGGTCGGCGGGGAGGGAACCCCACGACCGGGGCTTGACCCGCAATCGCCCGTATTCGTATCGTCGCCCCATGGGTGGCCGCCCGCCCCACTCGAGGAGCGTAATCCGTTCATCAGGCTCCAAACGAACGGCAATCCGCCTTCCGCCCCCCAAGGTCATTAGAGACCCCGGAATCTGGACGGACAATGCCGGGCGCGCCTCCCGAGGCTGGCGTCCCTGGTCCCAAACCTCCCTCGTCGGATCCCGCCCTTGAGGTCGAGGCAGCCGAGTGGAGCGACCGGTTCCTACCAGATCGACCCCTACGCTTCCTAGCGGAGTCTCAGCTCGGGACATGCCCCTGGGAGGAGATTGCCGAGCGTACCGTTACTGCGTTCCAGGAATGCGGACTCGACCTCGCCGAGGTCCGCGCGCCGCCGTACTCCAAGGAGGACCTCTCTACGCTCGGAGCGGCGGCCGCCCATGGCTACCTGGTCGGAGAGTCGGACCTTCGGCGGGCGGCGTTCGGGTTCTTCGACTCCAAGGGTTACGCGAGCTTTGTTGCGTCGGTCCACGCATGGATCGATCCCCCGCTGCTAAAGCACGAGCCGGACTCGGAACAAGCGGTCCATCGTTGGATGGTCAGGGTGCGAGCGGGCCGGGTCCACTCGATCGAACCCGTCTCGAGACAGGGGCGCGTTCGTCAGTACAGCGGGATCGCCGAGACCGAGGAGGTCTATGGATGGATCGCTCCGTGGATTCTGTCGCAGGTTACTCGGGCGCATTTGCCCTAGTCCCTCGCCCGGCGGCACGCAAGACCTTGGAGATCGTGCCGAGGGAGAGCCCGGTGTCCGCGTGAATCTCCCGGTAGGTGTGCCCTGCCCCGTGAAGATTGCGGATCGTACTGACGTCCGTCGAGGCTGCCATGTGGACTCGGCCCCACTTCGCCCGGCCCCGACCTACCTCGGCCCGGTTCCGGTTCGCGGCGGCAACCGTGCGCCGGAGCGCTCCCCTCCCCGACCGATCGTCGTCGGGACTTGGAGACGAAATCCAGCGAGCTCGTCCCGGGACCTTGGGTCCGATTCCGGACGAGACGCCCGGCGCGACAAGGCGCGCCGTTTCACGACCTCCCCGGCCCGCTCATAACGCATGGAAAGTTCGGGGGATCGATGGCGACGATCGCTGAGGCGAAGACCCTTGACGTTCCCGGCGGGAAGATCGCCTACGAGGCGGCGGGTCGAGGAGTCCCCATCGTGCTCCTTCACGAGGGGATCGCGGACCGGCGGATGTGGAACAGGGAGTTCCCGCGCCTCTCGACGAGTCACCACGTGGTGCGGTACGATCTGAGGGGCTACGGTGGTTCGACCCCGGCGACCGCGCCGTACTCGGCCGTGAACGACCTCCGGTCGATCATCGACCACCTCAAGATGGACCGGCCGCTCGTGGTCGGCCCCAGCATGGGCGGCCGGATCGCCCTGGACCTGGCGCTCGCCGATCCCGGGAAGGTCGGGGGGCTGCTGCTCATCGCCCCGGGGTACTCCGGAATGGATTACGACCACGTCCCCGGGGGAAAGGCGACGTTCGAGCTCGACGAGCGCCTGTCGAAGGCCTCGGCCGACGCCTGGGCGGCCGGGAAGCTCGACGAGGCGACCGAGCACGCGCGTCAGCTGTGGGCCTCGCAGCTCACGGGAAGGGAGCTCGAGCTGTTCCGGACGATGGTCCACGACAATGCGGCCGAGGTGTTCGGGGACCGCTCCGGCCAGCACGAGACGAGGGAGGGACCGCCCGCGGCGAGCCGGCTCGGCGACGTCCGCACCCCGGTGCTCATCCTGGTAGGGGACCACGATAACCCCGCGATGCCCCACCTCGCGAACTACCTCGGTCGGGGGATCTCGGGGGCCCACGTCGAACTGGTCCCGGGGGCGGACCATCTCCTCAACCTGTCCCGCCCCGACGCGTTCGATGCGGCGCTGCCGAAGATCCTCTCCCGCCTCGCGTCGGGTCCTTCGTAGGCCGAGACGGCTGCCGGGATCGCTCCGGGCGGATCTCCTCGCCAACGACCCCCTACGGGGCGTCTGGGAGATACCGGCGCGGCGCGGACGGCGCGGTCGGGTGGGGGATGCGGCCCTCGAACCGACCCGTCGGTGCGAGATCGCCGGGGTGAGCGTCGAGAAAGGCGCTCGGCGTGGGCCCGCGCCCTCCTCGCGCCGGTAACCGGTGCCGTGGGCCCGTTCCCTTGCGTCCCGTCGACCGATACGCCCGCCGGGCCGCCGTCCGATGGCGGATGCCGAGGCTCCTCGTCCGTTGTCCCGGGTGCGGTACGGAGAACGATACCGGGTTCCGGGTCTTCGCGGGTCCGGGCTGTCTCGGAACCCCAAGCGTGCGCCACACGTGCCGAGTGTGCGGGGTCCTGTTCGCGCTCCGGGACCTCGATGCCTTCGATCGTCTCGGCCCGGACGCAAGCACCGGATCCCCGGCGCTCCCGGGAGGGGATTTCGAAGGCGGCCGCGCCGGCTCCGGGCCGACCGGCCCCGACGTCGGGAGGCCGGTCGGGCCGGCCGGCGGAACTCCCGGCGAGGCGGTCAAGCCGGCCCGACCGGTGGGTTATGAACGGTCGGAAGCTCGACGCTCCGCGAGCCCGATGCACGCGAACGCGCAATGGGAAGGTCGCTTCCGGACCGCGCTCGACGATGCCCGGGGGCACCGGGTCGTCGTCGACCTTCCCGTAGAAGAGGACGGCGCCGACGCCGGCGCCTCCGCGCTCGAGCTCTCGGTCCTGTCGCTGGCGGGCTGCATCACCACCATCTTCGCCCTCGTCGCCCGCCGGCGTCACCTCTCCGTCGAGTCCCTGCGCGTCGAGCTCGAGGCCGTACGACCCCGCGGAGCGCGCACGATCACGCGCGTGGACGGCACGGCGCGGTTCGTCACCCGCGCCCCGCCGGCGGAGATCGCCACCGCGCTCGCGATCACCCTGCGCACGTGTCCCGTCGGAGTCCTCTTCGAGCAGGCCGGCGTCCCGGTCCACGTCGAGCCGAGGATCGTCGAGCCGGCGGCCGCCGCTCCGGCGTCGGGGGACTGACGGTGGATCCGTCCCCCCGATCGACGCACGACGCCGAGCGAATGCACCACCGGCCGTGGACCCGGCGCGAGGCGCTCGACATCCTCGAACGGCCGGGACGGGCCGACAGCGAGGACGCGGAGGCGCTCTGGGACCGGGCCGGGATCGAGGCGGGGGACCGGATCGCGGAGGTCGGCGCCGGGTCCGGCTACTTCGCGGTCCCGGCTGCCCGCCGGGTCGGACCGACCGGACGGGTCTTCGCGATCGATCTGTCGGAGGAGCTCGTCCGGCTCGTGTCGGAGAGGGCGACGGCGGAGGGCCTCCCGTGGCTCGAGGCGGTGCGCTCGTCGGTCGACCGCATCCCGCTCCCCGACGGGGCCGTCGATCTCCTCCTCCTCGCGAACGTGCTGCACGACCTCCCGGACGCGACCGTCGGCGAGGCGGTGCGGCTCGTCCGGCCGGGGGGCCGGGTCGTGAACGTCGACTGGGACCCGCGCGCGACCGCCATCGGCCCGCCGCTCGCGATCCGCCTCACGCCCGCCCAGGCGACCGACCGGCTCGCCGGGTTCGGTCTCGTCGCCGGCGCCCCTTGGCGGTTCGGTCCCGAGCACTACGGCATCACGCTCGCGCGCCCCTGACCCGGCCCGATCGTCGCGGGCCGCCCACCCGGCGGGTCAACCCGGGCTGACCGTCGGTTTATCTCGGCCGGTCGGGGTGGTTGGCACGGGGCCACCGTGATCGAGATCCGGTTCCACGGACGCGGCGGGCAGGGGTCCGTGGTGGCGTCCGAACTGCTCGCCGAGGCCGCGTTCGTCGCCGGCCGCTCGCCGCAGAGCTTCCCCTTCTTCGGCGTGGAGCGACGCGGGGCGCCGGTCACCGCCTATTGTCGGGTCGACGACCGCCCGATCCGGGTCCGGACCTCGGTCACGACCCCCGACATCGTCGTCGTCCTGGACCCGGGGCTCCTCCGGACGATCCCGGTCACCGACGGGCTCAAGGAAGGCGGGCTCCTCCTCGTCAACTCCGGGCACGGTCCCGAGAGCCTCGCGACCCCCGTGCGGGCGGTCCGGGCGAGCGTCGACGCCGACCGGATCGCGGTCGCGCTCGGGCTCGGCTCGCCGACGATGCCGATCGTCAACACGACGATGCTCGGGGCGCTCGCCCGGGTCTCGGGGATCGTGCCGTCCGTGGCGCTCGAGCAGGCCGTCCGGGCGTCGGCCCCCCGGGAGGTCGACCGGAACGTGGAGGCGATCCGGCGGGGGTTCGCCGAGGTCCGTGTGGCCGAGGGGGAGTCGCTCCCGCTCGTCCGCCCCCGGGCGGTGCGTGCGGCGACGGTCCTGCCCGACGCGCCGCTCGCCAGCCGGCCGAGCGACGAGCTGCACACCGCGAGCTGGCGCACCCTCGTGCCGACGATCGACCGGGCTCGGTGCACGCGGTGCAACTTCTGCTGGAAGTTCTGCCCGGACGACGCCTACGGGTTCGACGCGGACGGGTACCCCGTCCTCCGGGCGGCGTACTGCAAAGGGTGCGGCATCTGCGCCGTCGAGTGCCCGCCCCACGCGATCGCAATGGTCGCCGACGAGGGGGGGCTCGACCCGTGACGCGCGAGCTCCTGTCGGGGAACCACGCCCAGGCGCGGGCGGTCCGGCTCGCGCGCGCGCAGGTCGTCGCGGCGTACCCGATCACGCCGCAGACGACGATCGTGGAGGCGCTCGCCGAAGACTTCGCCGCGGGCCGCCTCGCGGGCCGGTACATCCCCGTCGAGTCCGAGCACAGCGCGCTCCAGACGTGCCTCAGCGCCTCCGCCCTCGGCGCCCGGACGTACACGGCGACGTCGAGCCAGGGCCTCCTCCTCATGCACGAGCTCCTCCACTGGGCCTCCGGCCTGCGGGCGCCGATCGTGATGGGCGTCGTCGACCGGGCCGTCGCCCCGCCGTGGTCGATCGGGGCGGACCACACCGACGCGATCAGCCAGCGGGACACCGGCTGGATCCAGTTCTTCGCGGAGAGCAATCAGGAGGTCCTCGACACGGTCCTCGTGGCGTACCGGGTCGCCGAGGACATCGGCATCCGGCTCCCCGCGATGATCGCCGAGGACGCGTTCTTCCTCTCGCACACGTACGAGCCCGTCGACGTCCCCGAGCCGGACGTCGTGGACCGGTTCCTCCCCGCGCGCGGTCCGACCGGAACGCTCGCCGTCGACCGGCCCGAGCGCCTCGGCTCGTTCACCGGCCCCGTCGAGTGGGTCGAGTTCCGGCGCGCCGTCGCGAAGGCGATGGAGGCGGTGCCCGCGGTCCTCGCGGCCGCCGAGGCCGACTACGGGCGCGCGACGGGACGTCCCCCGGAAGGACCGGTCGCTCTCTACCGGACCGACGACGCCGAGGCGGTGCTCGTGACCGTCGGTACGATCTCGACGACCGCGCGGGCCATCGTGGACGAGCTGCGCGCGTCCGGGAAGCGCGTCGGGCTCGCGAAGCTGAGGATGTTCCGGCCGTTCCCGGCCGAAGCGTTCCGCGCCCTCGCCGCCTCGGTGGACCGGATCGGGGTCGTGGACCGGGCGTACACGTTCGGGGGCCGCGGCCCCGTCGCCGGCGAGGTCGCCGCGGCGCTGTACGGCTCGGACGGACGGCCCCGGCTCGAGAGCTATCTCGCCGGCATCGGGGGCCGGGACGTGGGACCCGCCGAGATCCGGCGGATGTTCGCGCTGCTGCTCTCCGACGCAGCGGGGCCGAGCGCCCGGTGGATCGATCTCGAGCCCGCCGAGGAGGTGGCGACCCATGGCTAAGCTCACGATCCCCGCGATCGAGCTCCTGCGCTCGGGCCATTCGGCGTGCCCGGGGTGCGCCCCGGCGCTCGCGATGCGCCTCCTCCTGAAGGCGCTCGGGCCCCGGACCGTCGTCGCGGTCCCCGCGTGCTGCTGGACGGTGATCGCGACCCCGTACCCGACGACCGCCCTCGGCGTCCCCCTCCTCGACAACGCGATCGAGGCGACGGGCGCGTCGGTGTCGGGGATCCGCGCCGCCTGCGACGCGCTCGGCCTTGAGGACGTCACGGTCGTCGGGTTCGCCGGCGACGGGGGGACGGCGGACATCGGGCTCCAGTCGCTGAGCGGAATGCTCGAACGCCGGACCGATGCGATCTACGTGATGTACGACAACGAGGCGTACATGAACACCGGCGTCCAGCGCAGCGGGGCGACGCCCGCGGGGGCCTGGACGACGACGACGCCCGTCGGCGGCTCGTCGCACGGCAAGCCCGAGCCGAAGAAGGACGTGATCGCGATCGTCCTCGCCCACCGGCCGGCGTACGCCGCGACGATCAACCCGAGCTTCCCGGAGGACCTCGTCGCGAAGGCGACCAAGGCCCGCGCGGCGAGCGGCGCCCGTTTCCTCCACGCGTTCACGCCGTGCCCTCCCGGCTGGCGGTACCCCTCCGAGGAGACGATCGAGATCGGCCGCCTCGCGACGGACACCGGGCTGTTCCCCCTCTACGAGGTCGAGGCGGGACGGTACCGGATCACCCGGCGCCTCGGCCGGTTGAAGCCGATCCGGGAGTACCTCGAGCTCCAAGGACGGTTCGCCCACCTCCCTGACGCGGCGATCGACGCGATGCAGGCGAGCGTCCGGTCCCGGTGGGAGACGCTTCTTGCCCTCGAGGCGCATCCCCCCCTCGCGGAGGCGTGACGACGATGGCGGAGATCAAGCCGGTGTCGAAGATTTGGCAGGACGGACGGCTCGTCGACTGGCCCGACGCCCGGGTCCATGTCCTCACGCACGGCCTACACTACGCCTACTCCGTCTTCGAGGGGATCCGATCGCACCGGACCGACCGGGGGACGGCCGTCTTCCGGCTGCCGGAGCACCTCGCGCGGTTCGAGGACAGCGCGAAGATCTACCGGATGCGGCTGCCGTACCGGCGGAGCGAGCTCGAGGCCGCCGTCGTCGATCTCGTCCGCGCGAACGGCGCCGGGGACGCGTACATCCGGCCGATCGCCTTCTCGGGGTACGGCGAGATGGGCCTCGACCCGACGCGCTGCCGCATCGAGGTCGCGATCGCGCTGTGGGAGTGGGGGCCGTACCTCGGGGCCGCCGGCCTCGCGAACGGGGTCCGGGCGACGGTCTCGAGCTGGTGCCGGGTCGACGCCCGCGCGCTGCCTCCCCAGGCGAAGTGCGCGGCGAACTACGCGAACGCGGCGCTGGCGAAGATGGAGGCCGTCGCCGGCGGCTACGACGAGGCGATCCTCCTCAACAGCGCCGGACGCGTCGCCGAAGGACCGGGGGAGAACATCTTCCGCGTGAAGCACGGCGTGGTGAGCACGCCGCCCGCGAGCTCGGGGATCCTCCGGGGCGTGACGCGCGACTCGGTGATCCGGTTCGTCGCCGACGAGGGCCTCGTCTTCCAGCGGACCGATTTCACGCGCGAGGAGCTGTTCACCGCAGACGAGCTGTTCTTCTCGGGGACGGCGGTCGGCATCACCCCGATCCGGGAGGTCGACGGCCGGACGATCGGGACGGGGCAGTACCCGATCACGCGACGCCTGCAGGCGCGGTACGACGACGCCGTCCGCGGGCGGGCGCCCGAGTACGCGGGGTGGCTCACCTACGTGCCGCCCGTCGAGCGGGCCCCCGCCCCGGCCGTAGCCCCGGCCCGTTAGACGGGCGCGCCGACGGCGGCCCCGATAGGGACCGTCTCCGTCCACGTCACGCCGACGATCGTCCCCGGGGAAAGGGAAGGGGCCGCGGCCGGCCGACGGGCCTCGATCCGGCGGCCGTCGCCGGCGAGCAGGTACGTCCGGCGCTCGGACCCGGTCGGCCCGTCGGCGAGGACCTCGGCGTCGACCGCGCCCGTCCCGGGCGGCCCGAGCCGGACCGCGTGGGGTTCGACGGCGACCGGTCCGTCGGCCCCGGGGAGCACGTTGTAGCCGAGGAACCGGGCGACCGCCGGGGTGACGGGCCGGCGGAGCACGGCCTCCGGGGGTCCCGACTGCACCAGGGCGCCCTCCCAGAGGAGGAGGACGCGGTCGGCGAGGAGGAACCCCTCCTCCCGGTCGTGCGTCACGTGGACGGCCGCCGTTCCCGTCGCGCGGAGCACGCGCCGGAAGTCGCCGAGGAGCTCCGCCCGGCGCTCGACGTCGATCGCGGCGAACGGCTCGTCGAGGAGCACGAGGCGCGGGCGCGGGGCGAGCGTCCGGGCGAGGGCCACGCGCTGCCGCTCCCCGCCCGAGAGCGCCGTCGGGGGCCGGTCGTCGAACCCGGCGAGCCCCACGAGCGCGAGCATCTCCCGGACCCGGTCGCGGACCTCCGCGGGCGGCCGCCGCCCGACCTCGAGCCCGTAGGCGACGTTCGCGGCGACGCTGCGGCGCGGGAACAGCGCCGGCTCCTGCGCGAGGAGACCGATCCCCCGCCGGTGCGTCGGCCGGTCGCGAAGCTCCTGGCCGTCGAACCAGACCTGGCCGGACGAGGGGCGCTCGAGGCCGACGATCGTCCGCAACAGGGTCGTCTTGCCGCTCCCGTTCGGTCCGAGCAGCACGACGAGCTCGTTTGCGCCGACGCCGAACCCGACGGACCGGAGGACCGGGCGCCCGCCCCAGTCGACGCACAGCCCGTCGACGCGGAGGAGCTCAGAGCTCGACACGGCGGCCTCCGAGGGCGACAGCGGCGAGGACGGCCAGGCTGACGAGGACGAGGAGCCCCGCGACGGCGTCGGCGGCGGCGAAGAGACGGACGCCCGGGCCCTGCAGATCGTAGAGGACGACCGGGAGCGTCGCGAACCCCGGCGTCGCGAACGACGTGAGGAAGTACGTGGCGGTGAACTCGCCGAGGCATAGCGCGAAGGCGAACAGCACCGCCGTCCGGAGCGCTCCCGCCGACCCCGCCACGTCCGTATCGAGGTACGCGACGAACGGCCGGGCGCCCAGGATCTCCGCCGCCTCGCGGGGCCCGGCCGGCCGGGACCGGAGGGCGACCCAGAGGCTCTCGAGCGCGAACGGGAGGGCGAGCGTCGCCTGGGCGGCGACGACGAGGCCCCAGCTGCCGGGACCGGCGACGACCGGCCCCCAGACGGTCGCGAGGGCGAGCGAGAGGACGATCGGCGAGATGAGGAGGGGGGCGAACAGGAGTCCCGGGAGCCCGCGGGCCGCCCCGGGGGCGCGCTTCAGGGCGAACCCGGAGACGATGCCGAGGAGGAGCGCGACGAGGGCGCCCGCGACCGCGAAGCCGACCGTGTTCGCGACCGCGCCGGCGACGCTGACGCCCGTCGCGGCCGCGATGCGCGGCGATCCGAGCGCGAGCCAGCCGGCGGCGGCCGCCCCCGAACCGCTCCCGCCGCCCGCGAGGGACCGGTAGAGGACGCTCCCGAGGACCAGGACGACGACGCCGACGACCCCGACCGTCACGGCGACGATGCCGCAGGGTCCGGCCCCGCGGATCGGGCGCGGGGGCCGCGGGCGACCGCTCCGTCCGACCCGGAGCCGGTGCGACAGGACGAGGTACAGCGCGGTCGGCACGGCCAGGAACGCGACGGAGACGGCGGCGAGGGCGCTCGCTGCGTTCGGCTCGAGCAGGACGGTGTCGAGCGACCAGACCCGCGCCTCGATCGTGTAGCACCGGGCCCCGCAGAGCAGGAGCGGCGCGGCGAAGGCGAGCGCCGAGAGGAGGAACGTGACGAGCGCCCCGGCGGCCGCGCCGAGGAGCGACGGCGCGGCCCACACGTCGCGGTAGACCCGGGACGGGGGTGCGCCGAGGGCCGACGCCGCGTCCTCGAGCTCGACCGACGCCGACTCGACGCCGACCGCGGTCAAGAGCGCGACGAGCGGGAGGTTGAAGATCACGTTCGCCGCCACGATCCCGCCGAGCCCCGACCCGAGCGCTCGGACGGCGGGGACGACGGCCCCCACGGTGCCGCCGGGTCCGAACAGCCCCTCGATGGCGAACGCCATCACGACGCTCGGCAGGAGGAACGGGACGAGGAGCACCGCCCGGAGGACCCCGCCGCGGGGACCCGCGTACCGCCCGAGGTAGAGGCCGACCGGGTAGCCGAGGACGACGGCGCCGGCCGCGCTCAGCGCCCCCTGCAGGAGGGAATTCGCGACGGCCGTCCGGTTGAGCGGGTCGCCGAGGAGCGTCGCGAGCCCCGCGATCCCGCCGCCGTCCGCGATCCCCCGGCCCAGGAGGATCGCGGCCGGGCCGATGGCGACGGCGACGACGAACGCGGCGGCCGGCAGGAGCGCGAGGAGCCGCCGCCGCCCCGTCATCCGCCGTACTGGTTCTCGAGGGTCTGCCACTCGTCGATCCATCCGGGGAGCGACGACGCTATCGTCGACGGCCCGAGGGCGCCGTTGAGCGGCGTGATCGATCCGGGGTCGATCGCGTACTGGAAGACCGGCGGGAGCGGGACCGTCGAGTTGGCGGGATACTCCCACTCGTTCGTCGGGAGCTCCTCCTGGACCGTCGGGGAGAGGAACCAGTCAACGAACGCCCGGGCGAGCGCGCTTTGGTGCGTCCCGTTGACGACGCCGACGCCGTAGACGGAGCGCCAGCCGTACGCCGTTCCGTTCGACCAGCTCACCGTCGCGTTGAATCCGCTCGCCGGACCCGGCGGGTCGGCGGAGGCGGGGTCCGTCGAGTAGCTCACGACCATCGCGGGCGGGTCGGTGGGCCCGAGGAACGCGTCGTAGGCGTCCGACCAGTCGGCCGCGACGCGCAGCTCAGGGTCGACCGCCTTCCAGAAGCCGGTCCAGTCGCCGTGGACGACGGAATCGTAGTACGCGATCTCCCAGAGCAGGAACTCCTCGCCCGTGATGTCCTGCGTCGGGTCCTCGATCATGAGGTCGTGGGCCCACGTCGCGTTCGACGCGAGGGCCGGGAACGACATGTGTTCGATCGCGCCGCCCGCGCCGGCGGCGAACGTCTCGTTGTAGTCGATCGCGAGGTACCCCCACTCGTACGGCGTCACGGCGTGGTCGGGACTGAGCTCCGCGGCGATCGCCGGATCGATCTCCGCCTGGGCGGGCGACGCGTACGGCGCCAGGAGCCCATTGGCCTCGGCCTCGGGGGCGGTCACCTCATCGAGGCCGACGACGACGTCCGCGACGGGGGCCGCCTTCTGGGCGAGGAGCGTGTTGACGAGGGTCCCGGCCGGGCAGACGATGTCGACGGTCACCCCGTGCGCGCTCTCGAACGGGGCGAGGACCCCGGCGAGCGTCGGGCTCGCGGGGCAGGCGCCGCCGAGGAGGGAGGAGTAGGTGTACACGGTGAGGGTGCCGTTCGGTCCCGGGCGGGGGGCGGTGAGGAGGGCGTAGCCCGTGTACCCGGCGAGGACGACCACGAGGGCGATCATCCCCACCAGGAGCCATCGGCCGATCGTCCATGGTCGCCGCGCTCTGGCGCGCCCGCTATCCGGTCCGTCCACTCATGCCACCAGCCACCGCCGGTGGAACTGCTAGGTCGCGCATCGCAGTCCCTTCGCGGGCATTACCCCGGGCAGGTTCGTGGGGTCGACGGGCGCCGCCCGTCCTCTCAGCCGGTTCACAGCTCCCCCAGCGGTGCCCGACGGACCGCGCCGGGCCGATAAACCCCTTGCGGACCGGGCCGCGCCCGGGGAGCCGGTTCTTATAGGCGCGGACGGTCCCACCTCCCCGATGGCCCGGAAGGCCCCCGAGCTCAAGGTCGGCAGCGACCGACTGAAGCGCGGATTCGCCCGGATGCAGCAGGGCGGCGTCATCATGGACGTGACCACGGCCGACCAGGCGAAGGTCGCGGAGGACGCGGGCGCCGTCGCGGTGATGGCGCTCGAGCGGGTCCCCGCGGATATCCGGGCCGCCGGCGGCGTCGCCCGCATGGCCGACCCGTCGCGGATCCGCGAGATCCAGGAGCGCGTCTCGATCCCCGTGATGGCGAAGTGCCGGATCGGGCACACCGCGGAGGCGCGCATCCTCGAGTCGCTCGGCGTCGACATGATCGACGAGTCGGAGGTGCTCACGCCGGCTGACCCGTTCTTCCACGTCGCGAAGGCCGGGTTCACCGTGCCGTTCGTCTGCGGCGCCCGCAACCTGGGCGAGGCGCTCCGCCGGATCCACGAGGGGGCCGCGATGGTCCGGACGAAGGGCGAGGCGGGGACGGGGAACGTCATCGAGGCGATCCGGCACATCCGCCAGGTTAGCCAGGAGATCGAGGAGGTCCGGCACCTCGCG
>Ga0335081_10011319_pt1 | contig 14422 bp, 12 predicted proteins | sample Lox_Sample_35_FD_206713 | JGI IMG/M metagenome (GOLD analysis project Ga0335081, IMG submission 206713) | Soil microbial communities from Loxahatchee National Wildlife Refuge, Florida, United States - Lox_Sample_3.5 | ecosystem: Environmental > Terrestrial > Soil > Wetlands | place: USA... | reverse complement strand
GGAAGGCGCCATGAGGGAATCCGAACGCCGAAAGGCTTTAGGTGATTGGGGTGAAGCGAAAGCCGTTGAGCTTTTGAACCGACCGGGGTCTGGCTTCACCCAGGCACGGGACGTGAACGCGCAAACGCATAACCATCCGTTCGGCGACATTTACGCGGAACATGGTCCGAGCCGTGTTTTGATCGGCGTCAAGACACGCTGCATGTATCAAAAGAGCGGCGCTCTAAACGAGACTTACAACGTGAAGAAAAAGGGCCACGACGTTCTCGCCGTTGCTCAGCGGTATAATGCCGAACTAGCCTGGGTCGCCCTCCAAGTGATACCCGAACTTCAAACGTTCAACGCATTTTACGGCACTATCGCCCAGATCGAAGAACAGAAAGAACGGTTTTCTATCCGAATGAAGCCGCAGTACACGCCCCAATACCTTCGGCTCGGACGAGAAAACGAATTTGATCCCTCGATACGCCCTGAGTGGTCCAACGGCGGCTATGCCGTGAGAACGGGATCGCGCTAGGGTTCGTTCAAGGGATTCGCGCTAGTGTGAGGCACCGGCGACGATGGTTACAGGCCGCCGAACCGCCATCAATGATTTTCGCTCTTTTTTCGCGTTCGAAAAACCGGCTCCCTATAATTCCCGTCCATGCCGACCCGAGCACGCGAGCGCAAGCTCGACGCCCTCGCCAAGGGCGAGACGGCGATCCATGAGCGCCTGCTCTCGATCCGCGGCGAGCTCGACCTGATCGGGCGCGCGATCGACCGGCTGACGCTGCCCCGACGGCCGCGCATACATGCCGAGGCCTCCGCCGAAGCCGGCCTTCATCTGCTCGACAACCTTCTCGCCTTTCCCAGACCACGAGGCCGCTGATGACTAACCTCAACCTTCATGCCCAAGCTCAAAGGCGGTACGGCAACCAGTTCGACGGGCTTCGAGAGCGCGCCCGCGACCTGAGAAACCGCGCCGACAGTTTGATCGACCTGGAAAGTCGCGTCAGTACTTCGCAGAGGAATTTAGATGCACGGGAGCTTGAATTGAACGGCCGCGAGCAGGAGCTCAGGCGCCGCGCCGCCGCGCTCGACGACCGCGAGCGCAAGCTCGCCCAAGCCGAGAGCGTCGAGCTCAAGACCCGCGTCGACCGCAAGCTTGACGCGGCGCGCGAGACCATGGGGCTCGCCGCCGAGCCGCGTGCCGCCGCCAAGGTCTTCGATCCTGCCAAGGCCGGACCAGACAAGCTCGCCGCGATGATCGTCGAGGCCGGCAGAATTCGACGCGGCGAGGTGGATGCCGCCGCGACGCCGCTGCCCAGCGACCCCCACGCGCGCGCCGCGGTCCTGTGCGGGATGCTGCGACGAGCGGAATTGTCCGGCGACGCCGAGCAGAAGGCAGTCGCCGAACTTGAGCGCCTGACTGCCTTGATCATGCGCGGGCAGCCAAGATGAAATCCGCCGAGCGCGTCGCCGAGCTTGAGGAGCGCGTCGCCGAGCTCGAGTCCGAGAACGACGCGCTGAGAAGCCGGTTGATCGCGGCTGGTTTGATGCCGACGCCGGCCGACCTGCCGAGCGACCAGCAGCTCGACAAGTTGATCGGGCTCGTGGTCACCGCGCATCCGCAGCTGGAGCCGCGCGAGGAGGAGGGAAATTTTCGACGACAGTTTCTAAACGCCCTGCACTTCCTCACGTTCGCGCGCCGGTCTGACGAGTTGAACCGCGAGTACGCCCTGTCCTTCTTTGTTGATCAAGCGAACCAGTGGTGCCGGCAGTACAACATCGACGGCGGTGTTCGCTCGCGCGCGTTCGTCGCCGCGGCGATCACCAGCGGCGTCAAGTACTCGCCGGTGGTCCGCTTCCCGCGCGACATCGAGCTTGGCCTCGCGCTCGGCGGTGCGAGCCAAGGGTCGAGCGCCTGGCACAGCGTGCTGACGAGCGGCGAGGTGCCGAAGCCGACTCCGCTGGTGCAGCGCGCGCGCCCCGAGAGGGCGCAGCAACTTCTCATCCGCCCGTCGAGCGGCGACCGCAGCGCGGGGTGGTGAGCGCGGGACATGAACCCGGCCGACTCCTTGGAAACCAAAGGGCCGGTAGCGTCCCCGGGTGGCCGTGATAGAAACCGGGGCGCGCGCAGGGCCGTTCACAGTGTCGGCTCCGCGCCGGCTCCGGTGGCACGGAGCCGAGGCGGCGGCGGCTGAGGTTCCTCTCTGGCCTTCGCCGCCGCCGACGATTCGCGAGGTGGAGCGATGATCAGAGAACGCCAACGCCAGCAGAAGATCGGCAGCTTTCCTCAACCCGGCCGACTGGCGCCGGCGCCGATGGGGCGGCGGCACCCCGACGTGATCCTGGACGACCCGGCCGTGTTGCCGGCGCCGGCCGCTGAACCCGACCCCGGCCCGCTGCAGGCCGCCGTGGTCGCGCGCGGCCGCGTCGTCCACGCGCCGACCGGCGAGCGGGTCTTCTGCGGTTACGACGTCAAGGGAAAGGAGGTCTTTCGGGCGAAGTTCAAGGTGCATCAACCCGGCGAGACGGTGATGCTGCCGGTCGCTGAGGTCGCGCGGCTGCGCCAGCTGGGCTTCCTCATGGGATCCTGATGAGGTCGCGCCGAACGATCCGGGTTAGGGCAGTCTCGAAAACCAACGGAACAGGGCGTTCGTCAGCGAATTGGTAAGGTGGGCATGCCTATCGCATTTCTGGCTGATGCTGCTATGATTCGTTTTGCATCAGTCAGTCGCTTGATCGGTATTTTCGGCCGGGGCCGATTGAACCAAGGTCAATGCCTATGATGCACGTCCGCGAGCACGGCCTCATCAGCCTCTTCGCTTGGTATTTCCTCTTAACCGCGATGACATTGTGCTACGCGGCAATCGCAGTCGGCACGGTTGGCCTGGTGAGTACATGGACGACGTCCATGATCATCTTTAGCGCTGCGATGGTAGGATGTCTTGCGGCGCTGGTCTATCTTTTCGCGGCGATGCGCGACATTCACGCACCTCGGCGCGCTCGCTAGACGATTGCGACAACCCGCTGGTCAGATGCCGTAGCAATCAGAATCTGACCTTTGATGTTGAACACGTACCGCAGCGCCTTTAGTTGCGGAAACTTCTCAATCAAATCCTCCGGGAAGTCGCTGAGCTTGGCGTCCGTTAGGAGATCACCGAGTTTTCCTATGCCCTTGTAGGCTGTGTCTATATCGAATTTGAGCGCCGAGCGGATCGTCTGAGCGTCGTTGAGGGATATCAACAGCTGCGACACTGGCGTTGGTTGGGGCTGCCCCTTCAATGCGCTTGCGATGTTGTTCTCTATTCTTGCAAGGGAGCCAGTCACCGAGCCCTGGCTGGTTTTCAATTCAGCAATCGCTACTTCAAGCTTGCTTATCCTTTCGACCGCGGCCGCGATATCTCGCTTTGTGTCCGAAGCGGTCGACTTAACATCGCTGATTTGTAACAACAAAAAGATACCACCTCCCACAATCGCGACAAGCAACGTGATGATCGCAAATGACAGATTTTGCAGAACGCCGACGGTGCCCTCGAGCTTGCCGAGGTCGCGACCATAGTCGGGGGATTGCGGTTTGGTCGCCATGAGGGGATATTTTGCTAGAGACGCGTGTATATAGTGCCAGAGTGCACAAGGTTACAACACTATTCGCCCCTGGGTCTATTTCTCTGATGCGGCAAACGCGTCTTCTCTGATGCGGCAAACGCGTCGTACATGAGCCGAATCTTGGACGCGGCGAGGTTCAGGGCGTAGATGGCGACATACTCCGGCACCTCGACCGGCTTTGCGCCCTGGCCGTGGCCTCCGGTCTCGTTCCGCACCGCCGGCAGGCCAGACTTCAGCGTCGCGATTAACTGGTCGAATGACTGGTCGGCGAACTCGGGGAATAGCCTGTTACGCCTGAGGACCTTGAGTAGGTCGGTCGCGCGCGCCCCCTTCTCATATGGCCAGCTCTTGGCGTCGCAGATCGCCTTCATGGTGCTCTCAAAGGCGTTCAGTGCGTCGACCGCGCAGTCCTTGAACTCGCTGGCCTTGAGGTGGTTGTGGGCTGCGCGGAACTCTTGGTCAGCGCCCGCGAAGCGGCGGTCGGACAACAGCGTAAGCGCCGGCGCGGTCGCCTCGTGGTGCATGAACTCCGAGTCTACGCGGATTATCTGACCTCCCTCGTACCGGTAGCCAAAACCGGCTCGGCGGAACCGCTCATTGAGTTCGTCGACGGCAGCTTGGGCCACGATTGTGATCTCGTGCATCGCTCGCCCGTGCTTGTCCAACTTCCCGAAGAATCTCTCGATGGCCCGAAACGACAGCTCAACTACGTCGAGCCAAACAGCGAGCTTCGCCTCGGCGCGAAGGCAATAGTGCACTTCAGCCCACGCGCGCTCGTCGAGTCCTGTAGTCAGCCGAGCGCGGCCGTGCTCGTGGGCGACGGAGTCGCGGATCAGCTCGTAGATTTCCCGCGAGTTTTCCTTGTATTCGTCGACCGTGCCGAGCGCGCCCGCGACTAAGTTCGAGACCTGCACGCGGAGAATGCTCGGAATGGAGTCGTAGACCCAGAGGTCCTCGGTGGATGCAACTTTCGAGCGGGATGAAAAAAGATCGACGATCGGCATAGCAGCAGTATCCCTTGCGCGGCCGCGCCTGCAACTTCGCGCGCAGGCGACGCTCAGTTCTGGCTTTTCGTGAGGCGACGAGGGTGGCCCCTTGCGCGCAAAACGCGCGCCCGTCGCCCCCTGTCGGCGCCGCTTGTGGGCGATTCCCATATGTCGGTCAATAACGCTACTTGGACGCTCGCACTCCGCTCCGAGGGTAGACGCGGAGCGCCGCGTTACCCTGCCGTTTACCCCGGCCGCCAGCAGTGTCGGATCATTGAGCTAGAAGCGTTGATTTTATTGGTGCCGCGGAAGGGATTCGAACCCCCGACCCACGCATTACGAATGCGTTGCTCTACCAGCTGAGCTACCGCGGCGCCTGGCTGAATATCGCCCTAGTAATATCCGGCGAATGTTAACGCAAGTGGGTCGCCGTTAGCGAATTTGCGCCTCGGCGCGCAGCTTGAAGCGCTGGATTTTGCCGGTTGCGGTTTTTGGAAGTTCGCTGCGGAATTCGATCCAGCGCGGGTATTTGAAAGCAGCAAGCTTTTCCCGGCAATAGTCCTGCAATGCCTGCGCCATGCCGTCGCCGGCCTTCTCCGGCGCTTTGAGCACGACGAAAGCCTTGGGCTTGATCAAGAGATCGACGTCGGGCCAGCCGACAACGGCGGCTTCGAGCACGTCGGGATGGGTTTGCAGCGCCGCTTCGACCTCGAACGGCGAGACGTAGATGCCGCCGACCTTGAGCATGTCGTCACGCCGGCCGCAATAGACGAAATAGCCGTCGTCGTCTTCGACGTATTTGTCGCCCGAGCGCGTCCATTCGCCCAAAAAGGTTGCGCGCGATTGCGCGCGGTTATTCCAGTACATCATTGCCGCCGTTGGCCCGCGCACTTGCAGTTCGCCCATGGTGCCGCGCGCTGTGACGACGTGACCCTCATCATCGACCAGCCGGACATCGTAGCCGGGCACCGGCTTGCCGGTCGTGCCGTATTTCACCTCGCCCGCGCGGTTGGAAAGAAAGATGTGCAGCATTTCAGTTGAGCCAAGGCCGTCAAGAATGTCGGCGCCGTAGCGTTCACTCCAGCGCCGCCCGACATCGGCCGGCAGTGCTTCACCGGCGGAGACACAAGCGCGCATTTTCACCTCGGCGCGTTGCGGCGCCGCGCTGCTCGCGAGAAAGGCGGCATAAAAGGTCGGCACGGCGTAGAACACCGTGACCTGATGTTTTTTTAAGATGTCCGCCACCGATTCCGGCGTCGGCCGCTGCGGCGACAGAATCGTCGTCGCGCCCGCGGCCATCGGAAACGTCAGCGCGTTGCCGAGTCCGTAGGCAAAGAACAGCTTCGCCACCGAATAGCAAACGTCGCTTTCTTTGATTCCGAGAAACGGCTTGCCGAAAAGGTCGTCGGTCAGCTTCAGGTCGGCGTGGGTATGCACGGCGGCTTTAGGCGCGCCGGTCGAGCCGGAGGTGTAAAGCCAGAAGCAGATGTCGTCCTGCACGGTCGGCGCGGTCACATGCTCGTGCAGCGCGCCGGCAAGCAAGTCCTCAAAGCGCGGATGGCCGAACCCGTTGTCTCCCGACACGACGACGTGGGCAAGGTCGGGGCATGCCCCGATGGAGTTGGAGAATTTGGGGAAGAGCTCCGCGGAGACGACGAGAACGCGGGCGCGGCTGTCCTCGAGCATGAAGCGGTAATCGCTTTCGGTGAGCAACGTGTTGAGCGGGACCGGCACCACGCCGGCCTTGATGGCGCCGAGGAATGCCGTCGGCCAGTCGATGCCGTCGAGCAAACAGATGATAATGCGCTCCTCGCGGCGGACGCCGAGCGAGCGCAGCGCATGGCCGAAGCGATCGACGCGCTCGGCCAGCGCGCCATAAGTCCAGCCCTGGCGCTGATCGATATAGGCAAGCTTGTCGGCACGCCCCGCGTCGAAATTGCGCTGGAGAATGTCGGCCGCGAAGTTGTAGTCGCGTGGTACCGCTGCGGCCGCGCTTGCCGCGGAGATCGGCTGGGCGACGTTCATTCCGGCGTTTCCTCGATCGGCCGCCATGTTGCCCACGGCATGCCCACTACGGTGCATTATGCCGATGGCGAAAATTGCCGGCAAGCCAATGTCATCGCGACAAAATTGCGCTAAGGACAACGCGGCTGATAACCTGAGCGCCGGAGTCGAATATGGTTTCCAGCCGCGACCGCATTCTCACTACGCATGTTGGCAGTCTGGTTCGCCCGCCCGAACTCACGCGCTACCTCGAAGCGATGGACAGCGGTGTGAAAGTCGATCAGGTGGCGTTCGATCGCTGCTTGATGGAGTCGGTCGCGGAGGTGGTGAAACGGCAACTACAGGCCGGAATCGACATCGTCAGCGACGGCGAGTACGGCAAATTCCGCAGCTGGTCCTTCTACGTGCTTGATCGCCTCGGCGGCATCGAGGAGCGCGACATCGAAGTGCCGCGCGGCGCCGGCCGCGACCAGAAAATGTTCGGCGACTTCTACGCCGAGTATTTCCCGACGCAAAAGCTGCCAAAGCGCGGCACTGTGGTTTGCGTCGCCCCGGTGACTTACAAAGGTCAAGCGGCGCTGCAAAAGGATATCGCCATCTTCAAGTCTGCGCTTAAAGGCGTGGAGGTCGCCGATGCTTTCTTGCCGGTCGTCGCTCCCGCCAGCGCCGTCCCGCGGCACAAAAACGAATACTACAAGAGCGACGAAGAATTTCTGTTCAAGCTCGCGGAAGCTTTACGCGCGGAGTACAAGGCCATTATCGACGCCGGACTGATGGTCCAGATCGACGACGCGTTTCTGCCTTATATGTTCGACGTGGCATTCGCCGCCGATCAGCTCGAGCCATATCGCAAATGGGCGGCGGTGCGCATCGAGGCGTTGAACCACGCGCTCGAAGGCTTGCCGCAAGAGCGCATCCGCTACCACATCTGCTGGGGCAGTTTTAACACGCCGCACGTCACCGACGTTCCGCTCAAGGACATTGTCGATCTCGTCCTGCGGGTGAAAGCGGGATTCTATTGCATCGAGATGGCTAATCCGCGCCATGAGCACGAATGGCGCGTGTGGGAGACGGCGAAACTGCCACCCGGGAGAAAGCTCATCCCCGGCGTCATCAGCCACGCCACCAACATTGTTGAGCACCCTGAACTGGCGGCGGAGCGGCTGTTGCGTCTTGCCCGATTGGTCGGCCGTGAGAACGTGTTGGGCGGCACCGACTGCGGCTTTGCGCAATCGCCGCACGTCAAGCGCGTTCATCCGTCCATCATGTGGGCGAAACTCGAAGCGCTCGCCGAAGGTGCGCGTTTGGCGAGCCGCCAGTTGTCGAGCTAAAAGTTTTTTTGGTCAGTCAGCAATAAAGGCCTGCATCATGATGCTCAGCCGCGATCGCATTCTCACCACCCATGTCGGCAGCCTGCCGCGCAACGAGCGCTTGAGCGAACTTTTGGTCCGGCGTGAAGCAGGCGAAGCCTATGACCGGGCCGAGCTCGACCTCGAAATGGACAAGGCGGTCCGCCATGTTGTGGCCAAGCAAAAAGAGGCCGGCATAGACAGCGGCAATGACGGCGAGCAGCAACGCGTCGGCTTTCAGACCTATGTGCCGCAACGCATGTCGGGCTTCGGCGGCGAATCGAAACGGCGGCGCGGCCGGGAATTCGAGGAATTCCCCGAGCTGGTGCAATATCTCACGCGCCGCTTTCCCAGTGTGAGCCGGCAGCAGAACGCGCCACAGGCGCAAAGCGAGTTGCACTATCGCGATACCTCGGCGATCGAGGGCGAGATTGCGCGGTTTCTTCGCATAGCCGGCGAGGGCAAACCGTTCGCGGAAAATTTCATGACCGCGCCGTCTCCGGGCATCATCGCATCGACCATGCTCAACGCCTTCTACGACAGCAATGAGGCCTATCTCGCCGCGCTCGCCCGCGAGATGCGCCATGAATATATGGCCATTCACAAAGCCGGCCTCGTCCTGCAGATCGACGCGCCCGATCTCGCCATGGACCGCACCATGTTCTACCGCGACGGGACGGATGCCGATTTCGTCAAGGCGGTCGAGCTGCACGTGGCGATGATCAACAAGGGGATCGCCGGCATTCCGCGCGATCGCGTGCGGCTGCATATTTGCTACGGCAATTGGGAAGGCCCGCACATCCACGACATTGCGCTGGAAAAAATCCTGCCGGCACTCTACGGCGCCAAGGTCGGCGCGCTGTCGATCGAATTTTCCAATCCGCGGCACGCACACGAATATCCGGCGCTCAAGCGCGTGCCGTTTCCCAAGGATATGATCCTCATTCCCGGCGTCGTCGACTCAACGAGCAATTTCGTCGAGCATCCGGAAGTGGTGGCGCGCCGCATCGAAGAGGCGGTCGCGGTCATCGGCGATCGCGAGCGCGTCGTCGCCTCAACCGATTGCGGTTTCGGCACGTTCACCCGCCGCGAATGGGTGATCGAGCCGGTGGTTTGGCTGAAGCTCAAGTCGATCCGCGAAGGCGCCGATATTGCCTCGGCGCGGCTGTGGGGAAAGAAAACCGCCGCCTAGTGGTCCGATTCTAACATTCGCATCCCTTCTCGGTTGGCTATCATGCGAATGTTAGAATCAAAGGACCACTAGCAAAATGTAAGTTCTAGTGGAGCTTTGGATTTGACATTCGCTTCGCGAGGTTGCGGCTGGGTAAGTAGCGAATGTCAAATCCGCTCCACTGAGGCAAAGCATTGTCGTGTGGCTGCCGCGGCGTTGATCGCGGCATATAATGTGCGCAAGTAAGGGAGGAACGCGTCATGGACGACATTACCCGCGACCCGACGACCATCCGCGCCGAGGACGTCAACCCGCGCTACAATTGGGGCCGGCATTTGCCGGCGCTCGGCACAATGGGGGTCGATTTCGAAGAGCGCGTCGACTACCGCCGCATGCACCGCTACCGGCTCGGCCGCGCCCAGGCCGCGCTGGAAGCGTCCGATCTCGGCGCGCTGCTTTTGTTCGACGACAATAACATTCGCTACGTTACGTCGACCAAAATCGGCGAATGGGCGCGCGACAAGCTTTCCCGTTGGGTGCTGTTGACGCGCGGCGGCGACCCGATCCTTTGGGATTTTGGCTCGGCTGCGGTCCATCATCGGCTCTATTCGCCCTGGCTCAAGCCGGAGAATTGCAAAGCCGGCCTGGTCGGCCTGCGTGGCACCGTCGATCCCGCCTTCGGCTTGATGAAGCATCATGCGGAGGAAATGGCTTCGATTTTGAAGTCGGCGGGCGTCGCCAAAATGCCGGTCGGTGTCGACATCATCGAACCGCCGATGATGTTCGAGCTGCAAAAGGCCGGGCTCAAGGTCAAAGACGGCCAGCAGACCATGCTCGAAGCACGCGAGGTAAAATCGGCCGACGAGATCGCGCTGCTCAATCGCGCCGCCGCCATGGTCGACGGCGCCTACCACCTGATCAACGAAGAACTCAAACCCGGCATCCGCGAAAACGACATGGTCGCGCGGGTCAACGAGTTTCTGTATCGCCACGGCTCCGACGACGTCGAAGCCATCAACGCCATTTCCGGCGAGCGCTGCAATCCGCATCCGCACAACTTCACCGACCGGATGGTCCGGCCGGGCGATCAGGTGTTCTTCGATATCCTGCACAGTTTCGTGGGTTACCGCACCTGCTACTACCGCACGTTCAATGTCGGCCGCGCCACGCCGTCGCAGCGCGACGCCTACAAGAAATGCCGCGAATGGCTCGATCTGGCGATTGATCTGATCAAGCCCGGCGTGACAACCGACGAGGTGTGCAGCGTGTGGCCGAAGGCGCAGGACTTCGGGTTCCCCGACGAACTGTCGGCGTTTGGCCTGCAATTCGGCCACGGGCTCGGCCTGAACCTGCACGAGCGGCCGATCATCAGCCGGGTCGTCTCAATGGATCATCCGACCGTGATCAAGGAAGGCATGGTGTTCGCGCTCGAAACTTATTGTCCGGCAAGCGACGGCTATTCGGCGGCGCGCATCGAGGAGGAAGTTGTCGTTACCGACAAGGGCCACACCGTGATCTCGTTATTCCCGGCGGAGGAGTTGCCGATCGCGGCGAGGTATTGAAAAAGATCAGGCTCTATAAGCGGATCTCCGCCGCGCGTTCGGGCCCGGGATCACTGCCTGCCGAACAGTTTATCCAGCAGCCACGAGTCGAGGCCGCCTTGATTTGGCTGCGAGCCTCGCCCACCCGCGGGCGATTGCAGGAGCGAGGCGCCCATCCATCCCGTGCCGCCGAGGCCCGGCAGAGCCGAGGGAGCAACGCCCTGATGGGCGGTGCGCATGAATCGGCTCCAGACGTCCACGGGCAGGCCGCCGCCCACGGCTTTGCGGGTCGGCGAATTGTCGTCGTTGCCAAGCCAGATTCCGGTGACAAGGTGCGAGGTGTAGCCGATGAACCAGGCGTCGCGATAATCCTGGCTGGTGCCGGTCTTGCCGGCCGCTTGCCAGCCGGGAAGGTCGGCGTGGCGCGCGGTGCCGCTCGCGATCGTCTCGTGCAGCATCGAATTCATCATCGCCACGCAGCGCGCGTCGACAATACGGCCCAGCGCCTGCGTCGCGCGCGCATAGAGGATCGTTCCGTCGGCCGCTTTTACTTTTTCGACGACATGCGGCACGGCGGCAAATCCGCCATTGGCGAAAGGCGCATAGGCGGAGACGAGTTCGAGCGGCGACACACCCGATGTGCCAAGAGCAAGGGACGCGTTAGGCTCGAGCTTTGAATCAATTCCCATGCGGTAGGCGGTGCGCGCAACGGCGGCAGGGCCTACTTCCAGGATCAAGCGCACGGAAACGGTGTTGAGCGAATTGGCGAGCGCCTGCGTCAACGTCACCGGCCCCATATAGTCGTGCTCGTAATTTTCCGGCTTCCAGCCCTTGACGGAAATCGGGGCGTCGTCGCGCACCGTCTCCGGCGTCAGTCCGTGTTCCAATGCCGTAAGGTAGACGAACGGCTTGAACGCCGAGCCCGGCTGGCGCTTCGCGGCGATCGCGCGGTTGAACTGGCTCTCGGCGTAGCTGCGTCCGCCGACCAATGCGCGCACGACGCCATCCGGTGTCATTGCCACGATGGCGCCTTCGCTGATACCGAATTTCTCTCCCTTCTCACGCAACGCATCGCCGAGCGCGTGTTCGGCGGCGCCTTGCAGCGCCGGATCGATCGACGTCTCGACCACGATATCCTGGTCGAAGCGGCCGACGTAATCATTCACCGCATCCATGACCCAATCGGCCACATAGTTCAGTGAATCCGCGCCGGCCGGCTTCACCGCGCGGGCCGGATGGGCGAGAGCAAGTTTCTCCGCGTCCTCGCCGATCAGCTTCTGCTCCGCCATATCGGCGAGCACCAAGCGGGCGCGTCGTTCGGCGCCGTCGGGATTATGGCTTGGCGCGAGCCGCGACGGCGATTGCACCAGTCCGGCAAGTAGTGCCGCTTCGGCGAGCGTCAAGTGCCGCCCCGGTTTGCCGAAGTAGCGCTGCGCAGCGGCTTCCACGCCATAGGCGCCGGCGCCGAAATAGACGCGATTGAGGTAAAGCTCAAGAATCTGCGACTTGCTGAAGCGGTGTTCGAGCCAAAAAGCCAGCGTAATCTCTTGCAGCTTGCGCGAGATCGTGCGCTCCTGAGTCAGAAAGAGATTCTTTGCCAGCTGCTGGGTGATGGTCGATCCGCCTTGCGCGCTGCCGCGGCGCAGCACATCGTGAACAAGCGCCCGAAGGATTCCCAAAGGGTCGACGCCGTGATGCGAATAGAAGCGGCGATCCTCAATGGCGATGAAGGCCTTGGGCACGTAATCCGGCAGCTCGCGCAGCGTGACCGCGGCGCCGCCCATGTCGCCGCGGGTGGCAAGCGTTGCTCCGCCGGCGCCGAGGATAAGCACGGAAGGCGGCCGTTTGGGGATTTCGAGCGATTGAATCGGGGGAAGGTGGGCGCCGATCCAGACAACAAGGCCGATGGCGGCGATAATGGCCCAAAGCACCAAGACCGCGCCCCAATAGAGCATGCGGCCAAGGGTAAAGCGCCGGCCGCCGGAGCGGCTCCGTTTGTGCTGGCCGCGCGCGGGCTCGCGCCGACGGCGGCTGCCGTCGCTGCGCCCGGCCGGCGGACCGCCGGTGCGGTCCTGAGGGCGCAGCCGCAGCTCAAGGCGCCCGGCTTTTCGCGCACGCCTGCGGCCCGCTCCTTGCCACGCCATGTCCCGTCCCCAGCGAAGTCGCGCGGGGAGCGACGGTAGAGAATGCGGTTTAAAGGGCGGTTACTGTCGCGCAGCGAGGCGAGATCAGCTTGCGGCGGTCTCGCGCGGCGCTTTTGTCTCGCTGCCGGGAAGTGTGAACAAGGCGAGCAGCGGGCGTTTGATCGCGGCTTGCCGGGTGGGCGCGGTGATTTGGGCGCCAAGAAGGTCGGTAATGTAGAACACGTCGACGACACGTTCGCCGAAAGTCGCCACATGCGCAGAAGCGATGTTGAGGTTGAGCTTGGACAGCGTCGTGGTGAGTTCGTACAGCAGACCGGGCCGATCGAGGCCGGTGACCTCGACCACGGTATAGCGCTGGGACCATTGATTGTTGATGGTCACTTCCGGCTCGATCGCGAATGCCCGCAGGCGCCCTTTCGCCGGCGCGCGTTTGGCTACCACGTCGGGCAATTTGATCTGGCCGCGCAGCACGCTTTCGATTAGGTCGCCGATGCGTGTGGCGCGGCGCGCTTCGTCATCTTCTTGTTCGAACTCGCGGGTCACCGCGATGGTATCCAGCGCCAGACCATCGGTGGTGGTATAAATTTGCGCATCGACGATGTTGGCGCCGGCGAGCGCGCAGGCCCCGGCGATGATCGAAAGCAGCCACGGATGATCGGGCGTGAACACGGTCAGCTCGGTGACGCCGCGCGCCACGTCGTAGCCAACGTCCGTGGCGAGCCTTTTGCCGGCGCCTTCAGCTTCACGGACAAAACGCGCCTGCGCGAGCTTGTGCGGCAGGTCGACCTTGAGCCAGTACGCCGGATAATGGCGCGCGATGTACGCTTCGATCTCATCAGGCGGCCAATAGGCGATCGCCGCGCGGAATTCCGCCTTGGCTGCGGCGACGCGTTCGGCGCGGTTGACTTCCGAGAAGCCGCCCGTGAGCACCGGCTCGGTCTCGTAATAAAGCGTGCGCAAAAGCTGCGCCTTCCAGCCGTTCCACACGCCGGGCCCGACCGCGCGAATGTCGGCCGTGGTCAGAATGGCCAAAAGCTTCATCCGCTCCAGCGACTGCACCACCGCGGCAAAGTTCTCGATGGTTTTGCGGTCGGAGAGGTCCCGCGACTGCGCCACCGTCGACATCACCAAATGCACTTCCACCAGCCAGGCCACGAGCTCGGTCTCGCCGGCGTTCAAGCCGAGGCGCGGACACAACCGCCGCGCGATGCGCGCACCCGCAATCGAGTGATCTTCGACGCGTCCCTTGGCGATGTCATGCAGAAATAGCGCGACGTAGAGCAGCCGACGATGCTCCGGCTGTATGGTGCCGACCAACTCGCTGGCAAAGGATAAGTCGGGAGCGGCGTGCCGTTCGATTTCGTTGAGCACGCCGACGCAGCGCAGAAGATGCTCGTCCACCGTGTAGTGGTGGTACATGTTGAACTGCATCATCGCCACGATCCGCCCGAAAGCGCGGACGAATTTGCCCAGCACGCCCGCCTCGTTCATGCGGCGAAGCACGGTTTCGGCCTCGTTCCGGGAGGTCAAGATTTCCAGGAACAGGCGATTGGCTTCCTTGTTGCCGCGCAGTTTTGCGTCGATCAGCTTGAGCGATCGGGTCGCCGTGCGCATGGCCTCGGGATGAATGGCGAGA
>Ga0335081_10011317_pt1 | contig 14422 bp, 17 predicted proteins | sample Lox_Sample_35_FD_206713 | JGI IMG/M metagenome (GOLD analysis project Ga0335081, IMG submission 206713) | Soil microbial communities from Loxahatchee National Wildlife Refuge, Florida, United States - Lox_Sample_3.5 | ecosystem: Environmental > Terrestrial > Soil > Wetlands | place: USA... | reverse complement strand
GGCGGCGTCATGGCGGGCTTCCGCAGGAACAGCCAGGCGATCCCGGCGCCACCCACAACGATTACCGCCAGCACCAGGTACCCGAGAAAGATCAGGATCTTTTTCCACACAGCCAAAGCAGTATACCAGTGTTTCTTTTTGGACTCTCGGCTGGCGGAACGTATGTCAGCGCGCCTACTCACTGCGCAGAGCTGTAGCGGGGTCGAGGTAGGTGTTGAAAAACGGGGACAGGCAGCGCGTCCACGCGCCGACGCGGCTGGATGACTTGATTTCACTGCCAGGCGGCTTGGGACGACGAAGCCAGTCCCCATTTTTCAAGAAAGGCCTAAGGGTTGATCACGCGGTGCAAGTCGAGCTGTGGAGGCGCTACCGGGGTCTGACTCAGCATCACGTGGACCTGCCCTCGATGGTGCGTCTGGTGATTGAACAGATGAGCGCATGCCACGTGCGCGGTATCCACGTAGTGTTTGCCCCGATTATTGGTGTAAGCGAACGACCGGTTCCAAAAAGCGGCGTCGAGCCCGGCGAAGAACGACTCGATGCGCGCGTCTTCCCGCTCCCGGGCACTCCGCAAGCTTGGAAAATCATCGTACAGAATATCGTTTAGAGGCGGGGTAACGCGTTCGCCTGTTTCAAACAATCCCATCCACCTTCGATCTCCCAGCAGAATGTGATTCAACAATCCGGAAATGCTGCCGAGAGAGCCCGGGCGTGGTTTGCGGTAATCCTCGTCATCTAACTGCGCACATTTCGCAAAGAGCCGCTCGTTGGCAATGCGGTTGTAGCGGGCGAGCAGTTGGAAGTGAGTTACCAAGTCCATTGACCTGAGCTTACCATCGCTTGAAGTCACCTCTGCCCTCCTGTATATTTAATGTATATCCATATGCCGAACGATACGCACGTTGCCAAATGGGGGAACAGCTTGGCGGTGAGGATTCCGCAAGCTATTGTGACCGAGGCGCGGCTCGCCGAAGGCGACCGGCTGTCGTTCGATCTCGCCGGGGATGGCAGCATTGTGCTTCGGTCCCGGCACCGCAAGTACTCGCTCGATCAGCTTGTCGCCGGCATCAGGCCGGGAAACCGCCATCACGAAACGGATTGGGGAGCGCCGCAAGGCAAGGAAGTTTGGTAGATGCCCGCCTTCGTGCCGGATGTGGGAGATTTGATCTGGCTCACCTTCGATCCGCAAGCGGGGCATGAACAAGCCGGGCGCCGTCCCGCTCTGGTCCTGAGTTCCAGAGCCTACAACCAGAAATCGGGCCTGGCTGTTGTCTGCCCTGTGACCAGCCAGATCAAGGGGTACCCTTTTGAAGTGCCCGTTCCCACCGGTTACGGGGTAAAGGGAGCGATCCTTGCCGACCATGTGAAAAGCGTCGACTGGAAAGCACGCCGAGCCGGGAAAATCATTCGCGTGCCGCCATCGACGCTGAACGAGGTATTAGCCAGGTTAGTGCCGCTGCTTGGCTATTGAAGCTGTCCGCGAGGCCGCTACTCACTGCGCAGGGCGGTGGCAGGATCGAGGCGGCTAGCTCGCCGGACCGGCGGGTAGGCAGCTAAGAGAGTCACTACGAGAAAAAACAGGACCACGGCCGTGTACATGGCCGGAGACCCGCTGGCCTCGGTGTCGGTGAGGGAGCGGATAGTGGTACGCGCGGCGAGTCCCAGGGCGAGACCGGATGCCAGCCCGACGGCTACCCAAAGGCTCGTGGTACCTAGAACGGTCTTGACGATGTGGCCGCGGCCGGCGCCGAGCGCGATGCGGATGGCGATTTCGCTGGTGCGCTGTGAGACCAGGAAGGAGATGACGCTGTACATTCCGGCGGCCGCCATCGTTACAGCGAGCAAGCCGAAAGCTCCAATGAGGAACAGGTCGAAGCGCGGCTCGGTGACGGAGTCGGCAATCAGTTCGTCCATGGTCAGGACGCCAAAGACGGCCTGGTCGGAATTTGAGGATTGGATCGCGGACTTCACGAGTTTCAAGAGTGGCGCGGGGCGAATCGCGGAGCGCACGACGAGGTAGACGTTATCCGAGGGAAATTGCAGGGAGGAAATGTAGATTTCCGGAAAGGGCGCCGTTTGGAGACCGCGGGTGCGGACATTGCCGGCCATGCCGACAATCGTGAATGGCTCGCCGGGCTCGAAGAGTTGCCGGCCGACCACTTTCGGGCCGAGTCCAAAGCGGCGCGCGAACTCCTGATTCACGATGGCGACGCGAAGCCGTCCAACCGCGTCGCCGTTGCGGAACGCGCGACCGTGGAGCAACGGAATCCGCAGCGTGCGGAAGTAATCGGGGCTGACCTGATGGACGTCGGCGATCACAGTTTTGAGTTTGCCGTCCTGATCCCTCTCGCCGACGATTTCGGAAGGACCTGCAATCGCCTCGCGCAGCGGCGGGCCGGTGACGCTGGCTGTTAAATCCACGCCCGGGATTGCGGCGATCTTCTCCAGGTACGACGTCAAGATAGCCTTCGGCTCGTGGGGCGGCAGCCGCAGGCGCATGGCGAGCACGTGGCTGGGATCGAAACCCATGGGCGTCGAGATGAGCGTCCACAGGTTCTGCGCCACCAGCCCCGCGCCACATAGCAGGAACACGGAAAGAGCGGCTTCGATGGCGATCATGGCGTTGCGCCAGCGGTTTCCTTCGCCGGAGATAACGCGCGCGGTAAGGGACGGGCCGGGTGTCCAGCGGCTGCCTTTGACCGCAGGGAGGATGGCGAAGACAAGGGCCGAGATGACCGACAGGCTAATGATGAAACCGATGGCGCGCAGGTCCACGTGCGCCGATTCGAGGAGAGGACTACGCTCGGGAAGCAAGGCCACCAGGAGGCGCGACGTCCAGCGGGAAATCAACAGCCCGGCAGCGCCACCGCATACCGCGAGAATCAGTCCCTCCAGAAGAAACTGGCGAATGAGACGGAGACGGCTCGCGCCCACGGCCGCCCGAATGGCAACTTCTCGTAGACGCCGGAGCGAGCGCGCCAACAGAAGCTGCGCCGTATTTGCGCAGGCGACCAGCAGCAAGACACCGGCGCCTCCTAACAGGAGCCACAACAGGGAGCGTTGCGGCCCTACAATGGCGTCCCGCAGCGGAAGCAGCTCAAAAGTGAAGTGGCCCGAGTTACCCTCGCGGTCGCGATAAACCAAGGGGTATTCCCGTGCTAACGTTCGTGCGATGCTCTGCAACTCGGATCGCGCCTCAGTGGCGCCCGGCCGCAACCGGGCGAGCACACGATCGGACCAGTTTCCGTTCGATTGCAGGGGAGCGGAGGGCTCGAGCGGCAACGAGACATAGATATCCACGGGCTCCGGGATGCGGAGAGTCGGATAGTCGAAATGGAACGCGCGTGGGAGCACTCCCACCACCAGGGCCGGCTGGCCATCCAGGCGCAGCGTGCGGCCCACGATGCGAGGATCCGCCCCCATTCTCGAGCGCCAGAATGCGTCGCTGAGGACGACTACGGGAGTCCGGCCCGGCTGGTCATCTTCCTCAACGAACGTCCGGCCGAGCGATGCGCTCGCTCCCAATAGCGGGAAGAAGGAGGCGCTGACAAGCGCTCCAAAAACACGCACCGGCTCTCCGGCGTTTGAGAGCTGTATGTCGGAGTATTCGGCAAAGGCAATCTGCGCCAGCGTGCGGCTGCGTGCGCGAATCTGCAGAAATTCGGAGACGCTCGGGGCCCAGCTGCTGTTCTTGACGATGGTCACCAAGCGCCCTGCGTCGTGATACGGCAGCGGGTCCAGGAATGCGGCTTTCAGCAGCGTGAAGATGGTTGCCGTGCCGCCGATTCCGAGAGCGAGCACGCCCACGATCAGGCCGGAGACACCGGCGTCGCGGCTCAGCAGGACCACGCCGTGGCGCAAGTCGTGAAGAGACGAGGCGAGCCAGGAGATTCTCATGGCTCGCGAATCATGTGCACCGAGAGGCCGTCGTCGATCTTGCGCATCGTGCCTTCGCGCTCCGCGGTCGCTTCGAAACTGAATTTCACGTTCGGACCATATTCCGGACTGCCGTGCTTGACATGATGCCGAACTTCGAACGTCATTTCCCTGCCCTTGGCTGTGATGTTCAGCAGGTCCGCCGTGTAATCGCTATCGACGCGGGTTCCCTTCTCGTCCTTGACGATCAGATAAAAGACGATCGTCCCGGAGAGTTTGCCCTGATCTTCCTGGACCGTGAGCCGGACGCCCGGCAGCCCTTCGATTTGGCCCATCCAGTGGCCCGCCAACGGCGAGCCGGCCCACAGAGAACCGGCTGCCAGCACGATTACGAGGAACTCGCGGGTCATTGGGGCCTCCAGGGGCGCAGATGCGGCACCCAGCGGCGAACGTTCCGGCAATATTCTTCGTAGCCGGCACCAAACGTCTTGCGCAGCGTCGGCTCCTCGTACAGCAACACAAACGAAACCACGAACAGCACAACGGCGGACGCCACGATGAGCGCGGTTCTATTCGCCCGTCCGAAGACCACCCACAACCCGGCCCATCCAGTGATAAAACCCAGGTACATGGGATTCCGGACATATCGATAGAACCCCACCACAACCAGCTTTGTCGGCGGGGCCATGGGCGCGGGCGTTCCGTGTCCCGTGCGTCCGAAGTCCCACACGCATCGCAATGCCACGGCGAAGCCCAGCACCGAGGGCACGGCCGCAATCCAGCGCCATGATGCGGGGCCCGCGGTTTCCACGTGAAAGCCCAGCCAGGACGGCAGTAACCAGAACCAGAGCGCAAAAAACGCACAGCCCACCGCCATCGAGGCCACGGTGACCGGCCAACTGTCGCCGTCATCGGCGCCTCGGAAAGTTGCAACCTCTCTGCTCGTCATAAGTACCTCCACAATGCGGGGCCTGATCTTCGGGCCTATTGTTTGCTCAGCGCCGCCGTGCCCAGGAGGCCGCCGAGCCCCATGGTTTCCACCGCCGACGACGGCACGATGACCATGGATCCTTTCTCTTTGATGGCCTCGTACAGCATGTTCATGGCGCGCAGGTGCAGGGCGACCGGGTTGTCGCGATAGACTTGCGCGGCCTGCGCGAACTTGTCGGAAATTTCGGTTTCCGCCGTCCCCAGGATGATGCGCGCCTGGCGCTCGCGCTCGGCCTGGGCCTGGCGCGACATGGCATCTTCAAGCGCGGGCGGAATGTGCACGTCGCGGATTTCAACCGAATGCACGGTGATGCCCCAGGGGTTGGTCTTGCCGTCCAGAATGCGCTGCAACTCCTGGCCCAGCGTTTCGCGCTCGGTAATCATCTGCGCCAGCTCGTGGCGTCCGATGGATTCCCGTAGCGCTGTCTGCGCACTCAGCATGATAGCCTGCTCGAAGTCCTGCACTTCGAGAATGCATTTCTCCACGTCCCACACCAGCCAGAAGACGATGGCGTCCACATTCACGGGTACGGTGTCGCGGGTGAGAGCCGATTCAGCGTGGACGTCGGTGACGCGCACGCGCTGGTCGACGTAGCGGCCCACGGAATCGATCACCGGCACGATCAGGAACAGGCCAGGGCCGCGCAGGCCGCGATAGCGACCCAGGCGCAGCACAGCGGCTTTTTCCCACTGCTTGGCCACCTGGACGGCAAAGAGAAAATAAAATCCGATTCCCAGCGCGACGAAAACCGGAGCTGGATGCTTGAAGAAGACGGCCCCTGCAAGGCCGCCCGCCAACAGCAGGAAAAAGATGAAGAGGCCGGGCCCGCTGACTTGGACGGGCGTACCGCTCTTCTCGCGGACGACATTCTTTAACGAACCTGGCAGTATCATATTCAACTCCTCCTCGTTTTTGGTTCGGCCAGCAGCTCCTTCAGCCGGTCCAGCACCTGTTTGGCGGTGAATCCTTCCGCGCCCGCCCGCGCGACGGCGTCGCTTACGATCACGTCCAGCCTGCGCGCGCGCTCCTCATCATCCTGCTCCACGCGTTGCTGGCTGATGAAGGTTCCCGAGCCCTGGTGGGTGTCCAGAAAGCCGCGGATTTCAAGCTCGCGGTAGGCGCGGATCACGGTATTGGGGTTGATGGAAAGGTCCACCGCCAGTTGGCGCACGGTAGGAAGCTGGTCGCCGCTGGTCAGGCGGCCGGAGGCGACGGCTCCGAGCACCTGGTCCATGATCTGGCGGTAAACGGGAACGCCCGAGCGCAGATCGAGCTGGAGCCGGAAAGGAGAACTGACTGCATCCGTCTTAGCCATCTAGAGTAATAGTGTACTATTTTACTAGATCAGTAAAGCATTTTCTTCGAAGATTCAACTGCGAGGATTTACTGCATTGGAATGTGCGAGTTAGGTGATTCGGCCGGTGCGTCTGGTGCTAAAACGCTCGGCGAAGATCCCGATCGCCAGGCCGCCGGCGGCACTGAGCACGGCGGCCCCCAGGTGCCAGACGACGATGTGGTACTCATTCAGGTTCGGGCAAAAGATCTCCAGAACCGTGAGGCCGCTCAAACCAGCCAGTGCGCCTGCCGTCACGGCCGTCCATATAGGATTCAGAATTGCCCCTCGACGCAGCACCAGCCAGGACAGGAGTGCGGCCGCTATGGCGCATGTGAGTCCGATCTTGAGGCACACCAAGCCTGTCGCCACGAACTTGGATTCCTCCTGCGGTTGAAACACGGTTGCAAAGAGGCTAGCGATGATTCCTAATACCGTGATCGTCAACAGGTAGGGAGACGGGAGCAGCCTGCTTCCAGGCGCCATTTGCCGGACCAGCGAGAAGGCCAGCAGGCCCGCAGCGGCGGCGAGGACCGTGAAGACAAAAATCCTCAGCGGCGGACTCAGCGCCCGCCAGCCAGCCATCCCAAGTGTCGCGCCACCAATCGCCGCGACAGCAAGGAGAATGATCACCAACGCGAAGAAGAATCCGCCCGCAGGAGCCAGCGGCTTCACGGGTTTCAAGTCCGCCAGGATTCCGGCCTTGATCCCACGTAACTGCTCCGGTGACGGCGGGACACCCTCGTGCGTCTCCTGAAAGGCACGGACCAATCGCCCGCAGTGCTCGCATCCGGCGATGTGGCCGGCCGCTTCCGGCGGGACGGCTGCGCCAGAGGCATACGCGATGATCAGGCCCTCGACGTCGGGACAGGTCACTGTTCTTCTCCTCCGCGAGCCTGCTTCGCATCCTCTAGCAGCGCACGCAAGCGATGATAGGCCCGGTGGACCTTCTGCTTGACGGCGCCGGCCGTGGATGAAGTGGCCCGCGCGACTTCGTCGATGCTGAGCCCGCTCACCTTGAGCATGGTCAGCACCTCACGTTGGCTTTCCGGAAGAGGAGCCACGAGCTCGGCGAAGGATGGCAGCTTGCGTGAGGGAGGCTCGTCCATACGGACTTCCGGCAGAACACCGGTGCTGACCTCGCGTCCGGCAATACGGCGCCGCCGGCGATAGTTGTCGATCCGGACCCGCCTGGCGATGGCGTACACCCAGGACAACAAGGGCTCGCCTGGCCGGTACGTGTGCCGCACTCTATGGATTCTCAGCCACACTTCCTGCAGCATGTCGTCCGCTTCCGCGCGGTTTCCCATTTGGCTGGAGAAGAAGAAGTACAACTGGGGGCTTAGCAGATCAACCAACAATTCGGCCGCTGCCGGGTCGGCATTCTGGTAACGCATCATGACCTGCTCCAGATCCGGGGCCGAAGAACCGGAGGCGCCCATCTCAGGAGACACTGAACCCCCATCTGTGATTCGCTGATGCCGCCCTCAAAGTCACGCGTGCTCTCACCATTGAATGTAACAGGCCCGATTGCGGAGTCAGAACAATCAAAAAAAATTGGACGAGCGCGTAACTCGCGCGCGCGATCGAGCGAATCCGACTGATGAAAGCGGCACCCAGCCGCGAATTCAACGTGAAAGGACTAGTACAGCTTTATGCAAAGAGGACCGAGTAGGGCCGGTAGTGCTTTGAAAATGTATCTATCCCGTGTGCTTGCCGCAATGTTCCTGACGGCCGCGCTGGCGGCTGCAGGTGGGTTCGACCGCGATGTATTTGTACTGACGAGCACAAATAATAGTGCAAACGACGTCGTTGTGTTCAGGCTGGAAACGGGCGGGGCGCCCTCGCTGACGCTGGTGAGCATGCTGCCAACAGGCGGCGCGGGCGGCGCCGGCGGAAACGGAGGCGCGGTGCAGTTCAAGGATGGCTTCGGCGCCGTGGTTAACTACGGCTCGAACAATGTGAGCCAACTGGTGCGGGATTTTGGCGCCATCAGGGTTGGCCGGACGATTAATCTGGCGCCGGGTTGCGCTAAGCCGGTTTCCGTCGCGCTCGCTGATGAGCATCTGTTCGTTGTGGGAGCAAATTGCGCGGAGAGTCACGCATGGCCGTCGGGAAATGTTGACGGCACGGTTGTCGCCCTCCCGGATAGTTCGGCGGGACAGATCGCCGTCGGAAAGAGTTGGGGGGCAGTCACGCTGAAGTCGGGTACGGTCCTGCAACTGGTATTGACGGGAAAGGGTGCGCTTAACGGGGCAAGCTCCACAGTAACGCTCCCTAGCGGCGCGAACGACACTCCTCTTGGCGCCGCGTTCTGGCGGGACCGTCTGGGATTCAATCCGGCCCACAGTCCAGACAGTTTTGCTCTGGTGGACCAGAACGGGGATGTTTTTCCTGTGGCCGGGCCGGCGCCGTCTTATCCGGCCAACGCCCCGTGCTGGTTGGCGAAGGGGCCGGGAAACATCTGGTATTCGGGGAATTCGCCGGGTCAGGCCATCTCCATTTTCTTCAGCGACGGCCAAGGTGGAGCGTTCTACAAGTCGGTGCCTCTGCCGGGAGTGCCGACAGACATCACGGTGTCCGGCGATCGCAAGTGGCTCGCCGTCATTTACACAGCCGGGGACGGCAGTGGCGGACACGTGGCCGTTTTCGCCATTGACGAGTTTGGCGACCTGACACCGGTCGCGACTTCAGCCGCCGTGGGCGTCGCCTCCTTCAACGGAGTGGCGATCAGCCAATAGCGGTGCTTTCTTTCCGGGCCGGCATGGCTCGCCAGGGACGTGGCGCATGGCGCATACTTCGCAGTACGGAATGGTCCAGTATGACAAGAGCGTCTGCCGCAATCCACGGATATGGCGAGCCGCCGGGAGTGGCTGGAAACAAAGGCCTGGGCGGATCAAGAGATTGAAAATACGCGCCCGGCGCCTAATTTTGGCTGTGTAGGAATAATTCTGAGGGTTCCCAGCATCCTAAAATGAGACTATGTTGATCCAACGTTCGCCCGACATGCGGCATGCGGAAATCACGCCGAAACACTTGTATCTCAACCGCCGCGCTTTCCTGGCGGGCCTACCGCTGGCAGGCGCGGCGCTGGCGGCCGGCAACGCACGGGCAGGCGAGAAGCTGAGCGGGGTGACCAAGAGTCCGCTGAGCACGACCGAAAAGGTGACGCCATACAACGACGTGACGCATTACAACAACTATTACGAGTTCGGCACCCAAAAGGATCAGCCCGCGCAACTGGCACAGAAGCTGAAGACCTCGCCATGGACGGTCAAGGTGGAAGGCGCTGTGGATAAGCCGCAATCCTTCGATATGGACGCGATCATGAAGATGGCGCCGCTCGAGGAACGGATCTATCGCCATCGATGCGTGGAGGCGTGGTCGATCGTGGTGCCTTGGATCGGGTTTCCGTTGAACGCGCTCATCAAAAAAGTGGAACCGACGGCCAAGTCAAAGTACGTGGCGTTCCAGACGGCGCTCGATCCGCGCATCATGCTCTCGGAACGCGCCGCGGGCATTCAGCTTCCGTATGTGGAAGGCTTGCGCATGGACGAAGCCATGCATCCGCTGGCGATCTTGTGCGTGGGGATGTACGGCGAGGCGCTGCCGAAACAGGACGGCGCTCCAGTGCGGCTGGTGGTGCCGTGGAAGTACGGTTTCAAGAGCATCAAGTCGATTGTCAGTATTAAGTTCGTGGAGAAGCAGCCGCCCACCACCTGGAACATCACCAATGCCCGGGAGTACGGGTTCTACTCGAATGTGAACCCGGAAGTGGATCATCCGCGATGGAGCCAGGCGTCGGAGCGGCGGCTGGGCGAGTTCCTCAGGCGCAAGACGCTCATGTTCAACGGATACGGCGATCAGGTGGCTCAGCTCTACGCGGGCATGGATCTGCGGAAGAACTACTGAGCATGCGATGGTCACGCGTTCTTAGCATCCGCTGGGTGAAAATTCCGGTCTTCGCGCTGTGTCTGGTTCCTGCTCTCCTGCTCGGGTGGAGAGCGCTGAATGGCGACCTGGGCGCGAATCCCATCGAGTTCATCACGCACTGGACGGGAGACTGGACGATCCGCTTCCTTTGCCTTACGCTCGCGGTCACGCCCCTGCGCCAAATCCTGCGGCTGCCCGAGTTGATCCGTTTTCGCCGCATGCTGGGGTTGTTCGCCTTCTTTTACGCCTGCCTGCATTTTCTGACGTGGTTCGTGCTGGACAAATTCTTCGACTGGGGCGAGATTCTGAAAGACGTGGTCAAGCGCCCATATATCACCGTGGGTTTCACGGCTTTTGTGCTGCTGATCCCGCTGGCGGTGACGTCCACCACGGGGTGGATCCGGCGGATGGGCGGGAAGCGCTGGCAGATGCTGCACCGGCTGATCTACGTAAGCGGGATCGCCGGCGTGGTGCATTACTACTGGCTGGTGAAATCCGACATTCGGCTGCCGGCGATGTACGGCGCGATCATCGGTGTGCTTTTGGCGTACCGGCTGGTGGCGAGCTGGATGAAGGGCCGGAGGGTGATGGCACGGGCCGCGCAGGCCAGCGAGCCGACACAGTCGTAAGAGAAAACTGCTCTTTCCAGTTGCGGCTCAGTGAAGCAGGCCGAAAAGTCGTATGATGTTCGTGCACATGATATTTTCACGAAGAGATTTCGCACGACTCGCCGTTTCCGCCGCGCCGCTCGCGCGGGCTTTCGGCAAGATGATTGACTCCAAGATCAACGGCGTCCAACTGGGTGTTCAGACATATAGCTTCCGCGATCTCTCGCTGGATGACGCGATCAAGGCCATGGCGGCCGACGGCCTGGGCGATTGCGAGCTGTTTTCGCCCCACGTAGAACCGGGCGGGGCTAAGGAGGCCGTGTCATTTTGGGAAGGACCTCCCAAGCCGGAAGCCGAGAAGGCGTACCAGCAGAAGATCACGAAGTGGCGGATGAGCGTGCCGCTCGACTATTTCAAGGGCATCCGCAAGAAGTTCGACGATGCCGGCATCAATATCTACGCATTCAATTTCAGCCCGGAGGACGGGTGGAGCGATGAGTTGATCGATCGCGGTTTTCTGATGGCCAAAGCGCTGGGCGTGGGACTCATGACGTCATCGACGACGCTCACTACCGCCAAGCGGATGGCGCCGCTCGCCGAGAAGCACAACATGCTGGTCGCCATGCACGGGCATTCGGATCTCAAGGACCCCAATCAATTCTGCACTCCGGAAAGCTTTGCGAAAGCTCTGGCTATGTCGAAGCAATTCCGCATCAACCTGGACATCGGCCATTTCACCGCCGCCAACTTCGACGCCGTCGACTACATCCGGAAGAACCATGAAAAGATCGTGCTGCTGCACCTGAAAGATCGCAAGAAGAACGATGGAGACAACACGCCGTGGGGCGAGGGCGACACGCCGATCAAGCAGGTGCTGCAACTTCTGAAAGCAAACAAATATCCGATTCCAGCGTTCATCGAGTACGAGTACAATGGCACGGGAACTTCGCAGCAGGAAGTGGCGAAGTGTTATCGATACTGCAAAGAAGCGCTGGCCTGACACAATTTCTTTGGTAACCAAGATGCAGTGCCACCACGTCACGTGGAAACGGGCGGCAGGTTCCAGGACTCGGTCAAAGATCGGGAACTCTCCTCTTATCACGAGCCTGTGTCGCGGTTGTGACGGAGACGGGATCAGCTCAGCCTGTGATGTTTCGTACGCAGCCGGTCTGGAAACGTTACGTGCAGAGTAGAAACGAACTGTACGAATTGCCCGGTGTGTGAATCATTTAGGGGGACAAGGAGACTATCCGCATGTGGGACAAGCGCAAACCAGAGGAGCAGACGGCCAGGCCGCCGGTGGCGACGGCCAATGCGGTGGAACCCGCCAAACCGGTGGCGCAACCCGTGGCACCGCCCGTGATTGCTTCACAGCCTGAGCCGCCGCGCAACGTTGCGGTTATCGGCGCGGGGATGACGATCAAGGGCGAGGTGTCCAGCCAGGAAGATCTCTACATTGACGGCGAAGTGGAAGGAGCGCTTGAACTCAAGGAGCACTGCCTCACGGTTGGCCCGAATGGAAAGACGCATTCGTCGGTCCGGGCCCGAGAGGTCGTGGTTCTGGGCAGCATACAGGGCAACGTGGAAGCCAGAGATAAGATCGCCATCCGGAAAAACGGGAGGCTGGTCGGCGATATCAAAACTGCCGGGATCATCATCGACGATGGAGCTTACTTCAAGGGCAGCATCGACATCGTGAAGACGGACAAGCCGGTGACGCAGAAAAAAGAGCAGGCGATGGCGGCGGGAGCCGGGCCGAAGACCTGACAGCCGTGCTCCGTGGAGCGCAGGTTCTAAGGCAATATCGGCTTTGCGCGAATAACAAAAACGGCGAACGCAATCCCAAGAGCGGCCACAGTAATTCCTACCAAGATCAGGACGTTGCGGGTAGTGTGTGGCTTGATTTGTTTCGCCGAGGCCACATCGTCGAAAGCAATCTGGTGGTCTGCCTTGTGCGAATCTACGAGCGTAAAGCCTGAGGCCGAAATCGATCCTTTCCTTCCTCGCAAGGTCTGTTTGTTCTTGAGAACCAGTTCGATCTTTGTACCAGCCGGCACTGCGGTGATCTGACTTGCCACGCTTTCCTGGCCGGCGGCCCCAGGGACGCATTGCATCGCGATTAGCGCGGCAAGGACCAGAGATATCGTCTTTCGCAAGGCAAGCATCTCTGAGATAGCCAACCAGTGGACTATCTACCTGGCGTGACTTGACCGGCTGGAACTATTCAACGGACGCGATTTGTCCGAGAATCGAGGGATGAATCTCATATCCCGCCGGAGGCTGGTCGCCTCGATAGCCGCAGTCCCGCTCACGCGTGCTCTTGCGCAACCGCTCCGCGCGAACAGCAAGCTCAAGGTGGTGGTTTGCGGCGGCCATCCTGGCGATCCTGAGTACGGATGTGGCGGGACGGTGGCGCGCTACACCGATCTGGGGCATGAGGTAGTGCTGCTGTACCTGAATCGCGGCGAGAAGGGGTGTCCGGAGAAAGATCCGAGCCTAGGCAGCGGGGTGCGAGTCCCGGAAGCCCGGAAAGCCTGCGAAATCCTGAAAGCACGCCCGGTTTTTACGCCGCAGTGCGATGGGAACGCGATTGTGGACGCTCCTCATTATGAGGAGTTTCGGCGGCTGATCGAAGCGGAGAGACCCGACGTCCTCTTCACGCACTGGCCGGTGGACGGGCATCGCGATCACCGCGCGATTTCCGCGCTCGCCTACGACGCGTGGCTCAGCTTGGGCAAGAAGTTCGGGTTCTATTACTACGAGGTCTCGAACGGAGAAGACACGCTGATGTTCACGCCTACGGATTACGTCGACATTTCCGGGACTGAATCCCGCAAACGCGCGGCGTGCTATGCGCATGCATCACAGGCGCCGGAAAAGTTCTACGCCCTGCAGTCGCAGGTTACTCGCTTTCGCGGTGTGGAAAGTGGATATGCGCAGGCGGAAGCTTTCATTCGCCACTTGCAGAGCCCGGGTCATCTGCTGCCGTGAGCTTGGGGTGAAACGGACTGGCGCGGTGTCGGCCAAGTGATAGAGTGGCACATAGGAGAAAATCGATGGTTCGATTCAGCAGACGTGATTTCCTGAAAGGTGGCGTGGCTGCCACGGTCCTCCCTGGTATCGGAGGTATGGCGGGGTTTGCGCAGACCAAGCGGTCGGCGACTGACTGGGTGACGCTCGGCAAATCGAACGTCAAAGTGACGCGGCTCGCATTTGGCACCGGCACTTTCTCCGGACGGGTGCAGCGTGAGCTCGGGCAAGAGGAGTTCACCCGGCTGGTCCGGTATGCTTACGATCGCGGCATTCGCTTCTTTGAGACGGCCGAGAGCTATCACGGAATGTCCGAGATGCTGGCTATCGCACTCAAGGGCCTCCCGCGCGAGAGCTATAAGCTGATGACGAAATACAGCACGCCGGCGTCCGGCGATCCCGCTCCCAAGATCGACCAGTACCGCAAACAATTGGGCACCGAATACATCGACATTCTCCTGCTGCATTGCTTGAGGCCGCCGACCTGGTCTGCGGATTACGCAAGTCTTCAGGACGGATTCTCCGAAGCAAAGCAGAAGAAGATCATCCTGGCCCATGGCGCTTCGGTTCACGGCCTGCCGGCGCTTCGGACCTTCCCGGGGAACCAGTGGCTGGAAATCGCCATGATCCGCATGAACCACAACGGAACGA
>Ga0335081_10011316_pt1 | contig 14423 bp, 8 predicted proteins | sample Lox_Sample_35_FD_206713 | JGI IMG/M metagenome (GOLD analysis project Ga0335081, IMG submission 206713) | Soil microbial communities from Loxahatchee National Wildlife Refuge, Florida, United States - Lox_Sample_3.5 | ecosystem: Environmental > Terrestrial > Soil > Wetlands | place: USA: Florida... | reverse complement strand
GAGAGGATTTGAACCTCCGACCTCCTGGTCCCGAACCAGGCGCGCTAACCGGTCTGCGCCACGCCCCGTTTGCCTCGATCACGGTCGAGACCCACGGCGCCCTTCGTTCCGAACCGCCGCGCCGCGGGCAAGCGCAGAAACGTAAGTGCGCCGGGGAAGGGCAACAACCCCGGCGGCGCGCGGTGCCCGAGCCATCGGGCGCGTCGCGGCTCAAGCTGCAGACGCGCACTGCGGTCCCACCCGGCATGCGGCCCGGGACCTCGCGTCGGCGAGGGAGACCTCTCGCGGGTGCCGCGCCACCGTCCGGTAGCCACCCGCAGGCGGCATGCGAAGGTGGCCATCCCCGACCAGTCGCCCCTGAGGCTCTAATACATTGGGCTGCATATAATTGCGGAATGACCGTCGGCGCTGGTGCGGATTCTGCCAGCGACTCGGGGACGGTTGCGGCCGGGACTCCGTCCCAAGGCGGCGACACCCGTCGTTACGTAATGTTGACATAACTGCGCGTGGGCGTTATGTGGTGTGGGCGTTTTTGACCCTAGTACACACCTTTACCGCAGGACAGTAGTGGCACGGTTTTGGCCCCGTAGCCGAGACGACCGAGCGGTTCAGGTGCCTTCTGCGAGGCCCTGGCCGGAGCGCGTTGCATTTCGGCATGGCTCCGTTTCCCGCGTCGGATCCGGCGAGTCCCATCGGCCTGGGCGCAGCTAGCCCTCACAGCTCAAGAGGATGCGTATGAGACGAGCAAGGTACGTAATCGGTGCGCTAGCGGTGGTGTGGTGCGCCCCGCTGCGCGCGCAAGAGCCTGGCAGGGTCCGCGGGCGCGTGGTCGACGACGCGTCCAAGCAGCCTCTCGCCGCGGCGACCGTGTCCATCGGCAGCCACTCCACGCTGACCGGGGTGGACGGCCACTTCCTGCTCACGGTGCCGGCCGGCACCGACACCCTGCGGGTGCGCACTCTCGGCTACGCGCCGGTGGCGCAGGCCATCACGGTCGACGCGGGCCAGACGCTGCTGGTCCCCGACATCGGCATGACCGAGCAGGCCGTGAGTCTGTCGGAGATCGTGGTGGTGGGCTACGGCGAGCAGTCGGCGGGCGACATCACCGGCGCCGTCAAGCAACTTTCGTTCGAGGACTTCAACCCCGGACAGCTGGCCACCCCGACCATGCTGCTCGAGAACAAGGTCGCGGGCGTGCAGGTCGTGGACAACAACAGTCCCGGCGGCAGCGTCTCGATCCGGATCCGCGGCACCACCTCGATCAACGCGGCCAGCGATCCGCTGTACGTGGTCGACGGGATGCCGATCGGCACCCTGTCGGGCGGCGGCCTCTCGGCCGGCGCGGACCCGCTCAACTTCCTCAACCCGGACGACATCGAGAGCATCACCGTGCTGAAGGACGCCTCCTCGGCGGCCATCTACGGTGCGAACTCGGCCAACGGCGTGGTCATCATCACGACCAAGGGCCACGGCGCGGCGGGCGGCGCGCACGGCGCGCAGATCGAGTACAGCGGCACCGTTTCGACCGCCACGATCACGCGGCTGCCGTCGGTGCTGGATTCGGCTCAGTTCGACTCGATCGTCAGGCATTACGGCACCGCCCAGCAGATCAATCAGCTGGGCGCGGCGAACACGAACTGGTTCAATCAGATTGACCGCCGGGCCTACAGCCAGGAGCACAACGTGTCCATCACGGGCGCGGGGGCGAGCTCCAGCTATCGCATCGGGGTGGGCTATCTGAACCAGCAGGGCGTCATCCAGAACTCCTCGACCCAGCGGCTGTCGTTGAGCATCAACTTCGACCAGCACCTGTTCGACGATAACCTGGACATCAAGGTGAACGCGCGCGGCGCCCGCACGTACGACCAGTTCGTGCCCGGCGCGGTGTTGGGCAACGCGGCCAACATGGGTCCGACCCAGCCGGTCTACGACCCGAACGCGCTCACGGGCTACTACAACTACCCGGGCTACAACATCCAGTCGCCGGCCAATCCGGTCGAGGCCCTGAACCTGGATAAGTCGGACGGCACGGAGTACCGGAGCGTCGGGAACGTCCAGGCCGAGTACCGCCTGCCGTTCTTCCAGGCGCTCAAGGCGAATCTCAACCTCGGCTACGATGCCACCCGCGCGACCCAGTCGGCCTTCAACCCGAGCACGGTGGCCGGTGAGATCCAAGGCGGCGAGCTGGGCTACGAGAACCGCCTCGACAACACGCAGCTGAACACGGTGTTGGAGGGTTTCCTAGACTATGCGGCGCCCCTCAACGTCGTGCCCGGCAACATTGATGTGACGGGCGGGTATTCCTACTCGCTGTCGCAGGCCCAGTACGGCACGATCACCCTCAGGGGTTTGAGCACCAACTTCCTGGGCGAGAATGGCCTGCCGACGGCGACGACGACATCCGACATCCTCGACGTCGAGAACAGCAAGCTGATTTCCTTCTTCGGGCGCGTGAACTACAATCTGAACGACCGCTACCTGGCGGCGTTCGCAATCCGGCGCGACGGTTCGTCGCGGTTCGGGCCGGCGAACGCGTGGGGCACGTTCCCGTCGGTCTCGCTGGCGTGGCGCCTCTCGGAAGAGCGGCTCATCAAGAACGCCATCCCCTCGCTTTCGGACCTGAAGCTGCGGGCGTCGTGGGGGAAGACGGGCAACCAGCCGACGTCGAACTACCTGCAGTACGCGACCTACACGCCGAGCGGCGCGGGCGCGAACGTGCAGTTCGGGAACCAGTTCATTCCGACGCTGCGGCCGAGCGCGTACAATCCCGACATCAAGTGGGAGGAGACGAACTCGTACGATGTTGGCCTGGACTACGGGTTCCTGAACCAGCGGATCAGCGGCGCGATTGACTGGTACACCAAGAAGACGACCGACATGATCTTCACCGTGCCTATCGCGGCGGGCACCAACCTGTCCAACATTCTGACGACGAACATCGGCAGCATGCGGAACAACGGGCTCGAGTTGAGCCTGAGCGCCCGGATCCTGGACGGGCGCGGCAAGGGGTTGAGCGGCATCGGCTGGACGGCCGACTTCACCGCCTCGACCAACTCGAACAAGCTGCTGGCGATCAACCCCATTGCGGGCAGCTCGACCCAGATCCCGGTGGGCAACATTTCGGGCGGCACGGGCAACTACGCCGAGATCCTCACGCCTGGGCAGCCGATCAACTCCTTCTGGGTCTGCCAGCAGTACTACAGCGACACGACGGGCAAGCCGGTCGAGAACACGTACCTCTCGCTACCTGACAGCACGGGGAAGCAGACGGTTGTCACGGGTTGCGATGGCCGCAGCCTCCGGGCCTACCACAGCCCGACACCGACGTGGATTCTCGGTCACACGTCGCGCCTGACCTACGGCAAGTTCGACCTCAGCTTCACGTTGCGGGCATGGCTCGGCAATTACGTTTACAACAACGTGGCGGCCGGCGGCTTCGTCACCCAGGCCACCGTGCGCTACTCGCCTTTCAACATGTCGTCCTCGGTGCTGAAGACCGGTTTCCAGAACGCAGAGTATTTCTCGGACATCTACGTCGAGGATGCGTCGTTCCTGCGCATGGACAACCTGACGCTGGGCTACAGTTTCCAGTATCGTGGCCAGCCCATGCGGGCGTACGTGGCGGTCCAGAACGTCTTCACCATCACCGGCTACAGCGGGGTGGACCCGACCGCCGGGTTGACTGGCATTGACAACAACATCTACCCGCGTTCGCGCATCGTTACCGGCGGCCTGAGCGTCCGGTTCTAAAGGGGGACGGAGACATGAATATCAGATCATTGGCTGCGCCTGCGGTCGCCGCCGCCCTGACCTTGCTGGCTGCGGTCGGCTGCACGGACACCAAGGAACTGCCGACGAGCTCCATCAGCAGCTCGAACGTCTTCAGCGACACTCGCTCGTACCAGGAGTTTCTCGGGAAGATCTACGCCAGCCTGGCCCTGACGGGCCAGCTGGGCCAGTACGGCAACGCCGACATCTCATGCAGCGACGAGGGCTCCTGCAACTACATCCGCCTGTGGTGGGAGTTCGAGGAGCTGCCGACCGATGAGGCCATCATTTCGTGGAACGACGGGAGCCTGTTCCAGCTCAACACCCAGCTCCTGACGCCGGACAACGGCTTCCTGTACGGCATGTATTACCGGATCTACTTCCTGGTCGGCATGGCGAACGAGTTCCTGCGCCAGACGACCGATGCCGCCCTGGCATCGCGCGGAGTCAGCGCCGCGCTGAAGACGCAGATCCAGGCGTACCGCGCCGAGGCCCGGTTCCTCCGGGCGCTGGCCTACTGGCACGCGCTCGACATCTTCGGGAACGTGCCGCTGGTGACGGAGAACGACCCGCTCGGGGCGACGCCGCCGAAGCAGAGCGACACCACGGCGATTTACAACTACGTGGTCGGTGAGCTCACGGCCATCCAGGGCCAGCTGCCGGCGCCGAGCGCGGCCACCTACGGGCGCGCGACGACGATGGCCGATCAGATTCTGCTGGCACACCTGTACCTGAACGACAGCGTCTACACCGGCTCCACGAACTGGACCGCCGCGATGAACGCTGCGGCGGCCGTCATCAACTCGGGCATCTACAGCCTGGATCCCAACTACCGGCACCTGTTCGAGGCCGACAACAACACCTCGCCCGAGATCATCTTCGCGATCCCGCAGGACGGGACCAACACGCAGGAGTACGGCGGCACCACGTTCTTGATCTGCGCGTCCGCCAGCGGCGACATGCCCAACTCGGGCCTCGGCTGCACCTGGGCCGGTTGGCGCCTCAAGCCGCAGGCCGACAGCCTCTACAACACCACGGCGGATCATCCCGCCGGGGACAAGCGCAACTCGTACTTCATCCAAAACGCGAACCACACCCTCGCCGTCGCGGACTGGAGCGTGTTCAACGAGGGTGTCGCCGCGCAGAAGTTCACCAACCTGACTTCCACCGGGGGGACCGGTTCCAGCAACCAGTTCGCGGACACCGACTTCCCGATGTTCCGTCTTGGCGACGCGTTCCTCGTGTACGCCGAGGCCTGCCTGCGCAGTGGCGGCGGAACCTGCGCCACGACCGCGCTGACCTTGGTGGACTCGCTCCGGGCGCGCGCGTACGGCAGCACGGCTGGCAACATCACGGCAGCCCAGCTCACGCTGCCGTTCATCCTCCAGGAGCGCGGCCGCGAGCTGCTGTTGGAAGGCTACCGGCGGACCGATCTTCGTCGCTACAACGAGTTCGTCGGCGGTACGTATCTCTGGGCGTACAAGGGTAACGACCCGGCCGGGAAGGCGACGGATCCGACGTACAACCTCTTCCCGATCCCGAGGACCGAGCTCCAGGTGAATCCGAACCTGAAGCAGAACAACGGCTACAAGTAAGCCAGGATCGGCTTTCGCTCTGACCTTTGCCCGCAGCTCCGCCGCTTCGGCGGCGGAGCTGCGGTTCTTTCTTGAGGCCCGCGTGGTGTCCAGCGTCTTCCGTATCCTCGCTGCAGGACTGATCGCCCTGGGTGCCGTCGCCTGCCATGAAGCGTCCACCGCGGCGCCCGCCACCGGCACCGGGCCTCAGCCTCGCCCGACCCTCCCTGAGAACTACCGCGCCAGCGGCCACATGGCCGCCGGCGACGTGTTCGTGCATCTGTTCGAGTGGCCGTGGCCGGACATCGCCAACGAGTGCGAAACGGTGCTCGGGCCGGCTGGTTTCAAGGCCGTGCAGGTTTCGCCGCCCGAGGTGCACAGCATCACGCCGACCCACGACTGGAGCGAGCGGTACCAGCCGGTGAGCTACTCCATCTCGCGGAGCCGCTCCGGCGACAGCGCGCAGTTCGTGGACATGGTGAGCCGCTGCAACGCGAAGGGCGTCGGCATCTACGTGGACGCGGTCATCAACCACATGACCAACTTCCCGAGCCCCGACACCAGCAGCGCCGGTACCGTGACCTGGAAGTTCGTCTACCCCGGCCTGTACGATTCGACCGACTTCCACTGGCCGGAGTGCACGGTCACCGACTACAGCAACGCGGCGAACGTGCAGGACTGCGAGCTGCTGAGCCTGCCGGACCTCAACACCGAGAAACAGTCGGTCCGGGATAGCATCGCCGGATACCTGATCAAGCTCGCGCGGCTCGGCGTCGCGGGCTTCCGCATCGACGCGGCGAAGCACATCCAGCAGGTGTCGCTGGACGACATCTTCACGATCGTGGACTCGACCCTGAAGGGCGAGGGCCGGCAGATCCCGTACTACTTCCTGGAGATCAGCAGCGGAGCGGGCGAGGCGCTGCACCCGAGCGACTTTTACGGCGAGGCGTACGCGTCCGGCGGCGCGGCGGACATCACCGAGTTCACCTTCAGCGGGATCCAGGACAAGTTCCTGAAGAACGGCGGCCAGTACATCGCCCAGCTCAACCCCAACGGGCCGCCCGGCAGCCAGTTCTCGCCTGCGGCTTGGGGGCTGATGCCCTCCGACAAGGCCGTCGTGTTCCTCGAGAACCACGACACGCAGCACAACACCGGCCAGATCAGCTACCGCGATGGCAACGTGTACCGGATCGCGAACGTGTTCATGCTCGCCCAGCCGTACGGCTACCCCTCGATCCTGTCGAGCTACTCGTTCGCGCGGCCGTCGGAGAACTCGATGGGGCCGCCGTCGGACGGGAGCGGCCAGACGATCACGCCCATCACCTGCGCGTCGAACTGGGCCACCGCGCCGGACGACCAGTTCCTCTGCCAGCACCGCGATCCGTACATCCTCAGCATGGTGGCCTTCCGGCACGAGGTCGCCGGCACGGACGAGAACCACTGGTGGGACGACGGCGCCAACGCGATCGCGTTCACCCGCGGCACCAAGGGCTTCGTGGCCATCAACGACGAGGTCACTGCGGTGACGCAGACGGTCGCGACCGGCCTGCCGCCGGGCACGTACTGCGATCTGCTGACGGGGGGCGTGAACGGCGCGAGCTGCGCCGGCACGTCGATTGTCGTGGATTCCACCGGCAGACTCCAGTTCGACCTGCAACCCACGACGGCCGTCGCCATCGACTCGACCAGCCGGCTGCCGTGACGACCGCCGGGCGCAACGTCCTGGTGGCGTTGTGCATGGCGCTCGCGGCCTCGGCCGCCGCCTCGCCACGGGCTGCCGCCCAGGCAACCCGGCGCGGCCGGGCCGCGCCGGCGGCGGGGCCGGCGTGGACGGCGGGCGGCACCTGCTACGAGATCTTCGTCCGCTCGTTCTTCGACGGCAACGGCGACGGCATCGGCGACCTGAACGGCCTCATCCGCAAGCTCGACTACATCAACGACGGGAACCCGGCCTCGAAGACGGACCTGGGCGCGGACTGCATCTGGCTGATGCCGGTGGCCGCCTCGCCGAGCTACCATGGCTACGACGTCAGCGACTACTACCGCGTCGAGCCGGACTACGGGACCAACGCGGACTTCCAGCGGCTGGTGGCGGAGGCGCACCGCCGGGGCATCCGCGTGCTGGTGGACATGGTCCTGAACCACACGTCGAGCCGGAACCCCTGGTTCGAGGCGGCGCTGCGCGACACGACGTCGCCGTACCGCACCTGGTACAAGTTCTCGCCGAAGCCGCTGGGCCTCGGCCCGTGGGGCGAGGCGGCCTGGCACCGCTCGCCGGTGCGCGACGAGTACTACTGGGGCGTGTTCTCGAGCGGGATGCCGGACCTCAACTACGACACGCCGGCGGTGCACGAGGAAACGAAGAAGATCGCCACCTTCTGGCTCGAGGAAATGGGTGTGGACGGCTTCCGGCTCGACGCCGTCCCCTATCTCGTGGAACAGGGCGACTGCATGATCGGCTGCCCGGGCACGCACGCCTTCCTGCACGAGTACGCCGCGCACGTGGACAGCGTGAAGCCTGGCGCGTACACGGTGGGCGAGGCCTGGGGCAACATCGCGACCCAGCTGCCCTACTATCCGGACCAGCTCACGTCGTACTTCACGTTCGAGATCGCCGATTCGCTGCTCGCCGCCGTGCGCCGGGGCACGGCGGGCGGGGTGCTCTCGGGTTATCTGAGGCTGCAGGACACGCTGCCGCCGTACCGTTGGTCGCCGTTCCTGAGCAACCACGACGGCACCCGCTCGATGACCGCGCTGGGCGGCGACACCGCGCGGGCGCGGCTGGCGGCCACGCTCCTGCTCACGCTGCCGGGCCTGCCGTTCGTGTACTACGGCGAGGAGCTCGGGATGACGGGCGACAAGCCCGACCCGCGGCTGCGGACGCCGATGCAGTGGGCGCCGGTGACGGGCGTGGGCTTCACCACGGGCATCGAGTGGGAGAGCCCGCAGCCGGACTCGCTGACGGCCAACGTGGCGGTGGAGTCGGCCGACCCGGGTTCGCTGCTGAACCTCTACCGCCGGCTCATCCACCTGCGCCGGTCGGACGCGGCGCTGGCGACCGGGACGCTGGTCCCGCTCGACGCTGGCAACCCCAGGGTGGTCGCGTATCTGCGGCGCACGGGCTCGAGCGTCGTGCTGGTCGTGGTGAACCTGAGCACCGCGCCCGCCGACTTCGCGCTCTCGTCCGCCGGCCCTGTGCTGCCGCCCGGGCGGTACGTGGCGCGCGGCCTGCTCGCGCGCTGGGCCGTCGTGTCCCTGCGGGTGGCCGCAGACGGTCGCGTCGCCGAGTACCGCCCAGTCGCGACACTGGGGCCGCTCGCAAGCGCGGTTCTGGCCTTGACACGGCGCTAGCCGGGCGCCGCGGCATCGCATGGGCTTGCGGCCGGGCCTGCGCCCGGGCAAGCTGCAAGTGCCGGGCGAAACGGCGGACCCGAGGGAGGTCCTGTGAAGATCTGCCTTCTCATCGCGGCGGCGACCGTCGCCATCGCAGGCTGCGACCTCAGTACCACCTCAACAGGCGGCGGAGGCGGCGGCACAAGCGCTTCGTGCTCCGTGTCGCTCCAGGGCGCCCTGTCGGGGAGCTATGACTGCCACCCGGCCGTCACCGCGTGGTCCTCGGTGGACAACAGCGGCGGTTTCTCGTTCGGCGTCGCAGGGTCGGGCACGACGCCGGGGATCTCGGTGGCCATCGTGTGGGTCGGGGAGCCCACCGTTCGCTCATATGCCAATTCCGACTCCGCGGCGCAGGCGTCGCTGACCGTCACCGCCTCGACGGGCCAGTCATGGCACGCGGCGGTGGGCCCCGGGATCACGGCCGTTGGCCAGTACGAGCTGACCTTCGACTCGGTCAAGACCGCCGTCGTCACCGGTGCGGGCAAGACGTACAGCGCCGACGGCGCCATGAACGGCAGCCTGCAGCCGGTGCCCGGCACAGGCGCCAGCGGCACCTTGGTCCTTATCGCTACCTTCTAGCTACCAGGCAGCGCCCGCGCCCCGGGAGCCAGTGTCGCTCCGGGGCACGGGGCGCTGCGCCCTCAGCGCTCCAGGACCAACGCACCGTAGGCCGGCAGGGAGACCGTGTCGCCGCGCTCCACGCGGCCCGACAGCTGGTCCCGCGCGCCTGACACCGCGAAACCGGTGACCGCGAAGCGCGCCGCGCTGTCCCGGGCGTTCACGAGGACCAGGGCACCGCCGCGAGAGTAGGCGATCACGTCGGTGGAATCGCTCGTCACCACGCGCCGCAGGTCTCCCCGCAGGAACGCGGGGTCGGTGCGAGCCAGGTGGATGACGCGGGCGTAGAACGCTCGCGCCTCAGCCGCGTGCGGCTGCTTCCAGTCGATGGCCTCGCGCGTGAAGATGCTGTCCTTCTGCGGGCTCTCCACTTCCTGCCCGTTGTAGAGCAGCGGGCGGCCGGGCATCAGCGCCATGGCCACGAAGGCGGCGCGAGCGCCGGTCGAGTCCCCGAAGAGAATCACGGGGGGACGGTCCCACGCCGTCTCGTCGTGGTCGGTGGTGAAGCGCATCCGCATCCCGCCCGGCGGCATGGCCTGCTGGTCCGCCAGCACGCCGAGGACGAACGAGTCCACGGGCGCGCCCCGCCACACCGACTTCAGGCGCCCGTACCCGTCCCAGCCGTACGTCAGGTCGAAGCCGGCGCGGTGCATCTCCAGCCCGCCCGCCTCGGCGAGGAGGAGGAGGGGCCGGTGCACGGCGGCGCGCAGGGTGGTGTTGGCCTCGGACCAGAAGTCGAGCGGGATGAAGTGGGCGACGTCCTGCCGGAAGCCGTCGAGGTCGTACGTCACGAGCCAGTGCCGCAGCTCCGCGATCATCGCCGCGCGCATGGCCGGATTGTGGTAGTCGAGCTGCACCACGTCCGTCCAGTCGGTGAAATGACCCTGGAGGTCGCGGGGCACCAGCGGGTGGCCGAGCGAGTCGCGGTAGTAGAAGTCGGGGTGCTGCTTGACCCAGACGTTGTCGGGCGACGTGTGGTCGGGGACCCAGTCGAGGATGACCTTCAGGCCGCGCGCGTGCGCCGCGCGGACGAGGGCGCGGAGATCGGCCGGGGTGCCGAGCGCGGAGTCGATGGCGTCGTAGTCGCGCGCCGCGTACGGGGAGCCCAGGGGCCCCTTCCGTGCCTCCACGCCGACCGGGTTGAGCGGCATCAGCCAGATGACGTTGGCGCCGGTGGCCTGGATGCGCGCGAGACCCGCGGTCACGCCGCGCAGGTTGCCCGCGGGCGAGAAATCGCGCACGAAGACCTCGTACAGCGCGCTGCGCGGCACCCACGACGTGGCGGGGGCGAGCGGCGCGGCGGTCGCTTGGGCCCGTGCTTCGCGCGGGGCACCGTACCCGATGGTCAAGAAGAGCAGAGCCGCCGTGGCGGTCAGGGTTTTCCTCGTCAGACTCATCGGTGTGACTCCTGCTTCGAGGGAATGCGTCCTCCGTCCGGCCAATGTAGCGCTCCGCGGGTTCTTGCGGCCACCTCGCTCACGCACCTAACGTACGGCGCCTTGCGGCAGACGCACCGACGCACCGACGCGCAGACGCATGAGAGTTCCTTCCAGGAGTCGCACGATGTTCACCACCCGCACCATGGCCCTCCTCGCGCTCGGGACCGCCGTCCTCTCGCTGACGGCGCATCCCGCCGCCGCCCAGCGCCAGCGGCTCTCGATGGATCCCGGATGGCGGTTCACGCTCGGCGACCCCGCCGGCGCGGAGCAGCCCAGGTTCGACGACCACGCGTGGCGCCGGGTGGACCTGCCGCACGACTGGAGCATCGAGGGCGCCGTCAAGCAGGACGCACCGGGCGGCGGGCGCTTCGGCTACTTCTCCTCGGGCATCGGCTGGTACCGGAAGGCATTTCGCATGCCGGCCGGCGCGAAGGGGCAGGAGGCCTGGCTGGAGTTCGACGGCGTCTACATGAACAGCGACGTCTGGATCAACGGCTTCCACCTCGGCAAGCGCCCGTACGGTTACATCAGCTTCGCCTACGACGTCACGGCGCACCTGGTGCCGGGCGTGAACGTGGTCGCCGTGCGGGTGGACAATTCCGCGCAGCCCAACGCCCGCTGGTACACCGGCAGCGGGATCTACCGCCACACGTGGCTCACGCTCGTCGCGCCGCTGCACGTCGGGCACTGGGGCACCTACGTGACGACGCCGCGGGTGGACTCCACGGGCGCCGACGTGGTGGTCCGGACGCGCGTGGAGAACGACGGCTCGATGCCGCGGCAGACCACGCTCCGCGCCCTGGTGCTGGACGGCGCGGGTCACGAGGTGGCGCGCGCGGAGACCACGTTCAGCGCCGCCGCCGGACAGACGGTCGAGCTGGAGCAGCGGATGCGGGTCGCGTCACCGAAGCTGTGGTCGGTGGAGGCGCCGAATCTCTACGCCGTGCGCTCCGAGGTGCTGGAAGGCGCCGGCCGCGGCCAGAGGGTCGCCGACACGACCCGGACCACGTTCGGCATCCGCACCATCGCCTTCGACGAGGATCGCGGGTTCCTGCTGAACGGCAGGCCCGTGAAGCTCAAGGGCGTCAACCTGCACGAGGACGCCGGCGCGGTGGGCGCGGCGATCCCGGAGCAGGTCTGGGCCTACCGCCTCGTGCGGCTCAAGGCGATGGGCGCGAACGCCATCCGCACGTCGCACAATCCGCCCGCGCCCGAGTTCCTCGACCTGTGCGACAGCCTGGGCTTCCTCGTCATGGCGGAGGCGTTCGACGAGTGGACCATCGGCAAGGTGCCGGAGGGCTATCACAAGTACTTCGCCGAGTGGGGCGAGCGTGACCTGACGGACTTCGTGCGCTGCGACCGCAACCATCCCTCGATCGTGCTGTGGAGCGCGGGCAACGAGATCGGCGAGCAGGACACGCCCGCCGGAGTGCCGGTGCTGCGCCGCCTCGTGGACATCTTCCACCGCGAAGACCCCACCCGGCCGGTCACCACCGGCAACGACCACATCGCGGCGGACAACGGCACGGCCACGATCCCCTTCCTCGAGACCGAGGACGTCGTGGGCTACAACTACCCGGACCGCTGGCACGAACGGCGCGAGATCTTCGCCGAGCCGGACCGGCACGACCACCCCGACTGGAAGATGGTGAGCACCGAGACGGGCGACGCCGTGTCGACGTTCTTCGGACGGTACTCGCTGGGGACCGACTCCACGGCGGTCCATCCCAACTACACGACGGGGATGATCGAGGCGGAGCGGCTGTGGAAGTGGGTCGCGACGCACGCGTACTTCGCGGGCGAGTTCATCTGGACCGGCATCGACTACCTGGGCGAGACGTTCTGGCCCGGCAAGGGCGCCGGCTCCGGCGCGCTCGACATCACCGGCGCGCCGAAGGACTCGTACTACTTCTGGCAGAGCCTGTGGACGGAGCAGCCGGTGCTGCACCTCTTCCCGCACTGGAACTGGCCCGGTCGCGAGGGACAGGTGATCCCGGTGGTGGCGTACACGAACTGCAACGCCGTGGAGCTGTTCCTCAACGGCCGTTCCTTCGGCGCCAAGAGCCTCGAATTCCCCGCCCAGGGGACGTCCGGGGGATGGAACACGTACGCGTTGCCCGTCGTCCGCGCCACGACCAACGACCTGCACCTCACGTGGGACGTGCCGTACGCGCCGGGCGTGCTGCGGGCGGTGGGCAAGCACCGCGACGGCTCGTCCTGTGCCGAGACGGAGGTGCGGACGGCCGGCGCGCCCGCGGCCCTGCGGCTGGCGGCCGGCCGCGACACCATCACGGTCGCCCCGGGCGACGTCGCGCTCGTCACTTTCGAGGTGGTGGACTCGGCGGGCACGATCGTTCCCGCCGCCGACAACGTCGTGCACGTCTCGGTGACCGGCGGCGCTCTCGTCGCGCTCGACAACGGCGACCTCCGGGACCACGACCTCTATTCGGCGGCCAGCCGCCACGCCTTCAACGGACGCGGCCTGGCCATCGTGCGCGCGGCCGGGCCCGGCGCGCTGCGCGTCGTCGCCAGCGCGGACGGGCTGCCCGACGCGGCCGCGACGATCGCGGTGCGCGCGGCCGCGGCTCCCGCGGCGGTGCCACCGGCGCGGTAGGGCAACCCGGTTCGGAGCGGGGTCTAGAGGCTGAGCGAGCCGAGCTTGTCCCGCTCGGCCAGGTGCGCCCGCAGGTCGATGGCGGTCTTGAGCACGATCAGCAGGACGAGCGCGGCCACCGGGGCGCCGATCGCCTTGGCGGCGAAGCCGCCGAACAGGATCGTGACGTGGAGGACCACGACCCGCGCGTAGGGCTGCATCATCAGCTGCGGCAGCGCGGCGCGGCGGAACTCCCCGCCGGCGATGTAGTTGTGCAGGAACGAGAAGCCGTGGCTCGCGACGATGGCCAGGACGCCGTACCACACGCCGGCGGCGCTCACGGCCGCCACGAAGTGCGCCGGGCTCGGCCGCACGTTGCCGCCAGGGCCGAACAGCGCCAGCACGAAGAGCCCGTGCACCATCGTGAACATCCCGTAGTGAAACATGAAGAACGGAATCAGGAACACCTTGGTCGCGTCCGCCGCGACGTCCCGCGGCGTGGCCACGAGCATGCGCAGGAGGTTGAACGCCCCCACCACCACGTTCTCGCACCAGTACAGCAGCAGGATCGAGAACACCGTCCAGTGGAACGCCACTACCCCCACCAGCGGGACGAGGTTCGCCGCCGCCAGCACCAGCGCGGACGGGGGGAGGTCGCGATCCCGGGTGGCAGGGGGTGTCGAGTCGGTCACAAGGAGGCTGCCTCCGCGCTGCGAGGTCTCCGGCCCGAGCTCGGGGCGAATCGCCGGGCCGGCCGGGCCCCAAACATAGCGCCGCGGCGCCGCGGCGGAATGCCCGGCATTTCCGCGCGGGCGCCGCTTGACGCGCTGCGTATGCACAACTATATGGTTATGTAGCGATATGAGTGAGACCGTACTCCCACGCGGCGGCCGTCCCCGGCGCTCGATGCTCTGGCGCGCCGTCGAGGCCGTCCTCTGGATCGGCGTGCTGGGCCTGCTCGTCGTGCGCATCGCGCCCCAGCTGCAGGCCGCGCTCGGTTGGCGCCGGGCGGGGGTCGAGGCGCCTCCCGTGGCCCTC
>Ga0335081_10011315_pt1 | contig 14423 bp, 13 predicted proteins | sample Lox_Sample_35_FD_206713 | JGI IMG/M metagenome (GOLD analysis project Ga0335081, IMG submission 206713) | Soil microbial communities from Loxahatchee National Wildlife Refuge, Florida, United States - Lox_Sample_3.5 | ecosystem: Environmental > Terrestrial > Soil > Wetlands | place: USA... | reverse complement strand
CGCACTGCTCGACAGTGCCCGCCGGCGGCGTGGAGCGGCCCCGCCAGGTCCGTTACGTCCTATCGTGGACCTCGAATCCGGGTCGGGACTTGGGTCGATATACCGAATGCGGCTAGCGTTGCCCCAGGTCGATCCCGCAGCGCTGACGCTGGGCCGGGTCGACGACGACCTGATCATCAGCGCCGGCGGGTTGCGGCGCAGGGTTCGGTTGGCGTCCGTATTGCGGCGGTGCACGGTGCTGGACGCACATCTGCGCGGTAGTGAGCTCACGGTTCGTTTTCGACCAGATCCGGAGGTGTGGCCTAAGTGAGTGGGGTGCATCCCGATATTGGTCCCGAGCTGCGCAGGCTTGCCCGGGCGATCCTGGACGGAATTGACCCGGCAGTGCGAACGGCGGCCGCGTTGACAGCTGGCGGGGGAGTCGGGACCGGCAAGTGCCAGCAGGTGTGGTGTCCGGTGTGCGCGCTGGCCGCGTTGGCAACCGGCGATCAGCACCCGTTGCTCACCGTGATCGCGGACCACAGCATCGCACTGCTGGAGGTGATCCGCGGCATGGTCGCTGACATCGACCGGTCGGCGAAACCGCCACCAGACGGCCCGCCCGGCGGCGGCGTCGATACCAAGACAGACGCCGGGACCACCGCGGGCGACGCCGCCGCGAAGACACGCTACCAGCCCATCCCGGTCACCGTCGAAGAGTGACCCGCCCGCGCTGAAGGTGGTCCCACCCGTCACAGATAGGTACAGTTGGCGTAGAACACCATCGGCGCGGGCGAGAGGGAGGCCATGTGGTACTGGCTATTGAAGTACATCTTCATGGGCCCGCTACTGTCCCTACTTGGTCGACCGAAAGTCGAAGGCCTGGAACATGTTCCGAGTTCCGGGCCGGCGATCCTGGCCAGTAATCACCTCGCGGTAGCGGACAGTTTCTATCTTCCGTTGGTGGTGCACCGCCGCATCACATTCCTGGCAAAATCCGAATATTTCACTGGCACCGGCCTGAAAGGTCGGCTCACCGCCTGGTTTTACCGCACCACCGGTCAGGTGCCGATCGACCGTACCGATGCCGATGCCGCGCAGGCCGCATTGGACACCGCCGAGCGGCTGCTCAAACAGGGCAAGTTGTTGGGCATGTACCCCGAGGGCACCCGTTCGCCCGATGGCAGGCTGTACAAGGGCAAGACCGGCATGGCCCGGCTGGCGTTGCACACCGGAGTCCCGGTGATACCGGTGGCGATGATCGGCACCAACGTCGTCAACCCGCCCGGCAGCAAGATGTGGCGCTTCGGTCGGGTCACCGTGCGCTTCGGCGAGCCGATGGACTTCTCACGTTTCGAAGGTATGGCCGGCAACCACTTCATCGAGCGGGCCGTCACCGACGAAGTGATCTACGAGCTGATGGGACTGTCCGATCAGGAATACGTCGACATCTACGCCGCCAGCGTCAAGGAACGCAGCAACGGCGCCGGGGCCGTCAGCGAGGCCGAGCGGATCCCGGAGACGGCCGTCGGTTAGTCCGCAACGTCGGTGTCGCTGATCAGCTGACGGCCGACACCGGCGTCAACGTGCGCGTTGCCGAATCCCGCGAACTCACGCGGGCGGTGACAGTGAATCCAGCCGCGACGATGACCGCCAGCGCCCACCACACGTAAGACATCCCGGCAAGTTGGCGCCACCACACCGCGGCCGTCTCGTGATGCTTCGGCAGCAGGTCGATCGGTGTCCACCTCATCAGCGCCACCCCGGCGGCGCTGATGACGGCCAGCGCGACGTTGCGGCCCCGCCGGGCCAATATCCCCGTCACCAGCACCGCCGGCAGCATCCACACCCAGTGGTGTGACCACGACACCGGCGAAACCACCAACCCGAACAGGGCGACGCAGATGACCGCAAGCGTCGGCTCGCCGGCCCGAAGCACCCGCCGCATCGCCCATATCGTGACCGCCAGCACGAGCAGGCACCCGGCCACCCACAGCAAGAAGCGCTCGTGCTCGCCAAAGCCGACCCGGGCCAGGGCGCCCGCGATGTTCTGGTCGGTGTTCAGTGCCGCGGCACCGATCCGATCGGTGTTGTGCACTGTGTGAGTCCAGTACTCCCACGAGTCGTTCCACGCCAGCACGAAACCCAACAGCGTCGCGGCCGCGAAAGACGCCAGCGCAGTCAGTGCCGCGCGGTTGTCGCGACGCAGCAGGAAATAGAGCAGAAACACCGCCGGAGTGAGTTTTAGCGCAATCCCCAGGCCCAGTAGCAGCCCGCGTGGCCATGGCGTGCGGCGCGGCACGCAGTCAGCGATCACCAGAGTCATCAGTACGACGTTGATCTGGCCGAAGGAGAAGTTCGAGGTGATCGGTTCCAACCAGATCGTCGCTGGTGCCACGATCACGACGGCTAGCCAAAGCCGGCGCAGCCAGGCTGGCCCGGGCAGCGTTGTCGAGGTGTTCCACACGTCGAGGCGGGTCAGCACAATCGCCGTCGACAGAATCAGCAACACCAACGTCAATAGCGTGATCGCGACGCTGGCGGCCGGCATGTGCAACCAGGCGAACGGGCAGAACACGATGGCCGCGAGCGGGGGATAGGTAAACGGCAGATTCAGCCCGATCGGTGTGTGGAACAACACATCGCCGCGGTACAGCGGACGCCCGTCCAACCAGGCCTGACCGCCCATCTGATAGATGTCGATATCGATGCGGTACGGCGTGTGCCCGAATAAGCCCCAGGCCGCGTAGCCCAGCGCCGCAGCGGCCAGCAGCCAAAGCAGGCACCACAACAGCACCAGCCCGGGACGACTGCCCACGCCGGGCGCCTGCCATTTACTCATGTCGCAGAACAGCGTAATCGGTGCCGGCGTCGGGCATGTGGCGCAGCGCTGATCCCGCGGTGTGGGCGTAGGTTTCTAGAGTGCTCCACTGGTTCATGCCCAGGGTGCTGCACTGGTACGTACATGACATCGTCGACCGTGGCCGGCTGCCCTTGTTGTGCTGTCTGGTCGCCTTCATCCTCACCTTTTTTGTCACGCGTAGTTTCGTGCGCTTCATCCGCCACCGTGCCGAGGCCGGCCGGCCGGCGCGATGGTGGCAACCGCGGAATATCCATATCGGGTCAGTGCACATCCACCACGTGACGTTCGGGGTGGTCCTGGTGATGATCTCAGGGCTGACGTTGGTGACCTTGTCCGTCGACGGGCACGAACCCGAATTCACCGTGGCCGCAACATTTTTCGGGATCGGGTCCGCGTTGGTGCTCGACGAGTATGCGTTGATCCTGCACCTGTCCGACGTCTACTGGTCAGAAGACGGGCGCACGTCGGTGGACGCGGTCTTTGCCGCGGTGGCGGTGGCCGGACTTTTGATAATGGGGCTGCACCCGCTGATGTTTTTCCTGCCGATCTGGCACGACGCCGATTCGGTAGCGCTGCGGGCCGCGGTGGGCAGCGCGATGGCGTTGACGTTGCCGCTGGCTGTGGTGGTGGTGCTCAAGGGCAAGGTGTGGACCGGTTTGCTTGGCATGTTCATCGTCGTACTGCTGGTCATCGGCGCGATCCGGTTATCGCGCCCGCATGCCCCGTGGGCCCGGTGGCTGTATACCACCCAGCCCGACAAGATGCGACGCGCACTGCAGCGGGAACGGAGACTGCGCCGCCCAGTCGTGCGGGCCAAGCTGTGGTTACAGTGCGTGATCGCGGGCACCCCGCACCTGCCCGACGAACGCGCGGTCGACGCCCAACTCGACCATGACGTACATCCCGCACCACCGCCCGAGGGAACCCAGTCCATCCTGATCGGCAGATAGCCTGCGCCTAGGCTGCCTTAGTGCGGTACTTCTACGACACCGAATTCATCGAGGATGGCCGCACCATCGAGCTGATTTCGATCGGGGTGGTCGCCGAGGACGGCCGCGAGTACTACGCGGTGTCCACCGAATTCGATCCCGAGCGTGCCGGCAGCTGGGTGCGCGTCAATGTGCTGCCCAAGCTGCCGCCCCCGGCATCGCAGTTGTGGCGCTCGCGCAGGCAGATCCGGCTGGACCTGGAGGAGTTCTTCGGTGTCAACGGCACCGATCCAATCGAGCTGTGGGCTTGGGTGGGGGCCTATGACCACGTGGCCTTGTGTCAGTTATGGGGCCCGATGCCGGATCTGCCGCAAGCGCTGCCGCGCTTCACCCGAGAGCTGCGGCAGTTGTGGGAGGACCGGGGATCTCCCCGGATGCCGCCGCGGCCGCGCGATGCCCACGACGCGCTCGTCGATGCCCGCGATCAGCTGCGCCGATTCCGGCTGATCACGTCCGTCGACGATGCGGGCCTCGGTGGGGGTACGCCCCCAGAGGGAGGGACCCCCACCCGCGTACGGGGGCCGGCCGGCTGTGGGGGCACCCCCAGCCGTGCAACGGCGAGGGGGCAAGACGGACAATCAGATCCCGTCGTCGACGATGCGGGCCGCTGAGCGTTCGCCCTGATCAGCGGTTGGTGGGCCCCGGTTACCATGGACCGATGAATTGGACCGTCGACATACCGATCGACCAGCTGCCGCCGCTGCCGCCGCTGCCGACTGACCTGCGGACCCGGTTGGATGCGGCGTTGGCCAAACCGGCCGCTCAGCAACCCAGCTGGCCCGCCGACGAGGCCAAGGCGATGCGGACGGTTCTGGAGAGCGTGCCGCCGGTGACGGTGCCTTCCGAGATCGTGCGGCTGCAGGGCATGCTGGCCCAGGTCGCAAAAGGTGAGGCGTTCTTGCTGCAGGGCGGTGACTGCGCGGAGACGTTCACCGATAACACCGAACCTCACATCCGGGGCAATGTCCGCACCCTGTTGCAGATGGCCGTAGTGCTGACTTATGGCGCCAGCATGCCGGTGGTGAAAGTGGCCCGCATCGCCGGCCAATACGCCAAGCCCCGGTCGGCCGACATCGACGCGCTGGGCCTGCGCTCCTACCGCGGGGACATGATCAACGGTTTCGCCCCGGACCCCGCTGCGCGCGAGCACGACCCGTCGCGGCTGGTGCGTGCCTACGCCAACGCAAGTGCGGCGATGAACCTGGTGCGGGCGTTGACGTCGTCGGGCCTGGCGTCGCTGCACCTGGTGCACGACTGGAACCGGGAATTCGTCCGGACCTCGCCGGCCGGCGCGCGTTATGATGCGCTGGCCACTGAGATCGATCGCGGGCTGGCGTTCATGAGCGCGTGCGGGGTGGCCGACCGTAACCTGCAGACCGCCGAAATCTACGCCAGCCACGAGGCTTTGGTGCTCGACTACGAGCGGGCCATGCTGCGGCTCTCCGACGAGCCCGACGGTGAACCGAAGCTGTACGACCTGTCTGCGCACACCGTGTGGATAGGGGAGCGGACCCGGCAGCTCGACGGCGCGCACATCGCGTTCGCCGAGGTGATCGCCAACCCGATCGGCGTCAAGATTGGCCCGACGATGACCCCGGAACTGGCCGTCGAATACCTGGAGCGGCTCGACCCGCACAACAAGCCTGGCCGGCTGACGTTGGTGAGCAGGCTGGGCAACAACAAGGTGCGCGATCTGCTGCCGCCGATCGTGGAGAAGGTCCAGGCCACCGGTCACCAGGTGATCTGGCAGTGCGACCCGATGCACGGCAACACTCACGAATCGTCCACCGGTTACAAGACGAGGCATTTCGACCGCATTGTCGACGAAGTGCAGGGCTTCTTCGAGGTGCACCGAGCGCTGGGCACCCACCCGGGCGGCATCCACGTCGAGATCACCGGCGAGAACGTCACCGAGTGTTTGGGTGGCGCGCAAGACATTTCGGACACCGACCTGGCCGGCCGCTACGAGACGGCGTGCGACCCGCGGATGAACACCCAGCAGTCGCTGGAGTTGGCGTTCCTGGTCGCCGAGATGCTCCGCGATTAGTTCGCCAACGCCTCATAGCAGTCCGCTCAGATTGCTCCCGATGGTCCATCCCGCCGCCGCGACCAGCCCGGTGAGCGCGAGCACGACCGCCACCCAGACCAGCACCATGCGCCGCGCGTGCTGTCGCGCCCAGACGAACTCGCTCAACGCGATACCGGCGAATTCGCCTGAGACCGGCTCGTATTCGTAGTCGTCGGGTTCGGACTCAGGCTCGGCCGGGCCTACCGTTTCAGACCAGTGCCCGGGTCCGCGGATCAGCTGGCGGGTGCGGTGATGAACCGGTGGGTGGACGGGCGGCCGCGGTTGCTGCCCGGTGTCGCGGCGTTCGCTCCTCCCGCTGTGGTGCAGCGCCGCCGACCGGTGTTGGGCGGAGTTACGCGGCGCGGGCACCCGAAAGTCCGGCAGCGCGAGTTCCTCGGCGATCGCGTCCAGATCGGCGCCCATCTCGATCGCGTCGGCGTATCGGTCGGCGGGGTCGCGGGCGGTCGCGCGCTCCACCAACTCGTCGAATTGCGGGGGCACACCGTCGATCGCCGCGCTGGCCGGCGGCACGTCGGTATCCAGCCGTTGGTAGGCGATCGACAATGCCGAGTCGCCGGTAAACGGCGTGCGCCCGGTCAGCAGCTCATAGGTGAGGATCCCGGCGGAGTAGACGTCGCTGCGGGGACTGGCGTTGCCATCGCGCACTTGCTCGGGCGACAGATACGCTGCGGTGCCCAGGATGACGCTGGCCGAGGTGATCCCAGCGGCCGCGACGGCACGTACCAACCCGAAATCGGCGATTTTGACGTCGCCGTCGTCGGAGATCAGGACGTTCTCGGGCTTGACGTCGCGGTGCACCAGGCCGGCCCGGTGCGCGGCGGCCAGCCCGCCCAGTACTGGGCGAAGCACCGCCACGACGGCATGGGGTGGCATCGGACCGCGTTCGGCCAGCAGCTCGCGCAGGGTGCCGCCCTCGATGAGCTCCATCACCAAAAACGGGTGCCGGGCGTCCAGGCCCTGGTCATAGACCGCTACCAGCCCGGGGTTCTTCAGCCGGGCGACCGCGCGGGCCTCGAGCTGGAATCGGGTCAGGAATTGGTCGTCGCCGGCATAGCGAGAGTCCATCACCTTCACCGCGACGGGGCGGTCGAGTCGCACATCGAGGCCGCGGTACACCGTCGAGGTGCCGCCGCTGGCGATCTTGGACTGGACGAGGTAGCGGCCATCCAGCAACGTGTGATCCAACGAGTCACCCGTCCAAGCTCCGGCCACGGGGCCATCGTAGGTGTGGAGAATACAAGCTCAACGTGCGCGGCAGGGCCTACACTTGCGCGGTGGGCAGTATTCCGGCCGGCGACGACGTTTTAGACCCCGACGAGCCAACCTACGACCTGCCCCGGGTCGCCGAGTTGCTCGGCGTGCCGGTCAGCAAGGTGCAGCAGCAGCTGCGGGAAGGCCACCTGGTCGCGGTGCGGCGCGACGGCGGCGTGGTGATACCGCGGGTGTTCTTTACCAATTCCGGTGAGGTGGTCAAAAGCCTGCCGGGGCTGTTGACGATCCTGCACGACGGCGGTTATCGCGACACCGAGATCGTGCGGTGGCTATTCACCCCGGACCCGTCGCTGACGATCACCCGCGACGGTACCCGGGATGCCATCAGCAACGCCCGCCCCGTCGACGCCCTGCATGCCCACCAGGCTCGGGAAGTTGTGCGCCGGGCACAAGCGATGGCTTACTAAGCCGCGGGCCGAACTTCGGCCTCGTCAGCCAGCGGTTCCGGGGTCCGGTACAGGGTGTACCAGGCAACCAGCGCGCAAGCGGTGGCCAGCGAGACGTGCAGCCAGGAATACATCCCGTGTGATCCGTCGGGTTTGAAGATCACCATGACCCAGGTCGACAAGCCGGCGATGGTCGCGACCGCTCGTCGTGACTGGGCCAACGGGGCCGCTACCGCCAGCGGCCAGGAGTAGTACCACGGCAGGGCAGCCGGAACGAACAGCACCACGATCAGCATCGACCATGCGATGCCGGTCAGCGCGGCTCGGTCGTCGCGCCGGAACCGCCACCACAACAGCGGCAGCGACACCGCGATGATCGCGATTCCGATGAACCGGGTGACTCGTAGCGTGGCGTAGAAGCCTACCGTGGAAAACCCCCCGCCGAGGGCGTGGATCACGTTCGCCGTCGCAGTCGGCACGGTCAGCCAGTTGATGATCTTCACCGATCCGGCCAGCGCGGTCAGCCACCCCAGGCCTACACCGGCCACAGCGGACAAGATCCCGAACACCACAGCGAAGATCAGCAGGGATATCGCGGTGGCCGCCAGGAATGCCCGGGCAAGGCGATATCCCCGCCGGCCGCGCAGATGCCGCATCCACACCCACACCAGAAAAGGCAGTGAGATTCCGGCGGTGGCTTTGACCGCGATCGCGACCGTGATCAGGATGATGCCCAGGACGTGGCGGCCACCGAAGGTCAGGGCGAGTCCGGCGGCCATCAGGCCCACCATCAGCATCTCGTTGTGCACCCCACCCATCAGGTGGATAAGCACCAGCGGGTTGAGCACACAGATCCACAGAGCGGTCGAGCCGTCGGCGTCAAAATGACGGGCCAGTCGGGGGGCGGCCCAGATCAGCAGCGCCAGCCCGGGCAGCATGCACAGGCGCAGCAGCATGGTTCCGGCCACCACGTTGTTGCCGACGAGCACTGTGACGAACTTCGCCACCAGAATGAACGCCGGACCATAAGGTGCGGTGGTGATCGTCCAGATAGGACTTACATTGTCCAGCAACGTATTTGGGTTGGCGACGGGTCCGACCGCATAAGGATCCAAGCCGTCGCGCAGCAGTGCTCCCTGAGCCAGATATGAATAAGTGTCCCGGCTGAAGACGGGCACCGACACCAGCAAGGGCGCCAACCAAAAGCCGGTGGTGGCTTTCATCATGAACTCGGTCGCTTCGCCGGCCAGCACACGTCGGCCCAGTCCCAGCCACGCGATCAGCATGAGACCTACGCCCGTCCACAACAGAATCGACGACAGCACCAGGCCGTGGCCAAAGCGCAGCCAGGACATGTGAATCGATTCCAGCAGCGGGTCATGCTGGCGGGTGCTCCCCGCTCCCAGCCCGCCCGTGGTGATCAGCACCGAGCCCAGCAAGCCCAGTTTCGCCGGTCGGGCCTCCGGGGCGGTGGCGAACGCAAGTAGTTGTGAAAAATGTTGGGTGAGAGAATGTTTCGCCACTGCCGGATCGTCGGCCGGGACGTGCGTCGGAGTCGTCATCAGCTTCAGGCGGACCGATTCGTGGCCATCCTGGCCAGTTCGGACAGCCCCGCTTTGGCCGCCGCGTTGATGGGTGCAGCCGCCAGTGTGGCCAGCGCCCGTTGGGTCAGCGCGGCAATACGTTGCTCCGCCGCGGCCAGCGCGCCCACCGCCTCGATGACGTCGCGCAGTTCGCTCACTTGCGCGTCGGTCAACTGCGCGCCGATCGAGCTTCGCAACAGGTTGGCCGCCAGGGGATCTGACTTGTCCGCCAACTCCACCGCTTCGGCCAGCAGCACGGTGCGCTTGCCGGATCTCAAATCGTCGCCGGACGGCTTGCCGGTCACCGCTGGATCGCCGAACACGCCCAGTACGTCGTCACGTAGCTGGAACGCCACGCCGAGGTCCGTCCCGAACTGGCTGAAGACGGCTTGAACGTCAGGTCTGTCAGCGGCGGCCGCGACCCCGAGCTGCAGCGGTCGCGACACGGTGTAGCAGGCGGTTTTGAAGGTGTTGACGTTCATCGCCGATGCGATCGACTCGGCTGCGCCGGCCTCGGCGACGATGTCGAGGTATTGCCCGCCCAGCACCTCGGTGCGGATCTCGGCCCACACGCGCCGGACGCGCCGCTGGGCCTCGGGTGGTAGGGAGACCTGGGAAACCCGGGAGACCACGTCGTCGGCCCAGGCCAGCGCGAGGTCACCTAGCAGGATGGCTGCCGATATTCCAAACCGCTCCGGCGAGCCGCGCCAGTGCCGGTCGCGGTGCAGCGCCGCGAAGTGCACGTGAGCGGTCGCCTTGCCGCGGCGGGTGGTTGAGTTGTCGATCACATCGTCATGCACCAGCGCGCAGGCGTGTAGCAGCTCTAGCGCGGAAAACAGCAGCAGCACTTCGGGATCGGGATCCCCGGTTGCCACGGCGCGCCAGCCCCAGTAGGCGAAGGCGGGCCGCAGCCGCTTGCCGCCGTTGAGCACAAAATCTTCGAGGGCAGCGATGAGAACGCAGTAGTCGCTACCGATGTAGGCAGTCTCGGCACGCCGGTCGTGCAAATACCGCCGGAGTTGGTCGGTAATGGCGCCGGTCAACTCGGCGGTTGCCGCTGCTTCGACGCTCAGCGCGGTGCCCCTTTCTGCTCGGCGTGGCTTGGTGTGTTCTAGGCCCGACCAGTGTATTCGGCGCGACGCCCGTGGCCGCATCGACATGATCCGGCCGGCCGCAGGTCACCGCGGCGGCCCAGGTTGCTTCGACTGGCTCACTATTCCCCGCAAGCGGGTGGTACCCCCGCGCCTATGCTGGCGAGGTGCCTGGGCTCTGCGCGGCGCTGCGCGGCCAGGAACCGCCAGGGCAATAGTCGTCTGTTGGAGAGGAGTCGCGTGACCCTTAACACCGTCGCGCTCGAGCTGGTGCCACCGAACGTCGACGACGGTCGGGAGCGAGCACTCGAAGATGCGCGAAAAGTAGCGCGGTACTCGGCTGAATTCGGTCTTGACGGCAGGATTCGGCACGTGATGATTCCAGGGATGATCGCGGAAGAAGACGATCGTCCGATCGCTATGAAGCCGAAACTGGACGTGCTGGACTTCTGGTCGATTATCAAACCGGAATTGCCCGGGTTCCACGGCCTGTGCACCCAGGTGACCGCGTTCCTGGACGAGCCATCGCTGGGTCAACGGCTCACCGATCTGTGCGCGGCCGGAATGGAAGGCGTGGTTTTCGTCGGGGTACCTCGCACGATGAAGGACGGCGAAGGCTCCGGCGTCGCGCCGACCGACGCTCTGTCGATCTATCGCGCGCTGGTGGCCAACCGCGGCGTGATTGTGATTCCCACCCGTGACGGCGAACAGGGCCGGTTCAACTTCAAGTGCAACCAGGGCGCCAGCTACGGCATGACTCAGCTGTTGTATTCCGATGCAATCGTGGGTTTTTTGACCGAGTTCGCCAAGAACACCGACCATCGGCCGGAAATCCTGCTCTCGTTCGGCTTCGTACCGAACGCTGAGAGCCGTATCGGCCTGATCAACTGGCTAATTCAGGACCCGGGTAATGCCGCGGTGGCTGGTGAGCAAGCGTTCGTCAAAAGGTTGGCCGGCAGCGAACCGGCTCAGAAGCGCCAGCTCATGCTCGACCTGTACAAGCGCGTGATCGACGGTCTCGCCGACCTCGGCTTCCCGCTGAGCATCCATCTCGAGGCGACGTACGGGGTTTCCCGCCCGGCTTTCCAGACCTTCGCGGAAATGCTTGCCTACTGGTCACCTGCCCAGCGGGTTTAGCGGGTCTAGCTGGGTCTAGCCCGGCGGTTGGTCGCGCGGTGCGGTGAACCGCTCCGAGCGATCCCGGCTGAGCCAGGCCAGCAGCGCCACCACGCCGGCGGCCGCGAAGGAAGCGATACCCAGCCACACGCCCGCCCCGGTGAAGGAACGGGTGTTGGGATCGGTGGAGCGGGCTTGGGCGCTCATTGTGCTCACCACGCCCGGCTTGAGCTTCCACGACACCACCTCGGGCTCGACGCGGTCACCGTTGGTGGAGGTCACCACGCCCGGGAAGGCAACGGTCAGCTCGACGTCAGCGTCGGGATCCGTCAGCGATGTCAGATCCGCCCGGCCTTCCAGGATCACCAGGTTGCCGTTTCGGCGCAGCGACAGATTTACCCCGGCGGCGTCGGAGTTCATGTTGGCCAGCTGCGGCAGCTCGGCGAACGTCACATCGGAGAACACCGCCTGCGACCCCACGTAGCCGTCGCTGTCGTAGTTCGACACCGCCATTTTTTGGCTGAACGGCAAGTTGTTGCTGTCGAGCTGTGGACCGGTGTCTTTGGCGGTCCTGGGTTTGGCCGCCGCGATGATCTCCCCGGACACCAGGTCATCGGGCGAGATGGTGATCGACGCTCTGACCCGCAGGCATCCGGTGGCCAGGGGCACAAGCAGTAGCAACATCGTGATGGCCAGTACCCGGCGCCGCCGAGCAGTGAATTCTCGGGCTTGGACCGGGGGAGGGCTGGCGCGCACCAGGTCATCGTGCCAGATGCGGTGTGCCGCTTCGGCGAGTCTTCCGATGTGGCACCCCTGGCGCGCCGTACCTGGCCCCGTTTCGGGGCGGTTATAACGGTAGCGCACGGCCCAGGATCGCGAATGCTCGTGGGTCGCCGGCGAAGTGGTGGCCGCGGATGATGTCCGTGAAGCCCAGTCGCCGGTACAACCGCCACGCGCGGTTCGGCTCACCGTTGGTTTCTGGCGTGGAGAGCATGACGTTCTTTTCGCCGCGACCGGCGAGTAGCCGGCGGGCCAATGCCTCGCCGAGGCCGCGGCCTTGGGCGCGGGGATGAATGTGCAATTCGGTCAACTCGAAATAGCTGTCCATCAGCCGGGCGATCGCCTGAGGTGGTAAGCCGCCGCGTTGCAAGCCCAGGACAACCTGCTGCTGCCACCACTGCCCGGGTGCCCCGAGGTAGCCGTAGGCCACGCCGAGCAACGGCGCATTGCTCAGTTCGGCAGCCGACGGCACTTGGGCGGCTTGAGGGCGGCCGCGGTCCTCGGGTACCTCAGCTTCTACGACGGCCGCCCCTTGCCACCCACGTCGCCGAATGTGCTCCAGCCACATGGCGGCGCGCTGGTTTCCGGTGCCCCGCGGGTATCGCATCGCGTCGACATATACCCCCAGGGCGTCACCGAGGCGGCGCTCCATATCGTTAGGCGGCAGATCGATGAAGAATATCGCCAATTCGCGGTGTCCTCCTGATCCAGTGATCCGGTTTCATGCAGTGCTTCGGCTTCTTGTAATCCCTCGGCCCCGTGCCGCTATCGCCATTATCGGACCTTTACCGGCTCGATCGACGAGCGGTTGCGGCAACAAGCCGACGAACTGCCCCGCATCGGCAAGCGGGTTGGTGGCTGTTGGGGTGTTGGCCGGTGTTGGTTATGGTCGTCGGTCTTGTCGGTAGCCCGAGGTAGTATTCGAACATGAGTTCGGGTGGCCGGGAGGCGATCACGGCGGCCTTTGATGCCCTGGACGCCGCGGTGGACACGGTGGCCGGGCTGGACTTCGACGCGTTGACCAGCCGGGAGTGGTTGGTGTTGGTGGAGCGCTGTGAGCGGGTGCGCCGGCGCCTGCCGGCCATCGAGCATCCGCTGATCAATCACCTGGCCCGCCAGGCCACCCCGGAGGAGCTGGGCGGCAAACTCTCCCACGCGATCGCCGAGTGGACGTTGATCAGCCGCGCCGAGGCCGCCCGGCGCATCCGCGAGGCCGCCGATCTGGGACCGCGCCGCGGGCTGACCGGGCAGCCTTTGCCGCCGGTGTTGGCGGGCACCGCGGCCGCGCAACGGCAGGGCAAGCTGGGGGCCGGGCAGGTGGCGGTGATCCGCCGCTTCTACCACCAGCTACCGGGCTGGGTGGATGACGCCACCCGTGAACAGGCCGAAACACGCCTGGCCAAGCTGGGGTCGCAGTTTGGGCCCGACCAGTTGGGCGGGCTGGCCGATCGGCTGGCCGATTGCCTCAACCCTGATGGCACCTACAGCGACGAGGACCGGGCCCGGCGGCGCGGCGTGACGCTGGGCAAGCAACAAGGCGATGGCATGTCGGCATTGCGCGGCTGGCTGACCCCCGAAGCCCGCGCCACGCTTGAGGCGGTGTGGGCCAAGCTGGCCGCCCCCGGCATGTGCAACCCGCTCGATGAGACCGCGTGTGTGGACGGCACGCCTTCAGAAGAGGCCATTGAGCGTGACACGCGCTCGGCAGGCCAGCGCAATCACGATGGTCTCACCGCCGCCCTGCGGGCCCTGCTGGCCTCCGGAGACCTGGGTCAGCACAACGGGCTACCGGCCTCGATCATCGTGTCCACCAGCCTGGCCGAGCTGGAAGCCGCCGCCGGCAAAGGCCTGACCGGCGGCGGCAGCATCTTGCCGATGAGCGATGTGCTCCGGCTTTCCCGCCACGCCCGCCACTATTTGGCCATCTTCGACAAGGGCAAGGCCCTGGCGCTGTATCACACCAAACGGCTGGCCTCGCCCGCCCAACGAATTGTCCTGTACGCCAAGGATCGTGGGTGTTCGGCGCCGGGATGCACGGTGCCCGGCTACTACTCCGAGGTCCACCACGTCACCGACTACGCCGTCTGCCGCGCCACCGACGTTAACAACCTGACCTTTGGCTGCGGCACCCAACACCGCATCCTGCAACCCGGCGGCTGGAGCACCCGCAAAAACACCCACGGTGACACCGAGTGGATTCCGCCCGCGCACTTAGACCGCGGCCAACCGAGAACCAACACCTTCTGGCATCCCGAGAAGCTGCTGCGCGACGGGG
>Ga0335081_10011314_pt1 | contig 14424 bp, 11 predicted proteins | sample Lox_Sample_35_FD_206713 | JGI IMG/M metagenome (GOLD analysis project Ga0335081, IMG submission 206713) | Soil microbial communities from Loxahatchee National Wildlife Refuge, Florida, United States - Lox_Sample_3.5 | ecosystem: Environmental > Terrestrial > Soil > Wetlands | place: USA... | reverse complement strand
CCCTAAGACTCAGGGTTGCGTGCAGGAAGGAACGAGATAGAAGCGTGCCACGATTGAAAGCCATTACGAAACTGGCAGGAACAATGAGCCTGGCTTTCATGTTGGCCTGGGGCGTTCCTTCAGCCGCCCAAAACCGTCGCAGCGTTCCTGCTCCACCCCGCCAGGAGCACCATGCCGGACAATGGCTGCGCCAACATCGCAATATGCCGCCGGAGCAGCAGCGCAAGGCGCTGGAAAAAGATCCCAACTTCCGTAATCTGCCGCCACAACAGCAGCAGCAGCTGCGCAATCAGTTGCAGCGGTTCAACAACCTGCCTACGGCACAACAAGACCGCTGGCTGAACCGCATGGAAACCTGGGAGCACCTGACGCCAGAGCAGAAAAATCAGGCGCGTGGGCTTTTCCAGCGTTGGCGGGCATTGCCGCCGGATCGCCGGCATGAAGTGCGAAACGCGCTGGAATCACTGCGCGCTATGCCGCCCGACGCTCGTCAGCGGGCCATCGATTCGGAGGATTTCAAGAAACGGTTCACTCCGGAGGAGCGCAACATGCTCGACGGAGCTTCCCGGCTGCCCCTCGCCCCGGCTGAGCCTAGCGAAGCTCCCGAGGAATGATTTCGGCGGTTGTAACTTTTTCCTCTCTGAGATAATCCAAGCGATGAATTCATTCGGGGAAACTTATGCCTGAGAAAATCACTAAAACAGAAGAAGAATGGAAAGAGAAGTTAACGCCTGAACAGTATTACGTGGCTCGCAAGGCGGGAACAGAGCCTGCGTTCAGTGGCAAGTACTGGAAAACCAAGGACAAGGGGACGTATCACTGCGTTTGTTGCGGCGCCCTGCTGTTCAGCTCGGAAACCAAGTTCGAGTCGGGGACGGGATGGCCGAGCTTTTGGCAGCCCGTGGAGGAGGGCGCGATCGCGGAAAACACCGATAAGACCCACGGAATGGTGCGAACCGAAGCGCGCTGCGCCCGTTGCGACGCGCATCTAGGACACGTGTTTCCAGATGGGCCGAATCCGACCGGGTTGCGTTATTGCATGAACTCCGCCTCGCTCGATTTGCAGCCGGAGCGCAAGGGATAAATTCAGGGTAGAAAAGAATAAAGAGGCACCCGAACCGGGTGCCTCGTTTTATTTCCAGCAAATCGATGGGAAATCTAGTTGGATTCCTGAAACATTCCCTTGCTTCCCGGCACCAGGGTTGCGGTGCTGGCCGCTGCAGCGGCGGTAGCCAGGGTTTTCGGCATTTCGGAATGTGGCTGGCTGATCGTCGCGGGTTTGCTTGCCGGCTCGGTTTGAGATTTCTCCGGCTTCTGCTCAGAGCGGACCTGCACGCTGCCCTTCATGTGCGCGCCATCCTCCACGCTAATGCGCCGCGTGGTGACGTCGCCGGTGAGCGAGCCTTCGCTGCGGATGTCCAGGCGGTCGGAACACTCGACGTTTCCTGTCACTTTGCCCATGATGACGACTTCTTTGGCGTCGATGTTGGCTTGCACGACGCCGTTGCGGCCAATCGTGACCCGATTGTCGGTGAGGTGAATGCTGCCCTCGACCCGCCCATCAATAAACAAGGCTTCGGCGCCGCTGATGTCACCTTTAATGACGACGGAGCGCCCGATCGTAGCCTGTTCCATGGGATTGGTGAAGGTCTTCGGCGGTGTATAAGGAGTTGGAGTGGGTGTGGGTTGAACGTTCGACGAATTCTTGGACGGTTGTAGCATATCCTCTGACCTTCCTTCTTCGGTGCGGGTCTTGCTTGGGAGCCAACGCATAGAATATGGAGAACTTGGCTGACTATCGCACGGAAACGGGAATTTTCAGAAGTTACGGAAGAACCTGTACTACTGTCCGCGAGTTATTCCTGCAATGAAGTTGACAACTCTTCCCATTCGCTGAGGTTCTTTTTCAGATCGTCCCGGCTCTCCTGCAATTCCTTGGAGAGCCGTGCGGTTGCTTCGGCGCTCACAAAGGTTTGCAGGGCGGTTTCGTGGGCGGAGATGGTGGTCTCGATGCGGCTGATCGCTGCTTCCAACTCGCGCACCCGATCTTCGATCTGCTTGCGCTTGATGGGATTCAGGCGCCTGGCTTTGGATTCCGCGTTTGCGGCCTTATTGCCATTGGTCGGTTGGGCGGCAGTGGAGGTTTCCACGCTTTCCTGCAGCTTGGCGGCGCCGCCTTCTTTGCGCCAACGATAATCCTCGTAGTTGCCGGGATAGACCTCGACCCGACCGTCCCCGACTTCGAAGACTCGCGTGGCCAGCTTGTCGATGAAGTAGCGGTCGTGCGAGACGAACACCACCGTGCCGGTATATTTCGAAAGCGCTTCCAGCAAAACGTCCTTGGCGCGCATGTCGAGGTGGTTGGTTGGTTCGTCGAGGAGCAAAAAATTTGCCGGGTGAAGCAACATGCGGAGCAGCGCGTAGCGGTTGCGCTCGCCGCCGGAGAGCACACCGATGCGCTTGAAAACATCTTCCCCGGAGAATAGGAAACAGCCCAGCAGGCTGCGTAGTTCCGTCTCCCGCGACTGCGGTGAGATCCGGCCGAGGTCATCGAGAATGCGCGAATCGGGATCGAGTTCTTTATATTGGTCCTGGGCAAAGTAATCGGCTTGTACGTTGTGACCGAGCTTGTACTCGCCCGCGGTCAGCGGCTCCTCCTGGGCCAGTAACTTGATCAGCGTAGATTTTCCCGCGCCATTCACGCCCACCAGCGCAATGCGGTCGCCGCGCTCGATCATGAAACTGACGCCGCGGAAGACTTCTTTTGAGTCGTAGGATTTTGCCACGTCGCCGAACTCGGCAACGATACGGCCACTCGCCTTGGGCTGCGGAAACGAGAAGTGAATTGTCTTCTCTTCTTCCGGCAGTTCGATCCGCTCAATCCGTTCCAGCTCCTTGATGCGGCTCTGCACCTGCTTGGCCTTGGTCGCCTGGTAACGGAAGCGGTTGATGAAGACTTCCAATTGCTCGATGCGCTCGCGCTGGGTTCGATAGGCGGCTTCGAGCTGTTCCTGGCGTTGCGTCTTCTGCGCGAGGAATTTCTCGTAATTGCCGGGATAGAAGTGAATACGCTTGTTCCAGATTTCTACGATCTTGTCGACCGTCACATCGAGAAAGTAGCGATCATGCGAGATCAGCACGAACGCGCAGGGATAATCTGTGAGATATTCCTCGAGCCAGTTCCGGGCTTCAAGGTCAAGGTGGTTGGTAGGCTCGTCGAGCAGCAGCAGATTCGGCTGCTGCAAAAGCAGCTTGGCCAGGGCGATGCGCATTTGCCAGCCGCCGGAAAACTCATCGGTCTGGCGGGTCCAATCCTCTTTGCGAAATCCCAGACCCATAAGCACGGTTCCGACTCGCGCTTCGATAGCGTAGCCATCGCGGGTGCGGAATTCGTGGTCGAGGCGCTGGTAGCGCTCGGCGACCTGGGCGTAGTCGGGAGAAGAATGGTCGAGCTCTGACATGCGCGCCGTAAGCTCTTCCATCTCCTGCTCCATGGCGCGCAACTTGGCGAAGACTGACATGGCCTCGGCGAAGACGGTTCGGCCGGATAGGGTAAGGCCGTCCTGAGGAAGGTAGCTGGCACTGATCCCGCGCGCGACGTTTAGCGAACCATAATCCAGAGTTTCCATCCCGCCGAGGATTTTCATCAAGGTTGATTTGCCGGTGCCATTCGCGCCGACCAGTCCGACGCGGTCGCGGTTGGTGATCAGCCAGTCGGCTCCCTCGAACAGGAGCTTGTGGCCGAAGCGTTTTCCGGCGGAAGACAGCTGGATCATGGTCAATTCAATCGTCTCATGAGCGGGGGAGTTGCAGAAAGCGAAGGTTCAACCACAGAGAGCACAGAGGAGGCACAGATATTCTTCTGAGGAGTTACTGCGGCTTCGCGAGTTTCGCCGCCATTTCAGCGATCTGCTGAGCGGCGTCGGGATGCGACATCTTGCGGGCCGCCTGGCTCATCGTTTCCAGCCGTGAGGGGTTGGTCAATAGAGTGGTGACGGTCTCAACTAGAATCTCAGAGCTGAGCTTCGATTCATCGATCATGACCGCAGCTCCGGCCTTCTCGAGCGCCTCAGCATTTCTCTTTTGATGATCATCGGCGGCGTAGGGGAAGGGAACGAAGATCGCGGGTTTGCCGGCTGCGGTGACTTCGGCGACCGTGCTGGCGCCGGAGCGGCAGATCAGCAGGCTGGCGCCGGCAAATGCGGCCGGCATGTCTTCTATGAAGCGATAAACTTGAGCCCTGTCGCCGAACTTTGCGTAGGCTGCCTGGATCTCGGTAAAGTCCTTTTCCCCGGTCTGGTGAACGATGCGCAGATTCGGATTGCGGGCCAGAATCTCCCCGGCGGACTTCATTACAACTGTGTTGATGGCATGGGCTCCCTGGCTTCCGCCAAAAATTAGGAGTGTAGGCGCGTCAGGCTTGCCAGCTTGCGCGAAGAATTTTTCACGCACCGGCACACCAGTCACCTGGCAGCGCTTGAAATATCGTCCAGTCTGTTCAAAATGAACAGCGGCCGCCGAAACGAAAGGCGCCACGATTCGGTTGGCAAATCCAGGAACAAAGTTCGGCTCAAATACTAAGGTTGGAATGCGGCTGACGATCGCGGCCAGCATGGCCGGACCCGAAGCGTAGCCGCCCACACCGATTACCACGTCAGGATGGAACTCGCGAAAAATTCGCCGCGACTCCAGGATGGCTCGAGGCAAATCGGAGAAGGTTCGCAGACGCGTCGTCAAGCTGACATTCTTGAGCGCGCCCACTTGGACCAGCTTCAGCTCGAAGCCTGCGGCCGGAACCAGGCGGTTCTCAATACCTCGGGAAGTTCCGATAAATAGGATCGCGGCGCCGAACTGCTTTTGCAGTTGTTGGGCAACAGCGAGGGCTGGAATGACGTGTCCGCCGGTACCGCCTCCCGCCAGAATTGCCCGCATGAGTTGAAATATAACCTAGTCGAGCTTCGTTCGACCGGATGGCCGAGCCGGCACACCATCTCTTATTCTGCTTGTTTGGAAATGTTCAGCAGCACGCCGACACATGCCAACGCAAAGAACAAAGACGATCCGCCGTAGGAAACGAAGGGCAGCGGGATGCCTTTTGTGGGCATCAGCCCTAGAACCACGCTGATGTTGATGAAGGCCTGCACGACGATCATGCTGGTAATCCCGACGGCCAGAAAGCGTCCGAACATGTCGGTGGTGCGCACGGCGGTCCGAATCCCGCGCCATAGGAAAATGGCAAACAGCAGGACTATAACCAGCGATCCCACCAATCCCAGTTCTTCCGCGGTGACGGCGAAGATGAAGTCCGTGTGCGGTTCGGGAAGGTAGAACAGCTTCTGCTTACCCTCCATCAGGCCGACGCCGGTGATTCCGCCTGTGCTCACCGCAATCAGTGATTGAATGATGTGGAAGCCGCTGCCTTGGGGGTCGGAGTAGGGATTAAGAAAGGCAAGAATGCGGGCGCGGCGATAGGCGACGTGGAAAATCAGGAAATAAAGCGGCAGAAGGGAAGCCACGAACGCGTAGCCCAGGTGGCGCATGTCCAGGCCAGCCACGAACAGCACGCATCCTGTAATTGCGGCACAAGCAATGGCGGTGCCAAGGTCAGGCTGAAAAACAATCAGGCCGATAAAGACCAGAGTCGGCACAACCGCCGGGATGATGGTATTTCTCCAATCGTCCATTGACTTGCTGCGGCCTTCGAGAAAAAAGGCCAGAAACAGGATCAATGCCGGTTTCGCCATTTCCGAAGGCTGGAAAGAGAGCGGGCCCCAGTGGATCCAGCGATGGGTGTGGTGGGCGCGATCCAGAAAGAAGACCGAAATCAGCATCAGGGTGGTGAGCCCGAGCAGCGAGAAGACGACCGCGGGATGCTTATAGCGGCGGTAATCGATTTGCATGGCCAGTATCATGACCAGCAGACCGCCGACTGCCCAGGCCATTTGCCGGGCCAGAAAGAAATAGCCTGACCCATAGCGTTCCTTAGCCATTACTGCAGAGGCGCTGAACACCATGACCAACCCGACAAAGATCAGCAGGAGAGTTATAGTAAACAGCCAACGATCGACACTGACGCGCTTCGCCACCGAACCTCATTCCAACACGGAGAGCGGTGCGGAAGTCAGATTGTTCAGCGAAAGTTATTGATTGACTTGGTTCCTCATCGCCGTTTTGGGCTAGTGAGGATTGCGGAGACGGCTTTTGGCGGTGTTCCAAAAAAACCTCAGGCGCTAAAGCGCGGATTTCGTTTGGACAGTTTTGGCGGCACGAGTGAAACTCATGCCCTTCCCGTTTTTTGAAAAAAGTTCCGCCCTTGCCAATGAGAGTTAGGCCAAGGTTGTGACTACCTCAACAAAGACCTGCCCGCGGTGTTCGTAGCTGCGGAACTGGTCGAAGCTGGCGCAGGCGGGGGCGAGGAGAACGATATCCCCAGCCTGGGCTGAGTGTGCAGCCTGCTTGACCGCATTTTCCAGCGTCTCCGCATGGACGACGTCCGGTCCCTTTATTTGTGACTCAATCTTCGCCGCCGCAGCACCAATTGTATAGACACGCTTCACGCGTTGCCGAAGCAGGTCGTTCAGGACGGTATAGTCACTGCCTTTGTCCTTGCCGCCGAGAATCAGATGAATGTTCGCTGGAAAGGACTCCAGCGCTTTGATGGTGGCGTCGACATTGGTGGCTTTGGAATCGTTGTAATATTCGACGCCTCGAATAGTGGCTATGTATTGCAGGCGGTGCTCCACTGCTTTGAACCTGCTGGCCGCTCGGCGAATTTGCTCGGGCTTGACCCCGATGAGCGCGCCAGCACAGATCGCTGCCAGTACATTTTCAACATTGTGCAGGCCTTTGAGCGGGACTTCCGAGACCAGCATGATTTCCTGCTGGCCGTTCGGCCCGCGAAACAGCAACCGGCCGTCCTTTACATATGCGCCCTGCTGAACTTCCTTTTTCCGGCTGAACCAGAACACCTGAGCCCGGGTGCGCCCGGCCAGTTTTACACAGGTGGGGTCATCGGCATTCAGCACGGCGAAATCGTCAGCTTGCTGGTTCAGAAAAATTCGCGCCTTGGCATCGGTGTAGGCATCGAAGGTGCGATGGCGGTCAAGATGGTCCGGTGTGATGTTGAGGATGATTGCAATGCGCGCACGAAACGTCTCGATGGTCTCGAGTTGAAAACTAGAGACTTCAAGTACTGCAATCGTTTCCGCGTTTGAGCCTTCGATCAGCGATATAGCCGGAGTGCCAATGTTGCCGCCCACCACAGCCGGATATCCGCCGGCGGAGATGATTTCTCCCGCCAGCGTCGTGGTTGTGGTCTTTCCGTTGGAACCGGTAATCGCGACTATGTTCCCTGGGAAAAACTGAGCTGCCAATTCGACTTCGCCGATGACTTTCTCACCCAAGGCGCGGGCCTGTACCAGAGGTGCCGCATCGACGGGAACGCCGGGACTGACTACGATCAGATCCTGGCCTTGGAAAGTTCGCTCGCCGTGCCCGCCAGTTTCGACCGCTATTCCGGCGTCGAGCAAGGCTGGGATCGCATCTTTCAACTCGGCGGGCGACTTGGTGTCTGAGACAGTGACCTTGGCTCCTCGCGCTTTGAGGAACAATGCCGACGCCACGCCTGACTTCCCGAGTCCGACCACGAGCACGCGCTTGTTGGCAATGTCCACGAAAACTTGGCTCCTAGCTTCTGCAACTATCTCAATTTCAAAGTTGTTAACGCGAACAGGGCAAACACCAGCGAAGCAATCCAGAACCGCACAATAATCTTCGACTCCGACCAGCCGATCAGCTCAAAGTGGTGGTGGATCGGGGCCATTTTGAAGATACGCTTCTTGCGAAGTTTATAAGATGCCACCTGCAGAATTACTGAAAGCGCCTCGATCACAAAGACTCCGCCGATAAACGGCAGCAGCAATTCCTGCTTGATCATCACAGCGACCGTGCCGATGGCGCCGCCGAGCGCGAGCGATCCCACGTCACCCATAAATACTTCCGCCGGGTGCGCGTTGTACCAAAGAAAGCCGATCGCCGCGCCGACCATCGCCCCGCAAAATATGGTCAGCTCGCCGACCTGGGGCATGCGTTGCAGTTCAAGATAGGCCGCGAAGGTTGCGTGGCCGCTGACGTAAGTGAGAACCGCCAAGGCTCCGGCCGCGATCACCGTGCACCCGATCGCCAGCCCGTCCAGTCCGTCGGTGAGATTAACCGCGTTGCTTGATCCCACGATCACCAACACGACAAAGGCCACGAACGGAAGAAACGCCAGTGGCCAGAGGTGTGGCCCGCGTTCCAAAGTCTTTACCACCAGGTCAGGCCGAAACTGTTTGACGAACGGCACCATCAACTTCGTGGAATATAGGCCACGAGTCTGCATGATAATCAGCGCCACGGCAATCAGGACGCTGGTGGCGATCTGCAAACCCAGCTTAGCCTTGCCGGTCAAACCCAGGTTGCGGCGATGAACAACTTTGGTGTAATCGTCGGTGAATCCGATCGCGGCGAAGGCCGATGTGGAAAGAATCGCGATCCACACGAAGCGGTTGCTAAGATCAGCCCACAGCAGGGTAGGGACAACAATAGAGATCGCAATCAGCAAACCACCCATGGTTGGCGTGCCGGCTTTCTTCTGGTGGGCTTGTGGTCCCTCCTCGCGAATGTATTGGCCGATCTGGAATTCGCGCAGGCGATTGATCACCAGAGGGCCGACTATCAGACCTGTGAACAGTGCAGTGAGGCTGGCGAAGGCGGTTCGGAAAGTCAGGTAGCGGAAGATACGAAAGGGCGGAAAATAGTGGAAAAGCTTCGCGTACAGCAGCCAGTAGAGCAATCCGCCTCCGTATAGTTTGGTCTTTGCTGGACTACCCAGTGGTGGCTCTTTGAGCCGTCCACGTCTCCAACGCCTTCTCCAACTTTACTCCGCGGGAAGCTTTCAGCAGAACGACATCGCCGTCCCGCGCTTGCCGGGCCAACCATTCGCCGGCTTGTTCCGGCGATGTGACGAACTCTGCCCGCATGCCAGCGGAAATAGCCGCTTCCACCATCGGCTTCGCTAGTCCGCGAACGCCAAGAAGAATGTCAATTTTCTGTACCGCCATGTGTCGTCCTGATTGGCGGTGCATTTCTTCTCCCGACGGCCCTAACTCCAGCATCTCTCCGGCCACGACGATCCTTCGCTTGGCTGGCATCGATGCTAGCGTGTCCACCATGGCGTCAAGGGCTTTCGGATTGGAATTGTAGCAATCGTTGATGATGGTGATGTTGCCAAGTTGGACGACCTGCCCGCGCTTGTCTGCAGGCGCGAGCGATGCCATCGCTGAGCTTACTTGCGAGAGCGTCAGGCCGCGCTCCAATCCGACGGCCGCCGCGGCAAGTGCATTATAGATATTGTGTACGCCTGGGAGCGGCAGGGCAGCACGAACGCGGCCGCCGCCGGCCACAAGCTCGAATTCGGATCCGGCGACGCCCTTAGCTTCAATGTTCTCTGCTCGGACGTCAGCCGCCGGCTTCATTCCATAAAGTACAACTCTACCGCGGAAGTCGCGGCCGAATTGCGAGACATACGCGTCGTCGGAGTTTAGGATCGCGGTGCCACCCTCATGCAAAGACTGAATCAGTTCATATTTTGCCCGGGCGATATCGGCAACTGAGTTGAAGAATTCCAGATGCACCGGCGCGACATTCGTCACCACGCCAATGTCGGGCTGGGCGATCGTTGCCAACGCAGTAATTTCTCCGGCGTGCGACATCCCCATTTCGATTACTGCAATGTCATGTTCCGGCTCGAGCTTCAACAGCATCAGCGGCAGGCCAAAGTGATTGTTGAAATTTCCCTGCGACTTGAACACGCGAAAGCGCGCGGAGAGCACGTGCGCGATGGCTTCTTTGGTGGTGGTCTTGCCGGTTGATCCGGTGACTCCGACCAGCGGCTTTGCCCAGAGACGGCGCACTGCATTGCCCAGAGTCTGCAGAGCTGACAGAGTGTCCTCGACGGCAATCAGTCCCGCCTTGCTGGGAAAGCGGTCAAGTTGGTCGCGGCGCACGACTGCAGCAACAGCTTTTTTCTCAAGAGCCTGGGCGACGAAGTCGTGGCCATCCAGGCGCTCGCCTGTGACCGCGAAGAACAATTCGCCGGGCTGCAGCGTGCGCGAGTCGATTGAGTAGCCGACCGCCGTTGCCTCGTGCTGAAAGTCCCCGCAGCCGCCGGTGAGTTCGGCGACACGAAAGAGCGGCAGCTTCATGATTTCTTCCCAGCCACAGCGTTTACCGGTTCGCCTTCGTAGCCGGCAGCGTGCAAGATCTGTTCAGCCGCTTGTACATCGTCGAAGGGAATCGAACCATCCCGCGTGATCTGCACTTTCTCATGGCCTTTTCCGGCGATGAGAACGATATCGCCTGGGCGAGCTTCGCGGATTGCGAGCGCAATGGCTGCCTGACGACCGGGTTCGGTCACGTATTTCGTGCCGGAGCGCTGCAATCCAACCCTAGCGTCATTGATGATGGCCAGTGGGTCTTCGCTCCGCGGGTTGTCGGACGTGAGCACGACGAAGTCGCTGCCCTGACCGGCGGCCTCGCCCATCAAAGGCCGCTTGCTCCGGTCGCGGTCGCCTCCGCAGCCAAAAACGGTAATCACGTGGCCATTGTTGCCGGCGCGCTGGACGAACTCGCGGGCAAGGGAAGTCAGGTTACGCAGAGCGTCATCCGTATGAGCGTAATCCACGACTACCGTGAATGGCTGACCACAATCGACGCGTTCGAACCGTCCAGGCACACGAGTGAGATTCTCAACTCCCCGGGCGATTGCATCGGTTTTGCAGTTACGAGCGTATGCCGCGGCTGCTGCGGCAATGATGTTGTAGACGTTTACCTTGCCAATCAGCGGCGAAAAGATAGGGATCGCGCCATCGGGAGTCGCCAGATCAAAACGCGTGCCGCGCGGCGCGATGTCCAGATTCTGGGGAGAAAAATCTGCCTTCGACAAGCCGTAGGTGAAAACCTGTGAGCCGTGGCGTTTGCTTACTTTTGCGAGCCGTTGGCCATATTCGTCGTCGGTGTTAATCATGGCGACGCGCGGAGCGTCGGTGCCGCAGCCTTCAAACAAAATCTGCTTGGATGCGAAATACTCTTCCATCGTATGGTGGTAGTCGAGGTGATCGCGAGTGAGATTAGTGAACACCGCCACGTCGAAGGGCATGCCGTAAACACGTTCTTGCGCCAAAGCGTGGGAAGAGACTTCCATGACAGCTTCCGTGGCGCCGTTGCCCATCGCTTCATTCAACATGCGGTTTACATCCAGAGATTCGGGAGTAGTGTGGGGCGCGGGAAGCACCTTTCCTGGGATGTGGTATTCAATCGTTCCGATAAGCGCGCACTTGCGATTTGCGGCATTCAGGATAGATTCAAGCAGGAACGCAGTGGTGCTCTTGCCGTTTGTCCCCGTGATGCCGGTCATTGCGATGCGCTCGGCCGGACGCTTGTAGAAGTTCGCGCTCAGCTTAGCAAGGGCCCGGCGGCCTTGGGCTATTTGCGCCCAAGCCACACCGGGACGCGGTTTCTCAGCAGCGGAATCTGTGATGATCGCTACCGCCCCAGCGGCCATGGCCTGATCGATGAAACGGTTGCCATCGCTGGTTTCGCCTCTCGTGGCGACGAATGCGTATCCCGGCTGGACGCGGCGGGAATCGTATTCAATGCCGCGGACAGACGCATCGCCGCTCTGGGCGAGCACTTCCGCCCCCTGGAGAAGCTGTTGGAAGGTCATTGCAGTGAATTATAGTGGCCGCGACGAAAAGACCAGCGAACTATCTCCCGAACCTCACCATCACTTTCGAACCTTTTGGAACTCGCGCGCCCGGCAGCGGCGATTGCATCTGCGCATGGCCGTCGCCGACGATGTCCAGGTCGAGATCACTTTTTTCCGCCAATTCGATGGCGGCGCGCACGCTCTTTCCGCCGAATGAGGGCACCACGATGCCGCCCTCTTCGATGTCCAGAATCACTGTGCCATTCGTTGGCGTCGTCGTCGTGGGCTGAGCTACCGGCGGTAGCGGCGGAGAATTTTCTATCGGCAGAGCTTCGCGCTGCTTCAATGCCGCATTTACAACGGGGACGTTCGCGGAAGCTGCCGGCGCAGTCATCGCTTGATTTGCAGGCATCGCCTGGCTCTTGGTGTCCTGATTATCTACCAGCTCGAGCGTATCGCCAATGTGATCAGGAGAACTCTCTTCCGCTTCCTGACCTTTGGCCTTCGCGGCAGCCAATAGCATTCTCCGGTTCGCTGGCAAGTCGATATCGTGCGGCGTGTGCAGATACTCAAGCACCTGCTGTGCCAGGCGATGGAACACCGGGGCGCAAACCTGTCCGCCCTGGTGAAGGCCAACCGCCGAATCAAGGATGACCGCGATCGTGATCGCCGGATTGTTGATAGGCGCGAATCCGGCGAAAGTGGCGACGTATTTCGTATGCGAGTAAGCGTGGGTAGCGGGATCGACTTTCTGCGCAGTTCCCGTTTTCCCGGCAGAGCTATATCCCTCAAGCACCGCCTTTGTCCCCGTTCCGTGCAGCACGACGCCCTGCATCATCTGCCGCATCTGCGCCGCGGTCAGCGACGAGACTACGCGTTGTGAATCCTGAGCCTGAAACGCAATCGTCTGGGGAGTGCTCTGCGGCTGGGTTGTCGCCGCCACGATGCGAGGCGCGACCCGAACGCCATCGTTCGCCATGGTTGAAATCAACCCAACAAGTTGCAAGGGTGTAATTCCAATCTCTTGCCCCATGGAGATTGCCGCGAAAGACACTTTCGACCAGCGGCTAGGCGGCTTGGTCATGCCGCGGGTTTCTCCGGGCAGTTCGATGCCGGTCTGCTGGCCAAAGCCGAAACCGCGAATGTATTTGTAAAAGCGGTCGTCGCCCAGGCGCATGCCGATCTTAATCGATCCCACGTCGCTCGACTCTGCCAGCACATCAGCAACAGACAACAGCCCGTGCGGGCGGCTGTCGTGAATTCGCATGCCATTGATGACGATTGAACCCATCTGGCAGTCGAACATTTCAGTCGGGGTGGTGAGCTTTTCTTCGAGTGCCGCAGAAATCGTTACCAGCTTGAACGTCGATCCTGGTTCGTAAGCATCGCTGACTGCGTGGTTCTTTAACTTTTCAGGCGTGATGTCACGGGTCACATTGGGATTGAACGTTGGCTGGTTGGCGAGAGCCAGAATCTCGCCGGTACGCGGATTCTCAACCACGATCGTTCCGGATTCCGCGTGGGTCTGATCGATTGCCGCCTGCAGTTCCCGTTCGGCGATGTACTGGATTTGCTGATCGATGGTCAGGACGATGTTCTCGCCGGGAACGGGCTGCTTCTCAACGCTGCCAAACCACTTGCGACGGGCATCGACGGAGATCAGCATCTCGCCCGGTTCGCCGTGCAACTGGTCGTCGTACTCGCGCTCAATGCCGCTGAGGCCTGCATCATCGGTGCCGACGTACCCGATGATCTGCGCCGCCAGTTCTCCCTTGGGATAGAAGCGCTTGGATTCTTTCTGGAAGTAAATTCCGCGAAGATTCAGAGCGCGAATTCGGTCGGCGGTTTCGCTATCAGCTTTGCGCGCAATCCAGCAAAACGTCTTAGCAGCCTTGCATTTGGCCAAAAGTTCTCGCGGGTCAGATTTGGTGATTCTGGAGATGAGGGAGATTGTGTTGGCAAGGTCAGGGATTTCGGTGGGGACGGCGAAAACCGAGTCCACGGAGATCGACATCGCCAACTCATGGCCAGCCCGGTCGTAGATGATGCCGCGCCGGGCGGAAACCTCGATCGTCCGCTGCTGCTGATGTTGTGCGCGCTGCTCAAAGCTTCCATAGCGAAAAATCTGCAGATAAACCAGGCGCAGGCAAATGCCGCCACACCATAGCAACAGGAAAGCAGCCAGGAGATAGAGCCGGAGATTGTTGCGAGCTGTATTGGCTGCCACGATGCGACCTTAGACAAACATGGCGGCCTGCTTAAAGGCCGCCGGAAAATCCCAGCCGCGGATTCCCGCGGATTGTCACGGATAAATCTCTGCTTGGGTTTTCTGATCCGCGTTCATCCGTGCAAATCCGTGGCAATCTTTACGGGATCGAGATCACCGAAATCGATGCGCTGGCCATGACCGGGGCGCCGGAATCCGGCGAGGACGAATCCATGCGAATGATCTGTCCGGCTTGCGGCGGCTGCATACCCAGCTCACGCGCCAGCTTGTCAATGCGGTCGGGGGAGCGCAAAGACGCCTGCTCCAGCCGGAGGGCGTGATTCTCTTCCAGCAAGCCATCGCGCTGTGATTTCATGGACTCGACTTTGTAGCCGTACTCGATGGCGCGGAAATGCTGCCAGGTGTAGGTCATCACCAGCAGAAACAGGCATGCCAGCGCGATCCCGAACTG
>Ga0335081_10011313_pt1 | contig 14424 bp, 9 predicted proteins | sample Lox_Sample_35_FD_206713 | JGI IMG/M metagenome (GOLD analysis project Ga0335081, IMG submission 206713) | Soil microbial communities from Loxahatchee National Wildlife Refuge, Florida, United States - Lox_Sample_3.5 | ecosystem: Environmental > Terrestrial > Soil > Wetlands | place: USA: Florida... | reverse complement strand
CGGCTCAAATTCGTCTCTCGGCTCTCGACTCTGGACGCTCGACTATGGTTTGGCGGTGATTTTCTTCGCAATGGGTCTGATGAGCAAACCGGTGTTGGTGGCGCTGCCGCTGGTGATGTTGCTGCTCGATTGGTGGCCGCTCGGGAGGGTGACCAGCCTTCGCTCGGAGGCTACGACTCGGCAGGTGAGCGGCAAGTGGCAAGTGACAGGATCTGGAGTTGGGAAATCGGAGACAGAAGATGGAGGATGGGCGGTTCTCCGCCAACTCGTACTAGAGAAATGGCCGTTCATGGTGTTAAGCGCTGTTTCCTGCGTGGTCACGTTCGTGGTGCAACAAAAAACGGGCGCGGTGGTCGCGCTGACGCGCTATTCGATGTCCGCCCGGATCGAAAATGCGTTTGTCTCCTACGCCCGGTACTTGGGCAAGACGTTTTGGCCGGCTCCGCTGGCCACGCCTTATCCACATCCGGGACATTGGCCGTTGGGACTGGTTTTGTTTGCCGTGGCATTGTTTGCCTGCCTTTGTGTCGCCGCCATCCGGTGGGGCCGGAAATTTCCTTTTGCAGCCGTGGGCTGGTTCTGGTTTTCGGGCATGCTGGTTCCGGTCATCGGCCTGGTCCAGGTCGGTGACCAGGCCATGGCGGACCGCTACACCTACCTGCCGTTGATCGGGATTTTTCTGGTTTTCATCTGGGGAATGAGCGAGGCGTGTGGGCACTGGCAGGTGGCCAAACCTACGGTTGTTTTTTTTGCCGGGTTCCTGCTGGCCGTCTGCGCGTTCCAAACGCGAGACCAGTTGCATTATTGGCAGAACAGCGGAACGCTCTTCCGCCACGCGCTGGCCGTGACGGAAAATAATTACGTCGCGGAAAATAACCTCGGCACGTGGCTGGCGAGCCAGGGACATGTGACCGAAGCGATGGATTGCTACCGTGAATCGTTGAAAATCAAGCCCGGGAATGCGGACGCGCTGTATGATTTGGGCAACGCCTTTGCCCGGCTCGGGGACTGGGACAATGCCATCGCGGATTATCGCCGCGCTCTGGAAATCTCTCCCAACCAGGCCGACACATTGGACAACCTGGGTCTGGCACTGGCGGCGAAGCGGCAGTTTGCCGAAGCCATCACGAATTTCGAGGCAGCGCTGAAATTGGACCCCGATTCTGCCGGCGCACACAACAATCTCGCCACGGTTTTATTCATGCAACACCGGTTTGACGAGGCCGCGCAACACTATCGCGAGGCGCTCCACGTCACGCCCGACAACCCGCAAATTTATGTCAATCTCGGCGACACCTTCGTCCGGCTGGGCCGTACGAACGAAGCAGTGAAGTGCTATCAGGCAGCGCTGCAACTCAGACCCGATGACGCGAAAGTCGAGGCTAAATTGCAGGCGCTGGGTGCCCCGGCGAATCTCAAGCCTCCAGCGAACTGAATTCGCGAATCATGGCCTTCCACCACGGCGCGAGCAATTCGTCGGGCCGCAACCAGGCCTGCTGGTGCAGCCACACGAGCGAGTGCGCATCTGCCAGGATGAGGAGCCGTTCGGCGTCGGTCAGCCGGTCCGGGCCCCGCGCCAGCAACTTCTCACTCAACGCACGGACTTCATTGCTTCCGACACCGAGTTTCGTGAGTTGTTCGGCATAGACCGGATTGAGCTGTTTTTCGCGCAACAGAGAAACGTGGATGGCATTCACATACGGATCAAGCACCGCTTCGGCCAGGCCCGCGTGCGGACGGCGCGGGGTAGTGTCTTCCGTGAGTTCATGCACCTTCATGCGCGCGCGCAAGGCGACCAGTTCCGGCGGTGGCGCCGTTTCCTCCGGCGTCAGGAAAAAATCCATTTTACGCGCCCGTTTTCCCAGGCTGCGCCGGCTGGTGAACACACTCAGCGGGATGGAAAGCGCCATTCCGGCGAGCACGGGCGTGAACCACCAGAACAACGTCTGGTCGAGCTGCCACATGAACGCGCCCCAGATCAGTCCCACCAGCGTTTGCCACCAATGCCGCGCGACCGCGGTCGGCCAGGCAGTCCCGTCCGCGGCGCGCCTTTGCGGGCCCCAGCTCACGGTGGCGCCGAACAGGTTGGTGAGAACGAATTGCGTGTGCCAGAGCATCAGGAGCGGCGCGTGTAACGTCGAGAAAATGGTTTCGCCGACAACGCCCAGCGTGGCGCGCGCCAGACCGCCGAACGCGCGCCGGCGCACTCCGTCGAAAGCCAGATCAATCAGCGCCAGCGCTTTGGGCAGCATGATGACCACCATGCAGATGACGAACAGGAGCAACGCGTGCGCGGTGCCGCTCAGGTTGGTCAGGTAACCGTGCACCGTAATTTCCGACAGGCGGGTATGTTTTTGATACCAGTGAATCCAGTTGAACGTGATCAAAAACAGCAGCCACAGCGGCCCGGCCAGATAGCCGCAAATGCCCAATATCAAATGCAGCCGGCTTACGCCGCGCAACCCCTTCGCAAAAAGGACCAGGCCGTGCTGCAAATTCCCCTGGCACCAGCGGCGTTCGCGCCGCGCGTTTTCGATGATTCCCTGCGGAGCCTCCTCGTAACTGCCCTCGAGGTCGTAGGCAAACCAGATTCCCCAGTTCTCCCGCGACAACAGGGCCGCCTCCACGAAATCGTGGCTGAGAATCTGGCCGCCGAATGGCCGGCGTCCCGGCAATTGCGGCAGATCGCAGAACTGCATGAACGGCTCCGTGCGAATGAGGGCGTTATGTCCCCAATAATTTCCGAGATCGAGCGCCCAATAATTCAATCCGGCGATGAACACCGGAGCGTACAGGCGGTTGGCGAATTGCTGGATGCGGCCGAAGAGCGATTCGGCGTTCACCAGCGCCGGCACGGTTTGAACCAACCCGGCATTCGGGTGCGCCTCCATCAGTTTCACCAGATCCACAATCGTTTGCCCGCGCATGACGCTATCGGCGTCGCACACCATGAAGTAGCGGTAACGGCGGCCCCAGGCGTTGAGGAAGTCGCGCACGTTGCCGCTCTTGCCGCCTTCATTGTTCAAGCGGCGGCGATAGTAAATGCGGCCGAGCGCGTCGAGCTCGCGGACCAGATCGCACCAGCACCGTTCCTCCGCAACCCATTTGTCCGGGTCCGTTGAGTCGCTCAGGATGAAAAAGTCAAACCGTTCAAGTTCGCGGGTGCGTTCGAGCGATTCATACGTGGCGCGCAGGCCTTGAATGACGCGGATGGTATTCTCGTTGCAAATGGGGAAGACAATGGCGGTGCTCGTGCCGACGATGCTTTGTGCGCGGTAATCCCCCAACTGCGTGATGCGCTGCCGCGTGCCAAACCGCTGCAAGACGAAGCCGTACAGACCATGCATGCAGCCGATGGCCGCGAACAAAAACAAAATCACAAACAGAATCAGCAACACCGTACGGGAAGCGGACCAGCCGGTGCGCCAGAGCAGGTCCGCAAACAGCATCGAGACCAGCCCCGTCAACATGACGGCGGATGAGTAGAACAGGAACAGCCGCCAGCCGCGCTGAATGTGGGGCAGGGCGGGAACGCCGGGCAACAGCGATGGGTATGTGTCCGGCATGGTTCAATGCGTCAGGATGAAAACGACCACCAGCAGCAGCGCAAACAGGGTCCAGACCAGTGTCATCTTGAAATACGGCAGGCGGCCCAGATTGGTCAGCGTGGTGATGGGCCCGAGGTCCAGCGAGCGCGGCGCCATTTTTGAAAGCTGGAAATCCGGCCCGGCGCGGAAATAGGTTTCGCGCATGGCGCCGACGAATTCCGGCGGCCACGGTGCAGGGCACAGGAATTGTTCCTGCCATCGCCCGGGCATGTCGGCGAGCAACAACGCCAAACGTCCGCGGGTCGTCAGCATTTGGTCGGCGTTGGCGGGTGATTCCTGGAGCACGGCGGCGAACCATTCAATTACGAGCCGGTCCATTTCCTCGGCGGCGAGCTGGGTGGCTGACCGGGTCGGCTCGGCGGGCGCGCGGCGCATGGCGCGTTCGAGCACGCGGAGAACCAGCTGGCCGAGCAACGCCTTGTTGCGCACGCGCAACGCATGGAAATAATTTTCCACTTTCGCGTAAGCGGCGTTCCACTCTTCCAGGGGTCGGCCCGCCAATTGGCCGGTGGGGCCGGTCACGGCGGACTCCATTGATACGTCCATGTTTCGGTCAGATTGTTGGTGCCTTTTTGCAGCGTGCATCGGAGGTCCACCGGGTCGGTATTGCCCGCCTGGGGCTGCAATTTCAGGATGACGCGCCAGGTATGGAGAAACGGGTTGCGCAGAACAAAGTTGTCCACGATCGCGGCATTCGTGCTGCAATTGGCGATGGCTTGCGGCGGCGCGTCCTCTGGCACGGCGTCCAGTTTCGGCCCCGCGAAGTCAATGACAAATTGGCGGGTGTTGGAAAAATGCGAGTCGAGACCGACGCGCGTGGAGATGGCCCGGTTTGCCGACAACCTCGAATCCGCCACCCCGCTTTCCCAGCAGACGGCGTAACTGAAGCGGTAAGGCTGCAACGGCGACGGCTTGTCTTTGGGATTCCAGAAAGCGACGATGTTATCGAGGCCCTCGTACCCGGTGCTCAACTCGACGAGGTGCAAATCGCCGTCACCCCAGCCGCCGTGCCGCTCGACCCACATGCTCGGCACGAGTTGCGCGGGATTGAACGTGTCCTGGTAGGCCGCAAACGAGCGCTCGCGCTGGAACAACCCGAAGCCGCGTATATCCGGCGCATGAAAAATCTGGTGGCGCATCACGGGCGGATTATCGAGCGGACGCCAAAGAACTTCGCCACTGTTCATGCGCATGAGCAACCCGTCGCTGTCGTGGACCTCCGGGCGGTAATCATCGAACTTGCGCTCGGAACTTTTGCCGAACCAGAACATGCTGGTCAACGGCGCCAGCCCGACGGTTCTGGTCGGCGGGCACGCCGGGTTTACTTCCCGAACCAGATTCGTTTCCCGAAAGAAAAGCACGGCGTTCACGTCCACCACCGTCGTGTCACCGGGGATGATGTGAAATTCATAAGCGCCGGTGCAACGCACGCTGTCGAGAATGGCGTACAAGGTCAGGTCTCTGTCGCTCTTTCGCGGTTTGCCCAGCCACCAGTCGGTAAAGATGGGAAATTCCTCCGGACGATCCGGCTCGCCGCAATCCAGCGCCAGGCCGCGTGCCGACGGGCCGTAAACCTGGCCTTTGCCCAGCAGCCGGTAATAGCTGGCTCCGAGAAACGCCCCCAGCTCGTCCCATTTGTTTGTTTCGTTCAGTTGAGTCAACAGGCGAAAGCCTGCGTAACCTGTATCCGCCGGGATCTGATTCTGGATGTGCAGGGCGCGGTAATTGAAAAAATCCTGCACAAAACGGATGGGCTGTACGTGCGTCGCGGTGAATTCATTCACGTGGACGGGTTCCTGATACAAATAGCCCGGATGAAAAAATTCGACCCGAAAGGGCAAGTCTTCGGATGCCCACAGCGCCTTGTCGTGCCGAAACTCGATTTCCCGGTATTTATCGTAATCCAGGTTGTCCTGCCGCAGCACCTTCGGCAGATCGGCGCGGGGCGAATGAAAAGGATGATGCGCGCGCTCCAATGCGCGCTTCGCCACATAGTCCAGGGTCACCTCGGCCGCCTCCGGTCCGGCCCAGGCGCGGCCCGCCAGTGTCGTCGCGATGATCAGAATCGAACAACTCCGTTGCCACATGCCAGCCACAAGGAAAACAAACCGGCAGAAATTTGCAAGTTCGGCGCGGAACCTGTTGATGACCAGTATGTTGTGATGCTTTTTGTGGGGCAGTCCGTCGCTTCACCCATAAAAAGGGCGCGAATTTGCCAATTCTCCGCGCCCTTTCAGTCTCAAATCCAGTTTATGTCAAAACGATCTTGTCGCCTTCTCTGAGCGTCACAATGGCTTTTTTCCAGTCGGGCGCCTTGCCCGCCTGGGGGGTGCGCTGACGGCGCAGTTTGCCGCGCACGTTCAACGTGTTCACTTTGATGACCTTGATTTTGTTGGCTTTGAACAGTTCCTCCACCGCCTGGCGGATTTCATGTTTGTTGGCACGAGGATCGGCTACCACGGTGTATTGATTGTATTTCTCGCCCTGGCGGGTCCCCTTTTCCGTGAGCCGGACGGTTTTGATGACTTCAAAGGTGTTCATTGTATGTTGGTTAAATTAGTTAAATCGGTGATTAGGTAAATGAGCGAACATTCGCGGCTAACTTGTTTAACCAGTTTAACCAATCACTCATTTAACCATGTAACGAATTACTCTCTTGTCAGCCGCGCTTCGACCTTCTCAAACGCATCTTTCGTAAACAGCAGCCGGTTTGGCCGTAACACGTCATAAGTGCTCAACGCATCGCTGGTGGTCAGCGCCACACCCGGAATATTGCGCGATGCGAGCATAAGATTTTTGTCCGTGCCCGACGACACCACCAGGGTTGAGCCTTTCAAATCCAATGCCGTCATCAGACCGGCAAATTCCTTCGTCTTGGGCGAAGCCAGCTTCAATTCGCCAACCACGACCACATCACCGGCTTTGAGCCGTTCGCTGAGGGCCTTGCGCAATGCCAGCGCGCGGGTCTTCCTGGAAACTTTTTTGCTGAAATCGCGGGGTTTGGGACCGAAGACCACCCCGCCGCCGCGCCACAATGGTGATTGAAACGAACCGGCGCGGGCGCGGCCAGTGCCCTTCTGTCGCCACGGCTTTTTATTCGTGCCGGCGACTTCCCCGACGTTTTTGGTGCTGGCGGTGCCGCTGCGCCGCGCGGCATGATACGCGGCGACCACGTCGTGCACCGCCTGCGTGCCTTTGCCGCCTTCGACGAGGGGGAACTTCACTTCGAGTTCGCCCTCGTTCTTCCCTTCGATGTTCTTGATGGCAATCTTCATTTGCAGTTCGGTGGTAGGGCTGCGCTGCCGCGCAGCCGTGGACGACCAGCAGGTCGTCCCTACCGGATTACTTCTTCGCTTCCTCAGGTTTGGGCTCGGCTTTCTTTTCAGCAGCGCCTTTCCGCTTCATTGGCGCGACACTCACCGGCGGTTTCCAGCCCTTGGGTCGTTTCTTCGATTCGCGGATGACGACATAATCGCCTTCCGAGCCGGGAATTGCCCCTTTGATGAGCAACAAGTTGTCCGCCTCGCGCACCTGAACCACTTCGAGGTTTTGCGTGGTGCGTTGGACCTGGCCCATGTGGCCGGGCATTTTCTGGCCGCGCATGACTGTGCCGGGAAAAAGGCGCTGGCCGATCGCGCCGACACGCCGGCCCCAGCCTTTTTGCCCGTGCGTCGAAGGGCCGCCGGCAAAACCGTGGCGCTTCATGACACCCTCAAAGCCGCGGCCTTTTGTAATGCCGATGGCATCCACAAAATCACCCGGAGCAAACAGCGCCGGGCCGACCACGTCGCCCGGTTTCACTTCTTTGGAGAAATTGCGGAATTCCCGGATGCGTTTGACAGCTGCGCCGTTGTGTTTCTTGATGTGCCCGAGCAAGGGTTTGGTCACGCGTTGTTCCTTCTGGTCGTCGAAGCCGAGTTGCACGGCGTTGTAGCCGTCTTTGCCTGCCTGGGTCTTCACCTGCAGGACGCGATTGGGGCCCGCGAGCACGACCGTCACAGGAATCAACACACCGCTCGCGTTGTAAACGCGCGTGTTACCGAGTTTTTTTCCTAAAAGTCCGAGGGGCATGAGTTCGTAATTGGTTGAATTAGTGATTGGTTAAATCAGGCTCGCGGGCGTCTTCTCATTTGCTTGTTTAACGAGTTGCTCATTTAACTTCTAAATTTTAATCGTGATGTCCACGCCGGCGGGCAAATTGAGCTTCTTCAATTCGTCCACGGTTTTGGCGGTCGGCTCGATGATATCAATCAGCCGTTTATGGGTGCGTTGCTCGAAAGTCTCCTGCGATTTCTTGTCCGCGTGCGGCGAGCGTTGCACGGTAAAGCGTTCGACCCGGGTCGGAAGTGGAATGGGGCCGGCGACGCGCGCGCCGGTGCGCTTGACGGTGTCGGCAATTTCGCGGGCGGACTGGTCTATGACGCGATGGTCATAGGCCTTAAGGCGGATGCGGATGCGTTGGGCAGCCATACAAAGAACAATTGTCTGTTAATGGTTTAGTTACATTTGCCGCTTCCATTTTCAGAAGCAGACGCGGAGTGTAACAATTAAACTCGTCGGTGCAACAAGTTTTTTGAGGAAATTTCGATGTGGCATGACGGGCTGGCACGCAGAGTCGAGGGCCTGATTTCGGAATGTTACGAACGCGCGCGAATGTCGCAAAAACGTAACAATTCCGCCATGCCCCCGTCACAAGACGCCGCCAATTTGTGCGCGCGTGAAGCCAAATCAAATCCGGAAAAGCGCCAGAATACACCGGAACATATGGGCCATGCTCTTTGGAGGCGTGGGCGTATTAATGGGCCTCAACCCACGGCTCTGCGCGCAATCGTCTGCCGATGCACTGATTGACAAACTGGAGCAGAAAGGCATTCTCACGTCCGCGGAAGCGAAGGAATTGCGAACGGAAACCGCGGAGTTGGACACCAACCTGGTCAATCGGCTCCCGGCTTCCAAATGGAGGCTGGCGGATTCGATCAAAACCATCGGCTTGTTTGGCGACGTCCGGCTTCGTTATGAATACCGCGGCGTGAACAACCCTACGCCGAACGCCGTGCCGCCGGGCGGGGTGAGTAGCGGTGCGACGGGCGACACCTACCGCCGCGAGCGGTTCCGGTACGCTTTGCGCCTTGGTCTGCGAGGCGACTTGTTTGATGACTTCAATTACGGGGTCCGGCTCGAAACTTCCGCCAATCCGCGTTCGCCATGGGTCACGTTTGCGGATGACACCGGCAAGAGTTCTTCCAGTCCCCTCAGCGGCACGCCGTCGGACAAATCCGGCGATGGGATTAATGTCGGGCAGATTTACCTTGGTTGGCATCCGAGCGATTGGTTTGAAATGACCGTGGGCAAAATGCCGATGCCGCTTTATACCACTCCGATGGTGTGGGATTCGGATATCAACCCGGAAGGCGCGTTTGAAAAGTTCAAATATTCCATCGGAGATGTTGATTTGTTCGTTGATTTCGGGCAATTCGATTACCAGGATCCCACGGCCGCTTCGGCCTTCCCCTCGAGTGACACGTTTGTGCTGGCCTGGCAAGGCGGTGGCAGTGTGAAGTTTGGCAAGGCCATGCTTTTTAAAATCGCGCCGGTACTCTACAGCTATACCGGCGTGGGAAATCCGCCCGCCTCCGGTTCTCAGCCCAACCTCGACAGTACTTATTACCCGTTCATCGGACAGGGCGACGTAAACGGATTAAACGGCGCTTATAATCAAGCGGGCATCAACGATCTCCTGGTATTGGAAATCCCCGTGGAATTCGATTTTAAGATTTACCAGACCCCGCTGGGTACCATCCAGGCACGGTTGTTCGGCGACGTGGCCTACAATTTTTACGGTGATGACCGCGCCCGCGCAGCCTATACTGCCGGCGGCGGCAACGGTCCGGGCGGCGCATTCCCCGGGCTGGCCTCGGCGGCCACCGGCCAGAACAGAGCCTATCAAGTCGGTTTGGGCCTCGGCAGTGACGGGCCGGTCTATGGCCCGACTCAAGGCCTGGTTTATGGCTCCACTTCGAAAAAGAACACCTGGGAAGCCCGGTTTTACTGGCAGCACATCGAACAATATGCTCTGGACGTGAACCTGATTGACTCCGACTTTTTTGAAGGCCGCGGCAATCTTCAGGGATTTTATTCGGCGTTCGCCTATAGCATCTCAGACGCCATCATCGGCACGATTCGTTACGGCTATGCCGAACGAATCAAGGACGGTTTAGGGACCGGCGGCAACAACCTGGATATTCCTGGAATCAATCCGATTACCGATTACAGCCTGGTGCAGCTGGACCTGACCTGGAGATTCTAGCAAGCGGGGCTGCGGGCCGCCGCACTGGAATCGTGTGTTGTCAGCGCAGCACACCAGTCTGATAGTTCAAGTCGGCTTGCTGGATCAACACGGAGTATCGGGCGCTCGTGTTCGCGATTTGTGCCGAGGTCAAATTCAACTGAGCCTGGCTTAACTCGACAATGGAACTGATGCCGGTCTGGTAGCGTGCCTGGGCCAGATCGTAAGCCTCGGCGGCATGGCGAGCCAGTTGTTCGGTTGTGTGAAGCTGTTCCACTGCGTTATTGACGTTCAACCAGGCAATACGTACGTCACGAATTACGTTGTCTTCCGCAGAACGCAACAACGCGTCCTCGGACTGCGCCTTTAATTCGGCCTCGTGTTGACGCGCGACATACAGCCCGCCGGCAAATATCGGCAGGCTCAATAGCACCCCGCCTGCGACGTAATCATCCGGTAAATGGCTGTCGTGGACCGGCGCAGCGCCGGCCACGCCTGCGGCGGAAACCGTCGGCAGGCGCGAGTCCCGTTCGGCTTTTGCGAAACGGAGCGCCGAATCACGCTCGTCGCGCAGGCTCTGCAATTCCGGGCGCTGAGACAGCGCGGTTTGAACCAGGTCGGCAACGTCGTTGGTCGCGGGCGTCGCGGGTGGCGACTGTTCGACCAGTTGAAATTGATGAAATTCGCGATAGCCCAGGGCCGTTGACAGCGTTGCCATGGCGGCGTCGGCATCGTTCTGGGATTTTTCCACCAACAAACGGGCCTGTTCCAATTCCACCTGCGCAAAGCTCACGTCCAATTCGGACCGCAATTTGTTCGTGGCCAAGGCGGCGACCTGATCGCGCAGCAACTGACGGGTATCAAGCGTCTGTTGGGCGACGCGGAGCACCGCCTGCGCCGCCAGCGCGCCGAAATAGGCCGTATCCGCCTGCAACAACACCTGCTCGCGCGTGGTGTTGGCGTTTTGATTTTCTGCCTGTGCCTGAAACCTGGAACTGGCCGTGAGATTGGCTGTCCGCCCGAAGTCAGTGATGAGCTGGGTGATGCCGAGACCGCCTGCGGCCCGATCAAAAACGCTCGGGTTGTTCAAACCGCCGGCCAGGATTCGTGTGTCTTCGGAGCCGGTACCAACGGCGGTGCCGTAGAGGTCCACGCTGGGGAAGAATCCGGCCCGAGTTTCGATGACCGCCTCCTGCGCGGCAAGCGCCCGATAATTCGCGGCGGCGATTTGCGGATGATTCTGCAGCGCCAGTTTCTGCGCATCCGCCAGCGTCAGGGTCGGCGCGGTATTGGTGAGGTCGGCCTTGGCCGTATTGGTTACGAGCAGCAGGCAGAACAGGATGGGACGCAGGTCTCTCATAAGTTATTGTCTCGATTGAGGTATCGGTGTAGGAGTTGCCGTCGGCTCTTCGGTTTTTCGATAAATGATATAGTAGGCGGCCGGGACAATGAACACGGTGAGCACCACCGAGACCGCCAGCCCGCCGATGATCGCGCGCGCCAGCGGTGCATACGCCTCGCTCCCGGTTCCCAGCTTGGTGGCCATCGGAATCAAACCAATCAGCGTGGCCAACGAGGTCATCAGCACAGGACGCAGCCGCACGCGGCAGGCCAGGGAAACGGCCTGGTGCAACGGCCGGCCCTCTGCGCGCAGCCGATTGGTGAATTCCACAATCAGAATGCTGTTGGACACCACGATGCCCACCATCATTACCACGCCCATCAGCGACATCACGTTCAGCGTCGTGCCGGTCACGAATAGCATCAGGAGCACGCCGGTCAGACCAGTCGGCACCGCCAGCAGGATCAGCAGCGGGTGCAGGAACGATTTGAACTGCGCCACCAGAATCAAATACACCAGCAACGTCGCCAGGATCAGACCCAGTCCGAAACTGCGAAACGACACCTGCATCGCCTGCGCCGATCCGCGTACGGCGACGCGCACACTCTCCGGCAGCTTCGTGCTATGAATGATTTTCTGTATGCCGTGCAACACCCCGCCCAGCTCTTCGCTCGTCGGCGACACATACACATCCATGACACGCCGGAGTTGGTAGTGGTCCACTTCGGTCGGCGACTCAATGTGCATCACCTCGCTCACAGCATCCAGCCGGGTTGGTTGGGCGGAATGCGCGGCGCGCAGCAGAACGGAGGTCAGATCCGGCAGATTTTTCACCCGGTTTTCCGGATATTGGACAGTGAGGAAATAGTCGTTGCCGCTTTTAGGGTCCACCCAATAGCTGGGTGCGATCATCATGTCCGAGGTCAGCGCGGTGATGACGTTGTCCACCACTTCCTTTTCATCCAGGCCCAGTTCACTGGCCCGCACGCGGTCGATGTTCAGTTGCAGGGCCGGGTAATCCACGTCCTGCGGCACCAGCACGTCGCTTACGCCCGGCAGTTGGCGCGCCCGTTGCGCGATTGCCACCGTCGCCCGGTGCATGGCTTCCATATCCATCCCGCTCACCTGAATGTCCAGCGGCGCCGGCAAACCCATGTTCAAAATGGCATCCACCAGTCCGCCGGTCTGGAAGTAAGCGGTCATTTGCGGCAATTCCTTTTTCAACCGCGCCCGGACCAGGTCCATGTATTGGAAGCTGCTGAGATGATGACCGGCTTTCAGCCCCACCTGCACGAACGCCGTGTGCGGCCCTGCGTTGGGCGTGTAGATGGAGGAAAAGCCCGGGGTGACGCCGATGTTCGAGACGATGATTTTCAGGTCCCCGGCCGGCACAACTTCGCGCACGATTTGCTCAACCTTTTCCACCAGTTGGTCGGTGGTTTCGATGCGCGTTCCGGTGGGGGCCTTGAGGTTGATGACGAACTGGCCGGGGTCGGTGCGCGGAAAATAGGCTTCGCCGACAAACGGATAAAGCCCCAAGCTCAAAATGAAAATCCCGGTGATTCCCAACACCGTTGCCACCGGCCGGACAAGCGCCAGCTTCAAATAGCCTTCATACCGGTCAAGCATCTGCTGGAATCTCCGGTTGAACCAACGATTGAAGCGTGTTCCCCACGAAAGTGAGGCGCCGGTTTCCGGTGCACCGTCATGCTCGTGATGGATTTTGATGAGCTTGGCGCAGAACAGCGGCACGACCGTCATCGCCACCAGATACGAGGCGAACAATGAGAGGATCACGGCTAACGCCAGCGCGGTGAACAGAAATTTGCTGACGCCGTAAAGAAATATGACCGGGAAAAATACAATGGCCGTCGTCAGCGTTGCCGCCAGCACGGGCAATGCGACTTCACGTCCCCCGCGCTCGGCGGCGATTTCGGGTGGTTCCCCCATCTCCATGTGGCGGAAAATGTTTTCGAGCACGACCACCGAGTTATCAATCAACCGCGAAAATGCCAGCGCGAGCCCCCCGAGAATCATCGCGTTGACGGTGCTATTGCCCATGGCCAGGGCGATGAAGGCTGCCAAGGCCGAAAGCGGAATGGAAAGAAAAACCGCTACCGTCGCCCGCATACTGCCCAGAAAGATCAGAATCATCACGCCGGTCAGCACCAGCCCAATCAGTCCTTCGTGGATCAGGTTTTCAATGGCGTTGCGCACGAACACGGACTGGTCGAAGACGACCCTGGTGATCAGTTGTCTGGGGACGTCCAGGAGGTGGGCGACCGCGTTTTTGATTCCGTCCACGACGGCAATCGTGTTGGCGTCGCCGCCCTGCTTGAGGACGGGCAGATAGACCGAGGGCTGCCCGTCCACGCGCACGACGTTGTATTGGATCTGCGAGGCGTCCTGGGCCTTGCCCACGTCGCCCACCAGCACCGAGGCGTCGCCCACGGTCTTGAGCGGGAGCAAATTGATGTCCTTGACGTCGTTGATCTGGCTGTTGGCGTAGAGATTGTAGTCCAGCCCGCCAATTTTCACGTCTCCGGCCGGCAGAATCAGGTTGGCGTTGTTGACCGAGCGGACCACGTCCATCACGCTCAATTGATGCGCCTCCAACTTCAGCGGGTCCACGTACACCATGATTTGGCGATAGCGCCCGCCAAAGGGCATGGGCACCGACGCCCCCGGCACGTTGGCCACCTGGTTGCGCACGTCGAATTGGCCCAGATCGCGCAGCTTGGCTTCACTCAAGCCCTGGCCTTTGAGCGTGATCAAACACACCGGCAGACTGGAGGCGTCGAATTTCAACAACACCGGCGGCAAGGTCCCTGGCGGCAGCCGGCGCAGGTCGGCCATGGCCAGGTTGGCGATACTGGTCACCGCCGAGTCGGCGTTGACGCCCGGCTGGAAATAGACCTTGATCAAACTCACGCCCGGGAGGGAACGCGACTCGATGTGGTCAATCCCGGCGCCCAGGGTGAAGAAGCGCTCGAAGCGCCCGGTGATGTCGTTCTCGACCTGTTCGGGGGGCATACCCGAATAGAAGGTGGCGACGACGACCACGGGGATTTTGATGGGCGGAAACAAATCCACCGGCATGCGCACCAGGCTGGTCACCCCCACCACGCACGTGATCAGGCAGATGACGACGATCAGGTACGGATAGCGGATGGCAAAACGCGACATGA
>Ga0335081_10011312_pt1 | contig 14426 bp, 17 predicted proteins | sample Lox_Sample_35_FD_206713 | JGI IMG/M metagenome (GOLD analysis project Ga0335081, IMG submission 206713) | Soil microbial communities from Loxahatchee National Wildlife Refuge, Florida, United States - Lox_Sample_3.5 | ecosystem: Environmental > Terrestrial > Soil > Wetlands | place: USA... | reverse complement strand
CCCCGGGCCGCCGGCCAACCGCGCGTTGATTTCGGCGATCGACTATACCTCCGAGACCGACCGCACCAGGGTGGCGTTCGCGGCGACCACCTTCCAGCGCACGCTGCACGACTCGCCGGGCAGGCGCTTTTTCATCATTTCGGGCCCGGTGAGCTACGTCTGCGACCCCGTGGCGCACACCATTACCCGTTACTGGGGCTATCCGATCGCGGCGGCGCAGCCCACCACGTTCGGTGCCGGAAGCTCGGCCGTGATCGCGACCAAGGTGAGCGCCTGCAATTTCGACTACGCGCCGAACGTCGCGCCGCAGATCGGACTGCTTACGCTGAGCCTGACCCTTTCCGCGCCCACCTCATCGGGCGTGGCCGAAACCGTCTCGCTTTACCATGCGATCCACGTCAGCAATGTGCCTTGAGCCGCGGCGGCTGCGGCGCGCGCGGCAGCGCGGGTTTTCGCTCATCCTGGCGCTGTTCCTGCTCGTCTCGCTGGCCGCGATGGGCGCATACCTGCTGACCATTTCGAACTTGCAGCAGGAATCCTCCGCGGCCGATGAGCTGGGCGCCAGGGCCTATCAGGCGGCTCACTCCGGCATCGACTGGGGCCTGTACGAGCTGCTACGTGACCCGGGCAGCGCCTACGCCAGCGCCTGCAACGCCGCTATCTTGCCGGCCGCCCCGGCGGCGCAGACCTTCGCCCTGAGCGGCGGGCTGGCCGCGTTCAGCGTCAAGGTCGAATGCAATTCGACAGCGCCCACCACCGAAGGCGCGACCAGCGGCTTGCGCGCCTACGTGCTGAAGGCTACGGCCTGCAATCAGGCGAGCTGCCCCGGGACTCAAGGCCCGGCTTATGTCGAGCGGCAATTACAGGCAACCGTTACAAACTGACAAAAAGGCCATTGACAACAAATAGTTATTTCTTTATCTTGAACTGGTTTGGGAGAATGGCGGATGGTGGCGAGATGAAGTGGTGGTCGGCCAATAAGAAAAAGCGCGAGCCCGGCTGGCTGGTGGCATCGCTGCGGCCGCAGGAGCTCGCCGTCGTTCATGGCCGCATCGGCCTGAACGGCAAGGCGCGCATCGGCAAGCTCGACTCGGGCGCGCTGGAGGGCGACTACGCCGGCGCCGAGCGGCTGAGCAGGGAATGGCATCTCGAGCGCTATCGATGCGCCACGCTGCTCGAGCCGGGCGACTACCAGCTGCTGCTGGTCGAGGCGCCCAACGTTCCGCCCGCCGAATTGAAGGCGGCGATCCGCTGGCGCATCAAGGACCTGCTCGATTACCACGTCGACGACGCTACGGTCGACGTGCTCGACATTCCGCCCGACCCCTCGGGCGCGGCGCGCAGCCACTCGATGTATGCGGTGGCGGCGCGCAACGAGGCGGTCCAGGCCTGCATAGAGCGCTTCGACGCGGCGCAAATTCCGCTCTCGGTCATCGACATCGCGGAGACCGCGCAGCGCAACATCGCCTCGCTGTACGAGGACGACGGACGCGGCGTCGGCTTGCTGTATCTTGGCGAGAGCAGCGGTCTGTTCACCATCAATTACCGCCGCGAGCTCTACCTCGCGCGCCGCATCGACATCGGGCACGAACAGATCTCGGCCGCGCCGGAGCGCGCCGAGGCATTCAACCGCATCGCGCTCGAGCTGACGCGCACGCTCGACCACTTCGACCGCCAGTTCGGCTTCGTCGCGGTCAACAAGCTGCTGCTCGGGCCGGAGGCGGAAGAAAGCGGCCTGCTCGAGTATCTCAGGTCGAACCTGGATATTCCGATTTCCCGCGTCGATCTGGGCGCTACGCTCGCTTTCGATTCCGATGCGCGCCCCGACCCGCGCACCGAATGGCAGCGCTTTCACCTCATTGGCGCGTCGCTGCGCTACGAAGCCAAGGCGCCCTGAGGGTCCACGGTGAGCCAGCAGATCAATCTTTTCAATCCGATCTTCCTGCGGCAGGAAAAATATTTCTCCGCCAAGACGATGATCGAGTCGCTGGTCCTGATCCTGATCGCGCTGGGCGCCTTCTACGTCTATGCCAGTAACGAGGTGAAGTCGTTCGAGGAAGTGGCCGCGGATGCCGCGCACCAGCTCGCCGACACGCGCGAGCGCTTCATCAGCCTGGGCGGCGAGCTCTCGCCGCAGCGGCGCAGCAAGCTGCTGGAAGCGCAGCTGGCGCGCGCCGAGAGCGACTTGCGCGGCAAGCAAGCGCTGCTCGCCTCGCTGCACGGTGCCGCCGCGGAGAAGGCGCAGGGCTATTCGCAGTACTTCGCCGCCTTCGCGCGCCAGACGCTGCCCGGGGTTTGGCTGACGGGTTTCAGCGTCGGTGACGGCGGCGAAGAGCTAAGCGTTCGGGGCCGCGTGTTGCATCCCGACCTGGTGCCGACGTACATCCGCGCGCTGAACAAAGAGGAGGTCATGCGCGGGCGCTCGGTAACACGGCTCAAGCTGGTGGCGCACAACGAGCCGGCGCCGGCGGCCGACGCGGCGCCGCAGGCGGGGCCGGCGCGCTACGTCGAGTTCGAGCTGTCGATGCCGCTCGCCGCGCCGCAGCCCGGGAAGGAAGGCAACAAATGACGCCGCAGCTGCGGCGCTATGTCGAGCGCATCGACGCCCTCAGCTTGCGCGAACGGGTGCTGATTTTCATTGCGGCCGCGCTGGTCCTGATCGCGTTCGCCTACTTGGGCTTCATCGCTCCGCTGATGGAGAGGGACAAACGCCTCGGACGCGAAGTCGGGCGCCGCCAGACCGAGCTTGCCATGTTGCAGGCCCAGTTGCAGGCGATGGCGCGCTCGAGCGAGATGCGCCCGGACGAAGTGAACCGCGCCAAGCTGGCGGGCTTGCAGCACCAGCTCGCGCAGCTCGACAAGCAGATCGATGAAGCTGCGAGCCGCTTCACCTCGCCGCGGCACATGCGCGACGTCCTGCAGGAGATCCTGGCGCGCAACCCGCGCCTGCAGCTGGTCGATCTCAAGACCCTGCCGGTCGACCTGTTCGGCAATTCGGATACCCGCGGCCCGCGGCCGATCTACCGGCATGCGCTCGAGCTCACCGTGAGCGGGGCATACCTTGACCTATATGCCTACCTGCGGCAGCTGGAAGGCCTGCCGACGCGGTTATACTGGCGCAAGGCTGATCTCGCAGCGGGCGACTATCCAAAAGTGGTGCTGAGGCTTACGGTTTATACGCTGAGCTTCGATCCGTCGTGGATGAGCGTATGAGGCTGGCGCAGATTTATTGCTACCTGTTGACCGGCCTCGCGACAACGCAGGTGCTCGCCGCCGGGCCGGATGCAGGGCTGCCGGCCCAGGGCTTCGCGGATCCGACGCGACCGCCGTACAGCGGACGTGCGAACGCCGCGGACGAGTCCCCGGTCGCGGGGCCCGAGTTGCAGTCGGTTCTGATTTCGACTACGCGCAATGTGGCGGTGATCAACGGGCAAACCGTGCCGCTGGGCGGAAAGTTTCGAGACGCAACGCTGATCCGCATCACCGAATCCGGAGTCGAGCTGCGTAGCGGAAGCCAGGTCGAGTTGCTCAGGCTGTTTCCACAGGTGCAGAAGAAGTCGCTGCCAAGCGACGAGCCGCGGAGGCGGAACTAGAACATGAAGAAAGCATTCTTGATCGTCGCCGTATCGGTGCTCGGAGGTTGCGCCACGCCGCCGCCCCGGCCAAGCGGCATCGAACCCGGCATACGCGCGGCGCTTGAGCCGGCAGCCAAGAAGGAAACCCCGAGCGCGGCCCTCGACCAGGCGCTGCTGCCTCCGCTTCGCATGGCCATGCCCGAAGTGCGCGGACAGCCCGTGGAGCCCAGGTTCGACCTTTCGGTCAACAACGCGCCGGCGGCACAGGTGTTCAACTCGATCGTGTCGGGCACGCGCTACAGCATGCTGGTGCCGCCGAGCGTGAGCGGGACGATCTCGGTCAACCTCAAGGACGTTTCGATCACCGAAGCGCTCGACTCGATCCGAGAGCTCTACGGCTACGACTACAAGATCGAGGGCACGCGCATCTTCATCCTGCCTGCGGGCCTGCAGACGCGCATCTTCCAGGTGAACTACCTGCAGGGCCAGCGCCGCGGAACGAGCGAGGTGCGGGTGCAATCGGGCTCGATCTCGGACACAACCGGAATCAATCAGGCCCCCACCCCTTCCTCGATCGCGAATCCGACCGCGGGCCCGGTCCAGACGCCGGGCCAGAACATGCTCGAGAGCAGCCGGGTGACTACGCGAACGCTTAGCGACTTCTGGGGCGACCTGCGCACCGCGCTGGTGGCGATTGTCGGTAGCGGCGAGGGCCGCAACGTAGTGGTGTCGCCGCAGTCGGGTATCGTGCTGGTGAGCGCTCCCGCACGCGAGATGCGCGCCGTCCGGCAATACTTGCGCGAGAGTCAGATTTCGGTCGAGCGCCAGGTCATGCTCGAAGCGAAGATCATCCAGGTGACGCTCTCGGACAGCTATCAGTCTGGCATCAACTGGTCCGCCTTCCGCAGCACGGGCCCGAACGTCGCGATCGGACAGAGCGCGAACACGGGCGCAACCACCGTGCTCGGCTCGAGCGGACAGGTGCTGCAGGGCGGCGGGCAGACGCTCAATCTCAACACGAGCACCGTGACCACCGCGGCGAGCTCGCTCGCCGCCGACAACCCGGCAAGCGGGGTATTCGGGCTCGCGTTTCAGACCTCGAACTTCGCCGCGCTGCTGCAGTTCCTGCAGTCGCAGGGCAACGTTCAGGTGCTGTCCAGCCCGCGCATCGCGACGCTCAACAACCAGAAGGCGGTGCTCAAGGTGGGTACGGACCAGTTCTTCGTCACCAACGTCGCAACCGTCACTACCACCACCGGCGCCACGACGCAGCAAACGCCGACGGTGTCGGTCGCACCGTTCTTCTCCGGCATATTGCTCGACGTGACGCCCCAGATCGACGATCAGAATAACATCACGCTCCACGTCCATCCGTCGATCAGCGACGTCACCACGAGCGAGACTGTGGTCAACCTGGGAGGGACCGTTCCGTCAATTACACTGCCGCTCGCCAAGAGCACGGTTAGCGAGACTGACACCATCGTGAGGGTGCCGGACGGCAACATCGTCGCGATCGGCGGACTGATGAGCGTAAACGTGAGCGACAATCGCGGCGGGATCCCGGGCGTGACCGAAGGCGGGCTGGGGGACCTGGTGCGCAACACGAGCCGCACCACGAGCAAGAACGAGCTGGTGATCCTGATCAAGCCGACGGTGATCGAGAGCGATCGCAACTGGGCCGACGATATGCGCGATACGCGAGAGCGCATCGAGGGGATGGCTTCACACCAGAACAGCGAGGCGCCCAGGCAGTGAATTACCTGCGGCACTTCGGCCTGCGCGAACCCCCGTTCGGGATTACTCCGGACACGAGCTTCTTCTGTGCCTGCCGCAGCACGCAGGAAGCGCTCAACACGCTGCTGGTGGCGGTCGCCAACGGCGAGGGGTTCATCAAGATCACGGGCGAAGTCGGAACCGGCAAGACGCTGCTATGCCGGAAGTTTCTCGCCACGCTCGATTCCGGCTGGGTTACCGCCTATGTTCCCAACCCGAGCATCGAGCCGCGAACGCTGCTGCTCGAGCTGGCCGAGGAGCTCGGGGTGCAGGTCGACCCCGGCGCCGACCAGCACTACCTGCTCAAGGGCATCACGCGCACACTGCTCGGCCTGGCGCGCCAGCGCAAGCGCGTGGTGCTGTGCATGGACGAAAGCCAGGCCATGCCGATCGAGACGCTCGAGACACTGCGCCTGCTGACCAACCTCGAGACCGAAAAGCGCAAGCTGCTGCAGGTGGTGCTGTTCGGACAGCCCGAGCTCGACCGCAAGCTCGCGTCGGAGTCGATCCGCCAGCTGCGCCAGCGCATCACGTTCCAGTACGACCTCAAGGCGCTGGCCGAGGACGAGGTCGGCGCTTACGTGAATCATCGACTCAGCGTCGCGGGCTATGTCGGCCAGCCGCTCCTGAGCACGCGCGCGCTGCGTACTTTGCACCGCGCGAGCCGGGGATTGCCGCGCCTGGTCAACATCCTGTCGCACAAGTCCTTGCTGCTCGCCTATGGCGAAGGCGGCTACCGTGTCGATCCGCGCCACGTGCGCGCGGCGGCGCACGACACGCCGGCCGCCGCCTCGACGCGCTGGTGGTGGCCCAAGCTCAGGTCGCCGCGCACCGCCGATTGATACGCGCGCCATGAGCCTCATCAACAAGATGCTGCAGGAACTGGATCGCCGGCACGCGGTGGCCTCGCCCAACGCCGACGTGATGACGCAGCAGATCGAGCCGGTCGCCGCCGGGCGGCGCAGGCGCGATCTTTTCTGGCTGATCCTCGGGCTCGAGCTCGCGGTCGCGTTGGGGTGGCTGGCGTGGACCAGCTACCAGCTCAGGCCGCAGTCGGTGGTCACCGAGCTGGCGCTGCGAACCGCGGGCGGAGTTAGCGGCACGGTGCAGCCGGTGCGACCGCCCGCGCCAACGCCTGCGCAGCGGCCGGCGCCGCCACCCGCGCCAACGCCGGTGCCCGCGCCCGCGGCAAGCATTGCGCCCGCACAGATTTCTCCACCGGCGCCGCAGCCGGCGAACGATACGCTCAAGCTCGCGCAGTCGATCGAGCGCGCAATCCCGCCACCGCGTCCGCGCACCGTGCCGAACTCGATTGAGAGAAGGCACGTGCCGAAGCCGCCGCCGTCCGAGCCCGTGGAGGACGCGCAGCCGCAGGTTGAAAAGCGGCCTCATCCGAGCACGCCGGCCCAGGACGCGCAAGCCGAGTTCCGGCGCGCCGTGCAACTACTCAACCAGGGACGCGTAAGCGAAGCCGAACAGGCGCTTACCGAGGCGCTTGCGACGGATCCGTCTCAGGCGCCCGCGCGACAGGCGCTCGTCTCGCTGCTGATTGACCAGCGGCGCTTGAACGAAGCGCAGCGTCTGCTGCAGGAAGGGTTGACGCTCGATCCGGCCCAGGTCCAGTTCGCCACCGTCCTGGCGCGCATTTATGTCGAGCGCGCCGACTACGGCAGCGCGCTCGGCGTCTTGCGCAGCTGCAAGGGCGACGTGTCGCGCGATGCCGAGTACAACACGCTGTTGGGCGCGGTGCTGCAGCATATGTCCCGGCCGCGCGAAGCGGCCGACGCCTACCGTGCGGCGTTGCGCGCCGCGCCGCAGGCGGGCACGGCTTGGATCGGGCTCGGGCTGTCGCTCGCGGCGCAGGACCATCGTCCGGAGGCGGCCGAAGCGTTCCGGCGCGCGGTCGCGACCGGCTCGCTCAGCCAGGAAGTCAAGGACTACGCCGAGCAGCAATTGCGGCGCCTGCAGTAGGCCTCAGGCTGCGCTCGCGTCGGATCCAAGCCGCTCCAGTCGGTAGCCGTAGTTGTAGACCGGCACCACTCGGTAGCCCGTCTCGGGTCGCAGATCGAGCTTCTTTCTCACCTGACTAACGTGGGTATCCACGGTACGGGTCGCGAGGTCGCCGCTGCGCCCCCAGACCGATTCCTGCAGGTGGCCGCGCGACATCAGCCGCCCGATGTTGCGAAACAGGACCACCGCGAGCTCGAACTCCTTCGGCGTGAGCTCGATGCGTGAGCCGTCGCGCCGAATTTCGCCGCGCTGGGTATCGATTTCGAACGGGGGAAAGGAAAGCAGGGTCTGCTCCTCGCGCGGGTAGGCACGCCGCAGCAGCGCGCTGACCCGCGCGAGCATCTCCTGACGCCGCGCAGGCTTGACCATGTAGTCGTCCGCGCCGTTCTCGAGCGCGTACACGATGTCCTCCTCGGAATCTCGCACCGTGATGAACAGTATGGGAACGTGCTTGGAAACGTTGGCGCGCAGCCAGGTCAGCACCTCGGCGCCAGAAACGTCGGGCACCTGCCAGTCGAGGATGAACAAGTCGAAGCTTTCGCGCCCCGCGTGTTTCATCGCTTCGCGCCCGGCCAGGTAGCCGTGTACGTCGTGCCCTGCGTCCGCGAGCCAGCGCCGCAGCAGCGCGAGCTGATCGGGGTCGTCTTCGAGTATCGCGATTCGCACTGCGCACCTCCCTGGCGGCGATGCCGCGCCGGCGAGGCAGATCATAATGCCACCGGCGCGCGACGCAAATTGGGATTGTGGCAGAATCGCCGCCTCCCGGAGGGCTGGCAGATGCGACTCGCTCTACTCGGTGGCGGAACGATCGCTCGTCTGGTGCTGGAAAACCTCTGTCGCGGCGTATTGCCCGGCATGGAGGTGGTGGCGCTGGCGGGGAGAGGGCCAGCGTCTCGCGCTGCGGCGCTTGCCGGCGAATACGAAATCGATTACGTGCTCGGCGTGCAGGCGTTGTGCGCGGCGAAGCCCGACGTGGTCCTGGAGGCGGCCTCGCACGACGCGGTGCGCGGCTACCTCGTGCCGCTTCTCAGCGCAGGCGCATCGGTGATCGTGCTGTCGGCCGGGGCGCTGGTCGATGATGCGCTGCGCGCCGAAGCAGAAGCGGCGGGGCGTCGCTCCGGCGCCCTGCTCTATGTGCCCTCGGGAGGGATCGGCGCGCTCGATGCGCTCAAGGGCGCCTGCGCCGCGGGCGAGGTCGAAGTATCGATCCAGGTCGCCAAGCCTCCGGCGGCGTGGAGGGGAATTCGCTACGTGCAGTCCCTCGGCGTCGATCTCGAGTCGCTCGCGGCCGCCATTACGCTGTTCGACGGGCCCGCGCGCGCCGGGGTCCCGCACTTCCCCCAGAACGTCAACATCGCGGCCGTGCTGTCGCTCGCCGGGATCGGCTTCGACCGCACTCGGCTCAAGGTCGTGGCTGACCCCGCCCTGACTCGCAACACGCATACCATCCGGGTTTCGGGCAAGACGGGCCAGTTCACGATCGTGCTGGAGAACGTACCGGCGCCCGAGAACCCGAAAACCGCCTGGCTTGCCTGCTACAGCGCGCTGGCGGCGCTCAAGGAGTTCCGCTCCGCCGCTCGCTACGGCACCTGAGCGGCCTGCCGTAGGCGCTTGAAGCGCAATCTTCTTGACTAAGCAGCGGATATCTCACATAATTTCGGGTTCCGCCGGAGGGGTGCCCGAGCGGTTAAAGGGGGCAGACTGTAAATCTGTTGGCCTTGCGCCTACGTTGGTTCGAATCCAACCCCCTCCACCGGCATCGCGGGCGGGCGCGGCAGACAGTTATCGCGGGTGAATTGAATGGGCGGGTGTAGCTCAATGGTAGAGCAGAAGCCTTCCAAGCTTATGACGAGGGTTCGATTCCCTTCACCCGCTCCAATGCGCAAATTCAGCCCATGTAGCTCAGTGGTAGAGCACTCCCTTGGTAAGGGAGAGGTCATGCGTTCAATCCGCGTCATGGGCACCAGACCTCGGAACTCTTTCAACGAAACGTCAAAGGCAGCGTAGTCATGGCAAAAGGCAAATTTGAGCGGACCAAGCCGCACGTGAACGTAGGCACGATAGGGCATGTGGACCATGGCAAGACGACGCTGACGGCGGCGATGACCAGTATTTTGGCCAAGAAGTACGGAGGCGAGGCCAGGAGCTACGCGCAGATTGACTCGGCGCCGGAGGAGAAGGCGCGCGGGATCACGATCAACACGGCGCACGTGGAGTACGAGACGGCCAAGAGGCACTACGCGCACGTGGACTGTCCGGGGCACGCGGACTACATCAAGAACATGATCACGGGTGCGGCGCAGATGGACGGGGCGATTCTGGTGGTCTCGGCCGCCGACGGTCCGATGCCGCAGACGCGCGAGCACATTTTGCTGGCGCGCCAGGTTGGGGTGCCCTACATCGTGGCGTTCCTGAACAAGGCCGACATGGTGGACGACAAGGAGCTCCTGGAGCTGGTGGAGGTGGAGGTCAGGGAGCTGCTGTCGAAGTACGATTTTCCGGGGGACAAGACCCCGATCGTGATCGGCTCGGCGTTGAAGGCGCTGGAGGGCGACAAGGGCGAGCTGGGCGAGCAGGCGATCATGAAGCTGGCCGATGCGCTGGATGCCTACATTCCGACGCCCGAGCGGGCGATCGACGGGGCGTTTTTGATGCCGGTGGAGGACGTGTTTTCGATCTCGGGCCGGGGCACGGTGGTCACCGGGCGCGTGGAGCGCGGGGTGATCAAGGTGGGCGAGGAGATCGAGATTGTGGGGCTTAAGCCCACGCAAAAGACGGTGTGCACGGGCGTGGAGATGTTCCGTAAGCTGCTGGACCAGGGCCAGGCGGGGGACAACATCGGCGTATTGCTGCGCGGCACCAAGCGCGAAGAGGTCGAGCGCGGACAGGTGCTGGCCAAGCCCGGCTCGATCACCCCGCACACGAAGTTCGAGTGCGAGGTGTACGTGCTCTCGAAGGAAGAGGGCGGGCGGCACACGCCGTTTTTCAACAACTACCGGCCGCAGTTTTACTTCAGGACCACGGACGTGACCGGGGCGGTGGAGCTGCCTGCGGGCACCGAGATGGTGATGCCGGGGGACAACATCAAGATGGTGGTGTCGCTGATTGCGCCGATTGCGATGGAGCAGGGCTTGCGCTTTGCCATCCGCGAGGGCGGCAAGACCGTCGGCGCCGGCGTCGTCGCCAAGGTCATCGAGTAAGGGAACCCAAAGGCCAATAGCTCAACTGGCAGAGCGTCGGTCTCCAAAACCGAAGGTTGGGGGTTCGATTCCCTCTTGGCCTGCCAAACCCCACGGACACTGCTGAAACGATGCTCGACAAGATCAAACTGGTGATTGCGGTAGCCCTAGCGGCTCTCGGCGTCTGGGGCTACTACTGGCTGCCAGAGGGGGACGTGCTGCTGCGCGTCATTTCCGTTTTCGGCGGCGTTTTCGCCGGCTGCGCGGTCGCGTGGTTCACCGGGGCCGGCCGCCAGTTCGTCGCGTTCGCGCGCGAGGCGATCGTTGAAGCGAAGAAAGTAGTTTGGCCGACTCGCAAGGAAACGGTGCAGACCACCGCGGCGGTATTCGCGTTCGCCGTGGCGATGGCGGTGTTTCTATGGATCAGCGACAAGGGCCTCGAGTGGGTCCTGTACGACGTGATCCTGGGATGGAAGAAGACCTAACGTGGCCAGAATCGAGCAGGTCGACATGAGCAAACGCTGGTACGTGGTGCATGCCTATTCCGGCTTCGAAAAGTCGGTGCAGCGCGCGTTGGAAGACCGCATTTCGCGCGCCGGAATGCAGGACAAGTTCGGCCGCATTCTCGTGCCGGTAGAGGAAGTAGTGGAGATGAAAGGCGGCCAGAAGCACATGTCCGAACGCAAGTTCTTCCCGGGCTACGTGCTGGTCGAGATGGAGATGAACGACGACACCTGGCACCTGGTCAAGAACACCAACAAGGTGACCGGTTTCGTCGGCGGCACAGCGACCAAGCCCGCTCCGATTTCGGAGAAGGAGGTCGCGGCGATAATGCAGCAGATGCGCGAAGGCGTCGAAAAGCCCAAGCCGAAGGTCCTGTTCGAAAACGGCGAGATGGTGCGCGTCAAGGACGGTCCGTTCACGGATTTCCAGGGAACTGTGGAGGACGTGAACTACGAGAAGAGCCGCCTGCGGGTGGCGGTAACTATTTTTGGTCGCTCGACTCCGGTCGAGCTGGAGTTCGGGCAGGTTGAGAAGGCGTAACGGGGAGAGCGCTGCGGCGCTCGTTCGGACCCGATAGGAGAAAAGCATGGCAAAGAAAGTCGTCGGCTTCGTCAAACTGCAGGTGCCGGCGGGCAAGGCGAACCCCTCGCCCCCGATCGGCCCGGCGCTGGGCCAGCGCGGCCTGAACATCATGGAATTCTGTAAGGCCTTCAATGCCCAGACGCAAAAGGTCGAGCCCGGCCTGCCGCTGCCCGTGGTGATCACGGCGTATGCGGACAAGAGCTTTACCTTCATCATCAAGACGCCCCCGACTACGGTGCTGATCAAGAAGGCCGCAGGAATCGAAAGCGGGAGTCCGCGTCCTCATACCGACAAGGTTGGCAAGATCACGCGCAAGCAGGTCGAGGAGATCGCGAAGGCGAAGACCCCCGACCTCACGGCCGCGGATCTCGAGGCCGCGATGCGAACCGTCGCCGGCAGCGCGCGCTCGATGGGTATCGTCGTGGAGGGCATGTAGATGGCCATAAGCAAGCGCAGGAAAGCCCTCGCGGGCAAGGTCGACCGCGCGCTCGCCTACCCGGCGATCGACGCGATGAAGCTGATCAAGGACACCGCGACCGCGAAATTCGACGAGTCGATCGACGTGGCGGTGAACCTGGGAATCGACGCCAAAAAGACCGATCAGTCCGTGCGCGGCTCGGTTGTGCTGCCCTCGGGCACCGGCAAAGCGGTGCGAGTGGCAGTGTTCGCGCAGGGCGATCGGGCGCAGGCGGCCAAGGCGGCGGGTGCCGATATGGTCGGCTTCGAAGACCTGGCGGAGAGCATTAAGGGCGGCAAGATCGAGTTCGACGTGGTGATCGCGGCGCCGGATGCGATGCGCGTGGTAGGCCAGCTCGGACAGATCCTCGGCCCGCGCGGCCTGATGCCCAATCCGAAGGTCGGCACCGTGACGCCGGATGTCGCCGCGGCGGTTAAGAACGCGAAGGCCGGCCAGGTGCAATTCCGCGCCGACAAGACCGGGACCGTACAGTGCACGATCGGACGCGCGTCTTTCACGCCCGAGCAGCTGCGCGACAACCTCGCGGCACTGATCGAGGCGCTGAACAGGGTGAGGCCTTCGGGCTCGAAGGGCGTGTATTTGAGGAAGCTGTCGGTGTCGAGCACGATGGGCGTAGGGGTCAAGATCGATCCCGCGTCGCTCGCGGCGCAACCGCAGCAGTGAAGCAAGGACTTTGGGCTGCCGGTCGTTCGCAGGAACGGCCGGCTGCTGTCAAAGACCGTAGGGGCCGCACGGGTGTTTGACCGCGGCGGCTTAATCGAGCGTCAGCGCCCTACGCAGACGGCGCACCCGAAGCAGGAATCTAGGGTTCCTGATTCAAGGTCGCCATGGGGGCCGTACCGCAAGGCGCGGCCGTTTGATCAACGCAAGGAGGTAGACCTTGAGTCTTAGTCTGGAGCAGAAACAGGCGGTCGTAACCGAGGTCGCCGCGCAGCTCAGCAACGCACAGGCGTTGATCGTCGCGGAATATCGCGGCCTCAACGTCGAAAGCGTGACGGGCCTGCGCGCCACCGCGAGGAAATCGGGTGTCTACCTGCGCGTGCTGAAGAATTCGCTCGCACGGCGTGCCGTAAAGGGTACCCCGTTCGAGAAGCTGGCCGAGCAGATGAGCGGCCCGCTGATGTACGGCATTGCGCAGGACCCGGTTCTCGGCGCGAAGGTGCTGGCCGAGTTTGCGAAGGCGAACGAGCTGTTCGTCATCCGCGGCGGGGCCATGGCGAACAGCGTGATGTCCGCCAAGGAAGTCGCCGCGCTCGCTCTGCTGCCGAGCCGCAACGAGCTGCTGGCCAAGCTCATGGGCACGCTGCAGGCGCCCGTCGCCAAACTCGCGCGCACCATGAACGAGGTCCCGGCCAAGTTCGTACGCGCGCTGGCTGCGGTGCGCGACCGCAAGGAGAAGGCCGCGGCCTGATCCGAAGCGACCAAACATTCAGGAACCCCAACACATTCAGGAGTTGAAGATGGAACGAGCACAGATTCTGGAAGCAATTTCGGGCTTGACCGTCCTGGAGCTCTCGCAGCTCATCAAGGACATGGAAGAGAAGTTCGGCGTATCGGCGGCGGCGGCAGTTGCGGTGGCCGGCCCGGCCGGCGGCGCCGCGGGCGGTGCTGCGGCTGCGGAGGAGAAAACCGAATTCACCGTCACGCTGACCGCAATTGGCGACAACAAGGTGAACGTCATCAAGGCAGTACGCGAGTTGACGGGTCTGGGGCTGAAAGAGGCCAAAGACCTGGTCGACGGGGCGCCCAAGCCCGTCAAGGAGGGTGTTTCCAAGGCGGACGCCGATGCAATCGTGAAGAAGCTCACCGACGCCGGCGGAAAGGCCGAGATCAAGTAAGCCATGGTTCGAGCCCGACGGCCCGGAACTTCCGGGCCGCCGGACTCTCTTACCCAGCCCGAGTCTTAAGACACACAGACAGAGTGCAAAACCAAGACGCTGCGAACCGACGGGCCGCCGCGTTTTCACTTTGCCCTTTGCCGCAACAGCGTTCCTTCACTGGGAGCCTTCATGACCTATTCCCTCACCGAGCGTAAACGCATCCGCAAGAGCTTCGCGAAGCGCGCAAGCGTTCTCAACGTGCCCTTCCTGATTGCGACGCAGCTCGAGTCCTATACCGCGTTCCTGCAGGCGAGCATTGCGCCCGAAAAGCGCAAGAGCGAGGGCCTGCAGGCGGCGTTCATGTCCATCTTCCCGATCTCGAGCCATTCCGGCAACGCGCGCCTGGAATTCGTAAGCTTCATGCTCGGCGAGCCGCCGTTCGACGTCAAGGAATGCCAGCAGCGCGGCCTCACCTACGCCAGCCCGCTGCGCGCCAAGGTGCGCC
>Ga0335081_10011309_pt1 | contig 14428 bp, 14 predicted proteins | sample Lox_Sample_35_FD_206713 | JGI IMG/M metagenome (GOLD analysis project Ga0335081, IMG submission 206713) | Soil microbial communities from Loxahatchee National Wildlife Refuge, Florida, United States - Lox_Sample_3.5 | ecosystem: Environmental > Terrestrial > Soil > Wetlands | place: USA... | reverse complement strand
GCGCTGCACGAACTCGCCGCCAATGCCATTAAGCATGGGAGCCTGTCGCGCCCGCAGGGCCGGCTCGAGTTGAGCTGGTCGGTGGCGCGCGTGGGGCCCGCTCACACCTTGACGCTTGATTGGGCCGAGCGGAACGGACCTCCGGCGCGGCGACCGCGCCGAATCGGATTCGGCTCGCGCCTCATCCGCCTCGTTATCGAAAGGCAGATGAACGGGGAAGTGCACGCCAGCTACACGCACGAGGGATTGTCGGTGCGAATGATCGTACCGCTGGCGCACGAACGCTGGCCGACCGAGCCTGTGGCGGCGCCGGCTCACCAAGAAAACCCATAGCGCCGGCCCCGCCGGTTGCTGCGTAACGCAGCGGCGCAACGATGACCTGACCGTGCTTGGCGTCACACGGCATCCTGAAAAGCGCCCTGTTGCGGCAGCATGGCTGCCTATTTGCGCCGCGGACCAGCGAAGGTGACGGCGGCTGAGGCAGCCTCTATCGTGCCGCGGCGCCACTAAGTACAGCCGGGGCCGCTCATGAACGAAGAGGCCGTTGCCATTCCCTCCGCGGGCTTGCGGCTCCACGGCATGCTCGGCGTGCCGGACGGCCTGCGGCCGACAGAGCGACGCGCGGCGTTCCTTGTGCTCCACGGCTTCGGCACCAACTGCGATTCGGCAAACGTGGTCGAGCCAACGGGCGTGCTGAGCGGGCTCGGCTACGTCACGCTGCGTTTCGATATGCGCGGCTGCGGCAAGAGCGAGGGCGAGTTCGGGCGCATCATCTGTCTCGAACAGGTCGAGGATTTGGGCAACGCGCTTGCCTTCCTGGCGCGGCACCCGGTCGTCGATCCCGACCGCATCGGCGCCATCGGCTCGAGCTTTGGCGGCGCCGTCGCGATCTATGCCGGCGGCACCAACCCGCGGGTCGCGGCGATCATCTCGAACGGCGGCTGGGGCCACGGCGAACGCAAGTTTCGCGGGCAGCACCCTACCCCCGAGCTTTGGGCGAAATTCACCCAGATGCTGGCAGACGGCCGCGCTCATCGCACCCGTACCGGCAAGTCATTGATGGTGCCCCGCGACGCCATCGTGCCAATCCCTGCGCATGTAGCCGAGACGCTGCGCAAACAGAACGTGACGATGCTGCCGCCGGACGCCGTCGAGATGTTCCCGGCCGAGACCGCGCAGAGCATGTTCGACTTTCGCGCCGAAGAGGTCGTGGCCAAGATCGCGCCGCGCCCCCTTTTGCTCATCCACGCCGCCAATGATTCGGTGACGCCGACCGAACAGTCGATCGAGCTGTTCCGGCGCGCCGGCCAGCCGACGGAGCTGCATTTGTTCAGCGGCCTCGATCATTTCCTGTTCGCGGAGAACTCCGTGCGCGTTTGGAGCGTGCTTCGCAACTGGCTCGACGCCTATTTCCCGGCGCTGTGAGCGGAGGCGGGTTTGGCGAGCCGGAGCACGATCGCCGTCGGCCACGCCGCGCTTGGGCGCTTCATCCGCGAGGCGCTCGTGGCGAAAGGCGCGAGCACATCCGACGCCGAAACCGTCGCCGAAGGGTTGGTCTGGGCGAACCTGCGCGGTATTGACGGGCACGGCGTATCGCGGCTGCCGCTCTATCTCGCGATGATCGCAAGCGGCGAGATCGACCCCAAGGCGCGCGCCGAACTCGTGCACGATGGCGCCGCGACCTTCCTGGTTGAAGGCCATCACGGCTTTGGGCCGCCGGCCATGATGCAAGCGATTGCGACCGCGACCGAGCGCGCCAGGACCACCGGCATCGCCTTCGGCCTCGTGCGCGAGACCACGCATACTGGCGCGATCGGGCGCTACGCGCAGTGGATGGCGGAGCGCGGTTGCGCCGGCATCATCGTGGCCGCCGGACCCTCCTTCATGGCTTATCACGGCGCGCGCGTTCCGAGCCTGGCGACGAGCCCGATCGCGATCGCGGTGCCGCGCGGCGGCGGCACGATGGTTCTCGACATGGCGACGAGCGCGATCTCCAACGGGAAGCTGTTGCAAGCGCGCGCAACCGGCGCACCGCTGCCGGCCGGGGCGGTCCTCAACGAGGCGGGCGAGCCCACGACCGACCCGCATCAGGCGGCGACCCTGCTGCCGCTTGGCGGCGCGAAGGGATCAGGGCTCGGCTTCATGATCGAGATGCTGGCAAGCGTCCTTGCCGCGGCGCCGATCCAGTCGCGCGCGCTTGGTCCCGAGAAACGGACGCGGCGCACGCAGAACAGCGCGATCTTCGCCATCGACATCGCAGCCTTCCGGCCGCTTGCCGCGTTCGCCCATGATGCCGATGCGCTCGCCGTCCTCATCAAGGCGCTGCCGCGCCAAGCAGGCTTCGACGAGATCCTCATGCCGGGCGAACGTTCCGACCGCACGGAAGCCGCGCGCCGCAAATCCGGCATCCCGATCCCGGCGAAACTGTGGGAGGAACTTGCGAAAATCGCGGAGGCGTGCGCGATCAAAATGCCGGAGCCCGTGCCGCCGTCCACGTAGGAGCGTGGATCACCGAGGACATCGTCCGGGCCGAGGCCAAGAGGCTGCGCGAACGCCGACATTGCTTCGCGACGTTTCTGCGCCAAGAAGTCCGCGGCCTGAGCCCGGCGCGCCCCGCAGGCGAACGGCACGCAGTCGAATCTGACGGCAGGCCCGCCGGGCCACGCCAGCCGGAAACCGCTCCACAGCGGCGCACGGACGCGCTAAGCCAAGTCATGGATCAGGAGCCACTCTCAGGCGGCACCATCGACGAGGCGGAAGTGGCGCAATTCGCGCGCCTCGCCGGCCAATGGTGGAACCCGCATGGCCCGATGGCGGCGTTGCACAAGTTCAATCCGGTTCGCATCGCCTATATCCGGGACCGCTCGGCGGAGCATTTCGGCCGCGATCCGACGCAGCGCAACGGTCTCGCCGGGCTTCGCGTTCTCGATCTCGGATGCGGCGGCGGCATACTTTGCGAGCCGCTGGCGCGGCTCGGCGCCACCGTTGTCGGCGCCGATCCGGCGCCGGACAACATCGCCGCTGCCCGGCAACATGCGGCGCACTCCGAACTCGCCATCGATTATCGCAGCACCACTGCCGAGGCGCTGGAGCAGGCGGGCGAGCGGTTCGACGCCGTGCTCGCCATGGAAATCGTCGAGCACGTCACCCACGTCGGCACGTTCGTCGAAGTCGCCGCCGCATTGGTCAAGCCAGGCGGCCTTCTTTTCGTGGCCACGCTCAATCGCACGATGAAAAGCTTCGCGCTGGCGATCGTCGGCGCCGAATACATCCTGGGCTGGCTGCCGCGCGGCACGCATCAGTGGGGCCGCTTCGTAACCCCGAACGAGCTCGCCAGCGCCATCGAAGGCAGCGGGTTGCAGATCATCGATGAAACCGGAGTGATCTATAATCTCCTCGCCGACCGCTGGCAGCTCTCCACCGACATGGACGTGAACTACATGGTGGCCGCGGAGAAGCCGGCGTGATCGGGTTCTCCCGCCCCCAATGAAGTGACGCAAAGGCGATGACTCCCTCCTGGCTCTGGGCGGTCTTCACCGTCATCGCGGCATTCGCCCAGACCTTGCGCAATGCGATGCAGCGCGAGTTGACCGGCAGTCTCGGCACCGTCGGCGCGACCCATGTGAGATTCCTCTTCGGCCTGCCGTTCGTGCTTGTCTTTTTCGCCGGCGTGCTCTTGGCGACGGGCACGGAGGTGCCGCGGCCCGGTCCCGTATTCTGGCCTTGGGTCATCGACGGCGCCTTCGCTCAGGTCGCCGCCACCGCGTTGATGCTTGCCGCGATGGGCGAGCGCTCCTTCGTCGTGACCATCGCCTACATCAAGACCGAGCCGGTACAGGTCGCGATCTTCGGCCTCCTCTTCCTCGGCGACGCGGTGACCTGGCCGATGATGACGGCCATCGTCATCGCCACGGTCGGCGTCGTGATCATGTCGACCAAATCGTTCTCGGCGCTCGTCGGCAAGCGTGATGACAACAGGCCGAGCATCGCCGGCGGTATCAGACCGACGCTGCTCGGCCTCGCTGCCGGCGGCATGTTCGCGCTCTCGGCAATCGGCTTTCGCGGCGCGATCCTCAGCCTCGGCCTGCCCAACTACGTCGCCGCCGCGACATTCACCCTGGCCGTCGGAATCGCCATGCAGGCGGTTGCGCTGTCGCTCTATCTCGCGCTGCGCGATCGCCCCGTGCTGACCGCCATCATGCGCGCCTGGAAACCGTCACTGTTCGCCGGCCTCATGGGCGCGGTCGCCTCGCAGTTCTGGTTCCTTGCTTTCGCGCTCGCGACCGCCGCAAGCGTCCGCACGCTCGCCCTGGTCGAGGTGCTCTTCGCCCAGATCATCGCCCGTGTCGCTTTCGGCCAGCGCACGAGCGCGCGCGAGGCCGTCGGCATGGGACTCGTGATTTGCGGCGTGGCCCTGCTGATCTGGGCCTACTGAGCCGTCATTCCGGCTCCCGCGGCGCCCGCATAGCCCGAAGGCAGCGCGCCGGCGCGCCCTGCAGCGACGCGTTAATTGAACTCGTCCGGAAGGATCGGCAGCGGGTGGAACTCGATGCCTTCCTCGTGCAGCTCTTTTGCCTCCTCTGGAGAGGCCTCGCCGTAGATCGAGCGATGCTCGACTTCGCCGTAGTGCATCTTGCGCGCTTCGTCCGGAAATTGTTGACCGACATAGTTCGCGTTCTTGGTGACGTGCTCGCGCAATTCCTTGAGCTTTTTCCGCAGTTCCTTTTCCTGCGGCGACATGATGGCGACCGGTGCGCGCGCGGGCGTCGGGGCGACCGGTGCACGCGCGGGCATCGGCGGCGTCGACTCGGCGGGCAGTGCCGGCGGAGCAGGCGGCGCCGATTTGGCGGCCTCGGCCCGAGAGAGCCGCGGAGCCATCATCGCCTTTTGTACCTTGGCCGAACCGCAGAGCGGGCAAGTCACCAAGGCGCGCTTGACCTGTTTGTCATAGGCGGCAGAGTTCTGGAACCAGCTTTCGAATGCATGCCCCTGCTCGCAATTGAGCGCGTACCGGATCATGGCATCGCCTCCCGCACCGCATGCAGGTGCGTCGGCTCCGCCATCGGCTCGATCACCTCGAAGCGTCGGCCGTTATGCAGCGAGGGAATGCGCGCGCGGGCGGCGACCACCTCGGCCGGATCGACCAAGGCGAGGATGACGCCCGGTTCGGTGCTGCCCTCCGCGAGAATCCGGCCCCAAGGATCGACGACGAGCGAATGGCCAAAGGTCTCGCGACCGTTCTCATGCTTGCCCCCTTGCGCGGCGGCGAACACGAAGCACCCGTTCTCGATGGCGCGCGCGCGCATCAGAACGTGCCAGTGCGCCTCGCCGGTCTGCCGGGTGAAGGCCGACGGTATCGAGAGAAACGACGCGCCGGCCTCGGCCAGTGCGCGATAGAGCGCCGGGAAGCGCAAATCGTAGCAGACGGTCAAACCCAGGCGGCCCCACGGCAGGTCGGCGACGACGGCCAGATCGCCGGGGCGATAGTTGCGCGATTCCCGGTAGCTTTCGCCGTTGGCAAGATCGACATCGAACATGTGGATCTTGTCGTAGCGCGCGGCAACGTTGCCCCGGCGGTCGATCAGAAACGAGCGGTTCACCGCCTTGTCCGGCGACACCTTGACGGCGAGCGAGCCGATATGGACGTAGATTTGCAGCTTGCGGGCAAGTTCGCGCGCAGCGGCGAGCGTCGGGTCCCGTTCCTCATCGATGATAGTCGCCAGCAGGCGCTCCCGCCTGATCTCCATGATGTTGGTCATTTCAGGCGTGAGGACATAATCGGCTCCGCCGCGCGCCGCCTCCTCGATCGCCGCCAGCATACTTGCCAGATTGGCCTGCGGATCGATGCCCGAACGCATCTGAACCAGGCCGACCTTAAAGACCGAGGTCGCTGCATTCATGCCGATCGTCCTTCGTCGTGATCGAGCAACTGATCGAGCTTGCCCGCATCCTCAAACGCATAGAGATCGTCGCAGCCGCCGACATGCGTCGAGCCGATGAAGATCTGCGGGACCGTGGTGCGTCCGTTAGCGCGTTCGACCATCCTCTCGCGCAGCTCCCAATCGTCCGTCACGTCGATCTCGCGAAAGTCTACACCCTTGGCCGCCAGCAGTTCCTTCGCCGAGTGGCAATACGGGCAGTACCGGGTGGTGTAGATTTCGACCGAATTCATAACGATGCGTTAATTCTATCAAAGGGTTACTGGTTATATGGACGTTCGCACCGGATCGGCAACCCTGGCAAAGACCAAGACATCGACATTGGCGGCCCCGGCGCGCAGCAGCGCCTTCGCGCAGCCTTCAACCGTGGCGCCCGAGGTCAGCACGTCGTCCACGACGACAAGCTTGCGCCCGACTACGGCCGGCTTGCCTTCGTCCGGGACACGAAACGCGCCCTGCACGTTGGCGGCGCGCTCCGAACGCGACAGCCCGACCTGTTGAGCGGTGGCCTTGACGCGCTTGAGGGCCGTAGCGGCGACCGGCACGCCGCTGTGCCGCGAGACGGTGGCCGCCAGGATGGCCGACTGGTTGAAGCGCCGGGCCCAGCGGCGCCGCCAGTGCAGCGGCACCGGCACCAGGGCGTCGGCGCCGGCGAGGAGTTCGCGGCCGGCCTGGAAGGTCCAGCCGCCCATCATCGCAGCGAGGTCGAGCCGGTCGCCATATTTGAGCGCGTGCACCAGCGTGCGGGAAATCTCGTCGAAGCGCACGGCGGCACGGGCGCGATGATAGGCGGGCGGATCGGCGATCGCCTCCATGGACAGGATGCCCGGGCCGGGGTCGTAGACGAACGGAATGCCCAACCGCTCGCAATACGGCCGGGTGATGAACGAGAGCCTGGACCAGCACGCCGCGCAGAGCCCCTGCCCCTCGACCGGCTCGCGGCAAACCGCGCACAGGCGCGGCAGCGCCAGGTCGAGCGCCGCGCCCACGACCGCGCGGAGAGTCTGCCCCGCGCGTTTGAGACCTGAATTGACAGCGAGGATCGTCGACTCGCTCATGGCCCCTGACATGAGACCACGCTAGTGTGGCGGTTCAGAAGTCCGCATCATTATATCGACTTGCCTCGTCATGCGGACTTCTGAACCAAAGCCACACTAGAACAATTCATTTGCTAGTGTCCTTTCGATTCCGAAGTTCGCAACCGATCGCGCCGCATGATCATGCGAACTTCGGAATCAGGACACTAGCGTTCCGTAATGAACTTGTCATCGGCCTCGGCCGCGATTTAGCGCTTTTGGAATGACCTTTTCGCATATGTCGTGGCATTGGAAAGCCCCCCGGGGCAGTGAGACAATCACGTCATGGCCGCGAGCCCGCCAGCAAACCCGGCAACGCCGAGCCCGTTGATTTTCGACCGCGCGGCGCTGCGGGTGCGCCGCCGGCGCGCGGCCTTGCTGGGGCCGGCAACGTTCCTGCTCGATCGGAGCGCCGAGGAGCTTGCCGAGCGACTTGGCGCGGTGATGCGCCGTTTCGATCTAGCGCTCGACTTCGGCACGTCAGGGGAGGCCGCGCGCGCGGCGCTCGCGCGCGTCGGATCGGTCGGGACAATCGTTGCGGCAGGCGCTCTGGCGGAAAAGCGTGGGGCGCGCGCGCAGCCGTTTGTCGTCGCCGACGAGGAGGCATTGCCGTTCCGTGACGGCGTGTTCGATCTCGTCGTCTCGTTGCTGGCCCTGCAATTCGTCAACGATCTGCCCGGCGTGCTCATTCAGGTGCGCCGCGCGCTCAAGCCCGACGGGCTGTTTCTCGCCGCGCTCATCGGCGGCGAGTCGCTCACGGAGCTGCGGCAGTCATTCGCCGCCGCCGAGAGCGAGATCGACGGCGGCGCGTCTCCGCGCGTCGCTCCTTTCGCCGATCTGCGCGACCTTGGCGCGCTATTGCAGCGAGCCGGCTTCGCCCTTCCGGTCACCGACGCCGAGCGCCTCACCGTGCGTTACGACTCGGCTTTCGCGCTGATGCACGATCTGCGCCGCATGGGCGCGACCAATGTTCTCGTCGAGCGCCGCCGGCTGCCGCTCAAGAGGACGACGCTGATGCGCTTGGCGGAGATCTACGGCGAACGCTTTGCGGACGATGATGGCCGCGTGCGCGCGACGTTCGAGATCGTGTGGCTTTCGGGCTGGGCTCCGCACCCGAGCCAACAACGGCCGCTCAGGCCGGGCTCGGCGCAAGCACGCCTGGCGGATGCGCTCGGCGCGCACGAGATATCCGCAGGCGAGAAGGCGGGCTGATGATCCGGCTTACTTCAACGCCGTGGCGACGCGGGTGTAGAAGCTCGTTACGTTGGTGCCGAGCGTGATGACGGTCGCGGCGATGGCGACCGAAATGCCGGACGCGATCAATGCGTATTCGATGGCGGTGGCACCGCCCTCGTCTCGGAGGAAACGCCGGGCGGATGCGGCGATCGCGCGGCTTGCAGACTTGAACATGGCACGGCCCTGTTTGTTCGCGTTATAGGAGTGACGCCAAGTGCGGGATCAGGGGCTCGTCGGCAGGCGGCATAGGATAGTTCCGTAATGCATTGGGGCGGACCCATTTGAGGGACTGGCCCTCGCGCGCAGCCACGATTCCTTCCCAGCGCCGGCACACGTAAAGCGGCATGAGTAGGTGAAAATCCGGATAGTGGTGGCTCGCGAAAGTCAGCGGCGCGAGACACTCCTCCTTGACGACGATACCCAGTTCCTCCTTCAACTCACGGATCAGGCTCTGCTCCGGCCGTTCACCAGGCTCGACCTTGCCGCCGGGAAACTCCCACAGCCCCTCCATCGGCTTGCCCTGCGGCCGTTGTGCGATGAGCACGCGGCCGTCGGCATCGATCAGGGCGCAAGCGGCGACAAGCACAAGTTTGACGCTCACGGCCGCCCTCAATCTAGACACGGGATGGTAAACTCAGGTTCAAGGCGATCCTTCAAAGCATAAGAACCGGCGCCGCAGTTAACGCGAAGTTAGCATGCCGGTCTCGGCGCGCGCCGCGAACGCGCGCCGAGAGGAGATGAAACCTCCGCGGATCGATCGATGCGTTGTCGGGACCGCTTCGGCACGAGCACATTGGCAGCGCAATAACGCAATGGAAGTCATACGTTCTTTCTCTGATGGCCAGGCAGAAACTTTATTCATGATCCGCGGGTAGAAGTCGGACGGCTTGCGCTTGCGGGACAGTCGGCCAGCGGACAGTCGGCCAGCGAGCAGTCCGCCGGCGCAGTCGATCGAACCGGATGCTTTGCCTTCTTCGCGCGAGCCATGACCGCGTTCTTCAGTACCCAGCTTGACTTCATCTATTTCTTCTACGGCCTCGCGTTCTTCCTGCTCGGCAGCACCTGCATTGCCATTGCCAGGCGTCCGGGACGACCGGAAGCGTGGACGGTGCTGGCCCTGTTCGCCTTCTGTCATGGCGCCGGCGAGTGGCTGGATTTGACGGCGCTGGTCATCGGCGACACGCGGGTTTTCGCGGCGGGCCGGCTCGCCGTGATGACCACATCCTTTGTCCTGTTGATGGAATTTGCCCGCCGGGAAGCCATCCGTCTCGGATGGAGACTGCCGGGCCCGTGGCTCTACATTCCGCTGCTGTCCATCATCGCCATCGCGGGCGTGGTCGGCGACACAAACACGGCCGGCGCCACCGCCCGCTATGTCGTCGGGTTTGTCGCCTCGCTGGCCACCGCTTGCGTCTTCGCGCGGCTGGCCACGGAGTTTACCGGATTCACCAGGCGCCTGGCGATGTGCTCGGCCGCCGGATTCGCCGTCTATGCCCTCGCCGCCGGACTCGTTGTTCCGCCTGCGCCGTTCTGGCCGGCCGCTCTATTCAACTCCGAATGGTTCGACCGGACCGTGGGAATCCCGATCCAGCTTGTTCGCGGCTTGCTTGCCTGCTGGCTCGCATTTTCGATGTGGGCGATCTGGGGGCAACACGTGGTCTCCGAGGTTGCCTCCGCGCGTTACGCGCAATTTCACCGGCGGCAGTTCGGTTGGACTTTGGCGACGATGGTCGTGATTCTCGTCACCGGATGGACCCTGACGGAATTTCTTGGCGGCATCTACAAACAGAATTTGCAGCTCGAGTCGCGCAGCGACATCGATTTGCTGTCGAGCCGGCTTACCGGCGAGACCGCGATGATCGAGGGCATGGTCAAGGCGTTGGCCGGTTCGCCCTCGGTGCTTCCGCTCGTGACCGGCGGCGGCAGGGACGAGCTCGCACGCGCCAAGTCCGTGCTCGACCTGGACGTGGCGGCCTCCGGCGCCGACCTCGGCTACATCCTCGACCCGTCCGGGACGGTCGCCGCGTCCTCCGGCCGCAGCGCGGCGAGCGATGACGCCAAGCTGAACTATCACTCCGCCGCGTTCTTTCGGAAAGCCGTCGCCGGAGAGGCGGGTTATCACTTCGCCTTCGATCTCCGGAATGGCCTGCCCGAATATCAGGCAAGCTATCCCATTCGCGGCGACGATGGCGCGATCGTCGGCGTCGCAGTGCTCAAGAAGTCTCTCGGCGCCTTCGCAGCGGACCTTGCCGAGCTCGACCACCCCTATTTCCTGATTGATCCCGACGGCGTCGTCGCGCTGACCAATCTTCCAAACATGCGCTTGCACACCCTATGGCCGCTGTCGGAGCAAACACGATCGCGCCTCGCCGACGAGTTCGGGTCTCTTGGCGAGCGCCCCCTGGTGGACAATGAGATTGTCGACGCGACATGGATCAATGTGAACGGCAGCCGCGATTATGCGCGCCGACGCTACGCCAATCACAGCCGATGGTCGCTGGTCATTCTCGAACCGTCTCGGGAGATCTACGCGAGCCGCGTGCTCGGCATCGTCGTCACGCTGCTGACGGCGATGATGGCCTTGATCTATCTCTTCGGCAGGGAACGGCTGGTGCATGACAAGGTGCAGATGCAACGGCGCGTCAAACTGCAGGAGTTGGCGCGCGACCTTCGTTTCCAGGCCAGCACCGATCCGCTGACCGGTCTCTACAACCGGCTGAAATTCGACGAGGAGCTGGCGAGCGAGGTGCTGCGCGCGACGCGCTACGAGACGCCGCTGTCGCTGGTGCTCTTCGACATCGACCGCTTCAAGAAGATCAACGACACGCACGGCCACCAGGCCGGCGACAAGGTGCTGATCCAGCTGTCGAGGATCGTCGCCGCCAACGTTCGCGGCACCGACATCGTCGCCCGTTGGGGCGGGGAAGAATTCGTCATTATGCTTCCCAACGCCGACGGCCGGACGGCGTGTCAGGTCGCCGAGAAATTGCGTGCGGCGATCGGCGAGGCCGCCTTTGAGTCCTTCGGCACGGTCACCTGCAGCTTCGGCGTCGCCGAGTATCTCAATGGCGCGACCGCGGAAACGCTGGTCGCGATGGCCGACGATGCGCTCTATCGCGCCAAGATGAACGGCCGCAACCGTGTGGAATTGGCCGCACCGCCCGATGCAACCGAGTCTGGCCTCATCTCGGTGGCGTGACCCTCCCTCGCCGGCCGCTGCGAACCGGACGGCGATCAGGACCTGTAGTCGCCGTTAATCGCCACGTATTCCTTGGTGAGGTCGCAGGTCAGCACGCGGTCGCGGCCCTTGCCGAGACCGAGCGCGACCTTGAGCGTGATCTCGGGCTTCTTCATCGCGGCCGACACCGCCGCCTCGTCATAGCCGGGATCGCGTTCGCCTTTGTGCGCGACGCGGATACCGCCGAACCAGATCGCCAGGCGATCGCGGTTTGCCGGCTCGCCGGCTTTGCCGACCGCCATGACCACGCGGCCCCAATTGGCGTCCTCGCCCGCGATCGCGGTCTTGACCAGCGGCGAGTTGGCGATCGAGAGCGCAATGCGGCGGGCGGAGCGCTTCGATGTCGCCCCCTCGACGACGACCTCGACCAATTTGCGCGCGCCTTCGCCGTCGCGCGCCACCTGCTCGGCGAGATTGGCGAGGACGGCATCGAAGCCCTTGCGGAATGCGGGAAGGCGCTGATCCGAGAGGCGCGCGAGCTTCGCCACCCCGCGCGGCGCTGCCGCGCCGGTCGCGAAAGCGAGGAGCGTGTCGGACGTCGAGGTGTCACCGTCGATGGTCACGGCGTTGAACGTATTCTCGACACCCTGCCGCAGCAGCGCCTTGAGCACCGCGGGCGCGATCGGCGCATCGGTGAACACGAAGGACAGCATCGTCGCCATGTCCGGCGCGATCATGCCGGCGCCCTTGGCGATGCCGCAGATGGTGACGACGCTGCTGCCGAGCCGAACGACGGCGGCTGCGCCCTTGGGAAAGGTGTCCGTAGTCATGATCGCGACGGCCGCCTCTTGCCAATGGCCGGGCTTTGCGGCAGCGACGAGCTTATCCATTACGGCCGCGAACTTGGTCGCATCGAGAGGTTCGCCGATGACGCCGGTTGAAGCGAGGAACACGTCGTCCGGATCGCAGCCAGCGGCCTCGGCCGCGATGTCGGCGGTGAGCTTGGTTGCGGCACGGCCGGACTTGCCGGTGAAAGCGTTGGCGTTGCCGGAGTTGACGACCAGCGCACGCGCTCCGCCGCCGCCCTCGAGCCGGGCGCGGCACCAGTCGACCGGCGCCGAGGGACACTTCGATCGCGTGAATACGCCGGCAACCGTCGTGCCGGGATCGAACAGCGCGAGCAGCACGTCGGTCCGCCCGGCATAGCGGATCCCGGCCGCCGCGGTGGCGAGCCTGACGCCTTCGATTGGCGGCATCTCCGGGAACGAAGCTGGCGCGAGAGGAGAAATGGCGGTGGCGACCGGCATGAAGCTAACGTCTCGTCACGGCGGGGAGCGTCCCGGCGACCCACGTCTCACAATTCACATCCTGGAAGACGCGACGGCCCGGTACAAGCTCACTCCAGGGGCCTACCGAAAGCGGGCCCGGGCGCGCCGGACATTCCTCACTTCATTCACTTCTTGGCCGGGGCGGCGGGATTAAGCGAAGGCGCGGGCGCCATGGGCTTGTCGAGGCGTTCAATGTTGGCGGCACCGCGCAACTTCTCGACCAGGGCAGCCTGCGCGCGGTGAGCGACGTAGTTCTCGATCTGGCTGCGGACCTGTTCGAAGGTCGGCGTCGGCTTCGTGCGCCGGTCCTCGACCTTGATGATGTGCCAGCCGAACTGCGTCTTCACCGGATCCGAAATCTGCCCCTTGGCGAGCTTGAAGGCGGCCTCGGCGAATTCCGGCACCATCTGCTCCTTGGTGAAGTAGCCGAGATCGCCGCCTTCGGCCGCGCCCGGGTCCTTGGACTTCTGCTTGGCGAGCGTGGCGAAATCCGCGCCCTTCTTCAACTCGGCGAGTATCGCCTTGGCTTCCTCTTCCGTCGGAACAAGGATGTGGCGAGCGTGCACTTCTTCCTCGGGGGTCATCTGCTTGACCGCCTCGCCGTAGACCTTGTGCAATTCCGCGTCGGTGAGCGCGGCACGGCCCGCATCCTGGAGCAGCGCTTCCATCAGCAGCCGGTTGTGGTCGAAAGTAAGCCGGCGCTTCACGTCGTCGCGGTTGCCGAGCTTCTGCTGATCCGCCGCCTGCGAGAGCACGATCACGTCGGCAAGATAGGTGATGAGATATTCGCGCTTCTGCGGCGGCGGCAGGTTCGGCATGTTGTTGCCGATTTCCTCCTCGGCAAAGGCGAGGTCGCTCTCGTGGATTTCGATGCCGTTGGCGCGTGCCACAACCGGATCGGACTCCTCCGCCCATGGAGCGCCGATCGGCATGGCAAGCATTGCAGCGATCGCGAGCGCGCCGAGCGCGCCGCGGGCGAGCAACCGAGATGAGGTCATAGTACGCGATCCTTTGGGCACGGGGATGAACCGCCCGATTGCGGCGCGGATTTCGGCGCGGACACTCGCCGAATCGTCCGCTCTTGGCAATGACAGAATCGCCGCGCCTGCTTGACGGCTCCGTGACCGGCGCCTTGGGGCGCTTCGCATTGACAAGAAAACGACCCCCTCCTATGTCTCGGCAGGAGTCCGGGCGCCCCGTCTCGCCTTGCAGAAGCCCGAATAGCGCCGCATTTTCCGCTGTTGGACGCGCGCCGATCGCGAGGAAACCAGAGCCTGTGGCGCAGCCCAATTTGGAAGGATGATGCGATGATCGGCGCAGTCGCCCGCAAGCTGTTCGGTTCCTCCAACGACCGGCGCATCCGCACCTACCGTCCGCGGGTCGACGCCATCAATGCGCTGGAAAGCGAACTGGAGACGCTTTCCGACGACGCTTTGCGGGCGCGCACCGAGGAGTTCAAGAAGGAGTTCGCGGCAGGACGTACGCTCGACGATATCCTGGTGCCGGCCTTCGCCACGGTGCGCGAAGCGGGCAAGCGGACCCTTGGGCAGCGCCATTTCGACGTGCAGCTCATCGGCGGCATGGTGCTGCACGAGGGCAAGATCTCCGAAATGAAGACCGGCGAGGGCAAGACGCTGGTCGCGACCCTTCCCGTCTACCTCAACGCGCTCG
>Ga0335081_10011308_pt1 | contig 14428 bp, 14 predicted proteins | sample Lox_Sample_35_FD_206713 | JGI IMG/M metagenome (GOLD analysis project Ga0335081, IMG submission 206713) | Soil microbial communities from Loxahatchee National Wildlife Refuge, Florida, United States - Lox_Sample_3.5 | ecosystem: Environmental > Terrestrial > Soil > Wetlands | place: USA... | reverse complement strand
CGCCGGAGTGAGCCTGCGCACCGCGTCGCGGGTCCTGAATGACGACCCGCGAGTCGCCCCGGATACCAGGCATCGCGTCCGGGCAGCGATGCTTGACCTGCGTTTCCAGCCCGACGCGATGGCCCGGTCGCTCCGGGCGGGAACGGACACCGCGATCGGCTTCGTCGTGGAATCCATCGCTGATCCTTTCTTCGCCGAGGTCATCGATGCGGTGGAACACCAGCTGTCGCGTCATGACCGGTCCGTGCTGGTCACGAGCACCCGGCGAGACGGCGGCCGGGAACGCGATGCCGTCGAGCGGATGCTGCAGCGGCGGGTCGCCGGGCTGCTTCTCTGCCCGGCCGGCGATACCCACGCCTGGCTCGACACGCGACGCGTGCCCATCGTGCTGGTAGACCGGCCCGCACCGGGCCTGTCCGCCGACCTCGTCGAGATAGATGACTACCGCGCCGCGTTCGATGGCGTGGCCCATCTCATCGCGCACGGGCACCAGCGCATCGCCTACGTGGGCGACACGCCCGCTATCCCGACATCAGCCGCCCGGCTGCGCGGCTACCGCGATGCCCTGGCTCATCACCGGGTAGAGGCGGACGAGAACCTGGTCAACTACGACTGCCCGACCAGTCGTGCCGCCGCCCAAGCGGTGTCAGCCTTGATCGGCGGCTCCGGCCGGCCGACCGCGATACTGAGCGCCACCACGCGGGCGTCGCTGGGCGTGGTGCCGGCCCTGCATTCCGCCGGGCGCACGGACATCGCCCTCGTCGCGTTCGGCGACTTCCCGATGGCGGACGCCCTGCGTCCGGCCGTTACCGTCGTGGACCATCCCGGTCATGAAATCGGGCGGGTGGCCGCGGCGCGGCTCCTGGCGCGCCTCGGCCAGCCCGGCCTTCCCGTCGAGCGCATCCAGGTACCGGTCAGGATCATCGAACGCGGCTCCGGGGAGCTGCATCCATGAGAGCCAGCACAGATGTCGTCATCGGCATCGACATCGGCACGACCTCATCCAAGGCCGTGGCCTGGTCGGCCTCGCATCGCGGCACCCCCCACGTGGAACAGCCCACCCCATGGCACACCGTAAGTAACGGCCAGACCGAGACCGACCCGGACCGCCTCGTCACCGTGGCCGTAGACCTGATCGGCTCCGCCGTCCGAGCCGCCGAATCGGCGTGCGGCCCGGTCCGCGTGCGCAGCATCGGCGTGACCGGCCTGGCCGAGAGCGGCGTGCTGCTCGACGCGGCCGGGCGGCCGGCCGCACCGGTGATCGCCTGGTTCGATCACCGCGGCGGAGATGAGATCGAGCAGATAGCCCGGGAAGCCCCCGGCCTTGCCGCCGCGTTCGAGCGCACGACCGGCCTGCGGTGGTCGAGCCAGGCCAGCCTCGCCAAGCTGCTGTGGCTACGCGCCAGCGGATACCCGATCGGCCCGGCATCGACCTGGCTGAGCGTGCCCGAATGGATCGTTTTCGCCCTTGGCGGCGATCCGGTCCGCGAGCCATCGCTGGCGTCCCGGACCGGTCTCATCGATCAGGGCACGGGCGAGGTCTGGCCCGACGCGCTCGCGGTGGCCGGGTTGCCTGCCCGGATTCTTCCGGGTGAACGCCAGGCCGGCTCCCGCGCCGGCTACCTGGAACACGATGACGTGGTCTCGTGTGCCAAGGGGGCGGTACTGACGGTGGCCGGGCACGACCACCCGGTAGCGGCCATCGGCGTCGGGGCGGTCGAGGCGGACGAGTTGTTCAACTCCAGCGGCACCGCGGACGTGCTGGCCCGCTCCATCCCGGGAACGCTGGAGGCCAGCCAGCGCCAAGCCGTCGTCAGCGCCGGCTGGTCGCTCGGGCGGCACGTGCTGCCCGGCACGAGCCTGCTGCTGGCCGGGGTCAGCGGCGGCCTGCTGCTGCGGCGCGTCCTCGCGGCCCTGGGAGCAGAGTCCTCCCAAGCCAGGGCCGCGCTCGACCAGGCCAGCCTGAGCGTCGGTGAGCTGCCCCCAGGCCTGTCGGTGACCGGCGATGGCCGGACCCAGGATGACGTCGTCATACACATCCAGGACGGTGTCACCCCAGCCTCGGTCTGGACGGCCGCCGTGCGCTACACGGCGGCTCAGGCCCGGCTCCTGCTCGGTGACATCGAGAAGATCGTCGGCCCGCACCAGCGGGCCGTGGCCGCCGGAGGATGGACGCGGATGGCCAGCGTGCGCGCCGCCAAAGCGGCCGCCATCGGCGCGCTGAGCTTCTCACCCGTGGTGCAGCCGGGAGTCGCCGGGGCCGCCCTGCTGGCCGCGTTCGCCCTGGCCGGCGACGGCCTGCCCGTCGCCGACTTCATCCGGCAGTCGGCCGCCGATCCGGGTCCGCGCAGGACCGCCTCCCGGTAAGGAATGAGATGACACACGCAACGAAGGTCCGGACGGGAACGCTGGACGACATCGCCACGGACAGCCACGTGTTCTCTATCATCGCCATGGACCAGCGCAACACCCTGCGCCGCATGTTCACGGCCGTCGGCCTCGACGCGAGTGACGAGGACCTGCGTACCGCCAAGGCCGACGTCGCGCGCGTCCTGACGCCCGCCGCCTCCGGCCTGCTGTCCGATCCGACCTACGGCGTCCCGGCCATCACGGAAACCAAGGCGCTCGCCCCGGGCTGCGGGCTGCTCGTCGCGGCCGAGCCGTCCGACCGGCGCAGTTACCAGGGCGAGCCCCGCACCCACCGCGACCCCGGCCTGGACGCTCACTGGGTCCTTGACCAGGGCGGCGACGCCCTCAAGTTCTTCGTCCAGCTGCGCGCCGACCGCCCGGTCCCGGCCCGGGCGGAGCCGGACCTGGTCACCGAGACGCTGAGCGTATGCCGGGAGATAATCGACGATTGCCGCGCCACGGGCGTCCCCGTGGTCATCGAGAATCTCGTTTACGCGCTCCCGGGGGAAGACCTGGCCGGCCGCGCCCGCGAGGATGCCATCATCGAGGCGGCCCGGGCCCTCAACGACCTGGACATTGACCTGCTTAAGCTCGAATATCCCGGCTCGCCCGAAGGCTGCCGGCGGCTTTCCGCGGTCCTCGGCCGGCCCTGGGCCGTCTTGTCCGCGGGTGTGCCCTTCGACCAGTTCACCGACATCATCCGGATCGCAGCCGACGACGGGGGCGCATCGGGCTTCATCGCCGGCCGCTCGGTATGGCGCGAAGTGGTGAGCCTCGCCGGCCGGCCGCGCGAAGAGTTCCTCACCTCCGTGGCGCTGCCACGGCTGGAACGGCTCGTCGACGTGGCCGAGCGCCGGGCCCGCCCGTGGCGCGAGGCAACTGACCCGGCGTCCCCGCCGGCGGGCTGATCCTGCCCCGGCGACCTGCACGCCGAGGCGCCTCGGCCGATCCTTACCGGTGAGGCGAGGCGTCGCAGGCGGCGGCATGCAGGAGCAGGCAGGCTCAGTGGAGGTGACGCGGCGGAAAGGGCGCGGTCCTTAGCCTGGTTCCCGGTCCGCCATGGTGCGAGCGGCGATGTAGCCGAACGTCATGGCCGGCCCGATGGTCGCGCCGGCGCCTGCGTAGCTGCGGCCCATCACCGACGCGCTCGCGTTGCCCGCGGCGTACAGCCCCTCGATCGGGGTGCCGTCCTCGCGGAGCACCCGCGCGCGGGAGTCGGTGCGCAGGCCGCCCTTGGTGCCCAGGTCGCCGGGGACGATCTTGACGGCGTAGAACGGCGGCAGGGCCAGCGGGGCCAGGTTGGGGTTGGCCAGGCGCGGGTCGCCGTAGTAGCGGTCGTAGGCCGAGTCGCCGCGGCCGAAGTCCTCGTCCCGGCCGGCCGCCGCGAACTCGTTGAACCTGGCCACGGTCTTGACCAGGCCGTCGGCCTCGACCCCGGCCGCGCGGGCGAGCCCGGCCAGGTCGTCCGCGCGGATGACCGAACCGGCGGCGTACCAGCGGCGGGGGAGTGCCTTGCGCGGCGGCAGGCCGGCGAACACGTACCGGTCCCGGTAGCGCTGGTCGAAGACCAGCCACGCCGGGATGTGCGGGTTCTCCGGCGTGTTCCCTTCGTACATGGCGTGCACGGCGTCCACGTACGGGGCCGACTCGTTGACGAACCGCTGGCCCGCGCCGTTGACCAGGATGCAGCCGGGCAGGCTGCGCTCGGCCAGGCAGAAGTACGGCCCGCCGGGCAGCGCGATCGACGGCCCCCACCAGGCGTCGTCCATCAGCCCGGTGGCGGCGCCGAGGTCCTGGCCCGCGCGGATCCCGTCGCCGGTGTTCCCGGTCCCGCCGGTGGTCCACTCGGTCCCGATGGGCGCGCGCTGGTACCGGCGGCGCATCTCCTCGTTACGCTCGAAGCCGCCGCTGGCGATCAGCACTCCGCGGCGCGCCCGGATCAGCAGCGGCTCGCCGTCGCGGGTGGTGCGGACCCCGGTCACCCGGCCGTCTCGCACCTCCAGGCCGGTCAGCGGGGTGTCCAGCCAGACCGGCACGCCGGCGGTGAGCAGCCCGGCCCGCAGGCCCGCCGCCAGCGCCTGTCCCAGGGTGAGCATCCGGTGCCCGAGCAGCCGGGTGCGCGCGGTCCGCCCGGCGACCCGGGCGCCGGCCAGGACGGCGCGCGGATGCCGCGGCCCCAGGCTCAGCCACCGGTACTCGGCCTGGGTGATGGCCACCGGGGACGGCAGGTAGGGCCGGCCGAGGTGAGCCAGTTCGCTGCCGAGCACCCGTCCGTCGAAAGGCACCGGCTCGACGCTGCGCCCGGCGGCGAGCCCGCCGGGCGCCTCGGGGTAGTAGTCGGCGTAACCGGGCACCCACTGCAGGCGCAGCGGTGTCATCGCCAGCACCAGGCTGAGCATGTCCGGGCCGTGCTCGAGCAGTGCCTGCCGCAGTTCCGCCGGGACGCCCTCCGCCACGTACGCCAGGTAGGCGCGGGCCTGCTCGGGGGTGTCGGTGACCCCGGCGCGGCGCAGGACCTCGTTGCCGGGCGCCCAGATGCCGCCGCCCGAACGGGCCGTCGACCCGCCGAAGAACCCGTTTTTCTCGATGACCAGGACGCTGAGGCCAAGGTGCGCCGCGGTGAGCGCGGCCGTCATCCCGGCCGCCCCGCTGCCCGCCACCACGAGGTCGAACTCCGTGTCCCCAGCGGGCTCTGTCGGCATGGCACCTCCCGGTCCCATACTAGAACACGTTCCAGTTTTACCGAAGAGAGGCCTGGTGCCGCCCGGAATCCAGTGCGCCTGGGCTCAGTAGGTGATGCTGACCTCGGGGGTCAGGGGGACGGCCTGGCAGGCGAGGATGTAGCCGTCGGCGAGGTCGGCGTCCTCCAGCACCTCGTTGTGGGCCATCTCCACCTGGCCGCCGGTGAGCTGGCAGGCGCAGGCGCCGCAGATGCCCTGGCGGCACGAGTAGGGCGCGTCGAGCCCGGCCTCGATGAGCACGTCGAGCATCCGGCGGCCGGCCGGCCATGGCAGCAGCGTGGTCGCGTCGTCCAGCGTCACCGACAGCGTCGCGTCCGGGCCGCCGCTCACCATGGGCGCTGACTCGAAGGGGTTCTCCGCCAGCGACAGGAACCGCTCCACGTGCACCCGCTGGCCCGGCACGCCGAGTCGGCCGAGCGCGTCCCGCACCAGGGCCAGGTAGGGGTCGGGCCCGCAGATGAACGCCTCACAGCCCGCGTACGGCCGGGCCAGCGCGGCGATCGCCTCGGCTGAGGGCACGCCGAGCAGCGAATCCAGCCAGTGCACGACCACCAGCCGGCCGCGGAAGCCGGCCGAGGCGGCGAGCCCGCGCAGCGCCGGGCCGAAGATCACCGAGCCCTCGTCCCGGTTGGCGTACACCAGGACCACCCGCCCGCGCCCCGCCACCAGAGCCGACTTGAGGATGGACATCACCGGGGTGATCCCGCTGCCCGCCGCGAACAGCAGGAAGTCGCCGTCCAGCGAGCGCGGGCAGAACGTCCCGGCCGGGGGCAGGAGGTCCAGGACGGTCCCCGCCGCCACGTTCTCAGCGATCCAGTTCGACGCGTACCCGCCGGCCGTCCGCTTGACGGTGATGGCAGGGCGCCCGTCAACGAGCGGCGAGCTGGACAGCGAGTAGCACCGGGCCACCGAGCCGGTAAGGTCCGACGGCACCCGCACCGTGACGAACTGCCCCGGCTGGTAGCCAAAGGTCACGGAAAGCGCCGGCGGCACGTCGAGCACCAGCGAGCACGCGTCGTCGGTCTCGCGGATCACCTCCGCCACCGGTACCTGGTAGTACTCCCGCACCGTCTCAGGCTCGCTCCGGGTAGGGCGGCGACACCTCGAGCCGCCCGGCGGCCACCGCGGCGTCGATGCTGTCCCGCAGGCTGCCGCACCCTTCGACCAGCGCGCTCGGCTGGCCCAGCGCCACAGAAGCGGAGAATTCGGAGCACACCCGCACCGCCGCCGCGCTCCACTGCACCGAGGTGTGCTGCGGGCTGAACTTGGCGGCCAGCACGGCCGCGCCGCACCGCGCGCACTCCACGGGGCAGAAGGCGGCCTGCCGCTCGTCCCAGGGGCGGCGGCCGTTACCCGGCATCGGCCCCGCTCGAGACCCCGCTCGAGGCCCCAGCCGAGGCCCCGCTCGAGGCCCCGTCAGAACGCGCCAGGTTCGCCGCGACCTCCGCCTCCCAGCCGGCCACCGCCCGGGTGGTGTCGATCTCGAACTCGTACCGCGCCACCATGTCCGGCTCGATGTCGGCCACGTCGCAGTAGAACTGCTCGTACCAGCGGCGCACCTGGTAGACCGGGCCGTCCTCGGCGCACAGCAGCGGGTTGTCGATCCGGGCCTTGTTCAGCCAGATCGCCACGTCCTGCTGGAAGCCGAGCCCGACGAAGTCGGCGAACTTGGCCGCCACCCGGGACGCCTGGCCCTCGGACAGGCCCGGCGGCCGCCGCACGATGGCGCCCCACTGCAGCATGAACGAGGTGGGCGTGACCGGGTAGTGGCAGTTGATCAGGACGCTCTCCATGGTCATGCCGTGATAGTCGTGCCACAGGTAGTCGATCATGTACGCCGGCCCGTAGTACGACGCCTCGGAGCGCAAGGTCGTTTCCCCGGAAGACCCGGAAGACCCGGAAGACCCGGAAGACCCGGAAGACCCGGAAGACCCGGAAGACCCGGAAGACCCGGAAGACCCGGAAGACCCGGAAGACCCGGAAGACCTGGAGGAGTAGTTGGACGCCCCGTCCACGTCCGGCCGTGACCGCGTCCGCAGGTACTGCGACGCGATGTGCCCCTCGAAGACGTTGCGAAAGTACGTCGGGAACGCGAAGTGGATGTAGAAGAAGTGCGCCATGTCTACCACGTTGTCGATGACCTCGCGGCAGTTGGCTCCCTCGACCAGGATCGAGTCCCACGTCCACGACGTCCACTCCGGCGACTCAGCCCCCTCGATCGACGGGATCGTCACGGAATCCGGCGGCGGATGACCCTCCGGGTCGTGCCAGACGAACAGCTGCCCGTTCCGCTCCAGGGTGCGCCAGGACCGGGTCCGGGCCGCCACCGGGACCCGCCGGGCGTACGGAATCCCCGCGCACCGGCCGTTCCCGCCCCAGCGCCAGTCGTGGAAGGGGCAGGCGATGGCGTCGCCCTTGACCGTGCCCTGGCTCAGGTCCCCGCCCATGTGCCTGCAGTACGCGTCGAGGACGTGCAGCGCGCCTGAGGAATCCGCGAACACCACCAGCTTGGTGCCGAACGCCGCTACCGCGTGCGGGCCGCCGTCCCGGAACCTGCCCGCGAGTCCCAGGCAGTGCCAGCCGCGCGCGAACCTGGCCGGTGGCGCGCCCGCCTCGATGGTCCGAACCTGATCCATACCTCTAGACTAGAACATGTTCTAGTCTTGGCATATGGCCCGGTCCAATAAGCAGGCAGAGTCCAGTCAGCAGGCAGAGTCCAATCAGCAGGCAGTTATCGCCGGAGTAACCGAGCTGCTGCCGACGCTCAGGCAGCGCGCCCAGGAGGCCGAGGACGCCCGAGTCATCCCGGCCGACTCGGTCAAATCCCTCACCGAAACGGGCTTCTTCAGGCTGCTCCAGCCCAAGAGCCACGGCGGCCTCGAGGCGGACCCGGTCACGTTCTTCGAGGCGGTCCGGCTGATCGCCAGCGCGTGCGGGTCGACCGGCTGGGTCGCCTCGGTGGTCGGCGTGCACCCCTGGCAACTGGCCCTGTTCCCGCCGCAGGCCCAGGACGACGTCTGGGCCGCCGACCCCGCGACCCGGATGTCCTCCTCCTACGCGCCCACCGGCAAGGCCAGGAAAACGAAGGACGGTTACCAGCTGGACGGAAGGTGGAGCTTCTCCTCCGGCTGCGACCACGCGACCTGGGTCCTGCTCGGCGGCATCGTCCTGGACGACGAGCACAGGCCCATCGACTTCCGCACGTTCCTGCTGCCGGCCAGCGACTACGGCATCGACGACGTGTGGGACACGGTCGGGCTGCGCGGCACCGGCAGCAACGACATCGTGGTGGACAACGCCTTCGTCCCCGAGCACCGCTCGCTGAGCTTCACTGACGTCACCAGATGCGCCTGCCCGGGCCAGGCACGAAACGAAGGACCGCTGTACCGGATCCCGTTCGGCTCCATATTTTCCTACGCCATCACCACGCCGATCATCGGCATGGCCACGGGCGCCTACACGGCCCATGTCGATTACCAGCGCCAGCGGGTCCGGGCCTCCTACGTCGGCCAGAAGTCCGCGGATGATCCGTTCGCGCAGGTCCGGATCGCCGAGGCCGCGGCGCTGCTCGACGCGGCCTGGCTGGCGCTGGAGCGGGACATGACCGAGCTCATGGCGTACGCCGCCAAGGGCGAGAAGATCCCGCTGCCGCTGCGCCTGCGCGTCCGGCGCGACCAGGTGACCGGCACCGGCCAGGCCATCCGCGCGGTGGACCTGCTGTTCGAGAACTCCGGCGGCCGGGCGCTGAAGATGGGCACGCCGATCCAGCGGTTCTGGCGGGACGCGCACGCGGGCCGGGTGCACGCGATCAACGACCCGGAACGGGCGCTGACCATGTTCGGCCGCGGCGAGTTCGGCCACGACGTGCCGCCCGACGCGATGTTCTGACCGCGCGCTATGTTCTGACTGCGCGCCATGTTCTGACCACGCGATGTTCTGACAGCCCCGTTCTGACAGCGCCGTTCTGACCCAGGAGGCCGCACCATGCACCTGCACTACGAAGAGGCAGGCCAGGGCACGCCCGTCATATTGCTGCACGGCGGGGGCCCGGGCGCTTCCGGGATGTCCAATTTCAAGAACAACCTGCCCGTCTTCGCCGAACGGTTCCGCACCCTCGTCGTCGACCAGCCGGGCTACGGCAAATCCGACAAGCCAGAAATACAAGGCAACTACTTCACCTTCGCCGCCGACGCGCTGGCGGGCCTGCTCGACGAGCTCGGCATCGGCCGGGTGCACCTGGTCGGCAACTCGCTGGGCGGCGGCACCGCGGTCCGGTTCGCGCTCAGCAATCCCGGGCGGGCCGGGCGGCTGGTCCTGATGGGCCCCGGCGGCCTGTCCCTGAACGTGTTCGCGCCGGACCCGACCGAAGGCGTCAGGCGGCTCGCCGAGTTCGCCGCGCCGCCGGGCCCCAGCCGGGAGAAGATGGCCGCGTTCCTGCGCACGCTGGTGTTCGACCAGCGCCTGGTGACCGACGAGATGATCGAGGAGCGGTTCGCTGCCGCGTGCGACCCGGAATCCCTGAAGGCCATGGCCTCCATGGGCGCGTCGTTCTTCGACCCGGCCAGCTACGAGCAGGGCCTGCTGTGGCGGGAGGCGCACCGGCTGCGGAACCGGGTGCTGCTCATCTGGGGCCGCGAGGACCGGGTGAACCCGGTCGACGGCGCGCTGGTGGCGCTGAAGATGATCCGCCGCGCGCAGCTGCACGTGTTCGGCGGCTGCGGGCACTGGGTGCAGCTGGAGAAGTTCGACGAGTTCAACCGGCTGGCGATCGGCTTCCTGGAAGGGGACGCGCCATGATCTGCTCACTCGGCTACCTGCGGATCGAGTCCGCTGACGTCGGCGCCTGGCGCGAGTTCGGGCTGAAGGTCCTCGGCATGACCGAGGGCCGTGCCCCCCGCGGCGGGGGCGCCGAGGAAGGCGCCGTCTACCTGCGGATGGACGACTTCCCCGCCCGCCTGGTCATCCTGCCCGGCGAAAGAGAAAAGCTGCTCGCCTCCGGCTGGGAGGTCGCCGACGCGGCCGCGCTGGCCGCGGTGGGCCGCGCCCTGGCCGACGCCGGGGTGCCCTACAAGGCGGCCGCCGACGGCGAGCTGGCCGCCCGCCGGGTGGGGGCGATGCTGCGCGCCGAGGACCCGGCCGGGCACACCCTCGAGGTGTTCTGCGGCGCCGCGCTGGAGCACCGCCCGGCGGTCGGCCAGTACGGGACCCGCTTCGTCACCGGCGACCTGGGCATGGGCCATGTGGTGCTGCCGGTCCCGGCGGGCGACGAGGCGGCGTTCGACTTCTACACCGAGGTCCTCGGGTTCCGGCTGCGGGACTCCATGCGGATGCCCGCGGAGTTCTTCGGCGGGAAACCCGGCGACCCGCCGGTGTGGTTCCGGTTCCTCGGCTGCAACGCGCGGCACCACTCGCTGGCCCTGGCCCCGGTGCCCGCCGAGCCCGGCATCGTGCACCTGATGATCGAGACCGCGGCCCTGGACGACGTGGGCCAGGCGCTGGACCGGTGCACCCGGCGCGGCGCGACGGTATCGGGCACGCTGGGGCGGCACGCCAACGACCTGATGGTGTCGTTCTACGTGCGCACCCCCGGCGGGTTCGACATCGAGTACGGCACCGACGGCCGGCTGGTCGACGACGCGACCTGGATCAGCCGGGAGAGCACCGCGGTCAGCCTGTGGGGGCACAGCTTTGCCGGACCAGCCGCGCACTGAGGAAAGCGGGGCCGCGTTCCGGCAGGTGCTCGGCCACTTCTGCACCGGCGTCACGGTCATCACCACCGCCGAGGGCGGCCGCCCGGCCGGGTTCGCCTGCCAGGCGTTCGCCGCGCTGTCCCTGGCGCCGCCGCTGGTGCTGTTCTGCCCCAGCCGCTCGTCGGCCACCTGGCCGGTGATCGAGCGGACCGGGCGCTTCTGCGCCAACGTGCTCGCGGACGGGCAGCAGGAGCTGGCCAGGACGTTCGGGACCAGCGGGGACGACAGGTTCGCCGGGGTGGCGTGGTCCCCGTCGCCGGCCGGCGCGCCGGTCCTGGACGGCGCGCTGACCTGGGTGGAGTGCGCGGTCGAGGCGGTCCACGAGGCCGGGGACCACTACCTGGTCACCGGCCGGGTCACCGCGCTCGGCCCGTGCCGGGCCGGGCGGCCGCTGCTGTTCTACCGGGGCCGCTACGCGGCCACCGACCCGGGGACCGGCCCCACCGAGGTGGTCGACACGCTGCTGGCCTGGCCGCATCACGACGACTGGATGTGATCCGGGCGCGCCGAGGAGGGGGGGTAAGGCGCGCCCGGAGGTCAGTATTCGGTGTCGATGGTAGCCAGCGCGGTCTGCACCTTGGCCAGCGGGCCGCGCAACTGCATCATCTTCATCATCTTGCCGCTGATCTTGACCTTGCCCTGCGTGAACGCCTTCGCCCCGTCCAGGTCGCCCCGGTTGACCTGGGCCGACGTCTCGTAGGACTGGCGGATGGTCACCTCGGCGTCGGCCGCGTCGCCGAGCCCCGTCGAGACGCCGCCGTCGGCGATGCGCAGCCAGTAGTGCACCTCGCCGCCCTGCGGCGCGTCCGAGACCACCATCTGGATGGTCGCGCTCTTGCCCGCCACGGCGGCGTGCACGGCGTCGTCCGAGGCCATGGTGGCGTTGTAGGCGTCGATCCACTCCTGCGACAGGTACTTGACCGGCATCGCTGCTCATCTCCGTCGGTGGCGGCTGGGCGACTTCCAGGCAAAACACAAGCGCCGTGACCAGGAATTATGACCAAGCGCTTGCTTGGTAAGCCTAGTCCGCTCCGGTTCCCGCCGTCAACGCAGCTATCCGCCGCCGGACGAGGGGTCTTCGATAGATCCCGCGGCGGTCTGGCCGGTTCGGCGCCGTCTGGTGATCGGGGTCGGCTACCCCCGTCCTGGCGCCCCGCCCGCGGCGTCCAGCCGCGCGGAATAACGCGGTGGAAAGGGGTTATGCGGAGGGTCTGGTACGCCTACCGCAGGGGGTACTAAACCCTCCGCGGGGGCCCGATCCTCCGCGCTGATCCCGCCGGTCCCGTAACCTCTGCGGCCGGTGAGGTCACTGAGACCCGTGAGGCACCCAGGTCAGCCGCCATCGTCCGCGGCCATCCAGTGACAGTGGCTCTCAACCCGGAAGATGCAGCAGAGCGCCGCATCCATTGGTTAGAGGCGGCGGGTCAGGATGGCGTCTTCCCGGCCGCCGGGGAGGTGGCCAGTCTGGCGTTGCCCAGGCTCTTGCCCAACACGTTAGCGAGGACTAACGTATTGTGGTGCCTGACTTGGTGGCTGCGGTCGCGGAGCCGAACCGCCGCCGCCTGCTGCAGCTGCTGGGGCACGGTGAGCAGACGGTGACTCAGCTGGCCAGTAACTTCACCGTGAGCAGGTCGGCGATCTCGCAGCACCTGGGCGTGCTCGCCGACATCGGGCTCGTCACGAGCCGGCGAGAAGGGAAATTCCAGTACTACCGCCTGGAGGCCCGGGGGATGGCGGCGCTTCGTGCCGAACTAGATTCGTTCTGGACCCGCGAACTCGACCAGCTCGTCCGCGACGCGGGCGCCCTCCGAGAGAAGGCCTGATGCCCTGCCAGAAGTCGGTGCTCGTACCGCGCAGCGCCGATGAGACCTTCGCCCTGATTACCCAGCCGGACCGGCTGCGCCGCTGGCAGGTCATCACCGCACGTCGACCTGCGGGCGGGCGGCGGCTACCGGTGGACCATCATTCCCGGTCATTCCGTGGCCGGCACCTTCACCGAAGTGGAGCCGGCCTCCTCGACCGGCTCGTGGCCTTCACCGGTCGCACTGTGTTATCTGCTCTATTCACCGATAAGGGGGAATCAGACAATGCCAGAACGCACCTCCTACACCCAGGGCACGCCGAACTGGGTCGACCTGCAGACCAGTGACCAGGACGCCGCCAAGGCGTTCTACGCCGGCCTGTTCGGCTGGACATACGACGACCAGCCCATGCCGGACGGCCCGGTGTACTCGATGGCCATGCTCGGCGGCCACTCAGTCGCCGCCATCGCTCCGCAGTCACCGGAAATGGCCGCCGCGGGCGTCCCGCCCATGTGGAACACCTACATCGCCGTCGATTCGGTCGACGAGGCCACCGCCAAGGTGGAAGCCGCCGGCGGCAAGGTGGCGATGGCGCCGTTCGACATCATGGACGCCGGGCGGATGGCCTTCGTCATGGACCCGGCCGGCGCGCCGGTGGCGCTGTGGCAGGCCGGCCAGCACATCGGCGCCACGCTGGTGAACGAGCCCGGCACGCTCACCTGGAACGAGCTCATCACCGCCGACCCGGGCGCGGTCAAGTTCTACACCGACGTGCTGGGCCTGACTACCTCCACCATGGACATGGGCGGCGGCCAGATGTACACGCTGTTCGAGGCCGGCGGCCAGCAGGTGGGCGGCAGCATGGCCCCGCCGATGCCGGGCATCCCCAACCACTGGCACGTGTACTTCGCCGTCGCCGACGCGGACGCCACCGCGGCCAAGGCCGCCGAGCTGGGCGGGACGGTCCAGGCGCCGCCGTTCGACTCACCGGTCGGGCGGATGGCGGTGATCGGCGACCAGCAGGGCGCGGTATTCAGCATCATCAAGCTGGCCGACCAGCCCGCTCAATAGGATCGGGCCCGGTGCAGATACCCAAGCCCAGCGAGGCCGACAAGCAGTTCTTCAGGTCGCTGGTCCCCGAGGACCCGGAGGTCGAGATCAAGCCGATGTTCGGCAACCTCGGCGCCTTCGTGCACGGCAACATGTTCGCCGGGCTCTTCGGGTCCGCCGTCGGCGTCCGGCTGGCCGGGCCGGACGCCGCGGAACTGGCCGCTATCGACGGGTCGGGACCGTTCGGGCCCGCCGAGCGCCCGATGGGCGGCTACCTCAGCCTGCCGCCCAGCTGGCGCGATGACGCGAACCGGGCCGCGCAGTGGGTGGAGAAGGCCCGGGCCCACGTCGCCTCGCTCCCGCCCAAGGTGGCCAAGCCCAAGAAGAGCAAGGCCGGCTGACCTCGATCAGCCCCGGCCCCGGGGGACCGGCCCCCGGGGACCGGGCCGGGGCCTCCGGCAGCCGGAAATGCCCACGGCGCGGCTCCCCGGGAACGCCGCCGGCCCAGCGTACCGTGGCAGGACCCTGACCCCACTGATCCCGGGAGCCTGCCATGCTCGGCCGCGACCACGCGCTGTCCGGTGCCCTGGCCTTCACGGCCGTCGCGCCCCTGCTGCACGTCACCGGCACGCACCTGGCAGCGGCGGTGGTCCTGACCGCTGGCGCGGGCGTGCTC
>Ga0335081_10011306_pt1 | contig 14431 bp, 11 predicted proteins | sample Lox_Sample_35_FD_206713 | JGI IMG/M metagenome (GOLD analysis project Ga0335081, IMG submission 206713) | Soil microbial communities from Loxahatchee National Wildlife Refuge, Florida, United States - Lox_Sample_3.5 | ecosystem: Environmental > Terrestrial > Soil > Wetlands | place: USA... | reverse complement strand
TGGTCCAGGTTCGGCAAGCCGTTCAGGACGGGTTTGATCGTCTGGTAGAAAAGATCAATCGTCTCCGCTTCGTTATAACAGGGGGTCACGATGCAGAGGAGTTGGTTTGTGCTCGCCATGGAGGCGTTTTATAAAAGGGCGGTTTGCGGCGGACAAGGAAAAAGGGGCGCGGCGGCGCGGGTCGTTCGCAATTTTGACTTGGTTGGACACCGGCTTTTGATAAATCACACCTGTGACTGGCAACGCTCCCGCAGCGAAGCCGCGGTTGCTCCCGTCGGAAACCGCGGATTCCTGGTTCGGGCCAGGGCGCTTCGCGTTGATTCTGTTCCTGCTCCTCTTCGCCGCCTATCCGGAAGTGCTTACCGGTCTAAGCACTTTCTTTTACCGGGACTTCGCGATCCTGGGTTATCCCTGGGCGCAATATCAACGCAGCTGTTTCTGGCATGGCGAATTGCCGCTTTGGAATCCGCTGAACAACTGTGGCAATCCTTTTCTCGCCGAATGGTCCACGCTCACGCTGTATCCGCTATCGTTGTTCTATCTGGTCTTCCCATTGTCCTGGTCGCTGGGGGTGTTTTGCCTGGGGCACATTTTCGTTGCCGGCCTCGGAATGTATTTTCTCGCCCGGCGATGGACGGGCAGCCGGTTTGCGGGCGCCCTGGCCGGCGTGGCGCTTGCCTTCAACGGAATGACGATAAACGACATTCAATGGCCCAACTATTGCGCGACCCTGGGCTGGATGCCGTGGGTTATCCTGCTGGCGGAACGTGCCTGGCGCGAAGGCGGCGTGCGAAACATTTTCGCGGCTGTCCTGGTGGGAACGTTACAGATGCTGGCCGGCGTGCCGGAGTTGATCCTGCTGACGTGGCTGTTGCTGTTCGCTCTCCACTTGGGACAATGGGTCCGGGGCAGCCTGCCGCGGATACGAGGCCTCCTGCGGTTTGCGGCCATTGCCGCGTTGATCGGCGCCCTGGCTGCAATCCAACTGCTGCCGTTCCTGGATTTCCTGAAACACTCGCAGCGTGACACCGGTTTCGGCCAGGGCGAACACTGGAGCATGCCGGGCTGGGGCTGGGCAAACCAGTTGGTGCCGCTCTTTTTCAGTTTTGAATGGACGCATGGCGTTTTTTTTCAATACGACCAGTACTGCACTTCGTCGTACTACCCCGGCGTTGGCGTGCTGGCGCTGGCCATCGCGGCGATTTGGCTCGGACGGCAACCACGAATTTGGTTTCTGGGCGCAGCGTGTTTGGTGAGCCTGATGTTTGCGATGGGGGAACACAACTGGCTGTATCGGTGGGTGCGCGAGGTGTTTCCGGTTTTGGGATTCATGCGCTATCCGGTGAAGTTCGTGCTGCTGCCCACGTTGCTCCTGCCCCTGTTGGCTGGCTTCGGCGTTGCCCGCACGCTGTCGGCCACGCCGGTGGAGCGGTCAGGGCTTTGGCGGCGGCTGGCGTGGTTATGGCTGTTTCTGGCAGCGCTGATCGGCTTGATTTTGTGGTTTGCCCAGCGTTACCCACAGTATGGTTATCCCTTCAATCGTTGGCCGGAGACACTGGAAAACGGTTTGAGCCGCTTGGGATTTCTCATTCTCGCCGGCGGCTTGCTCTGGTGGAGCGCAGAGGCCGCGTCGGTTCGCCGGCAGGGACTGTTGCGATTGGGATTGCTGCTGGCCGTCTGGCTCGATTTGCTCACGCATGTGCCGCGCCAGAACCCGACGGTGCCACGCTGGGTTTATCAGCCGGGGTTGCTGCAATTATCACCACAACCCGCCATCGGCGCCTCCCGCGCGATGACTAGCCCGGCTGCCGAATTGGCGCTGCATGAGTTCGCGCCGACGAACGCCATCGAAGATGTCTTATCCCGCCGCCGGGGGCTTTACTGCGAATGCAACCTGATTGACGGCATCCCGAAGGTCACCGGCTACTTCCCGCTGCACCTGCACGAAGCCAACCGCTTCAACTCAATCCTCTACGCTGCGAACAGCGGTACGTATCCACACGTGGAGGCGTTTCTTGGCGTCTCACACGTCAATGCTTCGACCAATATCCTGAACTGGGAAACGCGCACGAATTATCTCCCGCTGGTCACTGCGGGCCAGCAGCCGGTATTCGCCAGCGACGACGAAGCGCTGCGGGCAGTATTCGCGCCGGATTTTGATTCGCGCCGCGTTGTTTACCTGCTGCCGGAGGCGAAATCCAAAATCAACATGGCAGGACCCGCACACCCGAGACTCGACGTGCGCCGCTTCATCGCGCAGCGGATTGAATTTGAAAGCGATTCAGACCAGCCGGCCATGGTGGTCGTGGCCCAATCGTATTATCATTGCTGGCACGCGTACGTGGACGGGGCGCGCGTGCCGTTGTGGCGGGCCAACTACGCCTTCCAAGCCCTCGCAGTGCCAACTGGACGGCATCAGGTGATCGTGGTGTATCAAGACGCTGCCTTTCGGACGGGCGCGGTCATTTCGGCAACAACCTTGGCAGCGTGTCTCCTGGCCTGGTACCGCAACCGGCGGAAGAAACAAGCTGAAAGAACCACGACGGAACGTGTGGTGGTTTCCGATTAAGAACTCAACCTGACGGTGCGTGGTTGATTTCCCGGCGCTCGATTCAACCCATGAACGCCGCGTGAACGGCCTTCATCGCCGTTTCGCCTTTGGCCAGATCAATCACCACGGAGATTTTAATTTCGCTCGTGGAAATCATGTCAATGTTCACGCCCTCCCGGGCGAGCGTTTCAAACAATTTACCCGCCACGCCCGTGTGGCTTTTCATGCCGACGCCGACGATGGACAGTTTCCCGATCTTTTCCGTGGCAATCACATCGCGGAAACCGAGTTCCTTTTTCAGGCCGCCAATGACCTTTTGGGCCTTGAGCAGGTCCGGCTTGTCGGTGGTGAACGAAAGGTCGGTCGCGGGCGCGCCGGAGCCGTGGCTGATGTTCTGGACGATCATGTCCACATTGACGGTCGCGTCGCCGAGCGCTTTGAAAATGCGCGCAGCCACGCCGGGTTTGTCGGGCACGCCGACGAGGGTGACTTTGGCCTGGTTTTTGTCGAGCGAAACGCCGCGCACGACCACATCTTCCATGCTTTTGGTTTCTTCTTTCACAATGGTTCCGGGGTTGTCGTTCAAGCTGGAGCGGACTTCAAAAACGACTCCAAATTTTTTCGCAAATTCAACCGAGCGCGATTGCATCACCTTGGCGCCGAGGCTGGCGAGTTCGAGCATTTCGTCGTAGGAAATTTCCTCGAGCTTCTTCGCATCCGGCACGATGCGCGGGTCGGCGGTATAGACACCGTCCACGTCCGTGTAAATCTGGCAAAGGTCGGCCTTGAGCGCGGCGGCGAGCGCGATGGCTGTCAAATCTGAACCGCCGCGGCCCAGCGTCGTGATCTGGCCTTCCGGCGTTTCCCCCTGGAACCCGGCGACGATGACAACATTGCCCGCCTTGAGCAAATCGTGAACTTTTTTCGGCGTAATGTTGTGGATCTTGGCCTTGGTGTGAACCCCGTCGGTGACGATGCCCGCCTGCGCGCCGGTGAGCGACACCGCAGGCACGTTCAGGGAATGTAACGCGATGGCGGTGAGCGCGATGGTCTGCTGTTCGCCGGTGGCCAGGAGCACGTCCATTTCGCGCTCGTTCGGCAAGGGCATGATTTCCTTGGCCAGTTTGATCAAATTGTCCGTTACCCCGCTCATCGCCGAAACAACAACGACCACCTGATCGCCCCCCGCACGAAGTTTGGCCACGCGCGCCCCAACATTTTTAATGCGGTCAGAGTTGCCAACCGACGTGCCGCCGTATTTTTGAACAATCAGAGCCATCGCCGTTCTTTCTCAAACATTTGGGTCATTCAAAATTTTCCACGCGCAGCAGCACCGGCTCGCTTTTGACTACGGGCAACTTGCCGATTTTTTTCAACGCGCCGGCCACCGCGCCGTTGGTCGCGTAGTGGAGCATGAAAATCAACGGCACACTCGCGCCTTCGTGGCCTTCGGGTTGAATCACAGATGAAATGCCGATCTTGGATTGTCCGAAGATGGCCGCGATTTTTGCCAGCACACCCGGCCGGTCAACCACATTGAGCCGGACAAAATACTGGGAAACCACGTCCTCAATCGGTACCACCGCGCCGGCCCATTCGTGCGGCACAAACGGTGGCACCCGATGTTTCGTGCCGTACTTCAAATCGAGCGCCGCATCCGCCAGATCGCTCAAAACCGCGCTGGCGGTGGCGTCTTTGCCGGCGCCGCGTCCGTAAAACAGCGTGTCGCCGACGACGTCGCCCCGCACAAACACGGCGTTGTAAACCTGGTTCACGTTGGCCAGGACGTGCGCATTCGGAATCAGCGTCGGATAAACCGACACCTGCACTCTGCATTTACGATTTGCGATTTGCGATTTGCGATTTTTCCCCGAATCGGCAACCGGCAATTGACAATCATCAATCCGCTTCACGATTCCCAGCAGCTTGATGGTGTAGCCAAGTTCGCTGGCGAATTTGATGTCCATCGCCGAAATGTGGCGGATGCCTTCGACGTAGATTTCCTTCGGGTTCACCCAGAAGCCGTGGGCGAGCGAGGCCAGGATGCCGATCTTGTGTTGCGAATCCCAGCCGTCAATGTCGAGGTCGGGCGGCGTTTCGGCGTAACCCTGTTTTTGCGCGTCGGCGAGCACCGTGCCGAAGTCCGCGCCTTCGAGCTTCATCCGGGTAAGGATGTAATTGCAGGTGCCGTTAACGATGCCGTAAAGGGCGTTGATCCGGTTGCCGACGAAACCTTCGCGCAGCGATTTGATGATGGGAATGCCGCCACAAACGCTGGCTTCGTAATAGAGGTTCGTGCCGTATTTTTTGGCCGCGGCAAACAGCTCTTCGCCGTGGGCCGACAGCAATGCCTTGTTCGCGGTGATGACGGGTTTGCCCAATTTCAGCGCGGACAGAATCATCGTCCGGGCAATGGTGGTGCCGCCGACGAGTTCGGTAACGATGTGAACGCCCGGATCGTTCACGACGCTCTGCCAGTCGGTGGTCAACAAAGAACGCGGGATGGGATACGGACGCGGTTCATCGAACGCCTTGGCCGCGACATTGCGGACGGCGAGCTTGACGCCAATGCGCGAAGCCATGAGTTGGCCGTTGAGTTGAAGGGCGTGAAACACGCCACTGCCCACAGTGCCGCCGCCAATCATTCCGAGGTTCACCTGCTGCATAGCAACGCACAGCTTGCCGTGAAATAGAGCAGGGGACAATTCATTTCTGCCGCCCGCGTGAACGAATTACGACGAAGCTGCCGGATTGGTTCTGCTCAAGTGCGCGCCGATGCTCCGGCCAATTTCCTCCAGAAGCCGCGTCTCCTCGGGCGTGTATTCGTAGGGGCGGACGGTGCCGATGCCGATAGTGCCCACGATGGCATCGCCGTTGCGCAACGGTATGCACAGCGCGCCGCCGACGCCGGTTTGTTTCGCTCCCGATTTGGCGACGCCGCTGGTGTCCGTCTGCAAATTGCACATGGTAACCGGTTTGTTTTGCGCGACAACCTGTCCGGCGATGCCTTTGCCGACGGGAATGGTTTTAACCACTTCAAGCATTTGCGGCGGCAGACCAACTTGCGCGACCAGGTGCAGCAATTGTTTTTTCGCGTCGAGCCGGTGAATCGTGCCGGTCTCCGAATGAAAATGCTTGAGCACTTCGCGCAACACCGGTTCCCAAACAGCTTCACTGCCGCCCTCTTTCAACAGCGAAGAAATCTGTAGAAGCATCTCGTTCACGTCCGGCATGGTGTCGGTGAACGCGCAATTTTCCAAGTCCGCAATGATTTGTCGAAGGCGCGGCGCATGGGATTGCGTTTGCGCCACTGTTTGTTCGAGCGCGGCCAGTTCGTCCAACGCGTGTTGCTCGGCTTGCCGGGTCAAGTCGTTGATGCCTTTGGCCACGCGGTCGCGCCAGTTGGAGGCGAGGCGGGAAAGATTTTTCCCGGTTTCCCAGCGCGATTTCCTTGACAGCGAACGCTCGATCGCCGGACGGAACACGCTCATCGGAATCACCGGGCTGATGAGGCTGAATGCCGCGTCCACGTAGCCAATGTCAATCGGCGGCGCGGAAGGTTCGGGCATTTCAAGAACGATGTCGTGCGGGGTGAGCGTAACGCCGAGCGCCGCCTGGACGTAACCGGCGAGCCGGTGTTGCAGGGCTTGGAGTGTTCGTCTCAAGTGTTGCTCCGCGGGTTGCAACGGTTCGAGAAACATCGCTTTTTCCGAGTGCGAAATTTCGGCAAGTGCGCGCGCCAAAAAAGCCTGCAACCATTCGCGCCAGGCACGCAACAGCGGCGGCAAGCGCGACGGCCATTGGGGAAACTGCGCCTGCAATTCGGTCGTGATTTGCTCCTGCAAGGCATCCTGCCGCGGTTTTAATTTGAGCAGCGATTGGTCCAGCGCCTCCGCTGACCACTGACGCGACAGCAGTTGAAGTTCCTCGCGGAACAGACCGAATTGCTGGCGTTCCTCAGCCAGCTTTTCGCGCAGCGCGGCGCGCGCCGATTCCGCCTGCGTCGCCGCGGCCAGCGCCACCCGCGCGTAATCGAGCGTCCGCGTCGTCAGCGACGCAAGCTTGTGCCGGAGAATTTGTCCGGCGGCTTCGGCGCGGTGGTGGAGCAGGGGAGCCAGCAACTGTTCGCTCAATTCGACCTTGAATTTTTCCAGCGCCGGCCGGTTTGAATAAAAGAACACCGGCAATTCTGCCTGCCATTTCCGGCGGCATTGCTCGCGGACGAACGCCAACACTTCGGCGCGTTGCGGTCCCGTGAGCAAATCCGCCTTCGTCAGCAGCAGAACGACCTTCGGTGTGTGCCGGCGCAATTCCTCCAGCAACGCCAGGTCGCGCTCGGACAGCGGCGCGTCGGAACTGATGGCCACCAGCGCCGCCCCGACATTGGGCAGCCAATCCAGCGCCGCCTCGGTATTATGCGCGAAGGCGCTGCCCAGCCCCGGCGTGTCCACGAAGCGCAGCGGTGCGAACGGCTCGAGGGCGGGTAATTCAACTTCGACCGCCGCAACTTTTTTCCGGTTGTCCGGATTCTCATTTTCACCGACGTAAAAGTGGATTTCGTCAAGTGGAATTTTCCTGGCGGCTCCGTCGAGGAAGGAGACCTTCGCTTGTTCCTTGGGACCGAAACGTAATCGCGTGATGACGGCGGTGAGCGGCACGACCCCAATCGGGAGCACGTCGCGTCCAGTCAGGTGATTCAGAAACGAACTCTTTCCGGCTTTGAACCGGCCAAACACGGCCACGTCAATGCCATTGCCGGCGTGAAGTTGGTTCCGGCACGCGGCAATTTGCGGCTGGAGATGGGCCAGCTTCAATTCGTTGGCAACGGCGGCAATGCGGTCCAGGCTGTCGGCGGCCGCGATCATGGCTCAAGCGTCACGGCGATTTTGATTTGATTCACTGTTTCTCAACGTGCGGATGATTTCCTCCAGCGAGGTTTCAAGTTCGGCAAGTCCGGCTTCGAGATAATCGGCTGTGACCGGCGCAACTTCGCCGTAGCCGCGCAATCCTTTTGCGCGCGAGGCGTAGAGATCAATATTCAACAATTCAAGCGCGGCCAAATGCGCGCGGAGAACCGAATACGTGCCGGCCTGCAAATCAAGGTCGCTCGCCATTTGCTCGACCTGGACTTGCGCGCGGGCGATTGCCTGCGTGAGCGATTCGGCCAAAGCCGGGTCAATCGGGTCTTCGTAACGGGTGAGCCCCGAATTTACCGGCGGCTGCAAAACGTCGTCGCGCAACTCGCGCAGCGCGCCGTCCAGCCGGGCGAGCACGATGGTCAGCCGCCGTTCCTGCGGTTCATTGAGCGGAAGTTTGGGGTTCATGCAACCACCGGGGACAAATTTCTAATACGCCGATCCAGTTCGAGCAGTTGCCTGCCGGTGCGCCGTGACAAATCGTAGTGGCCGGCGGCGAATTGATCGAGGAGTTCGCGCAGGGCTGACGGCAACCCGCCGGAAAGCCGGTGCAATCGTCGCGCGAACGTTGCGGCCGCCGGCGGGACCTGACCGGTTGCAACGGCGGCAGCCAGCAGCGCGCGCGTTTCGGAAAAATGAAACGGGCGCAGCTCGATTTTTTCAAAGCGTGCCAGCAGCGGCCAGAAATGTCCAATACTCCGCGCGCATTCGGACCGCGCGCAAATCCAGACCGGCGCACGCTGCATCGCGCTTTCGAGAAACGAACTGACCTTGGGCGTCGTCCAACCCACACTGTCGAAAACCAGCGTCCAGCCGGTTCCCGCCAGATCGTTCAGCAGGCGGTTCTTTCTTTGGACGAGCCGCGAATGCGGCGCGGGTGCGTTTAATTCAGTTTCGAAATGGTTGCAGATTTCGGTCAAGGTTCGCGATCGGGCGCAAATGACGAGCGGCAATGTCCCGCGCAAATGCGCGATCAGCGCCGATTTGCCAACGCCTTCCGGCCCGAGGATGAGAACGTGTGTGCGCTGCGCATGCAGCCGCCGGAGTTGCGCGGCTTCCCCCTTTCGACCGACAAAAGGAAGCGCGGGTTTCATCTGGCGGGGTCAGCCTTTGACGATCAATACGCTGCACCGGGCGTGGTCACTGATGCGGTCGGCAGTGTCACCGAGCAGGCGGCCCCATAGTTCCGAGTGATCGCTGTGCCCGACCACGATGAGGTCGTGGCCGCCTTCGTCGGCAAGTTTCAGGATGGTTTTGGCGGCGTGACCGCGCCGGGTTTCGCAACGAATGGCGATGCCGTGTTGGGCGGCAACGTCCTGAACTTCCTTCTGGCGCGCCTTGAAATATTCGTCGGCGGCCTCGGCTTCCTCCTCGTATTCACCCGGTAAATCGGAGTGGCGCGGGAGCGGCTCGCGCACCCAGAGGGCGGTGAGCTCAGACTTGGATTCGCGGGCAAAGGCAGCGGCCTGGCGAAGGGCAGCCGTGCCTCCTTTGGAACCGTCATAACCAACCAGGATTTTCTTGAACATAATTTTCGTTGAATGGTTGAATGGTTGAATCGCTGAACCGCCTGGATGCGGCCTCATTTCTTCCCGTCGATTTTTTCGCTGTAAATTCGCCCCCATTCGATCATGGTTTCAATCGTGGGCTGAAAGAATTTTTGCGCGATCAGCGTCGGCACGAAGGCGCTCAGAATCACCACCGTTACGAGGATCGTATATTGCGACTGGTCAATGATATGATTTTGCAGACCGTACAAAGAGGAAATGGTGCCGAACGTCAACCCGGTAGCCATCAGCAGCGTGGTGTAATTCGCTTCGCGATTGCGCATGTGAAAGACCCTGGTGAAAGGCCAGACCCCAATGTATTTCGTGACCATTTTTATCAACAGCAAAATGGCGATGAGGCTCAGGGAGGCCCACAGAGCGGGCAGTGAAACGAAAAGGCCGGCTTTGATGAAATAAAACGGCGTGAAAATGGTGAAGGCAATGCTGCGCATCCGGTGGACGAGCGTTTTGTCGCGCAAAAAGACGCCGGCGATGACCAGGCCAACGAGATAAGCGGGCAACACCGCTTCACTTTTCGCCGTGGTGGCAAGGCCGCCGAGAAAAAACAACACGAGGAGGATGAATTTCACCTCCGGCTCACTGACGCGCTTCGCGCCGAGCCTGGCAATGATGAACCGGGTCAAGCCGGGCATGAGCCAGAGCATGACTGTGGTGACCACGACAAACACGAGCAACCAGAGATTGAAATCGGCAAAAAGTGTCCCGAGCGCGAGAACGGTGCCGAGGTCGGTGATGAAACACGCCGCCAGAATGGTTTTGCCCATCGGTGTTTCGCCAAACCCGCCTTCGATCATCACGGCATAGACGACGGCGACCGAGGTCGTCGACAGCGCGATGCCGGCGACTTGCGCCTGGTGCAGCGGCCAGCCCAGCACGAATTCCACGAATGCCCATACCGCCAGGAACGGTAGCAAAAAGGACAGGACCCCGATGGTCAGACTGGCCCGGAGGTTGGCGCGCAACGAGACCGGGTCAATTTCCGCGCCGGCTAGGAACGTGAGCACACCGCTGCCCAGCATGGCCAGGAAGTTTGTCCAGTCCGTCGTTTGCAGAATATGCTCGCCGCCGTTGAAGTGAATGTTACCCGCCGCCACGCCCACCAGAATTTCAATGAGCGCTACGGAAATGCCGATCCGGATGGAAATCAAGCTGGCAAGGAAAGCCAGTCCCATCCAGATAGCTGCGATATACCAGATGTTCTCGTGCATAAAAAACTCCTGCGAATGCCGGCTCATTCGTAGGAGTCATCAGCACTGAGACAGTCACGCGGTTTTCCCGTCGCGGGAAGGCAAACTCCATTGCCGGATTGAGTATATTGCGCTCGCGACCTTTTGGCAACCGTGAAATCGTTGCCTAAACGGGCAAAGGTGACGTGCCGGCCACGGGCGGGGCGGCGGGCGGCGGGAACACATCGTATTGCGGCCCATACTGCGCGAAATAATAGAGCGGGTACGCCCGTTTGAAGATCAGCACCGGCAGCAGGATCACCGCGCCGAGGTACGGCACGAGCAGCAGGCAACAGAAACAGCATGTCACTAACATGAATAGCAGGACCAACATGCCGACGACGATGGCCAATACGATCGAGAAGAGAATATACAACGTGAACTGACCCGGGTTGGCCGAAAGCAGGCCGTAAAATTCCTTCCACGCTGTCCAGCATTTTTCGCCGCGCAGAAACATGATGGGGACCACGAAATCCACCGTGAATTTGCGAATGATCGCGAACACAATCGCCAGGACGAAGAAGACAAGCATCAGAACGGCCGCCGTCACAATGCCACCCACGTCCGGCGCGCCGTGAAAAACCATCCGCAAAATCAGGACGGCGATAATCACCAAAAGCGGCAGCGTCAAAACAGCCCCGAGCAATCCCAGTACGATACGAAACCAGAACAGGCTGTTCGCCTCACGCGCAAATTTATTCCACGGTTCGACGACTTCCGCCTTGTTCAGCGCCACGCAGTGCAGGAACATGAACTTTCCACGGCTGTTGAGCCACAGGAAGAGCACGCTCAAGGCCACGCACAACAACACGACAAGGGCCGCCACGGGAATGATCCAATAGAGATGGCTCAGGATATAACCCCACGCCTGTTCGAAACCGTGACGAAAATCAGCCCCGTTCCCGTGCGAGGCGTTGCCGGGATTGAAATTTCCGCCCGAACCGAAGCCCGAGCCCGTCTCGCCCAGATAGGCCAGCCAGGCGCAGAAGCCGATGACGAACCATTTGCCGAGGTCGAAAGGCTGGAACAGCATCAGCTTGACCCGTTCGAGCGCCGGGCTGACCGGTTCGGCCACGCTGATTTCCCGGGGTCGAGGCGCAATAGGTTGAATCGGGTTCACGGATGCCAGACCTTATTCCCAACCGGACGGGCTGGGAAGTATATTTTGGAACGGAAATTGTAACGGGTTACAAGCTCCCGGCGGAGAGGCGGATGGGAACGTCAGCCTCCTGTTGAACAGTGCTTCACCGGGCCGCGCAAGAACAAGAAGCCGGCGTTCAATTCGCCGGCGTACGAAAGAATAAAAGCCCCGGAAAACTCTCAAGCGGCAGTGCGCTGCTACGAGTGACGACGCCTGGCAACCACCTTTCCGCCCAATAGCAGACCGCCCAACACCAGGAGACCGAATGCGGCCGGTTCAGGAACCGGCGTTACACTCTCCGTCAAGCTGTAAGACGTGGAACCGGAAAACATAACTTGATAGGTGAAATCCAATTCACTGTCGCTTGCCGGCGCAATGGCCACCGGAGTGCCCCCGACGTAATTAATCGTTCCGGTGTAGATGCCGGCGACCGGTGCGCCGGGCTGAGTGACACTGGCGGTCCATCCAGGCGGGGCGCTCACGCTGGCCGAGAGGATTGTGAAACTGGTGCCCAAGGACACGTTCACGATATAGCCCGTCCACGCAAAGGAGGAATCATTGTCAATGGAAGTGGCGATGGTGAGTGTCGGATCCAGCGGGTCAGATGTGGTAATCGTTCCGCTCATTTGTGCCGCCCCTGATTGATACCCCTCGATACCAATGTTGCCGGTGCTGTCCCACAAAGGGCTATAACAGTAAATGGCGCCACTGTAATTCCAGTCGGTAACACCGGTTACACTGGCATTGGCCAGCGACCACCCGAACAACCCTGCGGCGACCACGAAATAGAGGATTTTAACATTCATAGGTTCTCCAAAAAATTCAATGTCTGATGCCGATTTTACTTTCAGATGCACCAGATCTGATTTTGTTCCCCGTTTTTTGCGGGTTTTTTTGAAACAGCCGCCTGCCCGGCAAGAACCCATCAGGATCGTTCTGGTTTTACAGGGGAACGCTCAGAAAAGCGCGTGTTTTGACGTTTTTCATCATGGCACCATCTGACGGCGCAAAAACCGGTTCCCCACGTCTTCACGGGGACGGGCGGCAAAAGCCTTGCGACGCATTCCTTGACTCGGCGGCAGTTGTTCCTATCATGCCTGTTCAGTTTTATGGCAAAAATTCAACACATTCAGGCGCGCGAGATCCTCGATTCGCGCGGTAATCCAACCGTGGAAGTGGACGTGACGTTGTGCTGCGGGGCCTGCGGGCGCGCTGCGGTTCCCAGCGGCGCCAGCACCGGTGAAAACGAAGCCATCGAACTCCGCGACGGCGATAAGAAACGTTATCTTGGCAAGGGGGTGCAGAAAGCCGTCAAAAACGTCACCGATGTGATCGCGCCCAAACTACTCGGCCTCGATGCTTGTGACCAGCTCACGGTGGACGCCACCATGCTAAAACTCGACGGCACGGACACCAAGTCGAAGCTCGGCGCCAATGCCATCCTCGCTGTTTCGCTCGCCAATGCGAAAGCGGCCGCCGCCACGCTCGGTGAACCACTCTTTAAATATTTGGGCGGGCCGAATGCGAAAGTCCTACCCGTGCCGATGGCCAATGTCATCAACGGTGGCGCGCACTCGGACGCCCCGATTGATTTCCAGGAGTTCATGATCATGCCGCTGGGTCTGCCGACCTTTAGCGAAGGTCTGCGCGCGATTGTGGAAACTTTTCATGCGCTGAAATCCGTTTTGAAAAAGAAGGGTTGCAGTACCGCCGTCGGGGACGAAGGCGGGTTCGCGCCGAAGCTGGGCAGCGTGGAGGAAGCGCTGGAAACCATCATCCAGGCCATCAAAGACGCTGGTTATAAGCCGGGCAAGGACATTTATGTCACGCTTGACCCGGCGTCGTCGGAGTTTTATTCCGGCAATGCCAAATACACCTTCAAGAAAAGCACCGGGCAGACCATCAGTGGCGACGACCTGGTGGATTTTTACACCAAACTCGTGGCGAAATATCCTATTGTCAGCATCGAAGACGGGTGTGCAGAAAGCGATTGGGTGACGTGGACAAAACTTACGAAAAAACTCGGCGACAAAATCCAACTGGTGGGCGATGACAATTTCGTCACCAACCCGAAATTCCTGCGCAAAGGATTTGAAGTCGGTGCGTGCAATTCGATTCTGATCAAAGTCAACCAAATCGGTTCGCTCACCGAGACGCTTGATTGCGTCGAGCTGGCCAAAACGCACGCGTACACGGCCGTCATCTCGCATCGCTCTGGCGAAACCGAAGACGCGACGATTGCAGACATTGCGGTGGCGACCAACTGCGGTCAGATCAAGACCGGCTCGCTCAGCCGTTCGGATCGTCTGGCCAAATACAACCAGCTCCTGCGCATCGAACAGTTGCTGGGCAAGAACGCGATTTACGCCGGCACCAGCGCGCTGCCAAAGGGGCGTTGATTCGCTCAGGGCCGTAAGAGCGCGGACAAATCTTCGCCGTTACCCGTTTGGTGGCTCTAATTCAAAAAACCCGGAAGCCCACCAACCAATTTGGGTCTTTAAGGCGGTGGCGGCGTTACGGCAATTGCTGGGCCTGGTAGAAGCGATGCGTAGAGTTACTGGCGGTAGTGTCGAGGTAACGCCAGATGCCATTGGTGTTTTCCATCGTGCCGAGGACCGTCCAATTGGTCGTGGACAAGTTGTCCTTGGAGAGGATTTGGTAATTTGTCCCCGCCTCGCCACTCATGCAGAGCTTGAAGGCGCGGTTGGTTTGAAAGCCGATGGGATCGAGCACAAGCGATGGCAATGCGGTGATGACAACCACCACGTTGGTCGCGCCTTGAGCGCCTTTGTTGTCGGTGGCCAATGAGGTGAACGTGAGGTCTCCGGGGAAATCATAACTCACCGTGATTTGGGCGGATGACCCAGCCGTTGAAACAAGCACGTTCGTGTCGAGCAGGAGGATGACGTTGGTGACGGTGCCATCGGGATCCGTCCCCGACCCGCGCAGCATGAATGTGTGGCAGGCGGTCTGGGCCGAATCCACTAAAAGTTGGGCCGTGGGTGGAGCGTTGCCCGGTTCGACCAGGA
>Ga0335081_10011305_pt1 | contig 14431 bp, 11 predicted proteins | sample Lox_Sample_35_FD_206713 | JGI IMG/M metagenome (GOLD analysis project Ga0335081, IMG submission 206713) | Soil microbial communities from Loxahatchee National Wildlife Refuge, Florida, United States - Lox_Sample_3.5 | ecosystem: Environmental > Terrestrial > Soil > Wetlands | place: USA... | reverse complement strand
CGGGCCGGTCCGCGCTGGGAGCCGGCAGGCGCCTGGGTGGCCGGCCAGCTGATCTGGTGAACCAGGACATCCAGCGGCGGACAGCAGATCAGGTCTTCAGGGTCCTCGGTGACCTCAAGGGCGGCGCGATGAAGCTCGGCCAGGCGCTGTCGGTATTCGAGGCCGCGCTGCCCCCTGAGATCGCCGAACCGTACCGGGCCACCCTGACCAGGCTGCAGGAATCCGCGCCGCCGTTGCCTGCCCAGACCATTCACAAGATGCTCGCGGGCGACATGGGCGAGCAGTGGCGGGCCAGCTTCGCCGGGTTCGACGACCAGCCGGCGGCCGCCGCGTCCATCGGCCAGGTACACCGGGCCGTGTGGCACGACGGGCGCCAGGTTGCCGTCAAGGTCCAGTACCCGGGCGCGGGCAGGGCACTGATCAGCGATTTCAACCAGCTGAGCCGCTTCGCCCGGCTGTTCGGCACGCTCATGCCTGGCCTGGACGCCAAGCCGCTGCTCGCCGAGCTACGGGACAGGGTGGCCGAGGAACTCGATTACCGGCTGGAAGCTGCCGCCCAGGAGGCTTTCGCGGCCGCCTACGCCGGCGACCCGGACGTCTGCGTCCCGCGCGTGGTCTACGTCAGCGATCACGTGCTCGTCAGCGAATGGCTTGATGGCATCCCGCTCGCGGCGATCATCGCCGGCGGCACGACCGCGCAGCGGAACCGGGCGGGCATCATGCTCATCCGTTTCCTGTTCTCGGGTCCGGCGCGGACTGGGCTCCTGCACGCCGATCCGCATCCGGGCAACTTCCGGCTGCTTGCCGACGGGCGGCTCGGCGTGCTCGACTTCGGCGCCGTCGACCGGCTGCCAGACGGCTTCCCGCCCATCTTCGGCAGGGTGCTGAGGCTCATGCACGAAGGCGGCGACCTGGCGGAGCTTGAGGACGAGTTCCGGTCGCATGGCTATCTCCGGGACGGCGTCAGCGTTGACCTGACCGCGCTGCGTGCCTTCCTGGTACCGCTCGCCGAGCCGTCCAGGGCGGAGTCGTTCAGGTTCAGCCGCGAATGGCTCCGCACCGAGACGATGCAGGCATCAGCCTTGCGCTCATCCAGCGTGCTGCGGCGGCTCAACCTGCCGCCCTCGTATGTACTCATCCACCGGGTACTGGCATCTGGCCTGGGGGTGCTCTGCCAGCTCGGATGCGAAGTGCCGTTCCGCGCCGAAGTGCTCAGATGGATGCCCGGATACGCAGACACGGCAAAGCCCGCGCCGCAGCCCCGGCCAGCCGGTGCCCAGTCACCTGTTCCAGCCGGACCCGAACCCGCGCCGCCTGCCACCGCCAACGGGCACACCGCACCCGCGCCCCCAGCCACCGCCAACGGGCACGCCGCACCCGCGCCCCCAGCCACCGCCAACGGGCACACCGCACCCGCGCCGCCTGCCACCGCCAACGGGCACGCCGGATCCGCGCCCCCAGCCACCGCCAACGGGCACGCCGGATCCGCGCCGCTAGCCAGGCCGGAGGGACAGGCAAGGCCCATCCAGCCAGCCCGAGCGGAGCCGCGGGAAAAGACGGCACAGCCCGCTCAGTCTCCGCGGCCAGCCAGGCCAGAACAGATAACGTCAGAACAGGTGACATCGTCGTCCGTGCAGTGGAGGGACATCATGGGCAGATTGCCGCGCCCCCAGGCGCCCGCAATGTTCCGCGCTATATTCCCGGACCTGGCCGACTGGCTGGAGTCCCCGTGGTCAGGACCGCCGCCGTTCCTGGCGGGCCAGGTGTTCCGGCTCGAGGAAACGATCCGGGATGACCGCTACGTGATCCGGGCCGAACTCCCCGGCCTGGACCCGGAGAACGACATCGAGGTCACCGTGGACGGCCGGAACCTGACCATCCGCGCCGAGCGCCGCCAGCAGGACAACGGGCCGTATCGCTCGGAGTTCCGCTACGGATCGCTCGCCCGCACGGTCAGGCTTCCCAGCAGGGTCGACCCCGCGGACGTCACCGCCCGGTATTACCAGGGAGTCCTCGAGGTCAGCGTCCCGGCCCGCGAGGTCAAGCCAGAAGGCACCCGGATCCCCGTCGAGAACGCCGACGCGGAGCCTGAGCGGTCGGCTGACCAGGCGGTCTCGCCGACCGAGGCCCAAGAGTAAGCGAAGTAGACGAACTCCCAGACTGCAAACGCGACGATCATCCAGGTGTCGCTCCTGTTCCAGGCGATGTCCGTACCGGCCAGGTAAAAGGGGATCACTCGCATGCTCGACGGGGTAACGCCGTTCCCGGCTGAGTTCGCCGCCCGCTACCGCGAGCTCGGCTACTGGGAGGACCGGCCGCTCTTCGACGGCTTCACCGCGGCGCTGGACCGGTACGCGGACCGGGTGGCGGTGGTCGACGCCGAAGGACCGGTGACCTACGCCCAGCTCGGCGAGCGCTCGGCGCACCTAGCCCGGGTCCTGCTCGACCTGGGCTTCGGGCCGCTGGACCGGATCGTCGTCCAGCTGCCGAACACGGCCGTGTTCGCCTACCTGTACTTCGCGCTGCAGCGGATCGGCGCCGCCCCGGTGCTCGCGCTGCCGGGGCACCGCAAGCGGGAGATCACCCAGTTCGCCGAGATATCCGGCGCCCGGGCGCTGGCCGTCCCCGCGGCCGCCCGCGGCTTCGACTTCACCGAGATGGCCGCCGGGATCATGGCCGGCCAGCCCGGCCTGGACCTCTGCCTGGTGCAGGGCGCGACCGATCCGCTGCCGGACGAACGGTTCCTGCGGATCGAGGACCTGCTCCAGCGGGAGCCGCGGGCCAGCGCGCAGGCGCTGGGCCAGGTCAGCATCGACCCGGCCGGCCCCGCGCTGTTCCTGCTCTCCGGCGGGACGACCGGGATTCCCAAGCTCATCCCGCGCTCGCACAACGACTACCTGTACAACTCCAGGGCCGCCGCGGCGGCCTGCGAGATCGGCGAGGGCGACGTCCTGCTCGACGTGCTGCCGGTCGAGCACAACCTGCCGCTCGGCTGCCCGGGCCTGCAGGGCTTTCTGCTGTCCGGCGGGACGGTCGTGCTCGGCACGAGCACCCGGCCGCGGGACGTCTTCGAGCTGATCCAGCGGCACCGGGTGACGCACATCCACCTGGTCCCCGCGCTGCTGATCCGGTGGATCGACGACCCGGCGATCACCGGGTACGACCTGTCCTCGCTGCGCGTGATCCAGAGCGGCGGCCAGCGGCTGCAGCCCGAGGTCCGGCTGCGCGCCGAACGAGCCCTGGAGGGCTGCTTCATCCAGGAAAACTTCGGCATGGCCGAGGGCTTGATCATGTTCGTTCGGTCCCATGATCCGCTCGAAGTGCGGCGGGAGACGTGCGGGCGGCCGGTCTCCCCCGACGACGAGGTCTACCTGGTCGGCGCGGACGGGCAGGTGGTGCCCGACGGAGAGCCGGGCGAGCTGATCGTCCGCGGCCCGTACACGCTGCGCGGCTACTTCCGCTCCCCCGAGCACAACGCCCGCGCGTTCACCCCCGACGGGTTCTACCGCTCCGGCGACCTGCTCAGGAAGCTGCCGTCCGGCAACTACGTCGTCGAGGGCCGGGTCAAGGACCTGATCAACCGGGGCGGCGAGAAGATCAGCGCGGAGGAGGTGGAGAACCTCATCCTGGCCCACCCGGCCGTGCTCAACGTGGCCTGCGTGCCCTACCCCGACCCGGTGCTCGGCGAGCGGATGTGCGCCTGCGTGGTGCTGCGGGACGGCCGGTCCCTGACGCTGGAGGAGCTGGTCGGGTTCCTGCTGGACTTCGACATAGCGACGTTCAAATTGCCCGAACGAATGGCGTTCTTCGACACCCTGCCGCTATCAGGCTTCGGCAAGGTGTCCAAGAAGGACCTGGCAGCCCGGCTGGCCGTCCCGGGCGAGCCAAAGGGGCGCGGCCCTGCCTGGACTGAGGAGCGAGGAGCGAGGACCGAGCGAACGAGCGACGAGGGAAGGCAGGGCCTCGAGAGCGCCCCGGAGGCGAGCGAGGGACCAAGAAAATGAGAAAAATTGACCTGCACTGCTATCCGGGGACGCAAGAGTGGATCACGTCCCAGGGACCCTACGTCGCGGCGCTGGGCCAGTACTGGGGCAAGGAGTGGGCGGCCAAGACCGAACAGGACGTGGTGGCCGACCTCCAGGCGGCCGGGGTCGAGGCGGTCCTGGTCGCCTTCGACATCGAGTCGCTGACCGGCGCCTCGCCGTGCGGCAACGACTACGTCGCGGCCGTGCGCGACCGGCACCCGGGCACGTTCATCGGCGCCTGGGGGGCGGTCGACCCGCTGAAGGGCGAGCAGGCCATCGCCGAGGCGGTCACCGCGGTCACCGAGCACCACGTGCTCGGCTTCCACTTCCATCCGATCATGGGGCACTTCGCGGTCGACGAGCCCGCGCTGAACCCGCTGTTCGAGACGATCGCCGGGCTGGGCGTGCCGGTGATGATCGACGTCGGCACGACCGGGATGGGGGCGGGCCTGCCCGGCGGGCTTGGCGCCCGGATCGAGCACGCCCGGCCGCTCGCGCTGGACAACCTGGCCGCCAGGTTCCCGTCGCTGACGATCATCGCGGCCCACCCCGGCTGGCCGTGGACCGACGAGATGACCGCGGTCGCGCTGCACAAGGGCAACGTGTACTGGGAACTGTCCGGCTGGGCGCCCAAGTACTTCCCGGATTCGCTGCGCCGTGACATCCGGGGCCGGCTGCGGGAGAAGGTGATGTTCGGCAGCGACCACCCGAGCCTGCCGTACGAGCGGATCCTGCGGGAGTGGGACGAGCTCGGCTACGACCAGTCCGTCATGGACCTGGTCTTCCACGCCAACGCCGAACGGGTCCTCGGGCTCTAGCCCCGGGATTGTCCTACCCGGGCTCTAGGGTGGCTCCATGGCCGGGCTGGAGGACGTACGGCGGATCGCGATGTCGCTGCCGCGCACGTCTGAGCACCTGATCCGCGATCACGTGAAGTTCCGCGTCGGCCGGATCGTGTACGCCGCGGTCTCGCCCGACGAGGAGCGGCTGGGCTTCGGCTTCCCCAGGGAGGAGCGCGAGGCGCTGGTCGCCAGCCGGCCGGAGGTGTTCATGATGCCGCTGGCTGGCGACCTGCGGTACCAGTGGGTCCGGGCCCGGCTGCCGGCCCTGGACCAGGAGGAACTGCGCGAGCTGCTCATCGACGCCTGGTGCATGGTGATGCCCAAGACGATCGCGGCCGCCTGGCTGGAAAGCCAGGGCATCACCCGCGGCTGACGCAGGAGTACGGTGGGGGAAGATGGGACGATGCCGCTGCGCGCGATTGACTTCCATGTCCACCTGCCCACCCCGGACTGGCTCGACGGGAGCATGGCGGGCTACGTCGAGGCGGCCGAGGCGTACTTCCGCTCATCCGTTTCGCGGCAGTCGCTTGGCGAGCTCGCGGACCTGTACCGCCGGCTCGAGGTCAGGGCGGTGCTGCTGGCCTGGGACGCGGAGACGGCGACGGGGCGGCCGCGGGTGCCGAACGAGACGGTCGCCGCCGCGTGCCGGGACTACCCCGACGTGTTCACTGGCCTGGGCTCGGTCGACCCGCACAAGGGGGAAGCCGCCGTGGCCGAGGTGGCGAACATCGCCGCGCTCGGGCTGCGCGGGGTGAAGTTCCACCCGTCGCTGCAGGCGTTCTCGCCCGACGACCCGAAGTACTGGCCGGTCTTCGAGGCCTGCGAGCGGCACGGGCTGCTGGCCCTGTTCCACACCGGCACTAGCGGCATCGGCGCGCGCCAGCCCGGCGGCCAGGGCATCAGGATCGACCTGGCGCACCCGCTCAAGCTCGACCCGGTGGCCGCGGCGCACCCTGACCTGGTCATCGTGACCGCGCACTTCGGCTTCCCGTGGCACATGGACCTGATGGCGATGGCGCTGCACAAGACCAACGTGTACCTCGACATCTCCGGCTGGGCGCCGCGGCGCGTCCCCGCCGAGGTGCTCCGCGAGCTGCGCGGGCGGCTGAGCGGGCAGTTCCTGTGGGGCAGCGACTACCCGTTCATCTCGCCCGGGCGGTGCCTGGCCGAACTCGAGGCGCTGGACCTGCCGGCCGAGGTCATGACCGCGGTGCTGCACGACAACGCCGCCCGGATCCTGCGCCTTTAGTCCAGGTCCACGACCACCGGCGCGTGGTCGGACGGGCCGTGGCCCTTGCGGGCCTCCCGGTCCACGTACGCGCCTTGCACCCGCCCGGCCACCGCCGCGGTCGCGTACACCAGGTCGATGCGCATGCCCTGGTCCTTGGCGAACGCGCCGGCCCGGTAGTCCCAGTAGGTGAAGGGATGCGGTCCCTTCATCGGTTTCGGCACCACGTCCCGGAGCCCGAGCGCCCGCAGGTCGGCCAGCGCCTGGCGCTCGGGCGGGGTGACGTGCGTGGAATGGGCGAACACCGCCGGGTCCCAGACGTCGTCGTCGGCCGGGGCCACGTTGAAGTCGCCGCACGCCGCCAGCTGGGTCTCGTGGCTGAGCTCGGCCTCGAGCGCGGTGCGCAGCGCGGCGAACCACTCGAGCTTGTAGGCGTAGTGGGCCGAGTCGGGCGTTCGGCCGTTCGGCGCGTACAGCGACCAGACCCGGATCCCGCCGCAGTTGGCGCCGACCGCCCGGGCTTCGGGCTTGCGCAGGCCCGGCTCGTCGATCAGGGTCAGTTCGGCCTGCTCGCCCTGGTAGCTGGGCTCACCGGGAAAACCCAGGCTGACGTGTTCCAGGCCGACGGCCGACAGCAGCGCCACGCCGTTCCACCGGCCCTCGCCGTGCACCGCTGCCTCGTAGCCGAGCTCGTTGACCTCGGCCTCGGGGAACAAGGCGGTCGTGGTCTTGATCTCCTGCAGGCAGACGACGTCCGGCTTGGCCTCCTCCAGCCAGCCGAGCAGCCGGGGCAGCCGCGCCTTCACCGAGTTCACGTTCCATGTCGCCAGGCGCATCCGTATAGCCTCTCACCGCCGGGCGGCCGCGGCGCGCGACGCCGCCCCGAAGTGACCCAAGTGACTCCTGAGGCGGTTACTCGGAGTCGTAGCGGAAGCCTTCGGTGAAGCGGCGGAAGACGCCGCCTTCCGGGGCCAGGGACTGGCCGGGCGGGGGGGCTTCCTCGCGCTCGTAGCCGACGGGCTGGTCGTAGTCGGCTCGCGCGATGGCGTCCACGATCTGGGCCTCGTCGAAGGCGTCTGAGCCGGGAATCTGCGGCACGAAGCCGACCAGGTCCCCGTCCAGCAGGACCTCGGCTTCCAGGCCGGTGGTGCCCTCGGAGCCCCAGACGGCCTGGCGGCCGCCGCCCGCGGGCACCTGGACCGCGTACTTGTCGATTCCGGAATTCAGCAGGTGCGCGTTGATGCCACGCTCGCGGAGCGCGTCGGTGATGCGGCGGGCACGGTTCTCGTCCATGCCCGCCAGGTTAACCCAGGCTTAATCGTTGCATGATCTTCTTGGGGACGGTGCCCGCGAGCCGGCCAAGCGTCCGCCGGACGGCCGGCTAATCGTGATGAATCAGGCATGCTTCCCTTGCGTGACAGCGGCCCGCGGGGACTGGATACTTAGTGGAGGGCGTTTCCGGTTGACGAAGCGGGACGGCGGAACCACCATGTCGCTGACCAGAGCGCAGCTCCCGGTGCGGCTCACCCCGCTGGTGGGCCGGGAGAGCGAGCTCGACGACATCGTGCAGGCGATCCGCTACAACCGGCTGGTCACCCTGACCGGGCCCGGGGGCGCCGGGAAGACGCGGCTGGCGCTGGCGGCCGCGCGGGCGGCTGAGGCCTCCTTTCCCGCCGGGGCCTGCTGGGTGGCGCTGGCCCAGATCGACGACCCGGCCATCGTCGGCCAGGCGGTGGCCACCCAGCTCGGCGTACCCGATACCCCCGGGCAAGACCCGCTCGAGGCGATCGCCAAGCACCTAGCCGACCATCCGCTGCTGGCCGTACTGGACAACTGCGAGCACCTGGCCGAGGCCGCGGCCGGCCTGGCGGAGTACCTGCTGGCCGCCTGCCCGGCCCTGGTCATGCTGGCCACCAGCCGCGAGGCCCTGGGCGTGGAGGGCGAGGTCAGCTGGCAGGTGCCCCCGCTGTCGCTGCCCCGGGACCGGCCCGCCCCGAGCGAGACGGCGCTGAGCGCGGCGGCGCTGGCCGCCTCCGACGCGGTCAGCCTGTTCGAGCAGCGGGCCCGGCTGGTACGCCCGTCGTTCCGGGTCACCGACGAGAACGCCGCCGCGGTGCTGGCCATCTGCCGGCGCCTCGACGGCCTGCCGCTGGCGATCGAGCTGGCGGCGGCGAGGATGCGGATCCTGTCCGCGGCCCAGCTGGCCGAGCGGATGGACGACATCTTCGCCGTCCTGGTCGGCGGCGCGCGCTCCGCCCCGCCCCGCCATCAGGCCCTGCGGGCCACCCTGGACTGGAGCTACAACCTGCTCGACGCCGACGAGCGGGCGGTGTTCCGGCGGCTGGCCACCTTCTTCGGCGGTTTCACCCTGCAGGCGGCCGAGCAGATCGCGGCGGGGGGTGACATCCGTCCCGGCGCGATGCTGGAACTGCTGACCCGCCTGGCGGACAAGTCGCTGCTGCGGGTGGAGCACGCCGGCGGCGAGACCCGCTACTTCCTGCTGGCCACCATCCGGGACTACGCGCGGGAACGGCTCACCGAGGCGGGTGAGCACGACCAGGCGCGGCGGGCCCACCTGGAGTACTTCACCGGGCTCGCCGACGGCGCCACCGCGCGGATCGAGCAGGTCGAGGGGGGCGCCAGCCAGCTCGAGCTCGAGCTGGACCGGCTGGACGCGGAGCTGCCGAACCTGCGGCGGGCCTTCGAGTTCGCCCAGGAATCCGGCGACCCGGTCGCGCCGCTGCGGCTCGCCGCCCCGCTGGACCGCTACGCGTACCTGCGCGGCCGCTACCACGAGGTCAGGCAGTGGATGGACGCCGCGGTGACCTCCGGCCCCGACGCCCCCGCGGCGCTGCGGGCCAAGGCGCTGCTCGGCGGCGGCAGGCTCGCCTTGCTGCAGTGCGATTACGCGCCCGCGGTGCGCAGGCTCGAGGCCTCGCTCCGGCTGTACCGGGAGCTCGGCGACCCCCGGGGCATCGCCGGCAGCCTGCAGGTGCTCGGCAGCGTGGCCCGCGAGCAGGGCCGGTACGCCAGGGCGGTGGAACTGCACGCGGAGAGCCTGGCCATCGCGGAGGCGGCGGGAGACCGCTGGGCGATGGCGAGCGCGCACGGCTACCTGGCCTTCGCCTCCTGGCTGCAGCGCGATTTCGGCCGGGCCACCGAGGAGGCCAGCACCGCGCTGGCGGACTTCCGCGAGCTCGGCGACGTCGAAGGGGCCGCGTGGTCGCTGATCAGCCTGGGCACGGTGGCCCGCTACCAGGGCGACGCCGAGCGGGCAGCGGTGCTGCTGACCGAGAGCCTGGCCCTGTCGGAGGCGATCGGTTTCCGGGAGGGCATCGCCTGGTCCGTCGAGCAACTCGGGCTGCTCGCGGCGGTCGACGGCGATCCCGCCGCCATCGCGCTGCTGCGCCGCAGCCTCGAGCTGCACAGCGAGCTGCGCGACCGGTGGCGGATGTCCAGCGTGCTCGAGGACCTCGCGGCGATCGCGCTGGCCCAGGCCAACACCCGGCGGGCCGCTCGGCTGCTCGGCGCGGCCGAGGCGCTGCGCGAGACGATCGGCACCGTGATCGCCCCGTGCGAGCGGCTGCAGCACAACCAGACCACCAAGGCGGTGCGGACCGCGCTCGGCGACGAGGCGTTCGACGCCGCGCTGCGGCAGGGGCAGCTGGCCACCGTGGAGGAGCTGACCGACGACCTGCCGTCGGCCGAGGCGCCCGCCGCGGCGGAGCCCGCCCGGACCGGGCCACCCCAGGCCGCATCAGCCCAGGCCCAGCAGGCCCAAGGTCAGCAGGCCCAAGGTCAGCAGGCCCAAGGTCAGCAGGCCCAAGGTCAGCAGGCCCAGGGTCAGCAGGCCCAGGCCCAGGGCCAGACCCAAGCCGGGTCGGCTCAGGCTGAGCCCGGCCAAGCTGAGCCGACGCAGGGCGAGCCGACCCAGGGCGAGCCAGCCCAGGGCGAGCCAGCCCAGGGCGAGCCAGCCGAGGCGGCCCCGCCCGCCCGGGCCAAGGGGGCGCGGGCCCGGGCTGCGGCGGCGGGGCGCGAGAACGGCGCCGCGCCCACCGGGATGCTGCGCATCAGGACGCTCGGCGCGGCCGCGGTGGAGATCGGCGACACCGCGCTGACCGCCGCGGACTGGAGCTACGCCAAGCCGCGCGAGCTGATGTTCCTGCTCGCCGCGTCGCCGCCGATGACCAAGGACCAGATCGCCGCCGCGCTGTGGCCCGACCTGTCGCGCCAGCAGCTCGGCAACGCGCTGCACACGGCTCTGCGCGAGCTCCGGCGGGCGATCGGCGACCCCGGCTGGGTGCAGTACGCCGACGGCCACTACCGGTTCGACCGCTCGCGGCCGCACGAGTGCGACGTGACCACGTTCGAGGACGCCCTGGTCGCCGCCCGCCGGGCCCGGCCGTCCGAGGCGGCGCTGCCCGAACTGCAGCGGGCCATCGCGGCGTACGGCGGGGACTTCCTCGACGGGATGGCGACCGGCGAGTGGGCGCTGGTGCGCCGCGACGAGCTCCGCCGGGCCTTCGAGTCGGCGCTGCTGGCCACGGGCCGGATGCAGGCGGCGGCCGGACGCCATCAGGCCGCGGCGGCGGCCTTCCGCAAGGCGGTCGCGCACGAGCCGCTGAACGAGTCGGCGCACCGCGAGCTGATGACCTGCTGGGCCCGGCTCGGCGAGACCGCCCGGGCCGTCCGGCACTACGAAGACCTGGTCGGGGTGCTGCGCGAGCAGGTCGGCGTGGCGCCCGCGGCCGAGACCGAGGCGCTGTACCGGCGGCTGCTGGCCGCCAAGTAGCCCGGCCCCCGGAGTTTCCCCCAGTGCCGTCCTGTCACACTCGTGGCCCGACCCGGGAACCCCGAACCCCGAATGGAGAGGCCCGCAGGTGTCCGATCCGATCCCGCCGCCCGCCGCCCGCCGGCCGCAGGAGGCCCTGGAGCTGGCGTCACAGGCGCTCAGCGACGGGGACCTCGAAGCCGCCCTCGCCCAGTACGAGCCCGGGGCGCAGCTGGTCACGTGGCGGCCCGACTGCCCGCAGAGCGAGGTCCGCAGCGCCCTGACCTGCTTCATGGCCCTGCGCCTGCCGCTGGCGGTGCAGATCGGGACGGTGCTGCGGGCCCCCGGCCTGGCCCTGGTGAGCTGCGAGCGGCACACCGCCGGGACCGGCCCGGACGGGGAGGAGATCAAGTACCGCGGGCACGGCTGCGCCGTGGTGCGCGCCCAGCCGGACGGGACGTGGCGGATCGCGGCCGACGCCTGGCACCTGGGCCCCGAGATTCCCCTCTAGCCTCCGGCGAATCCCCCGGCCCCCGGCGGCGATGCTGGCCGAGGCGAGGGACAGGCAGGCAGCCTCGCCAGCTGAAGCCTCATCTGCCGGCCGGAAACGGGATACCACGATGAAGAAGATTGCGAGCCGGGTGGCGGCGGCGGGCGCGCTGGCCGTGTCGGCGGCCCTGGCCCTGGCGGGCCTTGGGGGCCCGGCGGGCGCCAGCACGCTGACCTCGGGCGGCTACCAGTTCCGCACCGTGGACAACGCGCGGGACCTCACGTTCAACCAGCTGCTCGGCGTGAACAACGAGGGCGTGATCGCCGGCTACTTCGGCTCGGGCGCGCAGGGTCACCCGAACCAGGGCTACCTGCGCTGGCCCAACGGCGCGTTCACCAGCGAGAACTTCCCCGGCTCGGTGCAGACCCAGGTCACCGGCCTGAACGACGAGGGCGTCACGGTGGGGTTCTGGTCCAAGATGAACAACGCCAGCCAGGTCAACGACAACTTCGGCTTCTTCTCCGTCGGCGGCCGGTTCTACAGCGTGAACTTCCCGACCGGCGACAACGCCAGCCCGCCGGTTGACCAGCTGCTCGGCGTCAACGACCACGACGTCGCGGTGGGCTTCTACACCAACGGCCAGGGCAGCAACCGCGGCTACACCTACAACATCCGCAGCCGCACCTTCACCCGGGTGCTGGTGCCCGGCGCCCCGGCCGGCCAGGCGGGCCCGAGCCTGACCGCGGCCGCGATCAACAACTACGGCGACGTGGCCGGCTTCTACAACAAGACCTCCTCGCAGGTCGACGCGTTCCTGCGGCTGCACTACGGCCAGTTCATCACGCTCGCGGTGCCCGGCGCCTCGATGACGCAGGCGCTCGGCGTGAACGACCACGACGAGGTGGTCGGGGTGTACACGACCGGCAGCGGCAACAACGCCCAGATGCACGGCTTCACCTGGCGGCCCGGCCACGGCTTCCGCACCGTGGACGACCCGCACGGCATCGGCACCACCACGATCAACGGCGTGAACGACGCGGGCGACCTGGTCGGGTTCTACACCGACTCGGCCGGCAACACCGACGGCATGATCGCGCTGCCCCGCTCCTGACCCCACCCGCCGAGCCGGGGGCCCCGTCCGGGGTCCCCGGCTCACGCGCGTACGGCGGCGGCACGCACCTGATCCGTTCGGGCTCAATGGTTTGTTCTTATAATTCCGCTGTGACGGATGCGGAAGGCGGAGCCTTCGAGCTGGGCACCGACGGGCCCAAGGTCATCCTCGTCGGGGTGGACGATTCCGTCACCTCGCTGCGCGCCGGGGCGTACGCGGCCGGGCTGGCGCGGCGGCAGGGGGCCCGCCTGGTCGCCGTCTACGTCGAGCAGCTTTCCGCCCTGTACGGCGCCTCGGCCGGCGCCGGGGCGGGCGCGATCGCCGCGCAGGACCAGGCGCTCGCCGAGACGGCCGAGGACCTGCGGCAGCAGGCCGAGGACGGGGCCAGGAACCTGGGCATACCGCTCACGTTCGTGGTCGCGCGCGGAGACCCGTACACCGAGATCCGGCGGGTGGCCGAAAAGGTCCGGGCCGACGCCGTCATCGTGGGCGCCTCGACCAAGGCCGGTCACCGGTGGGTCGGGTCGCTGGCGGTCCGGCTGGTCAAGGCCGGCCGGTGGCCGGTCACCGTGGTCCCGTAAACCGTTGTCCCGTAGAAGGGCGTAATCATGAGCGTGGCTGTCGTCACCGGGGCGAGTTCCGGGCTCGGCCGGGTCATCGCCAGGGCCCTGCTCAGCGCGGGCTGGCAGGTCGCGCTGGCGGGCCGGCGCGGGGAACAGCTGGCCGAGACGGCCAGGCCGGACGAGGCCGCGGCCGGGGAGAGCTGGTCGGCCGAGGAGAGCTGGCCGGCCGAGTCCGTGCTGCCAGTGCCGACCGACGTGACCTCGGCGGCGTCGGTGGCCGCGCTCTTCGATACCGTCCGGGACCATTGGGGGCGGCTGGACCTGCTGGTGAACAACGCCGGCCTGTTCGGCCCGGCGGCCCCGCCGGACGAGATCGGCCTGGCCGACTGGCAGCGCGTGGTCGACACCAACCTCACCGGCGCCTTCCTGTGCGCCCAGCACGCGGTGCGGATGATGAAGGCGCAGGACCCGCGCGGCGGCCGGATCATCAACAACGGCTCGATCTCCGCGCACGCGCCGCGGCCGAACAGCATCGCCTACACCGCGACCAAGCACGCGGTGACCGGGCTGACCAAGTCGCTGGCGCTGGACGGGCGGGCGTTCGGCATCGCCTGCGGGCAGATCGACATCGGGAACGCGGAGACCGAGCTGACCCAGCGGTTCACCCAGGGCGTGCTGCAGGCCAGCGGCACCGTCGCCGCCGAGCCGGTCTTCGACTCCCGGTACGTGGCCGACGCCGTGCTCTACATGGCGTCGCTGCCGCTGGACGCGAACGTGCTGTTCCTGACCATCACCGCGACCACGATGCCGTACGTCGGCCGGGGCTGAGGTCAGCCCGCGGCCGCGGCTGCCGCGGCGTGCCGGGGGCAGCGGCACGGGCGCGGGGCCCGCTGGACCAGCCCGGCGATGACGAACGACAGGATGGTCTCGAAGATGTCGTCGTCGCGCACCTCGGGAAGCTCGGTCCTGATCTGCCAGATGCTCGGGTAGCCGGCCCGGTCGACCGACAGGTACGCGCTGGTCCACGCGTTCTGGTCGTTCTTCTGCAGCCGCTCGTCCAGGGCCAGGAAGGACGCCTCGCAGCCGGCCCAGAACAGGCAGAAGTCCGCCACCGCCCGGTAGATGCGGGCGGCCTCGGCGCCTTCGAAGCCGGCCGCCAGGACCGCGCCGACGAGGATGTCGATCCCGCGCATCTCGGCCGGGCCCTGGGTGGTCCGGTAGGCAGACAGTGAGGCGGCCGCGGGATGCGCCAGGTAGGTCGCCCGGACCCGGCGTGCGGTCTCGGTTATCGTCTCCACCCAGCAGTCGCTGGGGGTGAAGCCGGCCCCGGCCTCCTCGTTCAGCCGGTCGGCGACGGCCAGGACCAGGTCGTCCTTGCTGGCGAAGTGCCGGTAGACGGCG
>Ga0335081_10011304_pt1 | contig 14432 bp, 12 predicted proteins | sample Lox_Sample_35_FD_206713 | JGI IMG/M metagenome (GOLD analysis project Ga0335081, IMG submission 206713) | Soil microbial communities from Loxahatchee National Wildlife Refuge, Florida, United States - Lox_Sample_3.5 | ecosystem: Environmental > Terrestrial > Soil > Wetlands | place: USA... | reverse complement strand
AGGTCAATCCCGACCGTATCGTGTCGGTCCATCGAGAAGGCGATCTTCAGTTTTGTCCCCACCCCGTCGGTCGAAGAGACGAGAATCGGCTTCTTGTAACGCTCCAGGTTGAGGGAGACACACCCTGCAAAACCACCGATCTTCGTCAATACTTCGGGCCGGAATGTAGATTCCACCATCGGTTTGATGGCTTGAACGAAGTCATCTCCCTTATCAATATCAACTCCTGCATCTTTGTATAGCCATTTCTTCACTCTCTGCCTCATCAAGAAAAGGAATATGTTTTAGATTAATCGATGCCCCTAAAAATGTCAATCCTTTGTTTTTTGGGGTTCTTACTTGACAAAGAGATAATGTTTTGTTAATTCAAGATAGTGATTTCGGGTGGGATTTCTTTCTGATTTAGAATCTTCTCCACGCTTGCGAAAAATTCGAGAAAATCATTTTTCCGGTCTTCGACATGAGACGAGAGCAAACCCGTTAGAAAAGGTACGGGCTTAAACGCCAGACCCCTCTCAAGGGGTAAATCCCTTAAAGGCGAGGACATTCGTTCTTTGTTTAGCGAACTGACGGCAACTTGTCGGATCACCGCCCTTCTTCCTCTTCTTTCTTTCTCCCCCGATCAGAACATACGAATGTCTCAGGATTCACAAGTGAGAAGCCATACGGCGCGGCGGAGGAATCTTTGATAGCTACCCCAAAGGAGGTTCAACTTCGAGTCAGCAACCTCTCCATCTCCTTTGGAGGCATCCAAGCCTTGATGGATGTCAGCCTGGAGGTAAAGAAGGGTGAGATTTTTTCTATCATCGGTCCCAATGGCGCCGGCAAGACGGTTCTCCTGAACTGCGTCAACGGGCTTTATCACCCCCAAAGAGGCCAGATTGAGTTCGAAGGAAAAGACATCACCCGGTCCAGGCCCTATCAGCGGGCGAGGATGGGAATCTCGAGAACGTTCCAAAAGCTCGAGCTCTTCAAAGGGGCAACCGTGCTCGACAACATTCGACTCGGTCGCCATATTCATCTCAAGTCAGGCCTGCTCAGCAGTTCCATCTATTTCGGAAAGACGGCTCGGGAGGAGGCGCAACACCGGGATTTCATCGAGAGGGAGATTATCGATCTTCTTGAGATCGAACCCATCCGCGATAAGATGGTAGGGATGCTTCCGTACGGACTTCAAAAGCGAGTCGAATTGGCAAGGGCCTTGGCGCTCAATCCCAAGATCGTTCTTTTGGACGAACCCCTTGCGGGTCTGAATTTAGAGGAAGTCGAGGATATGGCCCGGTTTATTTTGGACATCAACGAAGAAAAACGCTGGCAGACGACCTGTGTCCTCGTCGAGCACGACATGGGAGTCGTCATGGACATATCTCATCGGGTCATGGCTCTTAACTTCGGCGAAAGGATTGCGGAGGGAACCCCACCCGAGGTCCAGAACAACCCGCATGTGATTAAGGCCTATCTGGGCGAAGCAGAGGATCTCTATGTCACACGTCGCTAACCCGAAAGAGATTGAGATCACCAGAGACTTAACCATTCCGAAACTCTTCTTAAGGGCCGCCAAGAAATACTGGGATAAAAAGGTAGCCATGCGGGAGAAGGAATTCGGCATCTGGGTCCCCATCACGTGGAGACAGTACTACGAGCGTGTGAAGTGGATTGCCCTGGGAATGGTCTCTCTTGGGCTGGAGAGAGGGGACAAAGTCGCCATGATCGGCGACAACCGGCCCGAGGCCCTTTGGGCGGAGATGGCAGCGATGTGTGCAGGCGGTGTGGGGGTGTGGCTGTTCCAGGATTCGTTGATGGATGAAGTACGATATATCATCGACCACTCGGATGCCAAACTGATGGTGGGCGAAGGGCAGGAAGAGGTTGACAAATGCCTCAGGATCAAAGACAGATGCCCGAACTTGAAAAAGATGATCTGGGACGACCCAAAGGGCATGAGAGACTACGATGACCCCCTCCTTATCAGCGTCCAAAAACTGACGGAAATAGGCAAAGAAATTGACAAGAAGGAGCCCGGCCTCTTCGAGGATATGATCATGAAAGGCAAAGGAGACGACGTCTGTCTCCTCTTCTATACATCGGGAACGACCGCCCTTCCCAAGGGTGCTCTTCTCACGCATTATAATATGTTGACCATGGGACAGAATTTGATGCGTGTGGACCCCTATTTTGAATCGGATGACTTTGTCTCTTACCTCCCCTTTGCCTGGATCGGAGAGCAGATGATGTCGATCTCCTGCGGCATTCAGGCCGGGTTTACACTCAATTTTCCGGAAGAGCCTGAGACCGCTCAGGAAAACATCCGTGAGATCGGTCCCCATGTGATGTTTGCCCCACCACGCGTCTACGAACAGATGGTGAGAAATATCCAGGTGAAGTATCTAGATTCAACCTGGTCGAAGCGAAAGGCTTACGAATGGGCGATGGAGGTCGGCTATCATGTCGCAGACCTGAAATTCTTAAAAAGACCTATCCCCTGGTATTGGAAGATTCTTAACTATCTTGCCTCTCTGGGTGTCCACAAGAAATTGAAAGACCATTTGGGTCTCTCCAGAATAAGAGACACCTACACGGGAGGGGCAGCCATGGGACCGGATCATTTCCGTTTTTTCCATGCCATCGGCGTGAATTTGAAGCAGATCTACGGTCAGACGGAAATTGCTGGCATTTCCGTGCTGCATCGCGACGGGGATATCAAATTCGATACGGTCGGAAGACCCATCCCTGGGACCGAGGTGAAAGTCACTCCGGATGGAGAGATCATTTCAAAAAGCCCGTCTGTGTTTATCGGATATTATAAAATGCCGGAGGAGACGGAGAAAGCGCTCCGAGACGGATGGCTTCATTCTGGAGACACAGGGTTCATCGACACCGACGGCCATCTGGTCGTTTTTGACCGAACGAAGGATGTCATGACGCTTGGGGATGGGACAAAATTCGCTCCACAATATTTGGAAACCCGGCTCAAATTCAGTCCCTACGTTAAAGAGGTGTGGGTTATCGGCGACGGCAGGCCTTACGTCACATGTGTGATCTGCATCGATTACTCGGTGGTGGGCAATTGGGCAGAGGCCCGAAACATTGCCTATACCAGTTATCCTCAACTCTCTCAGATGCCCGCGGTTTACGATTTAGTCGGAAAGGAAATCATCAAGATGAATCGGAGCCTCCCCCCCGTCGCCCGCATCAAAAGATTCGTCAATCTCTACAAGGAATTTGATCCGGATGATGATGAATTGACTCGAACCCGAAAATTGCGGAGGGCCTTTGTCGAAAATCGATACAGAACGATCGTCCATGGCCTTTATTCCAACGTCGATCATGTCCACATGGATACCGACATCACTTATGAAGATGGCAGGGTCGTCCATATTAAAACGGACCTTAAGGTGATGGAAGTACCGCAATAAGATAGGGGCCAAGGGGTCAAGGGCGCGAGTGAAAATACTGGGAACTGAATACTTGAACCCTTGAATCACAGGATCCTTAAGCCCTCTATTGTAGGAGGTTTCATGGAACTTTTCTCGCAGCTCTTCATCACAGGAATCCTGGTGGGGAGCATCTATGCCGTGGTTGCCCTTGGCTGGACCCTCATCTACAAATGTTCCGGCGTTCTCAACCTCGCCATGGGCGAACTCACCCTCATCGGAGCCTACGTTTGTCTCACCTTCTACCAATGGCATGTCCCGTTCGTGTTGGCTCTTGTTTTCACCCTGGTGGTGGGATTTGTCTTAGGACTCCTGACCGAGCACCTCTTTCTCCGGCCGATGGTGGGAGAACCCGTATTAAGCGTCATTATGGTGACGGTGGGCCTGTCCTTTTTCTTCAAAGGCGTGGTAGAGTTGATCTGGGGAACCGATACGGTGGTTTTCACTCCCCCCGTCTTCCCCATGGAACCTGTCTTTATCGGAAAGGTCGTGATCGGACAGGTTTACCTCTGGGCCTTCGTTTCATCGATCGTTCTGCTGGTCGTCTTCGCCTCTTTTTTCAAGTATACGAAATGGGGTCTCTCCATGCAGGCCACCGCGGATGATGAAATGGCGGCCCTTTCACTCGGGGTCAATGCAAAGATCGTCTATGCCTTAGCCTGGGCCATCGCCTTTATGGCGGCAGGAGTCGGCGGGACGTTATTGGGAAACATCAACGGATTAAATATATCCGTGGGCTACCTCGGTTTATTGGTCCTTCCGGCAGTCGTGCTGGGAGGTCTTAACTCCATCCCCGGCGCAATTGTCGGCGGCCTGCTAATCGGAGTCCTTCAAAACTTGGCAGACGGCTACCTGAGCGGATTTACCCCCGGGGGGGTAAAAGAAGTCTTTCCGTTCGCCGTGATGGTTATTGTTCTCCTGTTCAAGCCATACGGGCTGTGGGGATGGGCCCGGATCGAGAGGGTGTAAGAAGGAAATCATCGTAAATTGAAAAGGTAGCAATGCAAATTCTCATTGAAAAGAAATTGCTAACTTTACAACGCTAATTTTGCAATCTTCATTGGGAGTTCTAGATGGGTTATCGACCTTGCGGTGTTTACCATCAATATTACAGACAAGACCATGCCTGGTGGCAGACCAAATTCGTCTGGGGGAAAATGATCCTGCTCTTCCTCACCCTGTTTTATTTGATCCCCGAATTTGCAGGTGGGTACTTGATATCGGTCGTGAATGTGATCGGCTATACGATTCTCTCCGCGTTGGGCGTCCAACTCCTAATCGGTTACTGTGGCCAGGTGACGTTAGGCCATGCGGCTTTTCTTGCTGTGGGGGCTTATACCAGTACCCTCCTCATGCTGCAATTGCACATTCCCTATCCCGTTACTCTCATTCTGGGGGGCTTGACGGGCGGCCTGTGGTCCGTATTGTTCGGCCTCCCATCCGCTCGGGTCAAAGGCTTTTATCTCATCATGACCACGATGGCCGCTCAGTTTATCACGGTGGAATTCTTCATCACCCAGTATGTCAGTCAAATTGGGGGAAGAGGCGTCGCCTTCTCTATCCCGCCTGGAACAGTCAAAATCGGACCCTGGAGCATTCAGTCGGACAAGGAAGTTTATTATTTGATGGTGATCCTGGTGATGCTGTGCACCTTCGTCATGGCAAACCTGCTTCGCTCAAAGATCGGTCGGGCGTGGATTGCCATCCGAGATAATGATATTGCCGCAGAGACGATGGGGGTCAACGTGGTCCTGTACAAGTTGCTCGCTTTTTTTGTAGCGGGATTCTTCGGAGGCATTGCAGGAGCGTTCTGGGTCACATCTCTTGCAGCCGTCAGCCCGGAACACTTCCAGTTCGGCTGGTCTCTCTGGCTCGTAGGGGTCGTCCTCATCGGAGGGGTGGGAAGCATCCAGGGGACGATCTTCGGCGCCATGTTCATGACTCTGATTCCCGAAGGATTGAAGGCCCTGATCTTACTTTTAACACAAAACCCCTTCTTGACTCATTCAATGCCCTTTTTGCCGCTCCTCCTTGAGAAATTTCTTTTTGTTAAGGAAGCGGCCTTTGGCTTAGCCATCGTACTGTTCCTGATTTACGAGCCGAATGGCCTTTCGTATCGCTGGTGGCAGATTAAGAACTACTTCAATCTGTGGCCGTTTTCATACTAATCGTGTCGCGTGTCCGACATCCGTGACCACAATTCGACATCCGTTTACGGACACGAAACACGGACACGGATCACGAGCTAAGGAAAGGGGTGATGCGGCGTCATCGAATGGCGGAAGAAAGAAGGGGGGTCTTCGTTCGAAACTATTTTTGCTCAGCATTCATAGGAGGATAAAAAATGAGAGCCAAGTCTAAAATTTTCTCTATCGTGTTAGCTTTCCTGATCGTCAGCTTCGCTGCCTCGGGGGTCTTCGGACAAGCACAAGAGGTAAGATTAGGCGCCCTTCAAGATCAGACTGGCCCTACCTCTGATGTGGGTAAGGGAGAGGCTGTGGGGGTTCGCGCAGCAGTGCAGTACTATAATGATACGGGCGGGATCAACGGCAAGAATATCCACCTGTTCCAGTACGACTACGGATACAAGGTTCCGGAAGCCATCACGACCTACAAGAGATTCAAGGACGTGGATAAAGTGGTCATGATCTTGGGATGGGGAACAGGGGATACGGAAGCGCTTTCGCCAACGATCACAGTTGATAAAATGCCCTACCTTTCCAGTTCTTTTTCAGCACACCTCTGTAATCCTCAGAAGGCTCCGTACAACTTCGTTTATGGGACAGATTATTCGACCAATGCCCGGGGAGCGATTACTTACTGGTTTGAAGAAGTCTGGAAGAAAGACCCGAAATGGAGGGCCCTTCGCGAGAAAGGGGTCAAGCCGAAGTTCGTCTGCTTCATGGCCACTGCCTCGCCCTATGCTACCGCTCCCATCAAGGCCGTCAAGGATCAGGCAGCCCTTCTCGGGTTTGAAATCGGCCCCGATCAAGATGTCCCGCTCAACGCGCTCGATGTAAAGAGTCAAGTCCTCAGAACCAAGGATTTTGGCGCCAATCTGGTCTGGCATGGAAATACCACCATGTCCGTGTCGACAGCACTCAAGGACTCCTATGCCCTTGGGTTGAAAGCAGACCATATCATCAACAACTGGGGATTTGATGAAAATCTTCCCAAATTGGCCGGCCCGGCAGCAGAGGGAGCCATCGGGCTCCTCGCATGCGCCCTCTTCAATGATCCTTATCCGGCGAAGAAAACCGTTCAGGAATATGGGTTAAAGCTCGACCCAAACGTCCCCCTGCAAAACCGAAACATTCATGAGGTTCAGGGATGGGTGAAGGTAGCCCTGGCGGTCGAGGCCATGAAGCGAGCCGACAAGGCGGGAAAACTGAACGGGTCCGGGATTAAGGACGGTTTTGAAAGTTTCAGAAACTGGCCGGGGCTGAAGCAATTCGGCGGCCAGCTGGTAACGATTACCCCGACAGACCATCGCTACAGCTCGATCGTCAGGATCGGAAGGGTCATCCAGGGCAAATCGCAGACAGTAGGGGAAATCGATATGAAGGCTAAATTTCCCGACAAATGGGCGGCCTGGCTCGGATGGTAGGGAGGAGAAGATTGAATTCAGAAATTTCAAATGGACCCGGAAGTATTTTGAAGATCAACAATATTGAGGTCATGTACCACGAAGTCATTCTGGTGCTCAAAGGCGTCTCGATCGACGTCCCCCAGGGAGGGATTGTTGCCCTCCTTGGGGCCAATGGGGCAGGAAAATCAACGACCCTCAAATCCGTCTCCGGCCTGTTAAAACACGAAGACGGCACCGTGACCGATGGAAGCATCGAGTTTATGGGGGAAAAGATAGACCATCTCTCCGCTGAGGACATCGCCAAAAGAGGAATTTTTCAGATTATCGAAGGAAGAAGGGTGTTCGAGCATCTCTCTGTGGAGGAAAACCTCAGAGTGGGCGCTCATCTCAGGGGAACGGGCTCGGCTTCTAAGGAGAGATTGGAGATGGTTTATCGGTATTTCCCCAGGTTGGTGGAACGGCGAAATGTCCTGGCAGGCTTCATCAGCGGGGGCGAACAGCAAATGACGGTGATCGGCCGGGCCATGATGGCCCGACCGAGGCTGATGCTTCTCGACGAACCTTCGATGGGCCTTGCCCCGCTTCTCATCAAAGAGATTTTTGAGATCATCACCCAGTTAAACAGGAGCGAGAAGATCCCTCTTCTCCTTGTGGAGCAAAACGTGAAGTTGGCTCTCACCGTGGCACCTTATGCTTATGTCTTGGAAAACGGTAGGCTGGTGATGCATGATACCTCGGAGAGGTTGAAGGAGAACCCAGATATCAGAGATTTTTATTTAGGGCTTTCGGATATTGGTGAGCGAAAGAGGTTCAGGCAGGTGAAGCATTACAAAAGAAGAAAGAGGTGGCTCGCATAAAACCGTGATACGTGTCCGTGAACCGTGACCGTAAGAAAGAACGAATATCGTTTATGCCTAAACAAGAGGTATCGGACAGGACGACCGCTTTTTTGAAGAAGCATCTTGAAACCATGCGCCCGAGAAAGCGCGTCGAATATCTTAATCAGAAACTGAGCGAAATCGTACCGCATGCTTACAAGCATTCGGTCGCTTTTAAGAACAAAATGAATTCGGTCGGAATAAAACCGAAGGATGTCCAGACCGTCAAAGATTTGGCGAAAATTCCCGTTACCGAAAAAACCGCCCTCTTGGAACTTCAGAAGAAGAATCCGCCCTTTGGCGGGTTTGAAGGAACTCCGATTCGCAAGTTGAGAAGGATCTATGTCTCGCCGGGCCCCCTTTATGAACCCGGCGAAATTGAGTATGATGAGCTCGGTTGGGCACAGGGAATGGTTGCCGCTGGCTTTCGGCCAGGAGACATCGCCATCAATACATTCAGCTACCACATGGTTCCTTTTGCCATGCAGATGCTGGATAATTCCCTCTTCAGGATCGGATGTGTCACCATCCCTACAGGCGTCGGGAATACCGAACAACAGGTGAACATCCTTAAGAGCCTCAAGGTCAGGGCATTTTGTGGGACTCCGAGCTTTCTCCTTAATATTGCTGAAAAGGCGGGGGAGATGGGCTTCGATCTGAAAAAAGACCTTCACCTCAAGGTCGGCTTTGTGGCCGCAGAGATGCTGCCAGAATCCCTTCGGTCTGAGTTGGAGGGGAGATTTGGAATGACCATCCGCCAGGGATATGGGACCGCAGACATTCGATGCTTGGGTTACGAATGTATGGAGAAGAGCGGGATGCACATTCCGGATGACAAGATCGTGGAGATCGTTGACCCTGAGACGGGTAACCCGCTCCGTCCAGGGGAAATAGGGGAGATTGTTGCAACCTCCTTCAATAAAGCCTATCCTCTGATTCGATTTGGAACAGGAGACCTCTCTCTTCTCAGCGACGCTCCCTGCCCTTGCGGCAGAACCTCTCCAAGATTAGTAAAGATTCTGGGAAGGGTGGATCAGGCGACCAAGGTCAGGGGACTTTTCATCCATCCCGGTCAAGTCGATGATGTGGCTGCAAGGTTTCCACAGATTGCTGGGTGCCAGGTGCGGATTACGAGGAGCGCCCACAAGGACGAAATGACCTTTTTGATCGAGCTTACGAGAAAAGCAGGTCCGTCCGACAAGTTAAGGGAGGAAATCGAAAGGTGTGTCCGCGATGTGATGAAAGTGCGAGGTGAAGTCCAGTTCGTGCCGAAGGGGACGATTGCAGACGGGGGTAGGAAGATTGAAGACTATCGCATCTGGGAATAGATTTCCAACACGATAGAAAACGCGGGCCGATTCGCTCGCCGGGGGCACACCCGCCTAACAAGCACGTGATACTTTCCAGTCTTTGATCCCTGTTGCTGAATCCAGCCAAGACCCCAAGAAACACTCAAAAAATTTTTGACGACTTTTTGAAGAATATGCTAAGATGGTGCCGAAAAGAAAGGAGGAAGAACTCATGAAAATCGAATACAAGGGGTTTTTGAGAGAGCGGATACAAAGAAAGCCAATCACCATAAGCCCTGATGCGACCTTTTTCGAAGCTCGGAACCTTATCCATGAGAAAGGAATCCGGCATCTCCTCGTCGTTGACAAGAACAGTAAACTGGTAGGAATCGTCACCGACCGCGATATCCGGGAAGCCGCGCCTTCCGATGCCACCCTGCTTAGCGTCCAAGAACTCAACTATCTCCTGGGAAAGCTGAAAGTTTCGGCCTTCATGACGCCAAAGGATAAGTTGATCACCATTGCCCCTGACGCGTTGATCGAGGAGGCGGTTCAGCTGATGCACGACCATAAAATCGGGTGTCTTCCTGTGTTGGAGGGGGAAAAACTTTACGGAATCTTCACCGAGACGGATGTCCTGGACCACTTTGTGGATGTCTTCGGATTCAAACAGAAAGGCACTCGCTTAACCGTCGCCCTTGAAGATAAACCCGGAACGCTCCTGGAAGTCCTTCAGGTCTTCAAGAAACATAACGCGAATGTGATCAGCATTATCACCCCCTCATTTATGGTGGAAGGGAAAAGGATCGCCGCCATCCGAATCAAGACGGAAGATTACAAGCAGATCGTCAAGGATTTGGAAAAGGCGGGCTATGATGTATTATCGATAGGAAAGTGGCCTTCCGTTTGAATTACTGTAAAAGAATGCGCCGGGTATGATCTCTTCGAGGCGCTTTAGATAAGGATATTGATGAGACAGGTTGTCATCACCAGCGCCGTCCGAACAGCCATCGGTAATTTCCTCGGCGGACTGAGTTCGCTCAGTGCGACGGAATTGGGCGGAAAAGTCATCGAAGAGGCCGTAAAGCGATCGAAAATTCGTAAGGAGGACGTGGATGAAGTGATCATGGGAAACGTCCTTCCGTTCGGGTTGGGACAGAACCCGGCGCGCCAGGCGATGATCAAGGCCGGACTCCCAATGTCCGGAGGCGCAATCACGGTGAACAAGGTCTGCGGCTCGGGGTTAAAGGCTGTAATGCTTGCCGCACAGGCCATCGCCGTCGGCGATGCAGACGTGATCGTCGCAGGTGGCATGGAGAGCATGAGCCGAACGCCCTACTATCTCGAAAATGCAAGGACGGGATACCGGCTTTGGGATGGAAAATTGGTGGACGGAATGGTCCATGATGGCCTCTGGGACGTCGTGAATGATTACCATATGGGGTATACCGCCGAGTTCCAATCGAAGAAGTTTAATATCAGCCGAGAAGAGCAGGATCTCTTTGCCCACGAATCAAACCTCCGGGCGATGATGGCCATCCGAGAAAAAAAATTCAAACAGGAGATTCTGCCCGTTTCCATCCCTTCGAGAAAAGGGGAACCCATTATCTTTGACACTGATGAAGGGCCCCGGGAGACGGATCTTAAGTCGATGGCCAAGCTAAAATCTGTATTTAAGGAAGGCGGCGGTGTCACGGCGGCGAACTCTTCCAAGATCAGCGACGGGGCAAGCGCGCTCGTGGTGATGTCGGAGGAGAAGGCCCGGGCGCTAGGTGTAGAGCCCACGGTTCGAGTCGGGGCGCAGGCGGCGACGGGCGTGGAGCTGGAAGACGTATTGGTTGCTCCGATTCAATCCATTCCGAAAGCTTTGAAAAAGGCGGGACTTTCCCTTAAGGAGATTGACCTTTTCGAGATCAATGAGGCATTTGCGGCAACCACGGTCGCCATCATCAAAACCCTCGGAATCGACAGAGAGAGGGTTAATGTGAATGGTGGAGCTGTGGCGCTGGGCCATCCCATCGGTGCCAGCGGCGCGAGAATCCTGACCACATTGCTCTACGCCATGAAAGAAAGAGGAGCCAAACGAGGAATGGCCTCACTCTGTTTAGGCGGCGCAGAAGCCGTCAGTTTAATTGTCGAGCAAGCGTGAGATGAAAACTCAAGATCCAAAATAATAATGATGTTAAATCCTAAACTCCAAACCCTAAACTCCAAACAAACTCAAATTTCCAAAACACAAAACTCTTAACCTTTTGAGTTTTTTGATTTTAGATTTATTTAGGCTTTAGAGTTTAGTGTCTAGAGTTTAGATCATATAGGGTTTCGAGTTTCGGGTTTAGGCAAGGGGGGATCTTATGGACATCAAAACCATCGGTGTTGTGGGCGCGGGGCAGATGGGAAATGGTATCGCCCAGGTGGCCGCCTATTCCGGGCTTCGGGTGGTGATGAGCGATATTGCAGACTCTTTCGTTCAAAAAGGGCTTGGCACGATTTCTAAGAATCTGGACCGGATGGCGGAAAAGGGAAAAATCCCTTCTGGCAAGAAAGATGAAGTCATAGGGAGGATAAAAGGAACAACCCGAGTTCAAGATATGGCCGAGGTCGATTTTGTCGTCGAGGCCGCTACAGAGAACGAATCGCTCAAACTAAACATCTTTAAAGAACTGGATCAGGTTTGCAAGAAAGATGTCATTCTGTCAAGCAATACGTCATCCATCCCCATCACCAAAATTGCTTCAGCCACCCAAAGACCTTCGCAGGTCATTGGAATGCACTTCATGAACCCTGTCCCCGTGATGCAGCTTGTGGAGGTCATCCGGGGTCTTCAAACTTCCAAAGAGACTTTCGATACCGTGAAATCTCTCGCTGAGAAAATGGGTAAAACCCCGGTCGAAGCAAACGACTTCCCAGGATTTCTCGCCAATCGAATTTTAATGCCCATGATCAACGAGGCCGTGTACGCCCTCTTTGAAGGCGTGGGAACCCCCGAGGCTATCGACACTGTCATGAGACTGGGAATGAATCATCCGATGGGCCCCTTGACGTTGGCCGACCTGATTGGCCTGGATACGTGTCTGGCGATTATGGACGTCCTCCACGAGGGTCTCGGGGACTCCAAGTACCGCCCCTGCCCTCTCCTCAAGAAATATGTCCAGGCAGGCTATTTAGGCAGGAAAACAGGAAGAGGCTTTTACACATACTGACATACTGAAGGATTATAGGGTTCGAGGGATAGGACTTGAACCCTAGAACTCTTGACCCCTAGACCCCTTGATCCCTTAAGAAGGGCTTATGGACTTCAAGCTGACTCAAGAACAAGAGATGATCAGGAGTATGGCGAGAGATTTTACGGAGAAGCACATCAAGCCCGTGGCCGCCCAATATGACGAGGAGAAACAGTTTCCCTATCAAAACCTCAAGAAGATGGCCGAGAAGGGCCTGATGGGAATGAATGTTCCCGTGGAATACGGCGGCTCCGAAGTCGGACCGGTTGCCTGTAGTCTTGCCATCACGGAAATTGCGAAAGGCTGTGCCTCTCATGCGGTGACAACCTCCGTGACCAATATGGTCGCAGAGTTGATCTATGAGTTCGGACAGGAGGAAATAAAGAGAAAACATCTCCCCAAGATATGCAGCGGCGAATACCCCGCCGGAGCCTTCGCCCTTACCGAACCCGACGCCGGGTCCGATGCAGCCAGTATTCGCATGACGGCCGTCCGTCAGCATGATACTTATACGCTCGACGGGACAAAAACCATGATCACCAGCGGAGAAGCGGCGGGAGTGACGGTTGCCTGGGCTGTCACGGACCGAAACGCCAAGAAGGGAAAAGGGATCAGTGCCTTTGTCATCGAAAGAGGAACACCCGGATTTTCCGTAGGAAAGACGGAGGAAAAGATGGGCCACAGGGCCTCGCTGAACAACGAATTGATCTTTGACCACTGCGTTATTCCCGCCAATTGCCTTTTGGGTAAGGAGGGCGAAGGGTTTAGGATAGCGATGGTTGAACTCAACGGAGGGAGAATCGGAATTGGATCTTTAGCCGTAGGAGTAGGATTCGCGGCCATTGACTTCGCAACCACATATGTTATAGAAAGGGTGGTTTTTGGCAAACCCCTTTCCAGCTTTGAGGCCATTCAGTGGATGATCGCAGACTCGTATACAGAGCTGGAGGCCGCTCAGCTTCTCGTGTTGCGTGCGGCTCTTCTCAAGGAGACTCGTCAACCCTTTACGAAAGAGGCTTCTATGGCAAAGCTCTTCGCCACCGAGACGGCTAGGAGGGTTGCCATTCGCGCCCTTCAGATGCTGGGTGGTTATGGGTACATGAAGGATTACCCGGTTGAACGTTACCTTCGGGATGTTATCGGAACAACCCTCTACGAGGGGACTTCAGAAGTGCAGCGAATCGTGATTTCCAGAGAAATATTAAAGCGTTGAAAATTTTTTTGCTCCATAAATGAAATTATTCACAGGGCTGTCTCAACTTTCAGTTTGAGTTGACATTTTCGCTTTAATATTTGATAGTTAAATGAGTTAACGTATTGTAAGTTTCGATACGGGAGGATAGAAGAAATGGAATTATCCGAACAGACTTTTGCCCAAAAATACGACCTCTACGGCTGTTTTCAGTGCGGTAAGTGCACAGGAGGATGTCCTGTCTCTCTCAAATCGAAGCTTAATATCCGAAAGTTGATGATCGAGGCGATTTTGGGGAGGAATCTCGATTGGATCAGCGAGAAGGAGGAGCTCTGGGATTGTACGACATGTAAGACCTGCACCCTGCGATGCCCCCGGGGTTTGAAACCTATGGATCTGGTCATCGGACTGAGGGGGACCTTGGTTGAAGAAGGGCACATCCCCAAAACACTCATCGAAGCCATGGAAAACGCTTACAAGCACAGGAACCCCTGGGGACAGGCAAAGAACAAGAGGGCGGAGTGGGTCAAGGGCCTGCCCGAAGGTTTCAAGGTCAAAGACTTCTCCCAGGGAGACCGTGCTGAATTTCTTTACTTCGTCGGGTGCACGGCCTCCTCAGATCCACGGATTCAGGAGATAGCAAAATCGTTTGCGCTCGTGCTTCAACAAGCCGAAGTCGATTTTGGAATTCTCGGTAACGAGGAACAATGCTGTGGGAACGAAATCCGGAGGATGGGGGAAATCGGTCTCTTCGAGGAGCTCGCCGAAGGAAACGTGAAACAGTTTGAGACCTACCAGATTGAAAACATCGTCACCACATGTCCTC
>Ga0335081_10011303_pt1 | contig 14432 bp, 9 predicted proteins | sample Lox_Sample_35_FD_206713 | JGI IMG/M metagenome (GOLD analysis project Ga0335081, IMG submission 206713) | Soil microbial communities from Loxahatchee National Wildlife Refuge, Florida, United States - Lox_Sample_3.5 | ecosystem: Environmental > Terrestrial > Soil > Wetlands | place: USA: Florida... | reverse complement strand
GCGCATGATCCCCGAAGGCGGCGCGTTCGTGAACGTGGGCCGTGGCTGTGTGGTGGAGAAGGACGGCCTGCTGCGGGTCGCGCGGGAGGGGCGACTGCAAATTGCGCTCGATGTTTACGAGCCGGAACCGTTGCCGGCCGATTCGCCCCTGCGCGGATTGCCGAATGTCACGCTACTGCCCCATCTCGGGGGTCCCACCCGTGACCGGCGGCGTGATGCCGGCGCCCTTGCCATCAAGAATCTCCGCGCCTTTTTGCGTGGTGAGCCGTTGGACGCCGTCGTGACCCTGGAGGTGTATGACCGCACCAGCTAACACGCGCAGCTTGTCCTGGGGTGTTTCGACGCTCGGATGCGCCGAGCTCTCTCTTCCGAATATCTGCGAACTGCTCCGCGAGTTCAATCTCCGCGAACTGGAGGTTCGCGGCGTGGACGGACGCCTGGATCTGCCGCATTGGGCCGCGGACGCGGGCTGGCTGCCGCAGTTGGCGGCCGCCTTGCTGGCGAAGCATCAAATCGAATTCCGCGTGGCGGGTTCTTCCTTCAAACTCGTCGGCAACGACGAAGACGCCCGGGCCGAAATGGTGGCGTTTTGCCAGTGGGCCGATTCCTGGGGTGCCCGGTACGTCCGCGCGTTTGGCGGTGGCACCTGGGGGCAACCCCTGACCGAAGCGGATTACGAGCAGGCGGCCCGGACAGTCGCGTGGTGGCAGCAGGAAAAGAAACTGCGCGGCTGGCGCGTTGAATTGTTGCTCGAAACTCACGACGCCTTTTCCGCCTCCGGTCCCTGCCGCGATCTGATGGCCCGGTTGGGTGAACCGATCGGCATCATCTGGGACTCGCATCATACCTGGCGGCTCGGCGGCGAGTCCCCGCGCGCATCGTGGGCCCAGCTCTCCCAATGGGTTCGCCACGTCCATGTCAAAGACAGCATCTCCAAGCCATCGGCGCGGCATCCATATACCTACGTTCTACCCGGCGACGGTGAGACGCCGTTGGGGCAAATCGTGGCGATTCTAAACGAGCATCACTTCCCGGGGACCGTTTCACTGGAATGGGAACGTCTCTGGCATCCGTACCTGCCGCCGTTGCGCGCGGCCTTGACGCGATTGGAGGCGCAGCCGTGGTTCTCGATTTCTGTGAAGTCTGCCGATGAACTCCAACCTCCTGTCATCGCCCGCTAATAGTTCCACGACCACCTCGCCTGTTCCCGTAAACGCAGCCGCGGCTGGTGATTACGCGTGGTGGCGTTCCACAGCCGAGAATCTTCTCGTTCCGCTCGCCGCGCTGATGAAGCCGGACAAGGCCGATCTGCCCTTGCGCGGACGTGCCAGCAACCATGGCGCCCAGGCGGACCGGCTCGAATCCTTTGCCCGCCCGTGCCTGCTCGCGGCCCATTGGCTGGCGAGTGAACCGGGCGCGGTCGAAAAGCTTTCCCGCGACGAAATTGCGGCGTGGTTCCGACGCGGATTGATGGTCGGCACGGACCCGTCCGGCCCGGGTTCCTGGGGCCCGACGGCCAACCACCACCAGCATACTGTCGAAATGGCGGCGCTGACGCTGGCTCTGCAAATTGCCCGCTCATCGCTTTGGGAGCCACTATCGAAGTCGGAGCGGGAACAGGTGGCGCGCTGGTTCGCCAGCATTCGCGGTGCGGGATTGCATCGCAATAACCATATGTTCTTCTGCGTGATGACCCTCGCGTTCCTGGATCAGGAGGGGTTCGGCCGCAGTTGCGATGGGCCGGTCGTGCGTCATTTGCTGGACGTGCTCGAAGGCATGGCACTGGGCGGCGGCTGGTTCATCGACGGGATGAATGAAACGGTGGATTACTATCAGGCCTACGCGTTTCATTATTACGGCCCGTGGTGGGCCAAACTCTATGGCCACACCGACCCTGAACGCGCCCGGCGCTGGAAGGATTGGACCAGACAGTTTCTCAAGGATTACATCCACTTCTTTGCCGCCAGCGGCGAGAATCCTCCGTTCGGGCGGTCCCAATGCTACCGGTTTGCCGCGACGGCGCCATTTGGTATCGCGGAACACGCCGGTGTGTCGGCGATTCCGCCGGGCCAGGCCCGGCGTGTCTGCACACGTAACGTGGACTTTTTTCTTCGCCACAGTGTGTCGCAGGAACAGGGCGCGTTGTCCCTGGGCTGGACCGACGAATTCCCGGAACTCACCGAGGCCTACAGTTGCGCCGGCTCCCCGTATTGGGCGGCGAAGGGGTTTGCCCCGTTGCTGCTGCCGTCAACGCATCGGTTTTGGCAGGCGAAGGAAGAACGTCTGCCGTCGGAAAGATCGGATTTCCAGATTGCCGTGCCACAAGCTGGATTGCTTGTGCGCAGTCACGATGGCGAAGTCGAGGTCCTGAACAGCGCCAACGGAATCTGCGTCGGCAACATCGCGTTCGGCACCTGGAAATGGGGCAAACTGAGTTTCCACTCCGGCGTCGGTGGCGAGATTGCCCCCTCCGCCACGCAGTATCCGCTCGACGCGGCGCTGACGGCGGAATTTGCGAATGGCTCGATTTATGGCCGCCACCAGTGTGAACCGATCGCTGTGACGGCAGAGCATTGCGCATCACTGTACGGCCTGGGTGACCGGTTCAGCCAGAACCAAGCGAGTGTCGAGACGCATCTCTGGTGGAATGGCGGCTGGCAGTTCCAGTGGCACCGCGTGGTCGCCTACCAGCCGGCCGTCTTTCGGCTGGGCACTTGCAGTTTGCCATTGAAGGAGGCCGCGCGCCGCGACATGACGATCGGCGCGGACTTCGCTCATGCCACCACCGTCGAATGGGGCGTGGCGATCCAACCGCTGCTGGGCTTCCGTCGAATCAAGGCCCACGAGTCCGACCCCCAACGCCGCACGCACATTCTCACCTGGCACTCGCTCCTGCTTGCAGCCGAGACGGACAACATCATCGACCAGCAGCACTTGATGGCCCTGGTTTGGGTTGGGCGGCGGGACAAGGAACGCGCCCCTTGGAAGATCCAGTCCAGCTCCGAAGGCAACCTGACGCTCCGCCATCCGGTCCTGGGCGACTGGCATGTGGCGCACCCGGAGTTGCCGAAATTGTCCACGGCGAGGCAGGCGTAGATCTGGATATGATAATTATCACCGCCCCCTCCCCGCGTTCGCGCTACGCGTAGCGGATGCGGTGGAGAGGGCTGTGAACTTTATTGTGCCCGCCCCGATCTGTCATAGCCGGATGGCGTTCGATTGTCTTTCCACAAGCCGCAGAGCATTCCCCTGGTGCCAGCCCGTGGCACGGGAAGCGCTCTGACCAAGTGTCATACAGGGAGAAAGTCCCGAAAGAACAAAAAAACACTTGCATTACGGGCAGGTGCTTGCTAAATTTGATAATTATGAATCACGGCAGTTGAGTTGTCCTGCCGATTGCCGCAGTGGTTCGATGTCCAATGCGGTCGGTGATTCGGTTTTCCGATGGGAACACGGTGGAAACAGTGATGCGCTGCTTGGCGGACATGGCGTGGACGCGGGTGCAACAGCGTGTGGGACCGAGGAGCGCGCAAGCACTCCTTAAACGGTGAGGTATAGAGAACATGAATCAGATGCAACCTGTCACTCGGGTACTTCGAAAATCAATTCCAACTCTCATTGCTGCCGTCATGGCCATTGGATCGCTGGCCAGCGCGTCTCGTGCTCACGCGCAGGCTACCATGATTTGGACAAATGGCAGCGCCAACTGGAATAGTACGACTGCCTGGCAGACGAACCTGTTCACCACGTATTCAAACTACTTCGACGCCGTCGGGACCACAAATATACAGGTATTCGACAATTTCTGCGCAGCCACGCTTGCGAATACCAACTCGATCATCATCACCAACTGCGTCGGTGGCACAGCCGTTCCCCCCTCGACTCCTGATGTGGCACAGTTCACAAACAGCGCGAATCCGAGTATCACGGTCACTGGCCCGACGACCGTGCGCTCGCTGGAGGCCCTTTCGAATGCCGTTGTCACGATTGGTGCCGGCGCATCTACGCTGACCGTCACGGACACATTGAGGATTGCGCAGGCCAATTTTACGACGGGGATGGTCTATTGGGCGGGCGGGACTCTCGCCGCTACGAACGGAGGCCCGAGTCAGGTCCAAATCGGGACTGGTACCAACTCGTTCGGCGTGTTGGTCGTGACCAATGGAACGCTGATCTATGATCAGAACTCTGCCCACAGCTCGAGTGACATCGGCATTAACATGGGTGGGATTCAATCGGCCGGCAAGCTCGTCATTAGCGGTTCCGGCGTCGTCACGAATCACATTGGAGGGAATGCCACCTTGAGCATGAACGGCGGACCCAGCACGGGGGGCAGCCAACTGATCATCACCAACGGCGGCAAGCTGTTTGTCGATGGCGCAACCACCCTCAAATCGAACAGTCTGGTGCTCGTTTCCGGCACCGGCAGCCTTCTGTCTAACTCTCTCAACGTCGGCAGCAGCGTCGTCACTATCGGCGCCAACAACACGGCGGGGCCGGGCAGCCTGTTGATCGTCAGCAACGGTGCGACCGTTTGGTCGGAGGGCACCATTTCGTTCGGCCGAGGCGGTTCCTTCAATACCGGGATGGTCGTCGGCGCGGGGTCCCGATTGATCTCGGATACGAGCGGCGGTCTCGTCATTGGCATCACGACTCCCGGCGGCTCCAGCAATGCTCTGGTCGTGTATGATGGCGGTTATTTGAGATCCGGCGGCACCTTCGAAATCCCTGACGGTGCGCCTTGTCCTAACAACTCATTTCTAATGGGCGGGATTGGAGCCATGAGCACGGGCTTGGTGGTTCACGTTAAGAATAATTCAGGCTCGCTGTACAGTTCCATCATCGTGACGAACGCGGTGTTGACCTGCAGTCTGATGGAAATTGAGGGGGGCCCCACCAACACGCTGGCTGTCTTGTCCAAGGGCACGCTCATCTTCAGTAATCAATTCGCGGTGTCCGCCACACAGACAAATGTGCTGACTGCCGAAAGCTTCTCCGCCGGCTACGGCAATGCCATCACCGTCAACGCGGGCACCATCAGCGCCGTCAGCGGCAGCAACGTCTCCCAGATCGTCATTGGCTTGAGTGGAGAGTCCGGCGCCGCCTCGTTGACCATTACCAACGGGGGCAAGCTGCTATCGGAGCAGGTCGAGTTCGGCAGCGGCAGCTCGTATAACACCGGGGTTGTCGCCGGGGTGGGAACGGTTTGGTCGAACTACACAGCCGGAGCCGCCTATGCCGGATCGAATACTCTTGTCGTCGGCACCGGCAGCACGGTGAGTGGCTCCTACAACTACCTGGCGGTCCAGAATGGCGCGAGCCTTGTCAACAACGGCGATCTGCTTATCGGTAACAGCGGCAGCTCCACGCTCAACTCGGTCGCCTTCGGCGGTTCCGGGCCGCCCCCCGTGATCATCAACAGTGGATCGCTAACCGTTGGCGGAAGCAGCGCGTCATCGGGAAACACGCTGACAATTTCCAATGCCAGTGTCTCTGCCGGCTTTGTCAAGGTTCGGCCAACAAATACACTTGTCTTTGCCGCCGGCACGCTCAGCGCTGAAGGCATGGACACCGATCCTGGCGCCAATAACAGCAACGAGTTTGTCGTGGGCGATGGTGTCGACGCCGCATATTACGATATGGCACCCGGCGGCACCGGCTATCACATATTTGGTTCCCCCGGTCTCGTGGTCACCAATGGCGCGTACCTGCGCGGCAGTGGCACCATTGCCGGCACAATGACCGTGCTCGGCACGTTCGTCCCCGGGTTCGCGAATTCTGTTGGCTCGATGCTCACCAGCAACAGCCTTTCGTTTGGCGATTTCGCGGTGCTCGATTACGACCTGGGCACGTTGAGCGACTCGGTGACAGTCAACGGCAACCTGAAACTGGGCGGCACGCTTAACATCACCGATGCCGGCGGATTTGGCGCCGGCAACTACACGCTGTTCACGTACGTTGGCTCCTTGAACGCCGGCGGCACGCTGACCGTCGGCAGCACACCCAACGGCAGCTTGACCTACACCATCGACACGAATACTACCGGCTCGGTGATTCTGCATGTTACCGGCGGCAGCGACCCCTACACCACGTGGACGGCACATTACGGCTTGAGCGGCGGCAACGCCGTCGGCACAGCGGATCCGGACGGCGACGGCATGAGCAATACGAATGAATTTCTTGCCGGCTTCAACCCGATGAATAGTGCGGCGTATCTGCACATCATCAGCATCGTGAAAACCGGCAATGATATCAGCGTGACTTATCTGGGGGCCAACGGGGACAACACGTGGTCGCCGGGCATCGCCTCGCGCACCAACGTGCTGGAATTCACGACGGGCACAGCCAACGGCAGTTATTCGACGAACAACTTCGCGAGCACTGGCCTGACCAACATCCTCAGTGGTGGCACAGGTGTTGGCATGGTGACCAATATGGTGGATATTGGTGGGGCGACCAACAAGCCGTCACGGTACTACCGGGTTCGTGTTCTGGTACCCTGACACGCTCGCTGCCAGCCACCAGCATCGTTGAATTATGCGTCGCAATCGGACCAGCACGCTCACATTGTTTCTCGCGGCCTCGCTTTGCCTTGCCGGGGCGACGGCTCAGGCGCTCGACCCCAACCAGCCGCCCGGAAACAACTTCGATCTGAGCCATTGGAAATTGCAACTGCCCACGTCCAACGGCGTGCTTACCTGCAGCGCCGGCAGCGTGGATGAGGAAAAGCCAGCCCAACTGGGAGCGGGCTTTACCAACACCTATTTCTACACCGGATCGGACGGCGCGATGGTGTTTTGGGCGCCGATCAACGGCGCGACGACGGGCGGCTCATCCAATCCGCGCTCCGAATTGCGCGAGGAGCTGATTCCAGGCAACGATTCGACGAACTGGACCCCCAATGGCACACATATTCTGGATGCCCAGTGCAAAGTGCTGCAGGTGTCGCCCAACACCAAGAAAGTCATCATCGGGCAAATCCACGGTTACAGCGGGGCCGCTCTGCCCACGGTGAAGATCTATTTCAGCACCAACAAGGCTTACGGGACCGTCAAGACCAACTCGACTGACGACGGGAGCGATCTCACATTCCCGTCCGTAAATGTACCATTGAGCAACAGCATCACGTACGAGATCAAAGTTGTGAACGGCTTGGTCTCGATCGTCATCAACGGCAAGACCAATTCACTGAACATTTTCCAGACTGACCCCAATTACACAAATGAAACGCAGTATTTCAAGGCCGGAGATTATTGTCAGGACTACTCATGCTCGAACCCATCCGACGATGGCGCGCGGGTTGCGTTTTACGCCGTGAGTTTGTTTCATGCGCCGAGCATCACCAACCAGCCTGCCACCCAAACGGTGCCGGTGGGCAGCAACGTGACGTTCAGTGTGGGCGCAGTCGGCAATCCGCCGCTAAAGTACGCCTGGTGGATAAACAGTGCCCCCATTAATAATGCGACCAATGCCTCGCTCGTACTTCCCAATGTGCAACTCACCAACGCCGGCATTTACTCGGTCGTCGTCACCGACATCACCGGCAGTGTCACCAGCAGTAACGCCACGTTGACCGTCGTCCCGTCTGCGCCCGTGGCCAGTTTCACCGCGAGTCCAACCAATGGCGCAACGCCGTTGGGGGTGACGTTCACGGATACGTCGTCCGGGGCACCAACGAACTGGTCTTGGACGTTTGGCGATGCCGGCACGTCAACGTCGCAGAGCCCGAGTCACACGTACGCCACACCGGGCGCCTACACGGTGACGTTGATCGCCAGCAACACGGGAGGGTCGAGTACCAATACCCAGACGGCCTTGATCGGTGTTTATGACCCGTTTGCGTGGTGGCAGCTCAACTACTTCGGCGGCACCAACAATCCGAACACTGAACCGGGCGCGGACTACACCGGCACCGGCATGAGCAACACCAACAAATTCCTGGCAGGCTTCAACCCTACCAACCCGGCCGCGTACCTGCACATCATCAGCGTCACCACCACGAACGCCACGGACGTGAACGTGACGTATCTGGGGGCCAACGGCGACAGCACCTGGTCGCCGGGCATCGCGTCGCGCACCAACGTGCTGGAGTTCACCGCGGGCGCGGCCAGTGGAGACTACTCGAATAGCTTTGCGAGCGCCAACGTCACCAACATTCTCACTGGCGGGACCGGAACCGGCTTCGTGACCAACATGGTCGATGCTGGCGGCGCGACCAACACGCCATCGCGGTACTACCGGGTCCGCGTGCTGGTGCCATGAACGTTACCTGGAGGAGCGCAGCCGCGAGGACTGAACGGCAACCAAACAGCAGTACCAAAGCCGTGTTCACAACTCGGTGAACGATCCCCGGCGGCGCTCTTCCTCATCGTCTCTCGGGTTTTTCGGAGTTGCTTACCGCACTCCACTGTCGTCCGGGCGGCCACCCCGGCCGCTGGCGGCGACGGGCCGTGACAATCTCGCCGAGTATCGGGCCGGCACCCGCCTTCCCCCGCAGGTATACCGAGTGTACCTCGTGCCACGATTGGCGGCCGATCGTATCATTCTCAAGGAGAGAATCAGGGTGAGGGTTCTGCCGTTGTTCGGCTGGAGGCCGATCGCATCGCGCTGGCAACCGGCTGAGGCGGGCCTTGGAGATGGCCGCTAGCGTCCTTCCCAAAGAGACTGGGTAAGCAGTGTCGCCTGCTGAAAAGTCACGTTACGCACACTGCCATCCAAATACGCGACGTTCATTGAGTTATTGATGTGGCGGAAGTCCAGGGCGTGACAGGAGCCTGGATTCCCAGAACTCAGGTCGCAGCCGGCGCAATAGTCACGCGCCCCGCCCCAAGGAAAGTTGGATTGGCAATCAGGATTGGTGAGGTGCGCCGGATCCTGTTTGCCCTCGACAACCAACGGCGTCTCCGAGGGGTTGGTCGTGACTTCCACATCCTTCCGGGGTTGCGAGGAGGTCAAACCACTGCCCGCCAACGCGTGCCCCAGCATGGCCCCGGTGCACGCATATGTTTCGTTGAGCTGCTGGTATTGGAATCCGGGATATTTGGCGCTGGGACAAACGAACACTTCGTTGGCCGATCCGATGTTTTCCCCGGAACTATTGATGTTTGTGGTCTTCTGCCGCATGTACTTGCCCAGGAGCTTTGGCCAATTCGGCTCGGTGGATCCATACGATGCCGGCGGCATCTGTCCGTTGTTGTCGTCCGTGTACAGCCGGATGGCGATGGTGATCTGGCGCAAGTTGGACACGCAGACCGCGCAGCGCCCCTTCTCACGCGCCTTGTTCAGCGCGGGCAGGAGCATGGCCGCCAGGATCCCGATGATGGCAATGACAACCAGCAGTTCGATGAGCGTAAACGCACGGGTGGTTCGCCCGGGGGAACTGCGTCGCGTATACGAGTGGCGTTGCGTCATGTTCTCGTTCTTCCCTGATTCTGTCACGGCATCGTCCTTTGCCTCATCGAAGCTGTCGCTTGTTGTTACCCACCCATTTAAGCGGATTTTCGCCTTGCGGTCAACAATATTTTTGATAATTATTAACTGCCATGAGACGTGACCTGTTGCCCGCCCCGCTCCTTGCCCCAAATCCTGTCTGGAGAAGCTATCAGGGCGGCTGCGTCCTGCGCGCGTTTCGGGGCCAACCCGACACGCCGGACGACCATTTTCCCGAGGACTGGCTGGCCTCGACAGTCCGCGCCCGAAACGGCGATCATTCCCGGGATGCAGCGGAAGGATTGAGCCGGATTTCGGATCTCCACAACAGTCTGTTCGTCGAATCGCTCAAACAGCAGCCAGAGTTCTGGTTCGGGCCGGACCAGGCGCCCCGACGAGACCCGCCGACCCTGGGTGTGTTGTGGAAACTGCTGGATTCGTCCGTCCGCCTGCAATTTCAAGCGCATCCGGATGCCGGGTTTGCCCGCCGTCATCTGAACTCTCCTGCCGGCAAAACGGAGTGTTGGTACATCCTCGCCACGCGAGAAGAAGCGCATGTGCATCTCGGCTTTCAACATCCACCCTCACGCGACGCCTGGGCGCGCATGATCCGCGAGCAGCGCGTGGATGACATGCTCGCCTGTTTTGAAAAAATCCGCGTGCAACCGGGCGATTGTTACGTCGTTCCTGCCGGCACGCCGCACGCCATCGGCGCAGGCGTGTTCATGATGGAATTGATGGAACCGACCGACTGGGTGGTTCGCTGCGAAACCGCCAACGCTGGTCTGACACTGCCGCCGGACGCGTGTTTCATGGGACTCGATTTGGAAACCTGTTTGGAGATTTTTGATTATCGCGCCCATTCCATTGCGGAAGTCAGACGCACGTTTCAGCAGTCGCCCCGGGAACTGGTTCGCACCGACGCGTATTGCGAAGAGGAACTGATCGGGCCGGCCTATCATGGATATTTCCGTTTGCACCGGCTGCGCGGCCACGGCGATGCGCAGTGGCCGGGTGGCGAACTGATGCTGCTCATCGTCGTCAAAGGCGCGGCGCAGTTGTTGTGTGGCGGACAACAACAGCCGGTGCGGGCCGGTCAAACGTTGCTGCTGCCGGGCGCGGTGCCATCATGGGCGTGGACCCAACCGGCGGGCGATTGGGAAATTCTCCTCGCCAAATTGCCTGTGGTTCCGCCATCCTCCCGGCACTCCTGACATTCATGCTTTCCAAATACGATTATCTGGTCATCGGCTTTTATTTTTTGTTCATGGCGATGATCGGTTGGGTGTGCCGCAAGTTCATCGGCAACACCAGCGACTATTTCCGCGGCGGCGGCAAGATGCTGTGGTGGATGGCGGGTTGCTCCGCGTTCGTCGCGCAGTTCAGCGCCTGGACGTTCACGGGCGCGGCGGGCAAAGCGTATCTCGACGGGCCGGTCATCATGGTGCTGTACTTTGCGAACGCGCTCGGCTTTTTCTGCAACTTCGTTTTTTTTGCGCCGCGCTTCCGCCAGATGCGCGTGATCACCTCCATCCAGGCCGTGAAGGCGCGCTTTGGCAACGGAAGCGAACAGTTTTTTACGTGGGTGCAGATTCCCGTCGGCGTGTTGTACGCCGGCATCTGGCTGAGCGGTTTGTCGGTGTTTATTTCCGCGGCGTTCAACATGGACCTGTACCTGACAGTCATCGTGACGGGTGCGGTCGTGCTGATCATGTCGGTCATCGGCGGATCGTGGGCGGTTGCCGCCGGGGATTTCATCCAAACGCTTGTGCTGATGCCCATCACGCTGGTCACGGCGTTTCTGGCCATCGCACAGGTCGGCGGCTGGAGCAGCTTCGCGGCGAAACTGCCGCATAACTACTCCCATTGGACGGAGGGCGCGCGCCCGGAAATCCTCTATCTCTGGATCATCGCCATCATCATCAAACAATTCGTCTCCACGAACAACATGCTCGAGGCGTCACGGTATTTGAACGCCAAGGACAGTCGCGAGGCCCGGAAAGCCGCCCTGCTCGCTTCGATTCTGTTCATCATCGGGCCGACGTTCTGGTTCATCCCGCCCATGGTGGCGCGCATTGTTCATCCGGATTTGCACGTGGTGTTTCCACACTTGAAGAATCCGGCGGAAGGCGCGTTCGTCGTCGCCGGTCTCGACAACATGCCCGTCGGGATGCTCGGCCTGCTCATCAGCGGCATCTTCGGCGCGACGATGTCGAACATGGACGTCGGCTTGAACAAGAACGCGGGGTTCTTTGCCAAAAATTTCTACCAGGTCATCGTCCGCCCGCAAGCCCACGAAACCGAAATGTTGCTCGTCAGCAAACTCGTCACATTCCTGCTGGGCATCCTCGTCATCACCGCCGCGCTGATGTTCAGCACCGGCAAAGTTGGCCTGTTCAATCTCATGCTTGATTTCGGTGGCCTGATCGCCCTGCCATACTGCGTGCCGCTGATCTGGGGCACGCTGATCAAACGCGCGCCGGCGTGGGCCGGTTGGACGACGGTGGTGGTCGGGTTTGCGACCTCGTATGCGGGGAAAACATTCCTGACCGCCGCCTGGTTGCAGGGTTTCATGGGGTGGCATGCCCGACCGTTGAGCCCGCGTGAAGCCGATGACTGGGTGCTGCTGCTTGGCGTCTTGCTCGACGCCGTCATCTGCTCAGCATGGTTCCTGGGAGCATGCCTGTTCGCCAACAGGCGTTCGGAACAGGAGAAGAAGCGCGTGGAACAGTTTTTCACGCAGATGCGCACCCCCATCGATTTCCAGAAAGAGGAGGGCGCCGGAAACGATGCCCAACAATATCGCACCCTCGGCCTCTTGAGCCTGGTTTATGGCGCGTTCATCTCGTTGCTGGTGCTCATTCCGAACTCGCCGCTCGGCCGGCTCGGGATGTTTGCCTGCGCCGGCACGATGCTGGGTGTCGGCGGATTGCTGTACTGGAATTACAAACGCCTGCAGGCTAGAATTGGGGCCAACGACACACTGAAAACACGATCTGGATAAATACCATGGGACATCTCAACGGAAAACGCGCGCTGGTCACCGGCGGTGGCCAGGGACTTGGTTACAGCATCGTGGAACACCTGCTCGCGGCGGGTGCGGATGTGGCCGTCCACTATTTCTCCAGCGAATCCGGCGCGCGCGAACTGAAGGCGCTGGCTGGAAGGCAGGGCCGGCGCGCCGAAATGTTTCGCGCTGACTTGACGAAGGAAGCCGAGGCCGCCGCATTGGTGGAGAGCGCCGCGGGATTCCTCGGCGGACTCGACGTGTTGGTGAACAACGCAGGCGATCTCGTTGAGCGGCGTTCGATCCAGGAAGTGGACGCCGCATTCTGGGAGCGGGTCATCAATGTAAACGTCACGTCGATGCTCTGGGTCACGCGCGCTGCCGTGCCGTGGTTGGAAAAGGCCGGCCGGGCCAGCATTGTGAATCTGTCGTCGCTGGCCGGACGCAAAGGCGGTCATCCCGGTTCGCTCGTCTACTCCACGGCGAAGGGCGCGGTGCTCACGTGGACACGGGCGCTGGCCAATGAACTTGCGCCCAGGGGAATCCGTGTGAACTGCGTGGCGCCCGGTTTCATTCTCGGCACGCGGTTCCATAGCACGCACACCACCGACGAGAACGCGAAGAAAACCATTGCGGGCATCCCGCTCGGGCGCGCCGGCGCGCCGGAAGACGTCGCGCGCGCCGTGGTGTATCTGGCCTCGGAATTCGACGGCTTCATCACCGGCGCGACGCTCGATATCAACGGTGGGGTTTACGCGGCGTGAGCCCGGTGGCCCGGCGAGAGTGACCAATATCTCATTTGTTCGCGACCGGTAGGATTCTTTGCTCCTCCAGGAACTTTTTGATCATGTCCCGCGATCTGTCCTTCCACCCGATTGGAATGCCGTGACCGCCGTCGGGGAAGGTGATGAATTTGCACGTGTTGCTCGTCGCCACCAGCTTGTCGTGCAAGGCGACGACAATCCGGTTGGTGTCAATTCCGAGGTCGGTTGCGTGGTCCTCCACCCAGCGCACCGCGGCGCGGGCATCGGCTGTGGCTTCGACAGGTGTTGTGCCGAAACGATCTGCCGTGCGGTAATCCGGCGCGATGCCGACCATGCCCCATTTGGCCGCCAGGCGCGCCCAGCCGATGGACCTATTGGGGTTGCCGCGCCTCCAGGCGCCACCGAAGAAATAGACCAATGCGGGACGATGGTCGTTGGTGCGCCAGCCTTCTGGCGTGACGACGAATAGACGCAGCGGTTCGGGCTTGAGTTCGCGGTAGATGTATGTTCGTGCGTCAGGGAAATTGGTCGGCGTGCTCGCGTCCGAGAGAAGCCCCTCGACTTCTTGAACGATGGCATTCGGTTTCTTCGCCGTCGGCGCGTTCGTCGGTTGCTCAGCAAAGGCGATGGCCGAAACCGCCAGCGCTGCGCCGAGAAAGCACGAATGCCTGGGGAAACGACGCGGCCTGCCGCGCATGCAATTACCTGGTGGCCACGGGGAGAATTCCCTGCCTGGTCAGGAATTCCTTCATGATGGCGCGGGATTTGTCTTTCCACTCGGGCAACTGACTTTGAAAGCCGTGATTGCCGCCGGGCACAGTGACGAATTCGCAGACGTTGCCGGTCGCAACGAGTTTATCGTGCAGCGCGATCGATTCCCGGTTGGTGACTGTCGTGTCGGCGTCACCGTGGAACACCAGAACGGGCGGCATCCGGGCGTCGAGCTGATGCACGGGCGAGAGCGCTTCCGCGTTGCTGCCAAAGCGTTTGGGTGTATAACCTGTCGCCACCGACGTGTCCGACACCGGGCTGACCAGAATGAGCGCGGCCGGTTTGGCAATCGGCGCTTCGTTTGCGGCTGAGCCGGGTGGTGTGTGTTCAATCGCCGTCCACAACGCGACGTGACCGCCAGCCGAAGAACCCCCAACCACGATTTTCTGGGGATCAATGCCCAGTTTGTCGGCGTGGTCCTGGATCCAGCGTAACGCCCCACGCCCATCCGCCACGGATTC
>Ga0335081_10011302_pt1 | contig 14433 bp, 11 predicted proteins | sample Lox_Sample_35_FD_206713 | JGI IMG/M metagenome (GOLD analysis project Ga0335081, IMG submission 206713) | Soil microbial communities from Loxahatchee National Wildlife Refuge, Florida, United States - Lox_Sample_3.5 | ecosystem: Environmental > Terrestrial > Soil > Wetlands | place: USA... | reverse complement strand
CCGAAACTCCACGGGAAGTCGTCTCCAAGCAGGTCCCCTTAGATGTTGGGGTATGTTTTGAAGGGCTCTGTTTATTCCATCATCATCCAGAAATGGAAACTGGTATCGACCGCGGCAGTTAGAGACAAGCCTCCTAAATATGGGTGAGAGTTCGTCCAGTTCCATCGGTTTCGACCTGCCAATTCGTTCCTTCGCTGACGTGTAGGTTTGATAAGCAAGGAGATCGGCAGCCTGTAAACCTGGAGACTTATCGCTGGTGGGGAACTCTATACCAGCAATACGATGACGAAAGTTCGACTTTTTCTCATTTCTGATGTGGTGAAAGAGATCGAGTGCGTGCTTCTTAAATTGCTTATTTAGATCGAAAAAATACCGAACATGTAATCCGGGATTGCACGTCAGGGCAGGATTCGAGAGAGCTATTTGGAACGGCAGGAAATATATTCTGTTGGGCGCACCGAATGTTACCCAGCGATTGTTAGCGACATCGTAGGTTCCGCCGGTGAGAAACATGCGTTCTTCTTTTGTACGTCTTCTCCATTCGGAAGAGACGAGCGCTGCGGAAGTTGGAAATAAGCGGGAGTCTACAATGCAAGACACCAAATCGTTAATGAACTTATCGGCTTTGGCATCGCTCCAACCCGCAAAAACGCCGCGACGTTCGCCCTTGGAGTTCCAGAACTCGCTGCTATGAAACTCTTTTAATGTTGGCTCATTCGCTCCCCTAAGGATGTCAGCCCACTGGTCCTCAAGATACTTCCATTTCTTGGGGGAGCCCCAATATCCCGCGACCACGCATACCTTAGCGCCTTCATGGATGCCGCTTTCGTCCATGTATGCTCGGAGCATTGAAAAGGCCTTTTTGGGCTGTGACCCGTCCGTTCATTTCCCAGCCCAAGTTCCGGCGGGTGCGCGCTCATTCCCGAATTGCTGTTGAATCCATAGTCGTATCGAGAATTACTCCCATGAGGAGATTTCGCGCGGTTTACGGCTCTTTATGATTTCTTCCAGGTCCGACGCGAAATCCGCGTCCAGGGTCGGTTCGTGGTGAAGATTTTCGGCGTGCTCTTTCGCCAGAGCGAGGGATTCGGAAAGCAGGCGAGGTCCTAATTCCTCGCCAGCGGGACGCAGGACCGCTACGGCCCGTGCGTCGGATTCGATGACGACCTCCGCGCCGGCCCGCACGCGCGCCAGCACGCCAGCGAAGTCGCGAGCCGCGTCCTCTTCCGAGATGTGAATGACACGGTCTGCCATGGCGCGACTATACCGCCATTTCTCGACATCCCGGCTGCCACGGCTGCAACCACCCTACTGAATGAGCGTCCCCCCGTTTCCATTCCCCTCAGCTTCCGGGGCGAGCACCACTGCGGCCGCGACGCGATCGCCTGGCTCAAGCTGTAGGAGGCGGACGCCTTGGGCGTTGCGTCCTGATTCGCGGATCGTCGTTGAATCCATGCGGATGATCTTGCCGTAGTGGCTGATCAGCATGACTTCGGATTTTTCGTCGACCTGCGCGATTCCGATGACCTTGCCGACACGCTCGGTCGTCTTGAGGTTGATCACGCCCTTGCCGCCGCGATTCGTCAGGCGGTACTCGTCGGCAGGAGTGCGCTTGCCGAATCCGTTTTCCGTGACCGAAAGAATCAGATCACCTTTGAGAGTCGCGTCCACGACTTCAGGCTCGCCTTCGACCTTTTCCTTGGCGGGTGCGGGAGCGCCGGCCTTCGTCGTAGTCGCCATGCCGATCACGTAGTCTCCTTTTTCGAGGTCGATTCCCCAGACGCCGTAGGCAGCGCGTCCCATGGGTCGAACATGGCTTTCGTCGAAGCGGACCGCCATGCCTTCGTGTGATGCCAGGAAAACGATCTGGTTTCCGTCGGTGACACGGGCGGCGACCAGTTCGTCGCCTTCCTCGATGCCGATGGCCATGATCCCGTTCGAGCGCACGTGCATGAACTCGCGCACCTCCGACTTTTTCACGAGCCCATTGCGCGTGGCGAAGAAGACATACTTGTTTTCTTCTTCGAGATTGCGCACCGCGGTCATGGTTTTCACGGTTTCGCCGGGCTGCAGTCCGACGAGATTGCCGATGTGTTTGCCACGTCCGGCGGCGCTGACGTCAGGAATCTCATAGACCTTGAGCCAATACACGCGGCCCGTGTTGGTGAAAATCAGAATGTAGGCATGCGTTGACGCGATGAAGAGATGCTCGACGAAATCCTCTTCGCGCGTCTTCATTCCGGTGCGTCCCGTCCCTCCGCGGCGCTGCATGCGGTATGTGGAGATCGGAGTGCGTTTCAGATAACCGGAATGGCTGACCGTGACGGCGACTTGCTCGTCGGCGATCAGGTCTTCGAGGACAATCTCCGCCGCTTCGTCTTCAATGCGCGTGCGCCGATCGTCGCCGTAGAGTTTCTTCACCTCTTCGAGCTCTTTGATAATGACGCCGCGCAGCTTCTTTTCCGATCCGAGGATCGATTCGTATTCCGCGATGTTGTCTCGAACTTCTTTCAACTCGTTTGAAATCTCGTCAATCGAAAGTTTGGTCAGGCGATGCAGCTGCAGTTCGAGGATGGCATCGGCTTGCTTGGCGGAGAAGGGCTTTTCCGGATCAACTTTCGGAGCCCGCCCGGTCGTATTGATGTCGATCTTCTTGCCGCCAAAGTAGAGGATCAAGTTCTCGCGGGCGTCGGCACGATTCGCGCTGCCGCGAATGATCGTGATGACGTTGTCGAGGTGATCGAGCGCCTTCAGGTAGCCTTCGAGAATATGCTCACGGTCCTTCGCCTTGGCCAGCAAGTACGCTGTACGCCGCCGGACGACATCAACTCTGTGCTCGATGAAGTACTTGATGGCCTGGATCAGGCCCATCTCGCGCGGCTGTCCATTCACGACGGCCAGCAGGATCATCGAGAAGCCTTGCTGCATTTCGGTGTGTTTGAAGAGCTGGTTGAGGACGATCTGAGGCTCGGTGCCGCGCTTCAGCTCGATCAAGATGCGCATGCCATCGCGATCGCTCTCATCGCGAACGTCGGAGATGTCTTCGATTTCTTTGTCGTTGACCAGTGCGGCAATGCGCTTGATCAGAGTCGCCTTGTTCACCTGGTATGGAATTTCCGTGACGACGATTGCCTGCCGGTCTTTGGTGATGTTCTCGATCGCGGCCTTGGCGCGCATCATGAAACGTCCGCGGCCGGTGCGATACGCTTCGAAAATTCCCGAGCGGCCGTGAATGATTCCGGCAGTCGGGAAATCGGGGCCTTGCACGAACTTCAGAATCTCGGCAAGCTGCGCGTTCGGATTGTTGACCAGCGTGATCGTGGCATCGACGATTTCCGTGAGATTGTGCGGCGGAATCTTCGTGGCCATGCCGACGGCGATTCCGTCCGAACCATTGATCAGAAGATTCGGAATCCGAGCGGGCAGCACATCGGGCTCAACTTCACTGCCATCGTAGTTCGGATTGAAGTCGACCGTCTCTTTGTCGAGATCTTCGAGCAGCGGAACAGAAACCTGCGCCAGCTTCGCTTCGGTGTAACGATCGGCCGCGGGAGGATCGCCATCAACCGATCCAAAATTTCCCTGACCAAAAATCAGCGGATAGCGCATCGACCAGTCCTGCGCGAGGCGCACGAGCGCGTCATATACTGCAAGATTCCCGTGTGGATGGTACTTGCCCATCACTTCGCCGACGATACGCGCGCATTTGCGCGTAGCGCGATTCGGCTGCAACCCCATCTGCTGCATTGTGTAGAGGATGCGGCGGTGGACGGGCTTTAGCCCGTCGCGAACGTCAGGAAGCGCGCGGCCGATGATGACCGACATCGAGTAGTCGAGATACGACCGCCGCATCTCCTCTTCAATGTTGACGGGTTGAATGTTCAGCGCGCCGGGGCCATCGCCGCCGGGCGGAGGAGTAAGAGGAAGCTCTGGATTCTGTTCGTCTGCCATATGCCTCTGAGTGCTAGCTTTTTACTGCCGCAAAAGCGCTTGCGCGAGGCCGTCCCGTTCTGCACGTTAAAGATTGGTAACTGCTTGTATTTACAGGATGTTATCGGCCCTGGGAGTTCTATTGATTATACCATGCGGAAGGCTTCTGAGGCGCGTAGGGAGTGATTGATTTGAGGCTCGGCACGGGATCAGAAATTTCTAGTGGGAGTCAGAGTTACGGGCCGACGACGACTTCGTTCGGAGCTGTGGGAAGCATGAAGGGTACACCGCGGGAACGATTTGAATTCAACGTGGCCGGAAGATTCAGAGAGGAGAGCTCGATCTTGCGATTCCACGATCCGGCAGTGTAGTAGTCAGCGGTGGAATAAAGAATTCCGTTCTCAATGGTGTAGGTGGAGATTTCTTCGCTGTGTCCGTCGCGGAAGACGAGCAGCACCGGAAAATTCTGCTGCGGCTGCTGTTGATCTGGAGTGCTCTTCGACACTTTCGTCAGCGGCCGATCAATCCTTTCAGAACCCGAGTCTTCATTGCCGCTGACCTGAACATATCGGTCACCTTGCAACTCAATCATCAGCGGTTGTGCGGCGGGCGCTAGCGATTCGGCGACCGGAGCGGCAGCAGGCGGCGCCTGCATCACGATCACCGGCTGAGATGGCTGAGACGGGGCTCCCGCGTCGTCGGCATAGAGATCGGGAGGAAAGAATCCGTAGCCGAATGGGGAGTAGAAGTTTCCAGGAAATCCACGATCATGATGATAGTGAGAGCCGACTTGCAGCCGCGTGAACCGTCCGGAGTAGGGCGGCATGCCGTAAGCCGCTCTCTGTGCGAAGAGCGATGGAGCAAATGCAGAGAGCAGCGCCAGGATCGCCAATAAGCGCATGGTTAATTTGCCTGAGCGGACGGTGGTAGTTGAAACAGGACTCCGCGATTGTCGTTCTGCTGGCGCGTGGCGTCAAGATTTAGATCAGCCAATGCGATCCTGCGCGGATGTCCCGGCGTCAAGTCGAATAGAGTCGCGCCAACGATCGCGTAATTGTTCACTTCAAGCTGATGGCCGTCTTTGAAAACGAGAACAGTCGGGTCAACCGGCTCTGGGTTGGGTTCAGTGTCACTGACACTGTCCTGCTCTTGAGCTGTGTTTGACGACGCATCGTTCACCGGAGGAATGTAGCTTCGTTGTCCAGTTCCGCGGCGATCAAAGACGGTGGGTCCGCCCTGATAGTTCGGATCGTTATCAGAATCTGCGTTGTCATAATACCCTTCGTCCGGCGTGCCGCTATCAACGGCGTAAGGAACGGGGACGGCATACATCAAGGGCGGGGTGAACTCGCCGTAGTGATGGCGGCGATTATGGCCGTCATGGTTGCCATTTCCATTGTGAGATCTTCCCGGCGCAGCGGTGGAGAAGCGGACATGCGGATTTGGTGCATATCCGCGGGGGCCCAGTGAAGTGACGCTCGCCGGTGGACCGTTCACTGCCCGTCCGCCAAAACCAGGGGACGTTACCGATGAAGGCGCGCCATTGATTTGCGCGTTGCTCCTTGGGACCAGGAACAGCGAAAGGGCGAAAAGGCTTAGAAACAGGGCCAGATGCCGCATAGAAGAATGATACTCCTCGCCACAAGCCATAGCGCACCTCGAAGGTAGAACGCTGCTCATTCTTTAGATTGCATCGGTCACTGGCCGGATGCTCATGACCTTATGGGGCGCCGGATAGCAGTAACTGCGCTAAACCTTTGGGAACACAGCTCTTTGTGCCCGCCCTGCGGTGCCGACTATAATCGGTTTTTACTTTCAGACGCATCCGCCTGAAGAAAGATGTGAAGTCCGCTCTTCGATTTGCGAGTCTCGCGCTGGTCCTGGTCGTCGTGGCCATGGTTTCGGCGTTAACGGCGATGAGGTTTGCCATTCACGGGCAGGAAGTATCCGTGCCCGCGCTGGTCGGGCTGACTCCAGCGCAGGCGGAACATGCCGTGTCGGGGCTCGGTCTTGAAATGTCGATCGAGCGGAAGTACTACAGCCCGCAGATTCCCGAGGGGAAAATCATGTCGCAACTGCCGCTGCCGGGAACGAAGGTTCGCCGCGGTTGGCAAGTGCGCGTCGCCCAAAGTTTGGGACCGACGCGAGTCACGATTCCCGACGTCACAGGCGAGAGCGAACACGCGGCGGATTTCAACATAAGGCGGCGCGGACTGGAACTGGCTTCGACTGCAGAGGTCGAGACTCCAGGGATTCCAGCAGATCAGGTTCTCGCGCAGAGTCCTCCGGCGAATGCAACGCAGGTTCTTGCGCCGAAGATCAGTTTGCTCGTGACCGCTGCTCCCCAACCTCAGTCGTTCGTCATGCCGAGTTTCCTCGGGCAGCCGCTCGGCAGCGTCAGCCGCACTTTGCAGGACAATGGCTTCAAACTTGGAACCGTGAGTGTAGCGGCACCGGCACCGGCGCCGGCTCCTGCTCCTGCTGATTCTCAGACCGCTCCCGATGCTGCGAGCGCACAAACTCCTCCACCGGCACAAGCCTTGCCGGCTCCTGTGCAACCATCTCCGGCCAGCATCGTGGTGGCACAGGTGCCTGCGCCGGGACAGAAGGTGCCCGCAGGAAGTACGGTCAGTTTCGAAGTACGATAGGTATTTCTCACCACCGAGATACTGAGACACGAAAAGTGCAAAGTCCGCAATTCTCTTCCATTTGTAGCTCCGTGACTCCGCGTCTCCGTGGTAAACAATTTCCGTCTCAGGTCCGTTCAAGGATCGCCGCGAAGAAGCCATCGCACGGATGGATACGAGGAATGGTTCGAAGATAGGGGCCGCGAAGGAGTGAGTCCAGATCGTGCCAGACGAGCTCGCCTGCTACTTTGAGTCGGTCTAGTTCCGTTCTGCAATCGACAACCCGGATCGCACTGTTCTCGGAGAGGATCTCTTCAACTACATCTTCGTTTTCTTCTCTTTCCAACGAGCAGGTTGAGTAGACTACGCGTCCGCCCGATTCGAGATGGGTGAGTGCTGAGCGCAAAATCGCGGCTTGGCGTGTGTGCAGGTCGGGAAGATCCTCGAGCCTGAGACGCCATTTGATTTCCGGATTGCGAGCGATCGTGCCGGTTCCGGAACAGGGCACATCGACGAGGACGCGGTCGAATTGAGATCGGATGGGGAGTGTTCCCGCATCAGCGGCAATCACTTCGATCGCACGCTTCGTGGCTACCGAGGTCTGCATGAGTTGACGCATCAAGCGCGCTCGATGCGGATGAACTTCGACAGCAACAATCGACGTGGCAGGGTTGCAGTCCGCGATCGCGAGAGTCTTGCCGCCGGGAGCGGCGCAACAGTCGAGGATTTTCTCGCCATTACCGACGAGTGCAGCCACTAACTGCGAGGCTTCATCTTGAATTACTACATCGCGGGCGCGGAACGCGTTCGTTTTCGTGATGTCTCCGGCGAGGACTCTACGGGCGGAGGACATGAAGGCTCCGCCAGCAAGAGTTACTTGTTCGTCGAGCAGTTCCCGCTCTGCGCCCGGCGTACGCAGACGGATGGCAGCTGCAGGAACTGACTGGTCGTATTCGCATATCTGCTTTGCCGCGGCGATGCCGTATTGGTTAACCCAGCGCTCGACGATCCAAAGAGGATGCGCGAAGACATGAGCCAGCGATTCTGCAGAGGAACTCTCGTCAATGGGAGTAGATGTTGCTGAGTGAGAGGCCGCGAGTTTCCGCAAGACTGCATTAACGAATCCAGCAGCCGACCGTTTTCTTGCGCGTTTCACGAGTTCGACGCTTTCATTCAACGCCGCGTGTTTCGGAATACGATCGAGCCATCCGAACTGGTAAACCGCTATGCGAAGACTGATGAGGACTTCGAGGTCGACTTTCGATAGCGGCGCGGTGGAGGCCCGCGCGATCTCTTCGTCTAGCCGCGAGCGCCAGCGGAGAACTCCCATCACAAGCTCGGTTGCGAGGGCATGATCCGGAACGGAGAGCCGTTCATACCCGGCGGAATGCAGCAATTCTGAGGCATAAGAAGATTCGCGTTCAACGCGCAGCAGAATGTCGAATGCGGCGGCACGCGCGGGAGAGACAGGCATGGTTCTAGATTTTAGAGGATGATAGAGTTGCTGTATTCCAAGCGTCGTCGCTTCGCTCTGCCGGACAACCGAGGCGGCTGTTCCTACGAAGAACTTTCAGATTCCAAGCTTCTCGCCCTTTCGCGGGCGATAGCCGTGGATAAAGTCGGGAGTGGGTGTTCGTTTCTTACCTTCCAGTTGGATCTCAAGTAATTCGAGAGAACTATCGCGGCCGCATCCGACGAATAGTCGATCGTCTTTTAAGAGCAGTTCGCCAGAGGATAATGCCTTCTCTTCCGCTTGTGCTTTCAGCACTTGCAGATTCTTTCCGCGGAATTTTGTGTACGCGCCGGGCCAGGGTTGAAATCCGCGAAGGCGGTTCAGAATCTCAGACGCCGACCGAGAGAAATCGATCAGGCCATCTTCCTTCTTTAGGATTGGAGCCAGAGTTGCCTTGCTGTCATCTTGCGATTGCAGCTGAACGCTGTCGCTCTCGAGTCGATGCAGAGTTTCGACCATAAGTCTCGCTCCAATCGACGCCAGAGGCGGTGCGAGCGTCTCGGCCGTGTCTTCGGGTTTGATCTCTAGTTTTTTCTGCAGAAGGATATCCCCGGTATCGAGACCAGCGTCGATGCGCATGGTCGTCACCCCGGTCTCAGTCTCGCCATTCGCAATCGCCCACTGAATCGGCGCTGCGCCGCGATATTTCGGCAGCAGAGACGCGTGAAGATTGAGGTTGCCGAGGCGGGGAAGATCGAGCATCCATTGCGGAACGATGCGGCCGTACCCGACCACAATGATGGCGTCGGGCTTGATCGCAGCGAGTTGAGCTCGGAATTCGTCGTTCGTCTTGATGCGATCCGGCTGCGTGATCGGCAGCCCTAAACGCAACGCACATTCCTTTACGGGAGACGCAACAAGCTCGAGTCCGCGCCCTTTAGGACGATCGGGTTGAGTCACGACGAGATGAATGCGGAATCCGGCAGCAACCAGCGATTCCAGAGTCGGGACAGCAAAGCGCGGGGTTCCGCAAAAGACAAGGTCTAAAGGCATTTGGTAATTTTGTAATTTGGTAATTTTGCAATTTAAAATTCACGTCTCTGCCGAGTGCGCTTGGTCAGCTTTCCCAATCGCCCAATTGCAAAATTACCCAATTACTCAATTCCTACCATTCTCCGGCTTTCATCAGCTTGCGAATCTTGCGCTTCATGAGGTCGCGCTTCAGGGCGCTCAGGTGGCTGATGTAGAGTTTGCCATTGAGATGGTCTGTCTCGTGCAGCAAGGCGCGGGCCAGCAGTTCTTCTCCGGTCTTCTCGAAACTCTTCCCGTGAACATCCTGGGCGCGTACGGTCACCTTGCTCGGTCGCGTTACGTTCTCGCGGAAATCGGGAATGCTTAGGCAGCCTTCGCTCTGGGTGTGCTTGCCCTCCGTGTGGATGATCTCCGGATTGATTAGCACCAGCTTCGCGTTTGGATCTTCCTTGAAAGTTACGTCGATCACCGCGATGCGGCGTCCAATGCCGATCTGGGGCGCGGCAAGGCCGACGCCGTGGGCGGCGTACATCGATTCGAACATGTCTTCGATGAGCTTCTGCAGTTCTTCGTCGAAAACCGTAACCGCTTCCGAAGGTTTTTCGAGAACCGGGTTGCCGAACTTTACGATGGGATAGATCATCAGAAATCTTTCAGTTGCTGGCAGTAGCCCTGGAAGTTGCGCAACGTCTCGCCCATGGAATCGCCGCCGAATTTATCGAGTGCGCATCGGGCGAGCGTGAGCGCAACCATGGCTTCGGCGGCTACTCCGGCCGCAGGTACCACGCATACGTCGGAGCGTTCGTAAGCAGCCTTCACCGGTTCGCGCGTAGCAAAGTCTACCGATTGCAGGGGGCGCCGCAAGGTGGAAATTGGTTTCAAATATCCGCGCACGCGGATTTCTTCGCCATTGGAAATACCGCCTTCGATGCCTCCAGCATTGTTGTGCGTGCGCGAGAAGGATGTAAATCCCGACGTGGCCTGATATCCGATCTCATCATGAACGAGCGATCCCGGAGTAAATGCAGCGGAAACTCCAGATCCGATTTCGACGGCCTTCACCGCCTGCAAAGACATCACGGCGGCGGCCAGCAAGGCATCGAGGCGCTCGTCCCACTGCGCGAAAGTGCCTAATCCAGGAGGAACGTGGTTAGCGACGACCTCGAAGACTCCGCCGAGCGAATCGCCGGTCCTGAGAACCTTGTCGACTTCTTCCTTCATCTGCTGCTCGATTTTCGGATTCGCGCAATTCAGCAGCACTTCTTCGCGGTCGTACAGGTTGCGAATCTCCTGCCACGGGACTTCCTCACGCACAGTTACGCTGCCGGTTGTTATCACATGGCTGAGAACTTCGATTCCGAGTTCACGCAAGAAAAGCTTGGCAATCGCTCCGACCGCGACACGTGCTGCGGACTCGCGAGCCGACGCGCGCTCGAGGATGTAACGCGCCTCGGGAAAATTGTATTTCAGCGCTCCTGCCAGATCGGCGTGGCCCGGCCGGGGAGACGCGACGCGCTTATGCTTCGCAGGATCACCTTCGCCGACGGGGAGGGACTCCTGCCAATTCTTCCAATCCCGGTTTTCCAGTTGAACGCTGATTGGCGACCCAATTGTGATTCCGTGATGCACGCCGGATAGAATATGCGCAGTGTCGCGCTCGATCTTCATGCGTCCACCGCGGCCGTACCCCTGCTGGCGGCGCCAGAGTTCACGGTCGACGAACGCCTGATCGACTTTCAGCCCGGCCGGAACCCCGGAGAGGAAAGCCGTCAGCGCTTCGCCGTGGGATTCTCCCGCTGTGAAATAGTGCAACATAAATTTTTGATTGTACCTGATGGACGATGAGTTTTTCGCGGCAGACCGGCTTCTTTAGGCCTCAATTTGATCGACTCTGCGAAATTGCATAACATAGCGGTATTCGGGCGGGTCCGGCGTCACATCGCAAAACTCTCTGGCCATGACGAGGAAAAGCAGTGTGTCCCCACGCACAGATTCGGCACGATAGAAAAATTCGTTGCCTTCTAGTGCACGATCACATCTTGCTGCGGCAGGGCTTGCAACGCCTGCTCGAAGACGAGCCGGATGTGGAAGTGATCGCGGTCGCAGGCAATGCCGCAGAAGGTCTGCGCAAGATTCACGAGCATCATCCGCAGATCGTGATTGCCGGGAAGAACATTTTTGAGCACGAATCTGACGCTGCGGCGCAACTAATCCAGCAGGAATCGCCCGGGACCAAGTTAGTTCTCTTGGCTACCGATGAGGTCGGGCTTTCGGAGCACTGCGAAGAGACGTATGGAATCGAAAGGACATTTCGGCATACAACAGCCGCCGAGCTGATCCATTTAGTCCGAAGTATAGCTGCGTCGAGCGGACTGGGGCGAGAGGTTCCTCGGGTCGAACTGAGCGGGACTCACCTGGCGTTTGCGAAGAAGCCCGCTCTGACTGTGCGAGAGCGCCAGGTCTTAAAGCTGCTTGCCGAAGGACGCACTGTCCGCTCAGTTGCTGCCATTCTGGAGTTGAGTATCAAGACGGTGGAAGCCCACAAGTTCAACCTGATGCGAAAGCTCGGAATTCACAACAAGGCCGAGCTGGTGATGTGGGCGATTCAGAAGAGAATCGTCAAGCTGCCGGTCAATTTGTAACGCAATCCTCCATCACTAGAGAAGCGGTGGCATCAGTGCGCCGTTTTGCCGCGAATGCTGAGGTCCGCCTCGGCCGACACGTCTGAGACTGTGAGATGGAGAGCGTGCTGCTTCGGATCGTACGTTGTTTTCAGCGGATACGAGCTGCTTGAGAATTTTGCTTCGGCGTGCGGCGAAGGCCAGTCATAAACTGTGACGTCGACCAGCTTCCACCACGGAGCATACGATCCCTGGCGCGCATGGAATTTGATGTGGACAGACTTGTCATCGGACTGACACGTAAAGTTCTGACGCAGAAATTTCCCCTGCTGGTAGTCGAAGGTGTGGCCATCATCGAGGTAGATGAAACCGCCGCACTGCGGCCCGGGATATACGCGGAGCTCAAGAGGGCCGCTCGGCGTTTCGTCTGTGTCTTGAATCAGCGGCTGCATTGGGACGATGCTTCCTGCGCGAACATAGACGGGCAAAGTTTCAAGAGCCGGATGAATTTCGCGAGGCGGGGGGAAACTCGCGTTCGGCCCCGCTTTCGCACCAGCCACTTCGTGCGGGTGGGCGGACATCTTCTCGCCTGTCCAGAAGTCGAACCATGATCCCGGCGGGAATGAGACAGAATAATCGTTCACCATCTCTCCGAATGGCGCCGGAGCGATCAGCAGGTCAGGCCCGAGCAGGAATTCCGTGTCCAGATTGTCGAATGCCGGATAGCCGGGCGCAAAGATTTCCGGGAACTCGAGGAAGATCGGACGCATAAGCGGCAGCCCCGTGCGCGATGACTCATCCGCGAGCGCATAAAAATATGGAAGCAGGCGGTAGCGCGTCTCGATGTAATGGCGGCGAATCGCTTCCTGTTCCGGACCGTTGTTCCACACTTCGTGCGGCAGGCTTCCTTTTGTAGCATGGTCGCGGAAGAAGGGTGAAAATGCCGCTTGCTCGACCCATCGCGTGAGGAGCGCCGGAGGCGGCGAACCGTTGAATCCGCCGACATCGGCGCCGACATAAGGAATTCCGCTGATGCCAAGGTTGAGCACCATCTGGGTTGCGAGACGAAGATGATTCCATGTGGCGGAATTGTCGCCGGTCCAGGTGAAGCCGTAGCGCTGTCCTCCGGCAAACGTGGCGCGGGTCAGGACAAATGGCCGCTCATTCGGCCGGAGTTTGAGCAACCCGTCGTACGTCGCGCGGGCATTCTCAAGCCCAAAGATGTTATGAATCTCCGCGTGAGTCGCCGTGCGCGTTGTGAAGCCCGGCTCCTGGATGCGGTGAACAGTGTTCAACGGCATGGTCTTGCCCGGTCCATCGAACACTGAGGGCTCGTTCATGTCATTCCAGAACCCGGCCACGCCATCCTGGACGAATTCTTTGTAGAGGCCGCCCCACCATTCGCGCGTCTGCGCGCGAGTGAAATCCGGAAACACTGCCGGCCCGGGCCAGACCACTCCAATGAATTCACTGCCATCCGGGTTCTTCACAAACTGATCTTGCTCATGCCCAGTGTCGTATGGCATGTATCCTTGATTGGCGACATGTGCAATGTGAAGATCAGTTATGTTCACGAGATGAAAGTGCTGCTTGCGCAGATCGGAGACGAGTCCCGGGAAATTGGGGAACGTCTCCGGATTCACCGTGAACGGCCGATTCTTGTATTGATAATCGATGTCGAGGTAAACCACATCCGACGGAATTCGATCGGCCCGCAGGCGGTTGGCGATCTCGCGCAGCTTTGATTCCGGCGTGTAGCTATAGCGCGACTGCTGGAATCCCAATGCCCAGAGCGGCGGCAGCGGAGGCTTCCCGGTCAGATATGCGTAATTTTCTACGACCTGCCTGGGAGTCGGTCCGTAAATGAAGTAATAGTCGAGCGGTCCACCCTCGGCGCCGAATGCGATCGCATCGCGGGCCTGCTTACCGAAATCGAACCACGTACGCCACGTATTGTCGAGAAAAATGCCGTAGCTTCGTTCGCCGTGAGCTACAAGGAAAAATGGAACGCTCTTGTAAAGAGGATCGGTTGATTCCTGCGGACCGACATCTGTGTTCCACAGCGTGTACGCCTGGTTGCCGCGATCGAAGGATCCGGCTTTATCGCCCAGTCCGAAGTAATGATCGCCGCCGAGCATCTGCTTGTAGACGGAGAATCCGCCGAGTTGAAACTTCACCGGACGTCCCACCGCATCGGCGCAAAGGACTTCACCCGAGAGATCGCGAATCACGATGCGCAGCGGATTACGGTCGATTCGAACGTCGAGCTTTGCGGTGCGAAATCCGAGTGTAGATGCATCGCCACTCGGCTGGACCTCGACCGACTTGCTCCGCGGTTCGGAAAGAACGGCCCACGACGCATCTTCGGGAAGTTCGCTGCCGGGAGCCATGCGGACGCGGATGATGTCATCGCGCAGAGCGGTGATCCGCACGATGGCCGGTCCGGATTGAAGCTGTATGCCATCATGCAACGGCTGGGAGTTCGTTACCGAATCGAGAGCGACGACAGCTTCGGGCGCGGGCGTTTGTGCGATTGCCGAGACTGATAGAAGCAATGCGAGCCCGAAGAAAGCGATCAAGGATCGCCGGCAACTGAATGCCATGACTTTTCCAGTTCCTCGTACAGGATTTACTTGCGAATCAACATCATATCAATGCTGGGTGCCGAGACCGAATAGAACTGCTTGCCTTGAGCGAAGTGGTGTTGCATTCTGGGAATCACTAGTTCGGCTTGGAGAGAACTGGGCCGCGGCCAGCCTCATGAATCCTG
>Ga0335081_10011301_pt1 | contig 14435 bp, 11 predicted proteins | sample Lox_Sample_35_FD_206713 | JGI IMG/M metagenome (GOLD analysis project Ga0335081, IMG submission 206713) | Soil microbial communities from Loxahatchee National Wildlife Refuge, Florida, United States - Lox_Sample_3.5 | ecosystem: Environmental > Terrestrial > Soil > Wetlands | place: USA... | reverse complement strand
TCGCAAAGACGCCGCCCATGGGATGGAACAGTTGGAACAAGTTCCACCGCTTCGTCGACGACAAGAGTGTTCGCGAAATCGCCGACGCCATGGTCTCGAGCGGCATGCGCGACGCCGGCTACATCTACGTCAATATCGACGACACATGGGAAGCCGGCCGCGACAAAGACGGCAACGCCCTGCCCGCTGACAAGTTCCCCCCGCGCGACAAGAGCGGCAACATCCTCAGCAACGAGAAATTCCCGGACATGAAAGCGCTGGCCGATTACGTGCACTCCAAAGGGTTGAAACTAGGCATCTACTCCGGGCCTGGTCCGCGAACCTGCGCTGGTTATGAGGCTTCTTACGGCCACGAGGAGCAGGACGCCAAGACCTGGGCAGCGTGGGGAATCGACTATCTCAAATACGACTGGTGCAGCGCGTCGTCGGTATACAAAGGCGCGGAAATGCCTGCCGCCTACCAGAAGATGGCGCTGGCGCTGCGTGCGACGGGCCGCCCCATCATCTTCAGCCTGTGCCAGTATGGATGGCTCAACGTAGGGGAATGGGGCGCGGCCGCTGGTGGAAATCTCTGGCGCACCACCGGAGACATCAGCGATAACTGGGACTCGATGTCGCGCATTGGCTTCGACAATCAGATCGGCCGCGAAAAGTTCGCCGGCCCGGGCCATTGGAACGATCCCGACATGCTGGAGATCGGCAACGGCGGCATGACCTCCACCGAGTACCGCACCCACATGAGCCTATGGTGCCTCCTGGCCGCGCCGCTTCTGGCCGGCCACGACGTCCGCACCATGCCGGATTACATCGCCAATATCCTGATGAACAAAGAAGTGATCGCCATCGACCAGGATCCGGCCGGCATCCAGGGCACGCGCGTCAGCCAAATCGGGCCGCAGGGCTACACCCTCGAAGTCTGGAAGAAGGCGCTGGCCAATGGCGGAGTGGCCGTAGGCCTGTTCAACCGCAGCCTCGATACGGCGAGGATCAGCGTAAAGTGGTCCGATGTCGGCATCACCAAGGAGAACCCCAAGGTGAGGGACCTCTGGGCACACCGCGATATCACGGACGCCCCGGCGGAATACTCGGTCAACGTGCCCTCTCACGGCGTTGTAATGCTACGGGTGGAGTAGAAACCCTTCGCGTTGCGAAATCGCGGCCGATTCGCAATTTCTTCTTGCCCCTTCCGGCATTTCGAAGGAAACTGAGAGTTTACAAGGAGCACTCAAGTTGGAACGAAACGGCCGCTCGTTGGTGATGGAGCCGACTGAACGCTGGACGCCCCAGCTTGCCAGCGACCTTTACGATGTCGCCAGTTGGGGCAAGGGCTATTTCTCGGTGGGCGATAACGGCCATGTCCGGGTACATCCGGAGAAGGACCCGGCACGCTCCACGGACCTCAAGGAACTGGTCGATACCCTGGTGCTGCGCGGGATCAATCTCCCCATCCTCATCCGCTTCGCCGACATCCTCAAGCACCGGCTCGGCGAGCTGCATGGCGCCTTCCAGACCGCCATTGCGGAGCACCACTATCAGGGTGGCTACTGCTGCGTCTACCCAATCAAGGTCAACCAGCAGCGGCAGGTCGTCGAAGAGGTCCTGGAGTTCGGTAAGCCGTTTCACTTCGGCCTCGAAGCCGGCTCCAAGCCCGAGCTGCTGGCCGTGATGGCGCTGGCCGACAACGAGACCCCCATCATCTGCAACGGTTTCAAGGACAACGAATACATCGAGATGGCCATGCTGGCCCAGAAGGTGGGCCGCCAGATCATCCCGGTTGTCGAAAAGTACACCGAGCTGCGCCTCATCCTGAAATACAGCCAGAAGGTGGGCGTTCGCCCGCAGATCGGCATCCGCGTCAAACTGGCCAGCCGCGGTTCCGGCAAATGGAAATCGTCCGGCGGCTATCGCTCCAAGTTCGGGCTCTCCGCCACCGAGGCTATGCGCGCCTTGCAGGAACTGAAGGAAGCCGGCATGGCCGATTGCCTCAACCTGCTTCACTTCCACCTGGGCAGCCAGATCACCAATATCCGGCAGATCAAGGGCGCGGTGAACGAATCCATCCGGGTTTACGTCGACCTGGCCCGGGCCGGCGCCGGCCTGAAGTATCTCGACGTCGGCGGCGGCCTCGGCATCGACTACGACGGTTCGCAGACGGACTTCGAATCGAGCGTCAACTACACCCTCCAGGAATACGCCAACGACATCATCTACCACGTGCAGAACGTCTGCGACGAGGTGAACGTACCGCACCCCACCATCATCACCGAAAGCGGCCGCGCTATCGCCGCCTACCACAGCGTGCTGGTGTTCAACATTCTGGGAGTGGCCGGGATGGGCGACACCGACATTGTGCCCGAGCCGCCCGCCGACGCCGAGCAGCCGCTCATCGATCTGCAGGAAACGTACCGCGGCCTCACCGCAAAGAACCTGCTCGAAAGCTATCACGATGCCCAGCAGGCCCTCGACCAGGCGCTGAACCTCTTCAGCCTCGGATATCTGTCGCTGGAGCAGCGCTGCATCGCCGAAAACCTGTACTGGTCGATTTCCCGCAAGATTCAGAACCTGTCGCGCCAACTGGACTATTTTCCGGAAGAGCTGGAGGGTATCGACGCCATGCTCTCCGACACCTATTTCTGCAACTTCTCGCTGTTCCAGAGCATGCCCGACAGCTGGGCCATCAAGCAGCTCTTTCCGATCATGCCCATCCATCGCCTGGAGGAGGAGCCTTCGCGGCCCGCAGTGCTGGGCGACATCACCTGCGATTCGGATGGCAAGGTGGACGCCTTCATCGACCGGCGCGACGTGAAGCGAACGCTCTTGTTGCATGCGTTCAACGGCGGCGACTATTACCTGGGCGCATTCCTGCTCGGGGCTTACCAGGAGATCCTGGGCGACCTGCACAACCTGTTCGGCGACACCAACGCCGTGCACGTCCGTCTTGGTCCGACTGGTGAGGTGATTCTGGATTCTGTAATCAAGGGTGACACCGTTCGCGAGGTATTGAACTACGTGCAGTTCTCATCCGACGGCCTGGTGCAGACGCTGCGCAAGGACGTGGAAGCCGCTCTACGGGAAGGCCGCATGAGCTACGAAGAAAGCGGCGTGCTGCTCAAGTTCTACGAAGAAGGCTTGCACGGCTACACGTACCTGGAGGACGTGCACGAGCAGTAGGGTGGCGCCGGCGAACCTGCCTGCCGCCGGCACATCCCGGGCGGCGATTGGCGCATCGAGTGGGACGAGGGTCGAGATGAGTCTCGACCCGGCACGCCGGGCCCAGCGCACGGCATCGTCGCTCACAGTGACGGTGATCTTCCTTAACACGAAACCAGTCTACCTGCTTTCATGGAGGCTACTGTACTCCACCAGCCTGACTGGCCTCGCATCCGGCTCGAGCAGCCAAATCGAGCGGTCCGGACAATACCGCCGAAGTTCGTCATTCTCCGGCCCCAGGTCCAGCGCCATCACCACCGGCGACGCGTCGATATTCGCCGCATTATGGATCCACTCGCGGAACCGATGCTGCGGCCCATACCGCACGAACACCAGCTTCTTGCCCGGTATCTCCTCCAACCGTTTGGCGATCCCCGCTCTTTCTTCCGGATCGCCGAAGTTCACGAAATCCCACGTCTCGTACGGCCGCATCGCCAGAAAGATATTCTCATTACCCCACGCATGCATCCCGTACCAGAACAGAAAATGCGCCGCCGCCAGCAGCACGATCCACCGCGCCGCTTCCGCGCTGATCCCGCTCAACTTCTGAAGCCCGGCGATAGCCACCACCACAAACAGGCACGTTAGCCCGGCTACGTACTGCGGAAAAAAGTACGGATAGAAATTGGTTCCCAGGCTAAACAGCAGAATCGTGCCCGCCACCCACCCCAAGCGCGATTCCTTACGCCGCAGAACGAAGAACGGCATGGCCACATAAAGCGGCGCCAGAAAGAAGAAGCGGTAGAACCGCAACCGGCAGCCCCACCGCTCCAGGTACCTGCCGAACGTTTCCGGCTCGTTGCCATGCGCCTCGGATTGCCCGAGATAGGTCAGCGTCTGCTGCGTGGTCAACTCCCTATGCGGCTCCGGGCTGGGCTGCCATGTGAAGGTCGTCGGCACGCCATATTGATAGCGGCTGTGCGCGTACGGAATGGTGGTCCAACTTCCGGTCACCGCCTTGGCCTGCGCCAGAGTCAGAGCGATCGCCGGCAACACTACCAGCGCCACGGCGCCCGCCGTCTGCGCCAGTTTCTTCCATTCGGTGCGTTGCCACAGCAGCGGCCGGAAATAGAGGATCACGCTCAACGCCAGAAAGATGGACTCGTATGGCCGGGTGAGCAGATGCATCCCGAGACCCAGCCCCAGTAGAACCGCGTCCCGTTGCCGCCAACATTGCCGAAGCCGCGGCAGCGATCCGAACACCAGGCAGCCCGCTGCCGCCGTCACCGCGCCGCCCCAGTAGATGTTCATCCACTCGTTGAGCGGGCCGAATTCGCAAACCGCCAGCAAGCCACCAGCCAGCGCCCAGCCCGGAGAAGTCCACCCGCGCAGCATCCAATAGCAAAGCGAGCAAAACGCCGCGACTCCCAAGACCACTCCCGCCCACGGGTGGCCAAACAGATTCCAGCCGATCGCCAGCACCAGCCCTTGCCCGGGCGAATAAATCGAGGCGTAAGCTGGTTCCTGGAGCACGAAGACGGTTTCGAAGAACCGGTGCATCGGGTGCATGGGGTTGGCCAGCCGAAAGTGCCTCAGCGTGTCAGCCAAAAGAAGGTAGCTGTAGTCATCAGCCCCTCCCGGCGTGGGCACCGGAAAATGCGGCAACAGCGCCAGGCGCAACACCACCGGCAGCGCGAACAGCAGCAGCATGCACCAACCGGTTCTCTCGGCAAACCGGCGCGCCGCCGGCTCGATCCGAGCGCGCAACGGCACGAGCAGCACCAGCAGCGTCACCAGCGCGAATTCGACAAAATCGCTCGCGCCGAATCCGATCGGGTTATGCAGCGGCAAAAAGGAGCGGAAGATGTCGAACAAGAACATGCGTCAATCTAGAGTGTAGCGGGACGACGTAGGGCGGACGATCGTTGCTTCGCATCGTCCGCCGCCTGCATTCGTGCGAGCCGTTCAAGCCCTGCTACCCGTCACTGCCAGTTGCACGGCGGTGTTCAGGATGTTGGTCGCCACTCCCGGCGCGCGAGCCGCCAGCACCTGCGTCGCCAGTTGCAGCAGCAGGTATCCGCGCTGCGTGATCGGGGTTGCCAGGAGCTGCGAAGCGAACGGCACCGCGAACTTTTGAAACGCCGCAAGGATCTCCTGGTCAGTGCGGTTGGGCACCAGGGCCTCGATTTCCTGCACAATAGGCAGCGCCTTGGGAATCAGCTCCGCCGCCTCCGTCAAAGCAGCCTCGGCCTTGCCGGACGTGAAGAACGAAACGATCTTTTGGATAATATTCTTTACGATATTCATGTTTTCTCCTTACGGGCGCGAAGAGAGAATCTGCGCGCCTTTCACTGTCAGATTGCTTACTGGGTTGAGATTGCGGTAAATGACTACGCCGTTGAGGCCGTAGCCGATCAGCCGGTCATACCATTTCGGTTTGGTAAGCCGGTTGAGGTTGTCGGCCACGCCGCTAAAACGCAGCGTGGCCGTCTGAACATTGCCGGCGATCGCCTGCCCTTGGGCCAGGAATCCCGGCACGGCCCCGCGAAAATCGCGCATGGTCTGCGCGGTCTCGCCGGCCGTCACCTTGGAGGCCGCGATCAGCCCCAGCAGTTGAGGGTGTAGATCCACTATCGTGCGATCGGCCTCATGCAGGGTCCCTTGCGCCGCGTCGAAGACCGGTTTCAGGTCCTGCCGTATTTCTTCCGCGGTCCCCAGCGCCGACTCGGCGCGCGCCAGCGTGTCGCCGAAGCGGCGATCCGCCGTCTCGCGGATCTCCTCCACCTCCAGGAGCACATCCCGCCGCAGCTCCGCCAACTGCCGTTCGCTTCTCTGGAGTACTTCTTTACGCGCCGCCTGCACCTCGCCAAGCAACGCCGCGCGCGTCGTGCGCACTTCGCCCGGAACCGATGCCACTGCCGCCGTGGCCGTGCGCATCAGAACGATGGCGCTCGCCACGAGCCCTGTCAGCGCCGTTAGCAGGGCGCAGACACAAATCTGCTGAACCGTTTTCATAGGAAAAGACCAACTTACCGGGGCAGTGCGCGGCGGAACCCGCCACGTTCCGCCGCGGCTCCCCGGGTCTGCTGCAGCAATCGAGAGTTGCTCGCTCGCACAACCCTCTTTGGCTTTTACAGTAGCAAACGCCTAGGCCAAGGCTTTCCGCCTAAGTAGTTGATTCTGAAGGAAAAATAAATTTTAGCGGGAGTGGAGCAGACAGAGAATTCCGGCGCGCGGCACCCTCCTGCGCTCAGCGTCCCGCGGCTGATGAACGCTGCGCGTTCGGTGTGGGCTCGGTCATGAGCTGAACGAAGAGCTTTGCGAACTTCGCCATGTCGACATCCATCTGGGCATGCACCAACTGCGGTTCCCCAGCCGGCTTGGTGCCCTCGCTCCAGGTGAGCGTGTCCCCGTAGCCCGCTCCGCGGTCCAGGTTCACATCCATATATACCCGCCGCTCGGTGGTAATCAGGCTCGGATCGAGCCACGATGCCGCTGCCAACTCGTCCCAAAGGTAGCTGCGTGCTGGATGCGAGTACCGGGCGATGTATTGGGCGGCGGGAGTCTGCGCTTTGGCAATCTCGTCGAACATTGCCTGGCTGAATTGTGTTTTCACGGAAACATCCACAGTTGTGCACACGATCGAGGGCCAGTGAGCGCGGAGCACAATGTGCGCGGCCTCCGGATCGAACCAAAGATTGAATTCATGGCGGGGATTGTCGGCGTACTCGGGGTCGCCGGTCCGCGGGCTCAGGCTGCCGCCCATGAAGACGAGCCCTTTGCTCAACTCCGCGAATTGGGGATCCAGGCTCAAGGCCAGCGCCAGGTTGGTCATCGGGCCGCCGGCGTAGATTGTCACCTGGTGCGGATACTTGCGCGCCATGCGAACCAGAAAGTGCGCCGCGTCTTCCTCCTGCGGTTTGGTCGCGGGATTCCCTTCGGTGAGCGGCGGCACTTCGAATGGGCCATGAGCCGGACGCCGGGTCCAGGCGCCTTGATAGACCTGCTTGCCAAATTGTTGTTCCCACAATTGTGTTTCCCGCTGCGTGCGCACCAGCGGAAAGACCGCGCCCGGCACTACCGGGATGTCCCTGCGCCCCACCACTTCGAGCAGCCGCAAGGCATGCGCGACTTCTTCGTCGCGCCAGCCATCGCCGGTCACCACCGTGATGCCCAACGTCTCCACCTGCGGCGATTGCAGCAGCACCAAAATGGACATCATGTCGGTTCCGCCCGGCCCGGCGGCATCCTGGTCGATGACAACGAGACGCTTTGGCTGGGCGGCTGCCACGCTGGGGAGGAGCAACATGGTCAGAAACGGCAGGAGGTTGCGGATGAGCTTCATTGGTGAGAATCATACCCTATCGCGGCAGCGAGCAATGTGCTAGTTGCGAACGAATCGTGGGCGGCGTTGACGTCCGAAATCGCTAGTACTAATATTTTAGTTATGCTCGTGACCAGAATGGCCGCCTTCGCCCTCGGCTGCGCGGCGGCCGCTTTCGGCCAGGACGGCAAGGACCCTGCCTTCGACGCGGTTTCGGTGAAAGCGCTGGGGCCGAATATCATCCACGGTCCCGGGCAGGGCATGACGCTGGGCCTTCGATACACGCCCACGCGAGTCTCGGGCAATTCCCAGATACCCGATCTCATCGAGGAAGCCTATTCGCTGAAGGCGTTCCAGATCGTCCTGCCCGATATCCCGAACCTCGGCCTGAATGTCTACGCGATTGAAGCCGTCATGGCGGCCGGCTCCACTGAAGATGGGCGGAAAGGCATGTTGCGCACCATGCTGGCGGAGCGATTCGGATTGCAGTTTCACCGCGAGAGGAGAGAGATTTCCGTCTATCTGTTGACCGCCGGCAGCGGCAAGCCCAGGCTCGAGGCTGTCGATCCGGAAAAGGCCAAGGATCGCCTGCTCCAAACGCCGCTCGGGCCGCGAAAAGCTGCCTTTGCCCGGGGTGCGGGCTGGTGCGCCGCCACGCACACGACCATGGAGCTTTTCGCCGCCAACCTCGGTTTCATGCTGGATCGCCCGGTCCTCGATCAAACCGGACTGACGGGGAGCTACGCTTTCGACCTCCAGTGGGACCGGACCGATGCGCTGGGCCTGGTCGCGGCAATCCAGAGCCAACTCGGTCTCAAGCTGCAGAAGAGCAAGATGCCGTACGAGATGTTCGTGGTGGACCACGTCAGCACGACCCCCACCCCGAACTAAATGCTTGGCGGTTGCCTCTGCTCTGCGAGCAGAGGCAAAGCGGGGACAGTCGCGTCATGAAGCGAAGCCTCATCCGCAAGAACGAAGATCGTAGCCTTTGGCTTTGTTATCAGGGCACGGCTTGAGCCGGGCCGCAAGCGCAAGCGTCAGTGGGCTTTAGCCACCGGCGGAGCCCCTCTACCCGGCAGGCATTTTCGAGAGAGAGACGGGACGATTTTCTGACGCCGATGCCTCACAGCGGCAGATGACACGACGGATCGCCCCTGCTTCAGTCCTATCGGTAGGCGGCGCCCGCTCCGCTTCGGTCGCCGGCGGCCAAAACCCGGAACCGCCGCCGGCGCTCTGTCTGCGTTACACCGGCTGCTTCTTGCGCGGCCGCGGAGCCCGCTTCTTCTGGCCACCCTCGCCTGTCGCCGACTTGCGCGGCGCGCGCGGGCGGCGCTGCGGCTTGGGCGGCGGCTCGGGAATCGGAATCTCGCCGGTCGCGGTCGGCTGTCCCGGCACCAGCGGCTGCGGCTCGTCTTCTTCCTCCTCGATGGCCGCGACCGGTTCCGGCTCCGGCGGCGGCGCCGGTGGATGGAATTCGGCGCCCAGGAAAACGGTGAGACCCTTCTCCTCGTCAGCCTGGATGCGCACCAGCCCCTTGTCCTGCGCGTAGTTCAGCAACTCGCTGAACTCCTGGAACCCGTATTGGTGCCAGTCGAAATTGGGCTGATCCTCGTGCACCCACTCCGCCAATTCATCGGCAAGCGCGCCGTTGTCCACCTCCAGCCGGTGCGTTTCCAGTACGTCGCGCAGCAGCGGGATGGCCTCTTCGGGCTTGGCGCCGGGCTTCTCCGGAGCGCCCCCGCCTTTCATGCGGATCATGTAGCGGCCCTCGCCGCCGGTGACCTCCACGTAATCGGCCTTCTGCAGCTTCTCCACGAAATCCGTGAACGAACTGGCGCCGTACGCCTTTTCGTTGAACGTGGAATCGAGCTGCAACATGGTGGACTTCAGCAGTCCGAGCTGCGGCCGAACCTCGCGCCGCTCCAGCACGCCCAACGCCCGTTCCACCAGCGGCATGGACTGCGCCAGGTCCAACGCCACACGCTTTTGCTGCTGGCGCTGCTGCTGTGGCGGCCTTTCGGAATGCTGCTGTGGTTGTTGCTGCGGTTGCTGTTGTTGCTGTTGCTGCTGGCCGCCGGACCGCGGACGAGGCTCGTCGATGATCGATTCGTAAGCCACGAATTCGTGGCAGTTCTTCTGCAGGATCGTGCTGGTGAAAGCGCGGCCGCCCACCACAAAGATCCGCTTGTCGTATTGTTTGAGTTTGTTGACCAACGCGATGAAGTCGCTGTCGCCACTGACAATCGCGAAGGCGTTGATGTGATCGTGCGTGAAGGCCATCTCCAGCGCATCCAGCGCCAGGTTGATGTCGGCGCCATTCTTGTCGCCGCGCGGCGAGGGATCGCGCTGCACCATCTGCACCGCGTGCTCGGAAAGCGCGCGGGTGGCCGATTCCTGCCTGCCCCAGTTCGCATACGCGAACTTGGTGACGATTTCGCCCCGTTCTTTGAGAGCATCGAGCACGGCTGCCACGTCGAATTCGCGGTGCAGCGTGGACTTGACGCCGATTTCGATGTTGTCAAAATCGATGAACACGGCGATTTTGAGTTTTTGTTCCATTTTGAATTCCTTCAGTCCGGCAATCGGCGCGCCGGACCGCCCGGTCCGTCGCGTCTGGAATGCCATAGACCCTCCGCTGGACGATGCGTCCTTCGGAGGGCGTGCTACGTTTGGTAGCCTCATGGGTAGTTTATCCTAATTCGACGCAACGGAGTGGGACCACCCCATTCACACCGTCCGCCGTAAGCGGGCCGCCAGGGCGGCGCCGCGCTCGAACTCCTCTTGGAGCTGCCGCGTGCGAAGATTCTCGCGCATGTGCTCCAGTTTCTGTATATACCGGGCCAGCGCCCGATCGATATGTTCGCTGTTCGTGGCCGCGATGTCCCGCCACAGGTCGTACGCACTGCCGGCCAGGCGCGTCATATCCACCAGCCCCGGCCCTGAAACCTGCAGCCGGCCGGCATCTTCCACGACGGAAGCGAGGGCGGTGGAGGCCATCTGGGGGAGGTGCGACGTGATGGCCACCACGCGGTCGTGCGCATCGCAATCCAGCACCACGACCCGCGCGCCAATGCGTTCCAGCCAGCCCCGGAACTGCTTCGCGACCGGCGTTTCGAGCTCCGACGGTTCATCCGGAGTGAGAACCCAGGTGCGGCCTTGGAACAAGCCGGCATCGGCTGCTGCGGCGCCCCGAGTTTCCTTGCCCGCCATGGGGTGCCCGCCCAGGAACTGGCAGCGGCGGATGGTCTGCCGCGCCAGGTCAACGATCTCGCACTTGGTGCTGCCGGCGTCGCTGACGAGCGCGCCCGGCCGCACCAGCGGGTCCAGGTGGCGGATTGTGTCCAGGATGTGGCCGATCGTCTGGGACAGGAAGATCAGATCCGCTTGGGATACTGCTTCATCGAGCGGCGCGCAGCGGTTGATTGCGCCTACCTGCAGCGCGGCAGCCACCGCCGGCGCTGAACTGACGCCGACGATGTCGCCGTCGAATCCCGCTTGGCGCAGTGCGAGCCCGAACGACGCGCCGATCAACCCCGTCCCGACAATGGCAACACGGTTCATTTAGTGGCGCAGGCACTCGTGCCTGCCACGTCCCGACTTGTCGGGACGCGTGGTTTGCGGAGCAAGAAAAAACGTGTCGGCATGAGTGCCGACACGGCAGACTGAGAGTCCGCGCCATGAAGGCACTTCACTAGATCGTCCTCCCTACCGCCGGTGCGATCATGCGCAACTGCCGCATCAGTTCTTCAAACTGCTCCGGCCGCATCGATTGTGCGCCGTCGCTCAGAGCGTGGTCGGGATCCGGATGCACTTCCACCAGCAACCCGTCTGCGCCCGCGGCCACTGCCGCCCGTGCCATCGGCGCCACTTTATCCCGCCGTCCCGTGCCGTGCGAAGGATCGCCCACAATCGGCAGGTGCGAGAGCTTCTTCACTACCGGGATGGCCGAAATGTCCATGGTGTTCCGCGTATACGTTTCGAATGTGCGGATGCCGCGCTCGCAGAGGATCACGTCGTAGTTGCCGCCGGCCAGGATGTATTCCGCCGAGAGCAGCAGCTCTTCGATGGTAGCCGAAATCCCGCGCTTCAGCAGCACCGGCGCACGCAGCTTGCCCAGCTCGCGCAGCAGGTTGAAGTTTTGCATGTTGCGCGCCCCCACCTGCAGGATGTCCGCGTACTGCGCGACGAGTGGAATCTGCGTGAGGTCCATCACCTCGCTCACCACCAGCAGGCCGTTGCGGTCGGCGGCCTCCCGCAGCAGCTTCAGACCCTCTTCGCCCATCCCCTGAAAGGCGTAGGGCGAGCTGCGCGGCTTGAACGCGCCGCCGCGAATCACCCGGGCTCCCGCTGCCGCCACCAGGTCGGCCGTGCGGTTAATCTGGTCGCGGCTTTCCACGCTGCATGGCCCGGCCATCACCACCACGCGGTCGCCGCCGATATCCACGTCGCGGACCTTCACCACCGTGCCGCCGGGCCGGAAACTCCGGCTGGCGAGCTTATACGGCGAGCTGATGCGGTGGGCTTCTTTGACCCCATCCATCACCTCGAAAACGCCCAGGTCGATATCGTCCTTGCCGCCGACGCCGCCCAGAACCGTGTGCATCACGCCCGTGGAGCGGTGAACGTCGAAGCCCAGTTCCACCAGCCTGTCGATGGCCGCCTGAATCTGCTCCTCGGTGGCCCCTTGTTGCATCACAACTAGCATCTACTTGTCTCCGTCCGATTCCATTCGCTCACGCTGGATCTTGCGCATCTCGTCGATGATGCGCTCGAAGACGCGGCGCAGCGCATCCGCGCTTAGCGGTCCGTGATTGCATCCGGTGACGTTGGCAAACACCTGCTCCTCGCGCTTCGGTTCATAGATGGGGAGCCCGCTGCCGCGCTTGACGCGTCCGATATCCTCCACCACGCGGGTCCGCTCGTTCAACAACCCGACAATTCGCAGGTCCAGATCGTCGATCAGCACACGGAGCTCTTCCAGGCGCCGGATTGCATCGTCCCGGTTCATGCCTGCGCTCCAAAGCCGTGCTTCAATTCCCGCACGAACGATTCGAGCTGGATCTCGAGCGAGGCGTTCGCGGCATTGCGTTCTATCAGTCGCACAATGGCGCTGCCCACCACAACCGCTTCCACCTGCCTCCCGAGGTCCGCGACGTGCTCCGGCCGCGAGATCCCAAAGCCGACCGCCAGCGGCAGATCCGTCGCGCTTCGAACCGCCTGCACCAACGGCCCCACCGCCGCGGAAAGCGAATCGCGCTCGCCGGTCACGCCGGTGCGTGAAACCAGGTAAACGAACCCTGTCGAGTACTTCGCCACCAGCGCCAGCCGCCGCGGCGTGCTGGTAGGCGCGGCCAGGAACACCGTGTCAAGCCCGTGCCGGTGCATGGCCGCGACGTAGTCCTGGGCCTCTTCCACCGAAGCGTCGGTGAGCAGGCAGCCGTCGATGCCGGCAGCCGCGGCGTCGCACGCCAGCCGCTCCAGGCCGTATCGCACTACCGGATTGAGATAGGTGAACAGCAGCAGCGGCGCCTGCGACGTCTCGCGGATCTCCGCGGCCACTTCCAGCACCCGTTTCAACGTGGTGCCGGCTCGCAGCGCTCGCTCGCCCGCCGCCTGAATCACGGGCCCGTCGGCGATCGGATCGGAGAACGGGACCCCCAGCTCGACCAGGTCCGCGCCTCCACGCACCAGCGCTTCCACCAGCGCCGGCGTCCGGTCCGGCGACGGGTCGCCCACCGTCAGATACGCGATGAGCCCCTTGCGGCCGTCGCGCTTCAAGCCTTCGAAGAGGCGCCCGATGCGCGTCATCGCAAGTCGAGTTCCTTGAAGTTTTCGCGGTAGATGTCGATGTCCTTATCGCCGCGGCCCGAAATATTCACCAGGAAGATCTGCCCCCGGGAGCCCGGCGCTCGCCGCACGGCTTCCGCAACGGCGTGCGCCGATTCCAGCGCGGGAATAATGCCCTCGGTCCGCGAGAGCATTCGCGCCGCGTCGAGCGCTTCCGCGTCGGAAGCCGCGGTGTATTCCGCCCGCTTCTGGTCGTGCAGCCACGCGTGCTCCGGCCCGATCATGGCGTAATCGAGGCCGGCGGAAACCGAATGCGTGAGCGAGATCTGCCCGTCCTGATCTTGCAAAACGTAGCTGTAGGCGCCTTGCAGCACGCCCGGCGCTCCGCCGCGATACCGCGCGGCATGTTCCCCGATCCGATCGCCGCGCCCGCCGGCTTCGACGCCCACCAGGCGCACCGCGCCGTCGCCGAGAAACGCGTGGAAGATCCCGATGGCATTCGATCCGCCGCCCACGCACGCGAGGACCGCATCCGGGAGCCGCCCTTCGGCCGCCAGGACCTGCGAACGTGCCTCCTCGCCAATCACCTTGTGGAAGTCGCGCACCATCATGGGATAGGGGTGCGCACCCAGCACCGAGCCCAGCAGGTAATGGGTGTCGCCGACGTTAGTTACCCAGTCGCGCATGGCCTCGCTGATCGCGTCCTTTAGGGTCCGGCTGCCGCTCGCCACGCCTATTACCTTGGCGCCGAGCATTCGCATGCGGAAGACGTTCAGCCGCTGCCGCCGCATGTCTTCCTCGCCCATGTAGACCACGCATTCGAAGCCCATGAGCGCGCACACGGTTGCCGTGGCCACGCCGTGCTGCCCCGCGCCGGTCTCGGCAATGATGCGCCGCTTGCCCATGCGCCGCGCCAGCAGCGCCTGTCCCAGGCAGTTGTTGATCTTGTGCGCGCCCGTGTGCAGCAGGTCTTCGCGCTTGAGCCAGATGCGAGCCCCGCCAAGCTGAGCGGTCAAGCGCCGGGCGAAGTAAAGCGGCGTGGGCCGCCCGGCGTAGGTGCGCAGCAGTTCCGCCAGTTCCGCCTGAAATGTTGGATCATCGCGCGCCGCAAGATACGCCGTCTCCAACTCCTCCACAGGCGCCATCAGCACTTCCGGCACGTACCGCCCGCCGT
>Ga0335081_10011300_pt1 | contig 14436 bp, 13 predicted proteins | sample Lox_Sample_35_FD_206713 | JGI IMG/M metagenome (GOLD analysis project Ga0335081, IMG submission 206713) | Soil microbial communities from Loxahatchee National Wildlife Refuge, Florida, United States - Lox_Sample_3.5 | ecosystem: Environmental > Terrestrial > Soil > Wetlands | place: USA... | reverse complement strand
CCATCCGGTGCTTGAACGCACCTACCTGATTTCAACCTCTCGCATCCACTCGGCGCGTCCAGATCATGAGTCCTACGGACCAGGAGACGCAGGTTCGGGCAGCTCCCAGTCGCAAACGGTGCACGTCCTGAAGGACATTACCGATCGACGAGAGGCCGAGCGTCGGTACCGGGAGTTGTTCGACAACATTCAGGAGGGAATTTACGTTTCGACGCCGCAGGGGCGCTTCATCGAGGTAAATGACGCGCTGGTGCGGATTCTCGGCTATGACAGCCGGCAAGAAGTGCTCCAGTTGGATATCGCAACGGAACTTTATCTCTCTCCGACTCGTCGCCAGGAATTGGCGGAGCAACTCAAGCAAACCGGGGAAATGCATAACCACGAGGAGGTCCTGCGCCGGAAAGACGGCTCTCACGTTCACGTGTACATGAACTGCTACGCGATGCGGGATGTGAATGGCAGTGTTATTCAACACCGTGGGCTGATGCTGGATATTACCGGGCTGCGACAGTCCCAGACCGAGCTGCAAAAAGAGCGCGATTTTTCGGGAAAGATCCTGAACCATACGCAAAGCCTCATTCTGGTGACCGATAACGAGGGCCTGATCAGCTATGCCAACCGGAGGTGGAGCGGTCTCGGGTTTCAGCAGCACCAGATCGTCGCTCATCCATTTACCGAGCTTTGTGCGCCGCCAAGAAGAGAGGCGCTGAAGCAAGCCTTAACGGCGGTCGCCCGGGGGCAGCAAATCGACAACTTTGACCTGCCACTGGTGAGGGCCGATGGGGCGAGCGCGCAGTTCACGGTCAACATGAGCCCGATCAGCGGGGAAGACGGCAAGGTTAGCAGCATCGTTGTCGTCATGACCGATGTCACAGATTCGGCGGTTTTGCGCGGCAAGCTGGTACATGCTGAGAAGATGGCCGCGGTGGGACAACTGGTTTCGGGAGTCGCTCACGAAGTCAACAATCCGTTAACCGCGATTCTCGGTTTTACCGATTTGCTCATGGAAAACCCGGAACTGCCGGAGAGCGCGCGCCGCGACCTGCGCGTGATCCTGCAGGAGGCGCAGCGCACCAAGCAGATCGTGCAGAACCTGCTAAGCTTCGCGCGCCAGATGCCACCAAGACGCCAGCCCCTGCAACTGAATTCCATTCTTAAGCGCACGGTTCAACTGCGGTCCTATGACTTCATCAGTCACGGAATCCAGGTCGTTGAGCGGCTGGACGAATCTCTGCCCGACATCGTGGGCGATTCGCACCAACTGCAGCAGGTTTTCCTCAACATCCTTAATAACGCCTATGACGCGGTGCGCGAATGTGGGCGCCCGGCCCGGATCGAGATCATGAGCATGCGCACGGAAAACGGTGTAGAGATATCGTTTCGCGACAATGGGGTCGGGATCTCTGATCCGGAGCGCATTTTTGATCCGTTCTTTACCACCAAAGATGTGGGGAAGGGTACTGGTCTCGGTCTCAGCATCTGCTATGGGATCGTCCATGAACATGGTGGAGAGATCATCTGTCACAACAATCTCGGAGCTGAGGGAGCTACTTTCATCGTCCGGTTGCCAATGGCGCAGGACGGAGCTTCCCTTGGCGCCGCTGCAGGAGTTTATCCAAAATGACGCAGACCGGAACAAGATCGGCAACCGCGCCAGTGCTTTTGATTGAGGACGAACCCGCGGTCATGATTTTTGTCCGCTCCGCCCTGGAGCGCAATGGGTACACGGTGGTGTGCAGTGATTCGGGTGCCGAGGCGCTCGAACTCCTTTCCGGCGGGGAGTTCCATGGCGTGGTTTCGGATATGCGGACTCCAGGCGGCGTTGATGGAGCGCAGGTGTACGCGTGGATTGCTGCCCACCGTCCCACTCTCGCCAGCAAACTTGTTTTCATCACTGGTGACATCGCAAACGAAGAAACGGCGGCGACGCTTCGTCGAACGGGCGCGCCCTGCGTCGAAAAGCCATTTCGTGTTGCCGACTTTATCAGCGTGGTTGAAAAAACGATGGGCAAGGCGGGCTAATGAGCAACGATTTTCGAATCCGATTGTTGATCGTTGATGACGAACAAACCATTCGCCGGCTGTGCATGACCGTTGGCGAGTCGCTCGGTTTCTCTTGTCTGGAGGCCGAGAGCGGTGACGCTGCTCTCGGGTTGCTGGAAGAGCAACCGGTTCACATGGTGCTCACCGACATGGTGATGCCCAACATGACTGGTCTCGAATTTCTGGAGCAGGTGAAGTGCGTTTATCCGCGGGTTGAAGTTGCAGTCATGACTGGCCATGGATCGGTCGAAACCGCAGTGCAGGCGATGAAGCTGGGTGCCTATGACTACATTTCGAAGCCCTTTGCGCCACTCGAGGAATTGCGGCTTTTCCTGCGCCGCATGGCGGATAAAGTGCGGCTCGAAGATGAAAATCTCTTCTTGCGCGAACGGTCGGAGACCGAAGCCGCGGTGCACGGAATTATTGGACACTCGGCTAGTATTCAGCACGTTCTGCGGCTAATCTCCCGCTTGAAGGATACGAGGACTCCTGTGCTTATTTCCGGCGAAAGCGGAACCGGAAAAGAACTTGTCGCGCGCGCGCTGCACTTTCGCGGAAACCTTGCTACGCGGCCATTCGTGGCGGTAGATTGCGGGTCGCTGGTGCCGACATTGATCGAGAGCGAGCTGTTTGGATATGAGAAAGGCGCCTTCACGGGCGCGCTGCGTTCCAAGCAGGGGCTGCTTCAGTCCGCTGATACGGGAACGATATTTCTCGACGAAGTCGGCGAGTTGCCGCTCGAAATGCAGGCGAAGATTCTCCGCTTTTTGCAGGAGAAGGAGGTTCGGCCCGTAGGCAGCAACGAAAAGATAAAAGTTGATGTCCGCATCATGGCCGCAACCAACCGCGATCTTGAGGCTGAATACAAGAGAGGGACATTCCGCAAAGACCTTTTCTTCCGGCTAAACGTGGTCACCATTTCGTTGCCGGCGTTGCGCGAGCGAAGATCTGACATTCCGACTCTTGCGAATTGGTTTCTCGAGCGGCTAGCTCCGGGGCGCAACCTGCAAGTTTCCGGCAATGCGATGAAAGCCTTGTTGGCGTATGAGTGGCCGGGAAATGTGCGTGAACTGGAAAATTGCATCGAGCGCGCGGTCGCCCTTACCGATCAGCGCGTACTGGGGCTGAATGATCTGCCGGCATCGATCGCGCGAATGGAACTGGAATCGCCTCCGGAGCCCCAGATGATCGAGGAGATGACTGTTTCTTCGACAACGGATCTGGAAGACCTGGAGCGCGCCACGATTGCAAGGGTGTTTTCTCAGGTCAATGGAGATAAAGCCCGCGCTGGCAAGATGCTCGGTATCAGCCGCGCAACGCTGTATCGCAAGCTGAAGCGCTACAACATCAGTGTGCGGGAGGAAGCGCAAGGGTCCGCGAGGCTGCAATGATCGAGCAATGGAATTCCGAAAATGAGAAAAGCCCGGCGTTTGATCTCATCTTGAGACGCCCTTGGTAGCCAACCCAAAATATAAGGCAGAATTGTTGTTCCCAGGTTGTGCGTAAGACACTCATTTTCAGCATCTTGCTCGTTAGTGTATGTCCCACAGGAGTGTGGCGCTGGTCGTGCAACTTGGGATAATGAAAAAGCAGAGCGAGTCTTCTTTTCTTAACCCTTCCAAACCAGGAAGGTGGCTCGTCTCGCAATCTTTAGAGTTGAGGTTGACCGTGCCCAACCAGGCAAGCGCCCCTGCTCGTGCGCTCGAACCCGATACCGTCCGTCGTCTCGCGCAGTTTTTTCCGGAAGCAACGCCGGTCCGGATACCAATTCGACTGAGCCGAGCCAACGGAAACGGTGATGGCCGAGCGGCTTCGTGGGTTCCATTGCAAGAGACCGTGATCGAGTTCGGCACCCCCCACGAGGTTTTGTTCTTGGTCAGGCAACCGCTGGAGTTTGCCGACATTGTGCTGGTCGAGAGCAAAGACGGTTCGCTTCGGGCTGAGGCTTCCGTTGTTGCAGTGCAATACCACCCGGACCGTGCCGTGGTCGCGGCCCGTTTCCTAAAATACGTTCCAAACTGGATTGTGAAATCATGACTGAATTCCAACACTCGTCTCAAGACGCCTCGCACTCGGAGCAAGACGCGGTCTCCGTGTTTCAAGCCCTGCAACCCATCTATTCGGCGCTGGTCCGCGAGTTCGTGATCGAAGTGCCAGCCGCTCCTTTCGAGCCCAATACCCCGTCGGAGGCAATCGACGGAGAAAAGGCTGAGGCCTGGCTGCGCCAGGTAGATGGCGAAATTCAAGTCCACCAGCTGCGTCAGTTCCTGCAAACCACGCCAATGGCGAACGAAGGCGTGCTGCGGAATCTGCTTTTTCACCATATGCAAAAGCAGGCAAAGGCGACCGCGGACCGGGACAAGATTGACTTTCTACTGGTGCAGTATTTCTCGCTGTGCGCGCCCTCCGGCCTGGAGGATTCGGACGTCGATCTCGAGTTCGTTGGCCAGGTGCTTGAACCGGTGATCGGTCAGCACGAGATCAAATTACCACCCTGGCTCACCCCGCTTGAAACCTTGATGCAGTCGGCCGGGCGCTGTCGCCGCCTGAGCGAGTTGCTGCACAGCGGAATTCTGGAACAAGGTCGCAAGATCAAAACTCAGTCAGGCGACCGTTTTTTCGATCCATCCGCGATGGTGGCATTTGCGCGTTTCAGCTTCATGATCCGGCGTATATTCTTCCGCCTGATGCACGACGATCTCAATGCCATTCAGGATGGCCTCCGCGAACTGGAACGGCGCGGGGTGGCAACCATTGACTGCCGCCGGGCGCAGTTTTCCGCTGAGGAACCCGTGGTGCGTCTGCGCATGATCTGCCAGTCGTGGAAGGTGATGTTTCACGCGGAGTACTCCTCCGGCCAGCCGCTGCGGATGCTTGTCGATCTCAGGGCAGCGGTTGATGATGCATTGAATTCGGCTAAGAATGGTGCGGCAGCAAAAGCGCCGCTTGCGGCCAGTGCGGCCGCAGGATCTTCCAGGTCCGGTGCGACTAGCAAGAAGTAAAAGTCAAAGCCCAAGAACGATGGACCTTCACATTCCCGAGCAGCCCGTGCCAGTGAACCGCCAGACTGTACTGATCGTTTCGAGCGATCCCGCTTTTGCGCGCGCGTTGGCAACGCATTGGCCTGTCGATAAGGATTCGCCGGAATTCACGGTGCTTGCCGGAGGGCTGTTTAGCGATATTGGCGGTGGCCAGTACGATCTGCTGATTGCTGACGGCTCGATGCCAGAATCGCGTGCGACGTTAAAGCCCGCGCTCTTGGCGGCGGGGAAGCCGGCAATCCTGATCCATAGCGACTGGGCATCTGCTCTCTCACGGTCGGAAGGATCAATCATCGAGCTGCGCCGCGACCCGTCCGGCAACCCGGACACTGCCGAAAAGAATTGGCCGCTGATCGCCGGAGTCATAAGCCGCGAGATTTTGCGTCGCTTGGCTTCAGAGGCGCGCCAACACAACGCAGAAACGAAATGCGCCGCGTTAGAAGCTGAGGCCGTCCTGGGGCGTTACATGATCGAGATGCGACACAACGTCAACAACGCCCTAACTTCGGTGCTTGGCAATGCGGAACTGCTGACGCTCGAACCTGGCTTGCCGGCGAACGTGGTCGCGCAGGCGGATACAGTACGCAACATGGCGCTCCGCTTGCATGAGGTGTTTCGGCGGTTCTCCTCGATCGAAAAAGAGCTTTCCGTTGCGGCCCGCGAATCCAGCAAGAGGCCGCAAGCGCATGCTGCCGTGAACGGCCGATAGGGCTTCGGCGTAATCCAGACTTACCGATCAGCAGAAAAGGAGCATTTCCCGCTGCCAGAATTCTCTGGAAGCATCCCAAGGTCGCCGATTACCTGGCCGCGCGCAGAAACTTTCCGGTGCTCGCGTCGATGACGCCAATGCCCTTCGAGTCCTTGGCGGAGGTTCCGTAAACAACTACCCAGAGCAGGGCTTTGTCCTTCGGGTTCCAGTCGAGAGTGTACAGAACTGGTTGCTGCGGATTTTTCTCCAGCAGCTTCGCCCCACCCTTTTCCTGTGCCAATGCATATGCCTGATCTGAATCGGTTGTGAGATAGAAGGCCTGGAACATCAGAGCAGGAACGGTAGGCCCATAAGCGATCTCGGCGCTGGAGGTTACGCCAACTGGTGCTTCGTCTTTCAGGCGGCTGCCCGAGCAAGTGAAGACCTTATATGTACGGCGGCTGGGCGACGCAAACATGCCGCGCCAGATAGTCGATTTGCCACCTTGCCCGGTGCTCTCTTCGTTCAACGCAGATTCCATGTGAAACGGAACCGCATCCGGTGACCAGCGTGCCGCCATGCTGGTCATTTGGGAGAAACACGCTTTGCCGGTATTGAGGATCGGTTCCTTCTTGACTTCCGCCGCCGGCGCTTGGGTCTGGCTGCTGGATGGCGCGGTTGACGAACTGCACGCGAGCATCATCATACTGCCGAGGAAAACCAAGACCGCTTCCGCCCAAATCAATCCTTTCATGGTGTGCCTCTTTCATGAGCACGGAGAATGGTTACCGTGCTCTTGAACCCGGGAGTGCGGCGGACTGCGTCTTGAGTCGCGCTCACGAACTCGCGGGGATTGTAAACCCGTTCGTCAAACTATGCTGTGATTATGGACACGAGAGTTTGACCCGATGCGCAAAGCCTGCTTGGCACACATCCTTTCTTGCGTCAGTTTCGTAACTTCTGGAGGCCCCCCGCATCCCATTGGAGTAGAGGATGGCTCCGATGCTTGCTCGTTTCGATATCTATCGTGCTGTCAATAAGTTTGGATTGCAAGTAGTGTTTTTTGTTCTTGCGGGACTGATCGCCTGTAACCAGGTGAGGGCGAATGGTAAGAGCGTTTCGTCTCCTGATCCGGCGGTCGATGCACCCTTGGCTACGACCCACGGAAAGCAAACAGCCGTTTTTGCGGGCGGTTGCTTCTGGGGAATTCAGGCGGTTTTCCAGCATGTGAAGGGCGTGAACGAAGCCACGTCTGGATATTCCGGTGGGTCGGCATCCACGGCAGACTACGAGACCGTGAGCACCGGCACGACGGGCCACGCGGAGTCAGTGCAGGTCACGTTCGATCCAGCGGAGATCTCCTACGGCCAGTTGCTCAAGATTTTCTTTTCCGTGGCCCACGACCCGACTCAACTCAATCGTCAGGGTCCGGATGTGGGCAGCCAGTATCGCTCGGTGATCTTCTATACAAGCGACCAGCAGCAGCGTATCGCGCAAGCCTACATCGCGCAGCTCGACCAGGCAAAAGTCTTCTCGCGAAAGATCGTGACGCAGGTCGTTCCGCTTAACGCGTTCTACAAGGCCGAGGCATATCATCAGAATTATGCCACGCTTCACCCGGATAACCCCTATATTGCGTACAACGACTTACCCAAAGTCGAGCATCTGCGTGAGCAGTTCAGCGCGTTGTACAAAAAGTGAGGGCCGCCTCGAAGTGGTTTGCTCTCGTTGACTACGCGACATCGCACCCGCGAGATTGCCTTTTTCCCGCGCAAAGCAAAATGGCAAACCCGTTCCGGCATCATAAAAGTCGTTACCCATGCAGATAGGCACTGTTTTGGGCTCTAAAAGCTCTGCGGTAGACTTGTGCAATAACCTCTTGAAAGTCCCTCCTATTTGAGTTTCATGGGAGACGTCGATGTCGATCAGAACAATTTTCGCAGGTTTCTTGGCGATGGCAGTTTCTTGTCCGGTGGCATTGCTTGGCCAGCAGAAAGCTGATCAACAGAAGGCAATTCGTCCGCCAGCCATTGCGTCTGCCACCCAGGAATTCCCCGTAACCATGAAGCAGAACATTATTGCCGGCAAGACGCCGCTTGGCACGAAGGTTGAGGCGCGGCTCTCGATTGCCACGCTAATGGCAGGCAAGGTCATTCCTGAGGGAGCAATTTTTTCCGGAGTGGTGGTCGAGTCAGCGGCAAGATCAGCCAGCAGTCCTTCGCGGCTGAGTGTTCGCATGAATTCCGTGCAGTGGAAGAAAGACTCCGTGTCCGTCACGGCATATCTCACGTCTTGGTACTACCCGCTTCGAATGCCGACCAATGATGAAGCTTCCGGTGAGTCGCCGGTGGGCATTCACGGCGATATCGGAATGCAAAGAGGTACTGGTTCGCGCTCGGGCCCTCCGACTTCGCAGCCTTTTCCGACCCAGGGGAGTACTCAACAAGGGGCGGATCTTCCTTCCGCGCCCACCTCGAATGTGTCGGATCATCGGATGGAAATGAAAGATGTCGCGTCCGAGCAAGCGAGTGATGGAACCCTGTCCATCAGTTCCAGCCGCACGAATATCAAGCTCGACAGATCGACCACCTACGTTCTGGCGACTGGCCCGCTGGCATCCGGAAAGTAAACTCCATAGCTTCGAAATGGGCTGTCTACTGTAGGATTCCCTACTCAAAACGGAGAGGTACGTCAGAAAAGAGATCCCGCCGAAATTAAACATGACAACCTCTTACTGTTTTGGAGTAGACTTGCGGGCCATAAAAACTCCCTCCGTGCCGTAACGCAGTCAAGGGAGGTCCGCTCCGATGTCAGCAGCAAGGCTTCTCCGCGTGCTCGCAGTGTTCACATCGTGTTTCCCTGTCGCGGTGCTCGCCCAGCAGAGTCCGAGTCTGATCGCCATACCTACTCCGGTGCCACCAAGCGCGCAAGAGTTTCCGGTCATGATGCGTCAGAGCGTCGTCGCCGGCAAAACGCCTGTCGGAACCAAAGTTCAAGCAATCCTGTCCCTCGCGACGTTGGTCTCGGGAAAAGTCATTCCTGACGGTGCGGTTCTTTCCGGCGTCGTCGTTGAATCGATTGCGAAATCTGGGGCAGGTCCGTCGCGCCTGAGCATTCGAACGGAATCGGTTCATTGGAAAACCGGGTCACTGGCATTCACTGCTTATTTAACGCCGTGGTATCACCCTGTGCAGTTGACGCTCGGAGAGGACCATTTCGACGATCGGCCGAACGCCGAACACAGCAAGCACACCTGGGCCGCATACAATCCCAACCCCTCTGACGCGCTGGTTTTTCCGAGTGATTCCGACCAGGCACATCTGAAGACCGCTCCACCACCGGCGATGACTGTTTCAGAACATCGCGTCATGATGAAGGGTGTGCTTATGGAAAGAGATCGGAATGGAGGGCAAACCCTTGTCTCCAGCCGTTCGAATATAAAACTCGACAAGTCGACGACGTACGTTCTGACCACCGTCGAGCCTCCCGCCAATTAGCGATCGGCGCCTATGACGGCTCTAATTGACTAAAGACTGTGCTTGGAGCATGATTACACGCCGTCAGCCACTCAAGGAGGCTTCGAATGCCACTGTATATGCATCAGGTCGCATACACGTCAGACGGATGGAATGCGGTGATTTCGCATCCCCAGAATCGAATTGAAGCGGTGCGGACGGCGATCGAGAATCTGGGCGGGAAGATTGTGAACGGATGGTTCTCGTTTGGTCAGTATGACATCGTTGCGATTACCGAGATGCCAGACCATGTAAGCGCTGCGGCAATTGGAATCGCGTTCGCTGGCGGAGGCGCTTGCAAGAGCGTTCAGACCACTCCGCTGTTGACGCAGGAAGAAGGGCTTCAGGCCATGAAGCAGGCATCGACCTGCGGGTATCGTCCGGCGACGACAAGGGCCGCGTAGTCGCAAAGGTGGTCTAAAACTTATCGAGGCGCGTCGCGACCTCATAACTCTCGGGGATGGGTTTTCGTGTGTTTATGCGAACAGGAATTCCTTCGTTCGTAATTCCTTGATCGTGTCGCGCAGCTTGGCAGCTCGTTCGAATTCGAATCGTTTTGCGCTTTCCCGCATGTCAACTTCAAGCTTCGCGATGTAAGCGTCAAGCTCTTCCTGCGATTTGAATTCCGGAATGCCGCTGTTCTCTTCGCCGGTCATTTCACCATAATCCGCGGCGACAATGGCCGCGAGCGACATATCCAGCGGACGCACAATCGATTGCGGCGTGATGCCGTGTTCATCGTTATAAGCCTGCTGGATGGCGCGTCGGCGGTCGGTTTCATCCAGCGCTTTTTTCATCGAGTCGGTCATGGTGTCGGCGTAAAGAATCGCCCGCCCGTTCAGGTTGCGCGCACAACGTCCGATGGTCTGAATGAGTGAACCGGTCGACCGCAGGAAGCCTTCTTTGTCGGCATCGAGAATCGCGACCAAAGAAACTTCGGGTAAATCGAGACCTTCGCGCAGAAGATTTATCCCGATCAATACATCAAACTCGCCCTTGCGCAGGTCGCGAAGAATCTTGACGCGTTCGAGTGTCTCGATCTCCGAGTGCATGTAGCGGCACTTCACGCCGACTTCGCTGTAGTATTCAGCCAGATCCTCAGACATGCGCTTGGTCAGCGTGGTCACGAGCACCCGCTCGCCACGCGAGGCGCGGTCGCGAATTTCATGCAACAGATCGTCGATCTGTCCCTTCACCGGCCGAACCTCAACCGGCGGATCGATTAACCCGGTCGGGCGAATGATCTGCTCGACTACCACGCCCGCTGATCTTGTCAGCTCATACGGACCCGGCGTCGCCGAAACATAGATGACCTGATTGGTTCGGTGCTCGAACTCTTCGAAGGTGAGAGGGCGGTTGTCGAGCGCTGACGGCATGCGGAATCCATACTCCACCAGCACCTGCTTGCGCGAGCGGTCTCCGGGATACATGCCGTGAAGTTGCGGCACGGTCTGGTGCGACTCGTCGATGAACATCAGAAAGTCGCGCGAGAAGTAATCGAGCAACGTCGGCGGAGGCTCGCCCGGCAGCCTACCCGTAAAATGTCGCGAGTAATTTTCGATCCCATGGCAGTATCCCATGGCCTTGATCATTTCGAGGTCGTACATGGTGCGCTGGTGGATGCGCTGCGCTTCAACACTGCGTCCCTGTTTTTCCAGTTCAACTTCCCACCATGCCAGTTCTTTCTTGATCGATTCGACCGCCGAGGCGCGCGTCTCATCCTTCATCACATAGTGCGTCTTCGGATAGATCGGGAGCCGCACATAGCGCTGCTTCACGGTTCCAAACAATGGATCGATTTGCGAGAGCGCCTCGATTTCGTCTCCGAACATTTCGATCCGGTAAGCCATGTCGTCGTAGGTGGGATAGATTTCGATGACATCTCCACGAACCCGAAAGGTTCCGCGCCGAAACTCGCCTTCGCTGCGCTCATAAAGTATCTCCACCAACTTCTTGGTGATGTCGCCGCGCTTGATCTTCTGTCCCTTTTCGAGGAAGAGCAGCATGCCGTAATAGGCTTCCGGTGACCCCAATCCATAGATGCAGCTCACCGAAGCGACAATCAGGCAGTCGCGGCGCTCGAATAGGGATCGCGTGGCAGAGAGGCGCAATTTGTCGAGTTCATCATTGATTGTGGCCTCTTTTTCGATATAGAGGTCGGCAGCCGGAACATAGGCTTCGGGCTGGTAGTAGTCGTAGTAGGAGACGAAATATTCAACCGCGTTCTGCGGGAAAAAGTTCTTGAACTCATGATAGAGCTGGGCCGCGAGAGTCTTATTGTGAGCCATGACCAGGGTGGGCCGGTTTGCGGCCTCGATGATCTTGGCCATGGTGTAGGTCTTCCCCGATCCAGTAACGCCCAATAGGACCTGGTGCTGCTCCCGGTCAAAAACCCCGCGCCGCAAGGCTTCTATGGCCTTGGCCTGGTCCCCCTGGGGCTTGTAATTGCTTACGAGACGGAAATCCACCTTCCCATTATAGGAGAGACCTCTCTGTGGCGTGGGCGACGTTGACTGCGGGACAGGTAGGAACAAACGTGTAATTTCACTCCATGAAAGCCTGTATATCGGAAGTTTGTACTAAGTAATTTACCTTAGAACGTGAGTAAAAACGGCTTTGAAACCTCGATGTGGAGCGGTGAAATCGACTTTACATTACTTTGGTTTGCCGGTTTTTCCTGCAAAAACCGCGTTTTTTATGAAATTTCACATTTAGTTAATGGTTTTGCCCCGGAGTGGTCGAATTCATGCACATTCTTGTATGCAAAGACCCTAGATACGACGTGCGCGGGCTCCTGTTTCGGCCACTGGACGGCGACCAGCGCTTCATCTGAGAGGTGCAAGACTATGGATGAGACGATCAGCCAAATGGGTCCCCGGGAACAGCAGATCATCGAGCTGCTCTTGCAGGGGTGCGATAACTCAGAAATCGCTCGCGACCTTAACATTGCCGAACGGACGGTGAAAGCCCACTTCAACCGCCTGTTCCTGCGTTTTGGAATCAAGGGCGGCATCAAGCGGGTGAAACTCGCGACATTACTCTATAGGAGACAGTTATGGCAGGAGACACAGCGAACCTCCGCGTTCCCAGCGAACGAGAACACTACATCATTCAACGCGTAGCCGAAGGCTGCAAGAACCGAGAAATTGCAGATTCGCTCGGCACGACCGAACATGTGGTGAAGAACTACCTGCGCCTGATCTACGACAAGCTGGGGCTGTGGAACCGGGTCGAGCTGGCGCTCTGGTATGAAGCACGCCGCTGGGAGCAGGCCTATCACGCTTAAGAAATAGAAATCCAATCCAACCCGTCTCTCGATTTGGCGGCCAGTGAACTCCCCCTCATTGGCCGCGCTTTTTTTGAACTCACAGAACCCTTCTGCGCCTCACATAAAAGGCGATGAGTGTGGTACAGGCCTTGTTACGGTCAACGGTGCGGCTAGCAACGGGGTCAAGTTCACCGGTTGTAAAAGGAATGTCGCTACTCGCGAGCCCGTTTTGTTTCACCTCGACGACTCCGGGCATCGATCCGAGGGGCACTGTGGCAACAATCTGTGTGGGGGTCCAGCTAGTTATGCTCGTGGCGCTCATATTGCCCAGCTCTATATAGCCGCTTCCTTGAGCAGAACCGAAGTTCGAGCCATTGACCGTAACGGATGTTTCACCAGGCGTGCCGGTGGTGGTCGAAACACTCGTGATTACCGGGGCCGGTCCCTTGGGCGGTTGGGTTACCGTCACAAACAAGATTGTTGATACGAGCGTGTTCTTTTGGCCCATCGACACGGTAATGGTTGCAGTGCCTACGCCAGCAGCGATGGCCGTGGCCGGTGCTATCGGGGGTAGCCCATTTCCCGTGATCCACTGTTGGCTGGTTGCTGTAGCGACCGAGCGGTTGCCCAGGCTCAGGTTCAAAGAACTAGAGTTGGAGAGGAACAATGTGGTGCCGTCGTTGAATGTTCCCCAGATAGAGATTGGCGCCTGATCCCCAACTCCGTTCAGCTGAATGCTTGGAGGCTGAATCGAAAGCGATACGGGGAGGTCGGCACGCTCAACATCGATCAGTACGGGGGCTGCCTCTACGTCTCCACTGGCCGTTCCGCCTGCCGCCGAAATATTGTAGATGCCAGGTGAGATATTAGTTGGCAACGTTAGGGTAAAAGTCAGGGGATCACCGGTTGGTTGGGCTGCCGGTAAAGGTGACTGGGTCGTAACAAGGACATTCGAAACAGATGGGTCCGCGGATACCGTGATGGTATAGCTTTGCCCCTCTTGATAGAGAGGATAATATGACAGCCCAGACGGTGGGCTTGTGACTTGAAGCAGTTGGCCGAATGCCCCCGGAACGATGAGAAACGTTAGAATTACTATAAGTGCGTTCCGGTAGCTAATTGCTGTAATCATTGTTCCGTCTCCGGTTTTCTGTCGGTAATCTTCCGAGTACAACCGATCCACACACTATACGCACTCCATAGAATCAAGAAGAAAATTGCCCCATCGACGACCACTGGCATCGCAAGCATCAACCAAATGTTAAGCCGGATGCCATGTTGACCCGCCCAGAAACCTAGCCAGAGAGCCAACATCCAGCCCGGCGTTCTCATATGGGCCATGCTGGCAACAGCGGGCGCTAGAATAAGTGATAGCAATCCGAATTCGAGCGCATATAGCCGTTTCTTTCTCATGGGTAATAACTTACTCTAACTGCAAACCTGACAGGGACGCCGAAAAGAAGTCTCGTAGACCATGGAGATCAAAAGTTTCTTCACTGGGAAGTGACAAATTAAGGGTGTTACTAGGTATTGTCAATGAGAAATAAGTCCATCACAGAGACATGTGACAGACCGCATCTTGTTACACTTTCAGAACAAATTAGACGAATTCATGCGCACCAACCCCAGAATGTGCTTAGGAGCGTGTAAGTTGCCTGAAAAGCTTCGGAGCGGATAGGAAACCTATTCCACGCAGACACTGCGCTCGGCGGGTTCGAAGCGATCAGACTGCGCGTCTCGCTGCGTGCTGAAGTATCCCCCTGCGGATTTGCCATAGAGCTCATCGCCAGGGCAGTAGTAGAGAGCGGTGTGGGTATCGACCCAGACCTTCAGGTCCGGGTCTCCGTGATAGTGAACCACTGGCTGGGGTTCTTCGGCGAT
>Ga0335081_10011299_pt1 | contig 14436 bp, 9 predicted proteins | sample Lox_Sample_35_FD_206713 | JGI IMG/M metagenome (GOLD analysis project Ga0335081, IMG submission 206713) | Soil microbial communities from Loxahatchee National Wildlife Refuge, Florida, United States - Lox_Sample_3.5 | ecosystem: Environmental > Terrestrial > Soil > Wetlands | place: USA: Florida... | reverse complement strand
TCCTGCTTGGCACGCTCGCCCTTGGGCGGCTGGACGAAACGGCGACTCGGCGGCTGGTCGGTGGCATCGTCGTGGCGATGGCGGCGCTGCACGTGGGGCGGAAGCTGCGCGCCCGCCGCGGCCGGCGGGACGATGCGCTGGTGGCCGGGGCGCCGCCGTGGCTTGCCGTCGCGACGGGGGTACTGGCGGGATTCACGACGCAGGTGGCCAACGCCGCCGGCCCCGTCATGGTTCTGTATCTGCTGGCGATGCGGCTGCCGAAGATGGAGTTCCTCGGCACGGGCGCGGTGTTCTTTCTGTGTCTCAACCTCTTCAAGGCCCCCTTCATGGCCGGGCTGGGCATGATCACGACGGCCAGTTTTCTCGCCAACGTGATGCTCGCCCCGGCGGTGGTGGCGGGGGCGCTGGCCGGGCGGTGGATCGTGCACCGGATCAACCAGCAATGGTTTGAACTCATCGCCCTTGTCCTGACGCTGGCGGCCGGCGGGAAGCTGCTGTTCTGATCGCGCCGGCGGATAATCATTTCATTTCCCCGGCATCCGTGTATTCCAAGGTCTCATCCATGGCGCGCGTGTCGGTCAGGCAGATGTGGAAGGCGAAGCTGGCGGGAAAACTGGCGGCCCGCGGCTGGCCGGAGGCGCCCGACCTGCGCCGGCCCGCCTTTGCGGGCCGGGTGCTGGGCGTGGATCCGAGCTTGCGCGGCACCGGCCTGGCGCTGATCGAGTTTGCGCCGGGGCGGCCTGCGGTGCTGTTGCGCGCCCGCACGGTGCGCGTGCCGGCGCGGCGTTCGATGGCGGAAGCGCTGGCGGAAATCCACCGGGCGGTGGATGGATTTCTCGGCGATTTCGACGTGCGCCACGTGGCGCTGGAGCAGACGATCTATGTTCAGAACATCCGGACCGCGCAGATTCTGGGCGCCGCCCGCGGCGCGGCGATGGCGGCGGCGGCGTTGCGCAGCCGGCCGGTGTTCGAGTACCCTCCCTTGCGCGTGAAGCAGGCGGTGGTTGGGGTGGGCCGGGCGAGCAAGCAACAGATGCAGCGCACGATCATGGGGCTGCTCGGGCACGTCGCGCCGCTGGCGCCGGACGAAGCCGACGCCGCGGGCGTGGCCGTGTGCCACGCGTTCACCTGGCGCGACGAAGCCTAGGCGCCGCGGACGCGCGCGGCGGAACTTGGCGCGAGGTATGAGATGATCCGGCGAGAAATCATAGCGATTGCCGTCTTCGCCTTCACCTACCTGCTGATCAGCGGTCGGCGGCTGAAGGTGTTGCCGCTGAACCGGCCGGCGGCGGCACTGCTCGGCACGGTGCTGATGGTTGCCGGCGGCGTCATGACGCCGGAGCAGGCCTACCGGGCCGTGGACTACGACACCCTCGTGCTGCTGCTCGGCATGAGCCTTATTTCCGCCTACCTCTACCTGGCCGGCTTCTTCGAGTGGACAGCAGATTGGGTGCTCAAAGCGTCACGCACCCCCCGGCGGTTATTGCTCTATCTCATCCTCACCTCCGGCACCCTGTCCGCGCTGCTGGTCAACGACACGATTTGCTTCATGCTCACGCCACTGGTCGTAACGGTGGTCGTGCGCGGCCGCCTGCCGCTGCTGCCCTTCTTGCTTGCGCTGGCCATGAGCGCCAACCTCGGCAGCGTGGCCACCCTCGTGGGCAACCCCCAGAACATGATCATCGGCCACCTGTCGCGGATGCCGTTCCTCCATTTTTCGGCCTCGCTCGTGCTGGTCGCGGTCGCCGGGCTTGCCATCGAATATGCGGTCCTCGGGTGGGGTTTCCGGCGGGAGCTGACGCGGGCGGTCCTCGAACCAGTGGCCGAAGCGCCGCGTCAGATTGACCGGCGCCTGTTGCGGTTGACCATCATCGTACTGCTGTTGGTGTTTGCGGGCTTTCTCGCCGGACTGAACCTGTCCTGGACCGCCTTGAGTGGCGCCGTTCTCATCATGGTGCTCGCCCGCCGCGACACGCATCAAGTGCTCAAGCTCGTGGACTGGCATCTGCTGCTTTTCTTTGCCGGTCTCTTCGTCGTTGTGGCGGGATTGGACGACACCGGCCTGCCCGATCAGCTCTATGCACGGCTGCGCGGCGTGTTCGGCGTCACCGCCGGCGCCCAAGCCTGGAACCTCGCATGGCTGTCCGTCGTCGGCTCGAACATCTTCTCAAACGTCCCCTTCGTGCTCGTCGCCGGGAAGTGGATTCATGGCTTCGCCCAGCCCGAGCTGATGTGGAAGGTGTTGGCGCTGGCCACGACGTTCGCGGGCAATCTCACCATTCTCGGCTCCGTGGCCAACATCATCGTGGTCGAATCGGCGCGCGGCCACATCGAGGTCGGTTTCTGGGACTATGCCCGGCTTGGCATTCCGGTCACCGTCCTCACGACCATCGCTGGCATGCTGATCCTGCTGCTCTTGCCTTGATCAGCCGGGGCGCAGCGCGGCGCGGCGGCTTCCAAGGCCTTAAGGCGTTTCAACCGATTCGGCATAGCCGGCCGCCGGGCGGTCACCAGCGGTCGCGTTTTCCGCCGGCCGCCGGCGCCGCGGACGCACCCGCTCCGGCCCGATCGTGACGAGCACAGTTTTCCCGACGGCTTGCGTGGAGATTCGGTATGAAATCAGTTTCACTCCATGCGGCGTGCGGATCGACTGGAGGGCGAGCACGTGGTGACGGGGATTGCCATCCGCGGCGGTGTCCACCACGGTCCGGCGCATCGTGCATCCGGGGCAGTGGACGGTGCGGCCACAGCCACCCGGTTCGCGCGCGTGCACGCATTCGATGATGTCACCGTACCGCCGGCCGGTCGTGGCCACCGTCGTCAGATTGAAATTTACGCGGGCGGCCTCGTTGACGGCGAGCACGACGACGTCGTCATCGACGGCCAGGACCGGCACCCTGAACTCGTTGACCAGATCGGCCAGGGCCACCGGCTGTTCATCGTGCAACCGACGCGCGCAGTCAGGGCAAAGGCCGGCGGGACTCTGTCCATCCGCGGATGGCGGAGCCGGGGGAAGCAGGCGCTGGCACCAGGCGCAGATTGTGGTCATGGAACCGGAGGGTCGAGGAACCGGGTTTGGCCGCGGCGATGAAGGGATCCGGGTCGCCCGCCTCCGGCTCAGCCCAACACGGTCTTGATGATGCGGCCGAGGTCGGTCACGCGGTACGGCTTCGTGAGGTAGCCGCAGAAGCCCATGTCGAGGTATTGCTTCGCCATTTCCTCGCTGTCATAACCGCTGGTGACGATCGCGCGCACGTCCGGATCCAGCGCGCGCAGTTGCTTGAATGCTTCCTCGCCGCCCATGCCGCCGATGATGGTGAGGTCCATGATCACGGCGTCGTAGGGCCGGCCGATATTGAGGTAGCGCTTGTAGAGCGCGATCGCCTCCTCGCCGTTCTTCGCAATGTCGTACTTGTATTCGAGGCCGTCGAGCATGCCCGCGGTGAGCGCGCAGATCTTCTCGTCGTCGTCCATGAACAGCACGCGGCCGGTGCCGAAGCGCAGGGTGGGCGCTCGCCGGGCCTCGACTTCGACCGACTGGCCGGCCAGCGGGAGGAAAAGGGTGAAGGTCGTGCCCTGGCCGACGGTGGAGTCGACGCCAATCTGCCCGCCGTGCCGACGCACGATGTCGAGCACGGTGGCGAGGCCGAGGCCGGTGCCGTGCTTCTTGGTCGTGAAGAAGGCTTCGAAGATCTTCTCGAGGTTCTCCGGCGGGATGCCGGCACCATCATCCTGCACCTCGAACTGCACGTAGTCGCCGGCGGGCAGGGAGGCGACTTGCTCTTCGGCGAGCTTCACGCCGCCCGCGCGCATCCATACGTGCCCCGGGCGCCCCTCCGGCATGGCCTGGATCGCATTGACGATCAGGTTCTGGAACACCTGCAGGATTTGCCCCCGGTCCGCGTTGATGTTTCCCGTGCCCGCGGCCACCTCGATCGCCACTTCGGTGGTGGCGCCCGCCGCGGCGAGCCGCGCGGCCTCCTTAAGCACGGTGAGGGGCGCGAGCACCGTCTGCACGCTCGGGCCGCCCCGGGCAAACGCAAGGAGCTGTTTGGTGAGGCCCTTGGCGGCGAGGCACGCGTTTTCGCTGTCCTCGAGGGCGGAGTAGTTGTGGCTGTCCTTGGCGAGCGACACTCCGCCGAGAACGGTAGTCAGGAGATTGTTGAAATCGTGCGCAATGCCGCTCGCGAGCACGCCCAGCGATTCAAAACGATCGGCCTTCACTAGCTCCTCGGGAGTGAGGGTCATCTCCTGGGGATCACGGAAGACGACGACTGCGCCGACGATCCGCCCGGCGGCGTCCGGCACCGGGCGCGCGCTGAAGGCGATGGCCCGCGGCTCGGCACCCTCGCCGCGGGCGAGGACGTGGTCGTTGTTGAGCGGGATGGCTTCGCCGAGTTCGAGCAGCCGGTCCACCGGAAACCCGACGGGCTGGCCCGTCGCGCGGTGCAGGAGAGGGAGGAGTTCCAGCAGCGGCCGGCCGCGCAGTGCCGCCGCGTCCTCGCCGAGCAGGCGCGCCGCCTTGTCGTTCGCAAAGAGGACGCGGCCGGCGGCATCGGCCAGCACGATACCCTCCTGCAATTCGGCCAAGGCTCCCGCGAACATGGCGGCGGGCACGACCTGTTCTCCCACCGGCAGCTCCGTCGGGAGCGCGCAATGAAATCCGAGCACGCGGAGCAGCTCGCGCTTGCGCGAGACCTGGCGAAACACCCCGCCCAGGGCCCAGAAGTAATGGCCGTCCTTGTGGCGCAGCCGGCAGAGATCGAGGTAGGCGGGTTCGCCCGGATGCCGGGAAAGGAAGAACTCCTTCAATCCCGCCGGGGCGTCGTCCGGATGGAGCACGCTGGCCAGGGCGTCGGGCCCGTCGATCAAATCCGCGGGCGCGTAGCCGAGCAGGCGCTTCCACGCGGGCGAGAACCAGTGGCGGTCGCCGCCGAAATTAAGATCAAAGGCGCCCAGATGGCCGTGCTCCGTGAGCTCCTGGAGGCGCTCCTCGCTCTCGAACGAGGCCTCCTCAAACTCCTTGCGCTCGGTGATGTCGAGGTTGAGGCCGGCGACCCGCTCCACCTCGCCCTCGGGCCCGAAAACCTGCACGCCGACGCCATGGATCCACACGTAGTGACCCCGTTTGTGGCGGAGGCGGTATTCCGCCGAGAAGCTCCGTGCCCCGCTGAAGAATTTCGTGGCGGCGCGGTCGGGCGCGGCGGTGGAGTCCTCCGGATGCAGGAGCGTGCGCCACGTCTCGAACGTGGCGTCGAGTTCATGCTCGGCATAGCCGAGCTGTTTCTTCCACGCGGGCGAATAATAGAACGTGCCGGCTTTGAAGTTGAGATCGAAGATCCCGGCGGGGCTGCGATCGGCGAGCACCGACATGAGGTCGGAGCCGGTCGCCCGCGGTGCGCCGTCCGGCTGGACGAATGCCAGACAGCCCGCGCCTGCGGCGGACGGAGCTTTTTCGAGGTGTACGGACACTTCGATGTGCGCGCCGTCCCTGGGCTGGGCGGTGAGTCGCAAGGGGGCGCTGCTTGCCGCGGCCAGCAGCACGTCCCACTGCGCCTCGAGCCAGCGGGAGTCCCGCGTGGTCACCTCGAAGGCAAACAGCGCGGAGAAATGTTCGCCGACCAATTCGGACTCGCCGGCGCACCACAAGGCGCGGGCCGCGGCGTCCGCCATGAGGATCTTCCCGTTTCCGTCGAGGACGAGCAACGCCTCGGTCCTGCCACGGGCATTCGTAGCGGCGGCAGTATTCGATGGAGTTGTCAACTGAGTGCCCACGACGGCTGGAGGTGCGGCGCGCCGACGGAGAAGATGCGGGCGCGCCGGGGAGGGAGAACCGTGACCAATCCGGCCGCGTTGTTAAGGAAAAAATTACTTTCGAACGTTGTTAGCGCCTTGCAGCAGCACAATTTGAGGATTTTTTGACAGGGTCTTCGCGCGCGGGATCGTGAACGGATTCGCCGGGGCCAACGGAGAGGTTGCCCCCTGCCGACGCCGAATCCGCCTATGCCTTGGGCTCCATCCCAATGGGCGCGGCCACGGGCGCGTCCTGACCCAGCCACCGGCGCACCCGGCCGACCAGGAAAGCAATGTAGGCCGGGTGGTCGTTCAGGCAGGGAATATGCTGAAATGTTTCGCCGCCTGCTTGCAGAAAGGCGTCGCGTCCCGTCAGGCGAATCTCCTCCAACGTCTCAAGGCAGTCGGCGACGAAGGTCGGCGTGATGACCAGCAGGCGCTTGCGGCCTTCCGCCGCCAGACGAAGGAATTCAACGTCCGTATACGGCTGAAGCCACGGCTCGCCGACGAGGCGCGACTGGAAGGAGAGGGAATAACGCGCGGGATCGAGGCTGGCGCGGCGCGCGAGCGCCTGCGTGGTGCGGGTGACCTGGGCCTTGTAACAAGTGGCGTGGGCCGGGCTGCAGGTGTTGCAGCAATCGGGCACGACCAGGCAATGGGCCCCGGACGAGTCGGCTTGGCGCAGGTGGCGCACCGGCAGGCCGTGGTAGCTGAAAAGCAGGTGATCGTAAGGCCGCGCGAGGTAGGGGCAAACGCTGGCGAACAGCGCCTCGATGTAATCGGCATCCGCATAGAACGGTTGCACGGTCGCGAAGCGCAGACGCGGGGCCAGCCGGCCAGCCTCCTCGCGAACCTTCACCACCACCGTCTCCCAGCTCGACATGGCATAATGGGGATATTGCGGGATGAGCAGCGCCTCCTCCACGCCGCCGGCGGCGAGTTGCGCGATCACGGAAGCGACGGAAGGCCGGCCATAGCGCATGGCGAGGGCGACCGGCAGATCCGGCCCGAGCGCAGCCGCCAGTTTTCGCTGCACGCTGCGGCTGGCGACGATCAGGGGCGAACCTTCGGGTGTCCAGATGCGGGCATAGGCATGGGCCGATTTGGGCGGACGCGTGCGCAGGATGAGGCCGTGCAGCAGCAGCCAGCGCAGCGGCTGCGGCGGCGCATCGAGCACGCGCTCATCGCCGAGAAATTCCGCGAGATAACGGCGCACAGCGGCGACCGCCGCGGCATCCGGCGAACCCAGGTTGACGAGGAGCACGGCGCGTTGGGGCATGGGGAAAAGGGGCGGTGGTACTGCCGGCAAGTCAAACGCGGCGCAGAAATCGGTGGGAAAGGTCAGGGGATGACCATCAAGCCGACGCGCACTTGGTCGGGGATGCGTTGGTTGTAATCGAGAAGCGTTTCGCCGTAGCCGCTCAGGTACTGCAGGAGCAACCAGCCATGGACGTCCTTCTTTTCGAGGTCCTGCGAAAACCAGCTCAGGAAGATGTTTTCAGGAATGCCGAGGTTGAACTCCGCGAAGTAGCCACGACCGCCCTTGCGCAGCAAGGTGGAAAGCACCCAGTCGTCGTGCAGGTACCGTAGCGCCAGGTCAGCATAGCCGCGGTAGTCGGCAATGTCGCGGTTTTCGCGGGCCCGGTTGTAGTAAGTGTAGAGCTTGAGCGCGACGGAGAGGGTGTCTTTCTCCGCGACCTGCCAGGTGAGCGTGGGGCGGACGAAACCAATGTTGAGGCTGCGCGAATCGGAGCCGGCGGCGGTTTGGGCGATGTTGGTTTCGCCGCGGCCGTTCGATTCGTGCTCCCAAGCCGCCACCTGCCAGGTCAGCCGCAGATCCTTGCGGCCCAGGAAAGGCCGTGGATCGCCATACCACGAGAAGGACGGCCGGTAGGTCGAATCCTTGAACGGCAGGGAGGTCGAGTGCAGGTCCCAGAGCGAGGTTGTCGTGAAGGCCGCGCCCAAATGCCGCAGCCAGGTGGCCTCAAACGGCTGGTACTTGAAGCTGATTTGAAAACGCGCATTCAGGCCCGGTCGATACCCGAGGATGAAATAGGTAGGTTCGTTGGCGGAGATGCCGGGGATCAACGGGGCGCGCACCGCCCGACGAAGCAGGCGCTCGTGCGCGCCCGCCTTGGCGGGCGCGGCGGTGTCGATGCCGGCGGTGGACGTGCCGATGGTGGCGGGGGCGGCCGGGGGCGGGGACTCCAGGGTCGAGGCGAGCAGCTGGGAGGTTCGCTTGGTTTGCACCGACACCAGTGCCCGGGCGCGGGGGATCTCACGCGCTTCCACGATGGCGGGCCCGAGCAGACCGCCGGGCACGGGCCCGGAGTAATCGTAGGCCCAATAATCGTTGCCGTTCAGCGTGACCGGCTGAGCAGGGGAGGGTTGCAGCGTGAATACGGTCTCCTCCGTGCGATTGCCGGCGACCCAGATTAGCGTGAGTTGTCGCGGCGGACCCTGCGTGGCCGCGCCGCCTGGCGTCGCCGCGGGCATGAGCAAGGTGATGGACAGATCCGCCCCGGCGGTCGCGTAGACATCCGGCGTCAGCAGCCGGGGGCGCGGGGGGGCGACGTCGGCGCGCAGCGCAGCGGCCAAGATGACCGTGAGGATCAGAGGGAACGAACGGATCGGACGGAAGCGCATTCTCGAATGGTGGCGTCGGCGGCGTGGGGGGTCAATGAAGCCGGATGGCGGTGCGTCGGGCGGCGGAAGGGTTTTTGCGTTGCCCGGACTGAAACACGACCGCATCAATGGGGATCCGTGCCGCGCGCCGGCGCTTCGGCCGCGCGCCGGGCAGTCGCCATCATTTTGCCATGAGTTCAATCCGCCGACCCGTGCTCCTTGTCGTCCGCGACGGCTGGGGCAAGAATCCCAATCCCGCGCACGACAAGTTCAACGCCGTCCTCCTTGCGCGCAAACCCTGTGACGACTGGCTGCACGCGAATTATCCCGGGACGCTGGTCAAAGCCTGCGGTCTCGACGTCGGCGTGCCCGAGGGCGTGATGGGCAACAGCGAGGTCGGGCATCAGAACATCGGCGCCGGCCGCATCGTCGACCAGGAGATCGTGCGCATCACGAAGGCGCTGGCCGGCGGCGAGATCGCGGGCAACGCCGTCTGGCGCGCCGCGCTCGCGCGGGTAAAATCACGCGGCACCCGCCTGCACTTTATGGGTCTGGCTTCCGACGCCGGCGTGCACAGCCTGCTCGAGCACCTCTACGGCTTGGTCCGGCTGGCGAAGGAGGCGGGCGTGACGCAGAACGTTTTTGTGCACGCATTCATGGACGGGCGCGACACCCCGCCCACCAGCGGCCTGCGCTTCATCCAGCAGCTCGAGGAAAAGCTCGGCGAACTGGGCGTCGGCCGCGTCGCCAGTGTGTGCGGCCGCTTCTACAGCATGGACCGTGACAACCGCTGGGAGCGCGTCAGCCGCGCTTATGCGATGCTCACCGGCGCGAAGGCGGATGCCGCCGCCCCGACCGCGGTTGCCGCCATGCAGCAGTACTACAACCACCCAACCAACGATTCGCAGAAGGGTGACGAATTCGTCGTGCCGACGTGGATCGCCGGCACCGACGGCCGGCCGGTTGCGCCCATCGGCGACGGCGACAGCGTGGTGTTCTTCAATTTCCGCGGCGACCGCCCGCGCGAGCTGTGCCGCGCGTTTTGCGAGGAGGGCTTCAAGGAATTCGACCGCGGCCGGAAGCTCGAACTCTATTTCGCGGGCCTGACCGAGTACAAGAAGGGTCTGCCCATCGAAACCATTCTGCTGAAGCCGCCGAAGATGAAGAACATCCTCGGCGATTACCTCGCCACGCGCGGGCTGAAGCAGTTCCGCTGCGCCGAGACCGAGAAATACCCGCACGTGACGTTTTTCTTCAATGATTATCGCGAGGAGCCGTTTCCCGGCGAGGATCGCGTGCTTGTGGCCAGCCCCAAGGTGTCGACCTATGATCTGGCGCCGGACATGTCGTCGATGGGCGTGACCGTGGCGGCGCGCCATGCGATCCTTTCGGGCCAGTACGACCTGCTTGTGGTCAATTACGCGAATCCCGACATGGTCGGCCACACCGGATCGCTACCGGCGGCGATTCGGGCGGTTGAGGCGACGGATTTGGGCACGGGCGTTTTGCTCGAGGCCGTGTTGAAAATGGGCGGAGCCGCGGTCGTCTGCGCCGACCACGGCAACTGCGAACAGATGTGGGATCCGGAGCAGAACTGTCCGCACACGTCGCACACGCTCAACCTGGTCGAGGTTTTTGTGGTAGGCGAGGGCTTGGCCGCGGGGAAGACGATGCTCCGCTCCGGCGGTCGCCTCGCCGACCTGGCCCCGACGCTGCTGCAGCTCATGGGCCCGCCGAAGCCGGCCGAGATGAGCGGCGAAAGCCTGATCATGGCATAAGGTCCGGCGCGGCCGGCCGCGGCCGCCGGGCGCAGCGGGTTCCGGCTCGACGGGCCGGGCGGCGCCCGGTTTCTTGAGGCTGGCCCGCTGGTCGAGCCGCACGCATGGTCTGGACCCAGAGTTACGATCCCCTGCACAACCCCACGCTTTCCACGCTGCTGGCGGCCATGCCGCTGGTGGTTCTGCTGGGTTCGATTGCGATCCTGCGGATCCGCGTTCATTGGTCAGCGCTGCTCGGGCTGGCGGTGGCGCTCGTCATCGCCGTGGGGATCTTTCGGATGCCGGGCACTGCCGCGGCTGCGGCTGCGGCCTACGGGGCGGCCTTTGGTCTGTTTCCGATTGGCTGGATCATCCTCAACGTCATCTTTCTCTATCAACTGACGGTGCAGCGTGGTTTGTTCACGGTGTTGCGCAACAGCCTTGCGACCGTGGCACCGGATCCGCGCGTTCAACTCATTCTCATCGCATTTTGTTTCGGCGCGTTCATCGAGGGTCTGGCGGGCTTCGGCGCACCCGTCGCCATCTGCGGCGCGATTCTGATTCAGCTTGGCTTCAAACCGCTGCATGCGGCGGGTCTCGCCTTGATCGCCAATACCGCGCCGGTGGCCTTCGGGTCCGTGGGCATCCCCATCACCACCCTTGCACAGGTGACGGGCATGGATGCGCACCATCTCGCGGCCATGGTCGGGCGCCAGCTGCCGTTTTTTTCTTTGATAATGCCCTTTTGGGTCGTTGCCACCTTCGCCGGCTGGCGCGGCTTGCGGGAGGTCTGGCCGGCGGCGCTCACCGCGGGCGCGGCGTTTGCGCTGCCGCAGTTCCTCGTTTCGAATCTCCACGGCCCCTGGTTGGTGGACATCGTCTCGGGCGTGTGCTCCATGGCCGCCACAATTGGCCTGCTGCGGTTCTGGGAGCCAAAGACGCGCTGGCCGCTGGGTCCGGAGCCGGTGTCGGCGGGGCCGGGCTGCGCGGCGCCGGAAACCGACCGCCGCCCACACCACGGACGGCGCGAGCTGTTGCAGGCCTGGACGCCGTGGGTCCTGCTGACCCTGGTCCTGCTTGGCTGGGGCACGCCGCGGGTGCGGACGGCCCTCGACCGGCTGGCGTTGGTGGAGTTTCCCGTGCCGTTGCTGCATGAAGTCGTGGAACGCGCGCCACCGGTCGCCCCGCTGCACGCGCACCCCGAGGCCGCCATCTTCAGCCTGAACATCTGCTCGGCCACAGGGACTGGCATCCTGCTGGCGGGCGTCCTGGCGGGTTTCATCATGGGTGTGAAGCCCCGCCAGATGTTGCGGACCTATGGCCAGACCGTCTGGCAGCTCCGCTACTCACTTCTGACCATCGCGGGCATGCTCGCCCTCGGCAACGTCACCCGCTACGCCGGCAGTGATGCGACCTTGGGGCTGGCCCTGGCCCGGACGGGCGGGTTGTATCCGTTTTTTGGCACGCTGCTCGGCTGGCTTGGGGTGACTCTGACCGGCTCCGACACGTCGTCCAACGTGCTCTTCGGCAATCTGCAAAGGATCACCGCGGAGCAGATCGGTGTCAGCCCGGTGCTGATGGGCGCGGCCAACAGCTCGGGCGGCGTGATGGGCAAGATGCTGTCCGCGCAGAGCATCGTGGTGGCCAGCACGGCGACCGACTGGTTCGGCCACGAACGCAGCATCCTGCGTTTCGTGATTCCGCACAGCGTCACGCTGGCCGTGTTGATGGGGGTGGTGGTCTACCTTCAGGCGGTAGTGTGGCCGTTTACGCTCCTGGTGGTGCACTAAGACGACGGCTCGGTGGCGCGTTGCCGGCAGCCGGTTGCAAAGCGGCGGGCACGCAACGGAGCATGGCGGCGCTGGCGACGGATCCATCAACTCACCGGAACAGGTTTGGCAGGAAGGTCGTGAGCGGCGGAACGTAGGTGATGAGCAACACGCCGATCAGCAGCACCAGCAGCATGGGCAGGGCCGCGCGCATCACCTCGACCACCGGCTTGTTGAACCGGTAGGAGGAGAGCAGGAGGTTCAAGCCCACCGGCGGCGCCAGAAACCCAAGTTCCATATTGGCGAGAAAAATGATCCCGAGATGCACGGGATCGATGCCGAACGCGATGCCGATCGGGACGAGCAAGGGCACGACGACCACAATCGCGGCATAGATTTCAATCAATCCGCCCACGACCAGCAGCACGGCGTTGAGGCCGAGCAGAAACAGCCACTTGGAAGTGATGGCGTGGATTGACCACTCGGCGAGCTGGTCGGGCACCTGGGCAAGCACCAGGTAGTGGGTGAACCCGAGGGCGACGCCCAGAATGAGCAGCACGCCGCCGACCAGCAGGCCGCATTCGGTCATGACGCGCGGCAGATCCTTGAGCGGGCGCAGGTCGCGGTGAATCACGGTCGTAATCAGCAGGGCATAGGCGGCCGTGACCGCCGCCGCCTCGATCGGCGTGGCGAATCCGCTGAACAGCGCTGCCAGGGCCACCACCGGCAGAAGCAGCTCCCATTTGGCGGCCCAGAGCGCCCGGCCCGCCTCCGCCGCCGCGAACGGCCGGTGTTCGACCGCTTCGCGCGGCTGCCGGCGGATGCCCCACCATGCGGTCAGCACCACCATCAACACGCCCGGCACCAGCCCGCCCAGAAACATTCGCTCCATCGTCACGCTGTTCGCGCTGACATTGGCCACGTTGAGATTCGCCACCGTGGTGCTGGCGATGATGGAATACAGGATGACCGGCAGGCACGGCGGGAACAGGAGGCCGAGCGAACCGGCACCCGTCAGCAAACCCAGGGCGTCCCGCTCGGAATAGCGCGCCGAACGCAGCACCGGCATGAGCAGCCCACCGAGCGCGAGGATGGTGACACCCGATGCCCCGGTGAACGACGTGAAGAACGCGCACAGCAGCGCGGTCACGATGGCCGGCCCGCCGCGGAAGGAGCCGAGCAAAGCCTGGAAAACACGGATCAGGCGCTGGGAGGCTCCGCTCTCCGCGAGGAAATACCCGGCGAGGGTGAACAGGGGGATGGTGGGCAGGGATGAACTTGTGACAAGCGAGTGATGCTTCAGCGGAATCGTGGCAATGGGCGACCCGTCACCCCAGAACAGGATCAGCGCCGCCCCGCCGATCGCGGTGAACACCGGCGCGCCCAGGATGGTGGCGACGAGCAGCGCCGCCAGACCGGGGACGACACACTTTTCGGGCGCAACCGGCGAAAACACCCCGACCAGGACAATCGCCGCCGCCAGCAGCAGGGTGAGGAGGCGCCCCCGCCACCGGCCGGGGGCGTGCCAGACCAGCCGCAGGGCGATGAGGCCGAAGCCCAGCGGCAGAACCAGTTCCACCGCCCAGTCCGGGATGACACCGACCAGCCGCCCGCCGGCCTGCCGTTCGGACAGCATGAACTCGAGACTGGCCGCGCACAGGATGCCGCTGACGGCGGCCGCCACGCCGCTGCTCACGATGCGCGCGGCGGCTTTCATCCCGCCTTTGAGGAAACTCGAAACGGTGGCGAAGGAAAGCAGCCGCCCCTCGCGCGCGGCAATCGCGGCCCCAGCCATGCCGATGATCAACGTGAAGTTCTGGACGAAAACGATGGAGCCCACGATGCCGGTGTGCAGGCGGCGCAGAACGACTTCCAACAAGGGCAGCACGACCGATAGCGCGAGCGGCACGACCACGAGGGCGTTCTCCCCGCCGCGCAGCGCGCGCTGCCATCCCGCGCGCGCCGGAGCAGGGGACTCGAACGGCTCGATGTTCATGACTCGTGGCCGGCCGACGCCGGCAGCAATTGCCCGGAGAGGTTTCCCGTGGGGCAGGGCGCCTCGCCGGCTGGTTGCGAAGCTCGAGACTGCCCACGCGGATCCGACCCGAGCAGCCGAAACCAGGGTGCCCGGAGTCGGCGCGCCCGGTGGCGACGCAACGACGCTGCAGGATAGGATTCGTGCATCATGTCTTGGTCAGCAGCGCGCAACGCGAGAAGCGCACACGCGGACCGGCGGAGACGGTAAACCCCGCTCGACGGGCCAGTGCCGCGGTGACTGCAAATTGGTCTCGCGTGACATGTCCGACCGGTTCGCACAGCAGGAGACGCCCGCCAGGCTTGAGGGCCGCTTCGATTTCGGCAAACAGCCTGTCTTGGTCCGGGACTTCATGCGCCACTGCGAACGCCAGCGCAAAATCCAGGGTGCCAGCCAGGTCGTCGATCTGCAAGGAGCGCGTGGAACAGACCCGCGCGTCGATCCGGTTCGCCAATCC